>Ga0326597_10007993_pt1 | contig 14323 bp, 12 predicted proteins | sample RVTome_12_FD_203789 | JGI IMG/M metagenome (GOLD analysis project Ga0326597, IMG submission 203789) | Soil microbial communities from uranium-contaminated site in the Upper Colorado River Basin, Wyoming, United States - RVT100D185 | ecosystem: Environmental > Terrestrial > Soil > Contaminated >... | reverse complement strand
CTCCACGCCCGATGATCTCAGGCTCTCACCGATCTGCCAAGTCCGGCCGGCAACGACCTGGCCTAAGCCGCGCGCCTCGTCGACATTCTACGCCTCGCCGGGCGCGTCGGCTTCAGGCCGATGATTCGGCTACTCCTCATGAAGTTCCGCTCGCCAAGCGTTGTGGCTGCTCAAGAGACTGATGGACCAAGGCAATGGCGAGTGTAATCGGCACCAATGCAAGTGCCAGATTCCAGGCCTCCGGCAGACCGGGTAACACTTTGGCAGCGCCCAGAAGCGCAGTAATGCTCCCTGAGAACATGCCTGCAACGATCAGTGGAAGGCGCGCCGCACGACGAGTCGCGCCATCAACGGTAAGCAGACGAACGAGAAAAAGCACTCCAGCTGAAAGTGATAGGAGGTTTGCAACCAGAAGCACGAGCCCAATGGCAGGCTTCATCACATTCTGCGGAGCGAAGGCAGCCACTGGTGCCAGAACCAAGGCGGCCACTGCAGGCGAGTACAACGCGGCCGGGTCGCATCCACCACGCCCACACGCCTGCAAGGAGAAACAAGATCCCCAGAAGCGCGTGAGGTAAATGCAAGCCGTCGGGGATCGCAACAAATGAACTAGGCGAAAGATACGCCGCAGCACGCCAAAGCAATACCACACAAACTGGTCCGCCGACCCAGCGTTGCTTCACTCTAGCGTCACGCTGGTCCATTTGCTCCTCCCGCGCCGTGCCGAGTCGGCGAACGGTCCGCTTCAGCCGCGGCGGCTCAGGATCGCATCGGCCGCCGTCGGCTGCAAGCGGATGTTCGGCCGCTTCATGGCTCTTCAGTCACGGCGAGGTCGAACGCTTCACGCAAGAACGGCATGACCGTGCGCAGGTCCTCTACGGTCCGGACAAGGACGACGTGTGAGACCCGGTTGCCGCTTGGCCCGGTTTTGATGAAGTACGCGGCGCTCACCTTGCGACCGAGGTGAACCACCACGCGAAGCGCATCCCGCGTTACCGTCAGGTCCGCAAAGATGCGTGTCGTCCGGAACAGCGCGTACCGGTCACGTGTGACCACCTCCACCTCGCCGAAGCTCCTAACGGTGGTCTCGAGTCTCCGGTAGAGATCGGCGAGTGCCGGTGGCCTACCCTTGAGTAGGGTCGCGGCGCTGCCGACGCCGCACGCGTGACGTTGATTCACCTGACGAAAGGTACGATCGCACCGCGGACATGCCCAACTCATAAGGCTCTATTCGGACGCATTATCGCCGCAGGGTGCTGTGTCGGCAAGGCGTTCTGCCATCACACGTTGGCGGCGTGCGGTGGCCCCGGCGCCTCGGATCGGCACCGGCGGCCCAACCTGGCAACGGCCGGTTTCTGGCGCCGGCGCCAATTGGGGGACCGTGCGGTCAGGACGAAGCCATACGCGAGCGGGAACGCCTCCCCTCGCGTCTCTTTGGGTGCCCGGAACCCGGAGTGACGTTCGGGCGCGCCGCACCAGGGACCAAGCCCCAAGAACCAGCCAAGAACCAAGAACCCAAGAACCGACCGAGTTTCTGACGAATCAGGGCCAACGTTCACTTCCGAACGCTCGCCGTCCAAACCCGCACAGACCGACACCGCCCGCGTCCGCACAGGCGCGGCGCGCGATCGTCACCGAACCGTGACGGGACGGTGCGAACGGTCACGGTTCCGGGGTGAGCCGCGTGATTCCGGGGACGAGTCGCGGGTGCGAACTCGGGCAAACCTGGGAGGTGGCAAATGCGTCTAATCATGGCATTCAGGGCGGACAGGCGTGAGGGTCGCCTGCGCCTGCCTTTGCGAACGGAGCGGGGTTGTGATCATTGAAGCCGATCTCTGGTTCCTGGAGCGCTTCCGGCTGCTCGAGACGCTCGACGAAGACCAACGCGACGCCATCCGGCGGGTCATCACGATTTCCGAATTGAAGCGTGGGAGCCGGATCTACATGCCTGGCGACGCCCCCGAGCACATCTACCTGCTCCGGTTCGGCGTGGTCAAGCTCGGGACGCCGTTGCCTGACGGCGGTCTGCTCATCCTGACCTTTCTCTACACGGGCGATCTCTTCGGGGAAGCGGCCGTGATCGACGAAGATCCCTGGGATCACGTGGCCGAGGTGCACGAGGACGCGCTGGTGTGCGCCGTGCCCCGCGGTCCGCTGCTCGCCATCATGCGCCAGACGCCGGAGTTCGGTTATCAGCTCGCGAAGCTGATGGCGGTCAGGCTGCGCACGTTCAAGACGCGCGTCGAGCAGCTGCTGCACCGGAGCGCCCAGGCACGCATCGCGCACACGCTGCTGACGCTCGGCCGCCAGTTCGGCGCCGAGGTCGGCCAGGGCCTGGTCATCCCGCTCAGGCTGAGCCAGCGCGACCTGGCGAACCTCGTCGGCGTCCGGCGCGAGACGGTGAACCTGGTGCTCCAGGACTTCCGTCACCGCGGCCTGGTCGAGGCACGGCGCCGCCGCATCTTCGTGCAGGACCCCGAAGCGCTCGCGGCCGTCTGCTGATCGGCGCACCTCCGTTCGCGCGTCCCTGACGGGACGTGAACGTCGCGTCCGCTGACGCGAGCGGATCGCGCTGCGGGTCTGTCTCCTGGCGAGCGTCTTGCTCTCGTGCGAGGGCGTCCGCACGAAATGGAGATGAGATGGCCACGTGCCTCCGAGAGGAGGCGACATGGCGAGGATGCGTTGGGTCGTGTGCGTCTTCGCGCTCCTGTGGCCGACGTCGGCCTGGAGCGCGTCAGAGGTGCCCGCGTCGATCCCGCGACTGCGGCCGCTGGGCGGGCGCGCGGCAGAGATGCTGGAGCGGGGGACCGCCCAGTCGCCGACGTTCTGGGATCTCGTGGCGCGTCTCGGGCAGTCGGACGTCGTGGTCTACGTGGAGATCGCGCCGCGTCGTCCCGGCTCGCCCGCCGGCGCGACGAGGTTCGTCACCGTCTCCACCGACCTCCGGTTCCTGCACGTCACGCTGGACCGCGAGCTGCCGCCCAGGGCGCTGGTGGCGCTGCTCGGGCACGAGCTGCAGCACGCGCTCGAGGTCGCCGAGGCGCCGGGGATCCGTGACGTCGCGACGTTTCGCCAGTACTACGAGGGGTTCGGCCTGCACGCCTGCGACGGGCGCAGGTTCGATTCGAACGCCGCGCGCGAAGCGGGGCGGCGCGTGCGCCAGGAGCTCGGCGCGCCGCCGGGAAGCGGGGAGGCGCTCTGATGGCAGGCGGTCAGGCCAGGCCCGTTCCGGTCGCATGGCTGCTCACCGCGCTCTTGCTCTCGGCGGCGCCCGCCGCGGCGCAGACGCCCGGGCCCGCGCTCTCGAGTGTGCGGTCGCTGCACCCCCGTGCGGCGACGGCAATCGAGACCGGCCTCCGCCGATCGGCGACGTTCAAGGCGCTCGTACGTGCTCGCCCACGAGCTGCAGCACGCGCTCGAGGTGGCGCAGGCGCCCGCCGTCCGCACGCAGCGGGCGTTCGTCGCTGTACCGGCACATCGGGCTGGCCGGCGCGGTCCCGCACAGCTTCGATTCGATCGAGGCGCGCACGGCCGGCCTGCAGGTCCGGCGCGAGCTGGGCGCCCCGCGCGCGCCGCGGTAGCAGCGCTACCCCACAGGCTGCTGACGACACGGAGCACGGACATCGAGAGACAGAGAGCACAGGGACGTTCCAGGCATTCTACCGTCGTCTCTGACTGTAAGGAGGAGTCCACATGGAGCAAACGACCATCGCCGTCGATCTTGAAACGTGTTTATCGGATAGCCATGGCAGGCTCGCCAGTTGGCTAGGACTCTCGCCGCCCACTCTTGCTCTTCCATGGAGACGTTCGCCGGATTCGCAAGGATGTCCCCGGCCAGGTTGACCTGGTTCCTCGAGAACGCCGGCTCTACGAATGCCATGTGAGTTCTATCCCAGGAGAGCGCTTCAGCCGCGGGCGATCATGCTCCTCTCGCCCGCCGGCTGCAAGCGCTTGTTGGGCGGCGAGGATGAGCGTAAGATCTGAGGCATGACCGACGCGACCAAGAATGTGCTCGCCGAGGCCCTTCGATTGGACGTCGATGCGCGCGCCGAACTGGCGGCCGAGATCCTGGCCAGTTTGGATGGACCCGCCGATCCTGGTGCGGAAGCGGCCTGGGCTGTCGAGATTGAACGCCGAGTCGCCGCGATCGACGCCGGAACCATGCCGCTTGAGTCCTGGGAAGATGTGAAGCGCCGGATCGAAAAAGAGATCCTCGGGCGGTGACCCGACGCCTCCAGACGGCCGAACCTGCCGTCGATGAACTGCGCGAAGCCGTACGCTGGTACGAGGCGCAGCGTGCGGGCCTCGGTGCTGAGTTGTTCGACGCCGTGGCCGAGACAATCGAGCTCATCAAGGACCACCAGGAGATCGGCGAGCCCGCGTCAGCCGACCGCAAGACGCGTCGCGCGCTGGTCCCACGCTTCCCGTACCAGGTTGTCTACCGCCTTCGCCCCGACGAGATCGTGATTGTCGCCGTAGCCCACCTGAAGCGCCGCCCAGGGTATTGGAAGATCCGTAGCTGATTCGAGTCCGCCCAACGCTCCGGTTAACGCGCGGCCGGCGTGAGTCTTGTCGCGTTGGCCCACTGAACCGACATCATGCCGGCCGTCGCGTTCAACCGGATGTTAGACCGCTCCAGCGACGGGTCGGATAGCGCAGGAAGTTCAACGTGATACGAACCCCGCTTCCGAGCAGCAGGTGCTACTGCAGCGTTGCGATCCAGACGTCGGCCTCTGTGACGCGGCGCGAGAAGTACGCTTCGCGCCCGTCGCGCGTGAGCCGCGGCGGCCCCAGAGTGTCCCGGACGACGGAGAAGATCTGGGAGGTGGCTTTCGTGTCGATGTCGAGCAGATGGAACTCGCGGCCGCGCGACACGAAAAGAATGCGCCGGCTGTCGGGGAGCCAGACGGGCCATTCCCCGAATTCGATCAAACGCTCGAACGTGCGTGCGTCCATCGAATAGGTAGAGATTCCGAGCGTCGTAAACCCATTCTGACCGGCAATCCGTTTGCCGTCTGGCGACCAGGAGTTCGGCGCGAACCACGAATTGGGAGGCGGCAGCGGCGGCAGATCGACCGGCGTTCGAGCCTCGAATGGAACATGTGGGTCGATGATGGACGCGCCGGGCTGGCCTGGTTCGGGGTGGCGCGTCACGGCCAGCCGTCGGCCGTCCGGCGACCACGCCGCGACCGAGGAGGGCGCCTGAGTGACCTGCCGCAGATCGCTTCCGTCCGCGCGGATTTGCCAGACCTGCAACTCGCCGCTCCGGTCCGAGAACATGGCGATCCAATCGCCATCGGGTGACCAGCGCGGCACGCGGTCGATAGGCGAATCGTCCGTTAGCTGCCGCATGCCCCCAGAGCCGTCCGACTTGGCCACGTACAGGTCTCCTTCGGGACCGACCTGCGAGTAGAACACCACCCATGCGCCGTCCGGTGATGGGTCCGGATTCGCCCAGAAGCGCGATCCGGTGGTCACCGGGACGGGCTCCCCGAGAACCTCGCCCTTGACCGGGTCCAGCCGCAGCTTCTGAATGTTTTGCGTCTCCAGGACGGCGTTATACGCCAGCAGTCGACCATCGGCCGACATCGACAGGTGGGTCGCAAAGGAGGCGGGAGAGCTGATCGGTTCAGGCTCGCCGCGCGGCCGGCCGGAGGTCTCGTCGATGGCGATGCGCCAGATGTTCATGCTGCCCCCGCGGTTGCTCACGAAGTACAGGTACGCGCCGTCAGGCGCCCAGACGGGATTCCAGTTCAGGAAGGAATCCTGCGTCACCGGCACGACGTCACCTCCAGCCGCCGCCAGCGTCGCGATGTTGGACGTGCCCTCGACGCCGCGCAGGCTCCCGCTAAAGGCGATGCGCAGCCCGCGGGGCGACCAACTGGGCAGCATCGCTTGGTCGTGCAGCCGGCGCGGCTCGCCGCCGTTCACCGCGATCACCATCAGTTGGCCGCGCTGCTCCGTGTTTTGGGGTCGGAGCTCCGTGGGTACGGTCGTGTAGGCGAGCTCGGTGCCGTCTGGCGACCACGCCGGATTGAATCCTTCGCGCGTCACGCGCCGAACGGCCTCGCCCGTCCGACCCATCACGAAGATTCCACCGCTGTCCCGGCTCGAACGGAACGCGATGCGTTCCCCGTCGTGTGAAAGGGCCGGTTGCTCGTCGTCAGCGGGCGAATTCGCTGTGAGATTAATCGGCGTCTGGCCGCTCACGCTTTGCAGGTAGATGTCACGATTCCCGGCGCTTTCTCCTGTGTACACGACCCACCTCCCATCAGGCGACAGACTGGCGAACAACTCACCGCCAGGCCGGGACGTGAGCTGGTCGAAGGTTGCACGCACGGGCGGCGCACTGGTGAGGTAATCAAATGGCCGCCACACGATCACCGATACAGCCGCTGCCAGCACGGAAAGACCGGCGACAACTCCAATTGCACGTCGGGGGCCCGGCCTCGGCCGCCGTTGAGGCGCAGGTGCCGGCACTGACACGACTGCGTCGGACGCGATCTGTCGCTGCAGATCCTCAAGCTCGTTCCGCACGTCGAGAGCTGTCTGATAACGACGCATCGGCTCCTTGGCGAGGCAGCGGCGTACGATGCGGTCGAGGTCTGGCGGCAGGTCCGGCCTCAGCTGCGCGAGTGGCGCCGGCGCGTCCTTCAGGATCGACGAGATGATCGCGAATGCCGAATCCCCCTGAAACGGCCTGGTACCCGTCGCCATCTCGTAGAGCATGACCCCCAGCGAGAAAATGTCCGAGCGCGCGTCGACAGGCTTCCCTTCGGCCTGCTCGGGCGACAGGTAGGCGGGCGTGCCCAAGACGCGCTGTTGCGCCGTCAACTGCTCGGTCGTGACGACGCTCGGGTCGGGGCTTGCCTGCGCCTCCTGCCTGAGCTTTGCGAGGCCAAAGTCAAGGACCTTGACCCGTCCGTCGGCGCCGACCATGATGTTGGCCGGCTTCAGATCGCGATGGACGATGAAGCGCTGATGCGCCGCGCTCATCGCGTCGGCGAGCGGCAGCGCGAACGTCAGCAGTGCCTCGAGCCGCAGCCCGCCCGCGGGGATCAGGTCGACGAGCGTTTTCCCCTCGATCAGCTCCATCGTGAGGAAGTGGATGCCGCCCAACTCCTCGACCGAGTAGATGGTGACGACGTTGGGATGATTGAGAGCGGCGATGGTCTGGGCCTCGCGCTGGAAGCGGTGTAGACGCTCCGGATCGCTGGCGAAAATCTCCGGTAGGATCTTGAGGGCCACGTCACGCCGGAGCCTGGTGTCACGGGCGCGATACACGACACCCATCCCACCAGCACCGAGAGTGCTAACAATCTCGAAGGAGCCAAGTCGAGTACCAGCGCTCAGCGCCATCGGTCATTCCGGAAACGGACTCCGACTTACTGTGGTCGGTCCAACGTCGCGCTTCAGCCGCGGGCGATCATGCTCCTCTCGCCCGCCGGCTGCAAGCGCTTGTTGGGCGGCGTTGTTGGGCGGCGCTGCAAGTGATACGCTCTTGCGTATGACGATCAAGGCACGTGTCCGTGACGGCCGACTTGTCGTCGACGAGCCGACGGATCTGCCAGACGGAACGGAAATCGAGCTCCTGCCGCTTGACCCGGGCGACTGGCTTGGTGACGCCGACCGTGCGGCACTGCACGAAGCGCTGCGCCAGTCTGACGCTGACGTCGCGGCGGGTCGGCTCGTTGACGCTGAGGAGATTCTCAGAGAGCTCAGGTCGCGTTGACGTCGCGTCGCGTCCGGTTCACCGCAACGGCCCAACGACATGTCCGGCTCGAAAAGGCCTGGTTGGCTCGAGAACAGGACCCACATCGAACTGTTCGCGACCGAATTCGAGGCAGCCCTCCGAATTCTCGCATTCCTTCCCGGCGCGGGTACGCCTTCGACGAACACGAGGTGGTCGTCCGAGCGTTCTGGGGGGCCCGGCGCCGTCGAGGCCCGCAGATCAAACCGTAACGCTCCCGCGAGATAGGTCTGTCCGCCCAACGCGCCGTCAGGTGCAGCCGGATGATACGGCCCGCCGACTCGAGCACCACGCCGCCACGCGGGCGAAGCAGCCACGGCCTTCGCAGCACCCGTACGTGCGAGCGGGCCACGCCGATGCGACGCACGCAGCGACATGCCGCGCAAGGCCCGAGCGCTCGCAGCAGCCACATCCGAAGGGCCTGCGTGCGTTGCTGCGCCCGAGATCGAAACACTCGAACGCGGTCCGCCGCTGACCAACAGTTGCAACGCTCGCCCACGCCCGCATTGTCGAGGCACGCGCCGACCTCACGACTTGCCCCGAGAAGAAAGAAGATCTGGTCGTCTCGCTCGCCCGTATAACGTTCCACATGAGCCGCGCGCTCGGCGGCATGATCGCACAGACCGTCTGGCGCGTCGGCTCCATTTGGTTGTTAGCCATCCAGCCCCGTAGTCCCGCCGACAAGATTCCTGAGTTCTGCGGCAATCGCCTCGTCGGATACGCCGAACTTCTCTCAAACCGCTGAACGGCCGGATGATAGCACGCCCACTCGGCCCCGGCGCGAACCGGCATGATCAAAACCACGCCCTCCCCGGCGGTCGGCGATCGCCAGTCGCTTCGCGATCCGAATATCAGGACGGCAGAGGCTGCGAAAAGGGTCAGCCTAACCGCCGCGCGTCACCGCAGCGGCGGCGTGCTGGCCGGCGGGCGGCGGTGGCGGGTCGCCTGCTCGTAGGCGTACGCCAGCTTGATCAGCGCGAACTCGCTCCAGGGCCGCCCGAAGAACTGCAGGCCCGCCGGCAGCTCGTCCTCCACGTAGCCCATCGGCACCGTCATCGCCGGAAAACCCGTGCTCGGCGAGAAGAGCTGGTTGTTGTCGCCGTGCGGGGTGTTCAGATCGCCGATGAGCCGCGGGCGGTTGTTCCAGGTGGGGTAGACCAGCGCATCCACGTTCGCGTCGGCCATGGCCTCGAGGACCGCCGCGCGCAGCTTCGCGCGGAACTCGTCGCGCGCGCGGCACGCCGGGTTCTCCTCGGGCGGCAGCTCGGCGTCCTGCCCGGACTGCAGGCGCAGCTGGATCGACGGGTGGAACCTGCGCGACTTGATGATCGCCTCGAGGTCGTGGACCGGCGCCCGGTCGCCGAACGGGGACAGGTACGCGTTCAGGTCGAACTTGAACTGGTTGCACCCGCCGCGGCTGGAGCCGCGGAGCTCGTCGAAGCCGGGAATGTCGACCGGATCGACCACGGTCGCGCCCGCGCTCGTCACGTCGGCGAGCGCGCGCTCGAAGAGATCGAGGACCGCCGTGTCGGCGGTGTCGGAGTCCGTGATCACGCGCAGCACGCCGATCCGCGCGCCGTTCAGTCCCGCCGGATCGAGCGCGTCGGCGTACGGCGGGTGGACGCGGTCGCGGCTCGCCTCGGTCACCGGGTCGTCCGGGTCGTGGCCCTCGACGACCTGCAGCACCGCCGCGGCGTCGGCCACCGTTCGTGTGATCGGACCCGCGATGTCCGCCGCCATGTTCAGCGGCACCACACCCGCCCGGCTCGTGAGCCCCATCGTCGAGCGGATGCCCACCAGGCTCTGGTGCGAGGACGGACCGCGGATGGAGTTGCCGGTGTCGGAGCCCAGCCCGACCGCGCCGAAGTTCGCGGCGACCGCGGCCGCCGTGCCGCCACTCGATCCCGCGGTCACGCGCAGCAGCGCATACGGGTTGCGCGTGTACCCCGGGAGGATGGAGCTGACCGTCTCGTACGGGCTGAAGGCGTACTCCGCCATGTTGGACTTGGCCAGGATCACGGCGCCGGCCTCGCGGAGCTTCCGCACCTGGAAGGCGTCCTTGCCCGGCATGAAGCCCTCGAGGGAGAGCGAGCCCGCGGTCGTCGGCAGATCGACGGTCTCGAAGTTGTCCTTGACGATCACCGGGACGCAGTGCATCGGCCCGGGCGGGCTCCCCGCCGCGCGCGCCGCGTCCAGCTCATCGGCGCGCTCGAGCGCCGACGGGTGGATCAGCACGAGGGCGTTGAGGAACGGCCCGCGCTTGTCGTAGGCCTCGATCCGATCGAGGTAGCCCTGGACGATCTGCCGGCAGGTCGCGCGCCCGTCACGCAGGGCGGCGTGAATCCCGGCGATCGTCGTCTCTTCGAGCGTGAAGCGCGCGCGACCCGGGCGCCCGGTGCAGCCGGCGAGCGCGGCGGCCGAGACGAGCGCGGCGAGCGGCGTCCGGATACGCTGATGGAGCATGGCTGGGGGCCCTCCGTGTCGTGCGGGATGCCGCACGATCGCGTTGATCATGATACCCTTCACCGGTTTCTCGCTGACCTGACCCGGAGAGTCCGCGCATGGCCAAACACGAAACCTTCTCGTCGCGGTGGGGCATCATCCTGGCCGGCCTGGGCATGGCCGTCGGGACCGGCAACATGTGGCGGTTTCCGCGCATCGCGGCGCAGAACGGCGGCGCGGCGTTCCTGATTCCGTGGATCCTGTTCCTGTTCATCTGGTCGCTCCCGCTGCTCATCGCGGAGTTCTCGATCGGTCGCGGCACCCGGCGGGGCGTGGTCGGCGCGTTCGCGTCGCTCGTCGGCGGACGGTTCGCCTGGATGGGCGGCTTCGTGGCCGTGACGACCATCATGATCCTGTTCTACTACTCGGTCGTCACCGGGTGGACGCTGAAGTACTTCCTGGCGGCGCTGACGGGCCAGCTGAGCGGCGTCACGCCCGGCGACTACTGGGACGGGTTCCTGTCCTCGTGGCAGCCGATCTTCTTTCACGTCGTCGCGGCGCTGGCCGGCATGTTCATCATCCAGCGCGGCGTGGTGAAGGGCATCGAGCTGGCCAACAAGGTGATGATCCCGGCGCTCTTCCTGCTGCTGATCGTGGCCGTCGTCCGGTCGGTCACGCTGCCCGGCTCCGAGCGGGGCCTCGAGTTCCTCTTCAACCCGGATCTGTCGGCGCTCTCGAACTACCGCACCTGGCTCGAGGGGCTGACGCAGTCGGCCTGGTCAACCGGGGCGGGCTGGGGGCTCATCCTCACGTACGGGATCTACCTGAAGAAGAAGGAGGATGTCGTCCTCAGCTCGACGACGATCGGGTTCGGCGACAACTCGGCGTCGCTGCTGGCCGGCATCGCGATCCTGCCGGTGGCGTTCTCCATCCTGCCGACCGACCAGGCGCTCGAAGCGATGGCCGCGGGGAACGAAGGGTTGATGTTCATCTGGGTGCCGCAGCTCTTCGCGCGGATCCCGGGCGGCGGCGTCTTCCTGCCGCTCTTCTTCCTGGCGCTGTTCTTCGCCGCGCTGTCGTCGCTCATCGCGATGATCGAGCTGGCCACGCGGGTGCTGATGGACGGCGGCATGGTGCGCGGCCGGGCGGTGAAGCTGGTGACCGGCGCGGTCATCCTGCTCGGCCTGCCGTCGGCGACGAGCCGCGACGTGTTCAACAACCAGGACTGGGTGTGGGGCCTGGGCCTGATGATCAGCGGCCTGTTCATCTCGCAGGCCGTGCGCATGTACGGCGCCGGGAAGTTCTGCGACGACCACGTCAACGTCCCCGGCGGCCTGAGGGCGGGCTGGGCGTACCAATTCGTGATCACCTGGCTGGTGCCGATCGAGTTCGTGCTGATGTTCGGCTGGTGGATGTTCCAGGCCATCACGGTCTACGATCCCGAAGGCTGGTGGAACCCGGTCCACGTCTACAGCGTCGGCACCTGCATCGCCCAGTGGGGCGCGGCGCTCGCGCTGCTGCTGGCGTTCAACCGGAGAATCGCCGCGGCGAGCACGCGCGAGCTGGCGGAGGTCACCGTATGAGCGGCCGCACCTGGCTGATGATGCTGCTGATTCTCGGGCTCAACTGGGGTGGGTTCGTGGTGTCGCTCTGGTACGCCGTCACGCACGAGTCGACGCGGCACGATCAGTCGTAGTGTCCGCCGTCCGCCTTCGCTGACGCTATGGCGGACCGCCGTAGCCTTGGCGGAGGCGGTCAGGCGGATGGATCTCGCCATGGCCGCCGACGCAGGTGCCTCCTACCGGTTCGGTCTCTTCGTCCTCGACACGGTCGCGTTCCGCCTGTACCGCAGCGGCGCGCCCGTGCCGGTGTCGCCCAAGATCGCCGACCTGCTGCATTACCTGGTCGCCCGTCCCTCCACGCTGGTCACCAAGGAAGAGCTGTTCGCGGCGCTCTGGCCCGACGTCGCGGTGACCGACAACGCGCTCACGCAGGCCGTGTCGGAGCTGCGGCAGGCACTGGGCGACGACCCGGCGTCACCCTCCTACGTCCAGACCGTGGCGCGCCGCGGGTACCGCTTCATCGCGCCGGTCGAGGTCGTGTCCCCGGCCGCCGGCGCTGCGGCCGGCCCGCTCGCCGCGCTCGGCCCGCAACCGTCGCGCTCGATTGCCGTGACGGATTTCGCGAACGTCTCGGGCGACCTCGACTTCGCCTGGCTGTCGAGCGGCATCGCGGAGACCGTGACGAACGACCTGCGCGAGCTGGGCGCGCTCAAGGTCATCGATCGGCTGCAGGTCTCCGAGGCGCTGCGCGCCGGCGGCGGATCGCTCGCGGCGCTGCGCCACGAGCGGGTCGCGGACCTCGCCGTGTCGGGCAGCTTCCAGCGCGCGGGCGACCGGCTGCGCATCACCGCGCGCGTGGTGGACGTCGCGTCGGGCGAGGCGCTGGCCGACGCGAAGGCGGATGGCCCGCTCGCCAACGTCTTCGAGCTGCAGGACCGGCTCGTCACGCAGTTCGCCGGCCAGCTGGGCCTCGCCGCCGGCGTGACCGGCGAGCGGCGCGTCGGGGTCCGGGAGACCACGAGCCTCGAGGCCTACCAGGCGTTCACCGAGGGACGCGTGAAGCTCGAATCGCTCGACCTGTCGCGCGTCGAGGATGCCATCGCCGACTTCGAGCGCGCCGTCGCGCTCGATCCCCGGTACGCCCTGGCCGAGGTCGGCCTCGGCAACGCGTGGTTCTGGCGCTACGAGACCTCCCGCGCCCGCAACCAGCCGGACGCCTCCGCGCTGGCGGCCGCCGTGGACCACGCGCGGCGCGCCATCGAGCTGGACAAGGGCCTGGCCGAGGCGCACGCCACGCTCGCGTTCATGCTGGTGAGCTCCGGGCGCGCCGAGGAGGGGCTGGCCGCGGCCCGTCGCGCCGTGACACTGGAGCGGGGCTACTGGGGCAACCTGTTCCGTCTCGGCCACGCGGCGTGGGGCGACGAGCGGGTCCGCGCGCTCGCCCGCGTGGTCGAGCTCTATCCGGACTTCCCGTTTGCTCACTTCGAGACCGCGATGGTGCACATCGCCCGCGGCGCGTTCGATCGCGCGGAGCGGGTGCTGCGCGAAGGGGCGGTCGTGCAGGACCGCCAGCGCGGCCGGCGGCAGCGCTTTCCGGCCTGCGGCCTCCACTGGCTGCTCGGCCTCGTCCGGCTCGCGCGCGGCGACACGGCCGAGTCAGCCGCCGAGTTCGAGCGCGAGATCGCGTCTGGCGGCGAGCAGATTTATGCGGCCGAGTTCGCCATGAACGCGTACGACGGCCTCGGCTTCGCCCGCCTCGCCGAGGGGCGTCCCGCCGACGCCGTCTCGATGTTCGAGCGGGCGCTCGAGCGGTTTCCGCGGCACGCCCGGTCACTCGTCGGACTGGCGGCGGCCTGCCGCGCCGACGGCAGGACGGCGGACGCCGACGCGCACACGGCGCGCGCGCGCGACGCCGCCAACGAACTCGAGCGCGGCGGGCGGGCCACCGAAGCCGCGCTGGCGCGGGCTTTCGATCAGGCCACAATCGGCCGCGCCGACGAGGCGATCGCGACGCTCGAACAGCTCCTGGTCCAGGCGGACCTGCCCTTCGCCGGGTGGACCATCCCGATCGAGCCCCTGCTCGCTCCCCTGCACCGCTCGCCCGGATTCGCGCGCGTCCTGGCGCGCCTGTCCGAACGCGCGCACTGACCCGATCTCTCCTGTTTCCAACAAGTTGCGGTCGCTTAGAGCGAGCTGGCCCGACGTGTGGCACAGGCCTTTAGGCCTGTGCAGAGGGAACGTCAGGCTATTTCAGCCTTTCCTCACGACTCGCGGCCCGCGGTGAGCGTAGAGTCCAGACGTGGAGTTCGACCATGGACCAACGAGCTGACGAACGGCTGGCGGTGGGCGCGCGGCGCTACGCCTGGTTGCGGCGGCAGACCGAGGTCTGGCAGCGCCACGGCGTGGTCGGTCCCGACCAGGCGGCGCAGGTGCTGGGCCTCGACGATCCGTCCCCAGGCTTCGGCGCCGCGCGGGCCGCGTTCGGCGTCGCGGGACTGGCCGTGCTGATGGCCGCGATCGCGCTGTTGCTGGTCGTCGGCTACAACTGGGACGCCCTGGCGCGCGGCGT
>Ga0326597_10007991_pt1 | contig 14326 bp, 14 predicted proteins | sample RVTome_12_FD_203789 | JGI IMG/M metagenome (GOLD analysis project Ga0326597, IMG submission 203789) | Soil microbial communities from uranium-contaminated site in the Upper Colorado River Basin, Wyoming, United States - RVT100D185 | ecosystem: Environmental > Terrestrial > Soil > Contaminated >... | reverse complement strand
TTCGAGGCGCACGGTAATAGCGCCGCCTTCTGGAGTGAACTTAATCGCGTTCTGGACGAGGTTGACCACCGCCCGTTCGAGGCTGACGCGATCGCCCGCGACCGGCGGCACGCCGGCTCCTATCTCCATCGCCAGCGACAGGCCCAACCGCTCAGCCTGCGGCCGTAGGCGATCGACCGCGCTGGCGATCGCACCGGCCATATCCACGGGGTCGTGGGAAAGGGGCAGTTCCCCCGACTCGATCCGCGATAGCTCCAGCAACTCCTCCACCATCTGGACGAGCCGGTCGACTTCGCCATCTGCCCGGCCCAGGAATTCGCGTGCCACCGCCGGATCGTCGACGGCGCCGGCGTCCAGCGTTTCGATAACAGATTTTACTGCCGCCAGCGGAGTCCGCAGTTCGTGGGAGACGTTCGCCACAAAGTCGCGGCGAACTTGCTCGACCCGCTTCTGATCGGTCAGGTCGTGGAAGACGACGAGGGAAGACCAGGCGCCGCCGCCCACGATCGGAGTGATGATTGCGCGCAGTACCTTTCGCGACGGCAGCTCGACTACGTGACTGCTGCGGAGCCCCGCGTCACGGCTTTCTCGAAGCCCCATGATGACCTCAGGGTGCGACATGAGAAAGGCAAACGGGTGACCAACAACGTTTGCCGGATCGCGGTCGAGCATAGCCGCGACGGCCGCGTTGGCGAACGTGACGTTGTTTGCGCCGTCCACCGCGACGATCGCGTCGACGCTGCTGTTGATGACAGCCATCAAGCGATTGCGCTCCTGGGATGCTTCAGCGACTCGGATCTCCAGGCTGGAAGCCATTCGGTTGAATTCGGCGATAACCGACCCCAGTTCATCCTCGCTCCCAGTCTCAAGCCGGATCGGGACGTCGCCCTGGGCGATCTCGCGAGCGGCCCCCACAACCAGGCGCGCGGACTCCGACACTCGCGCCGTGGCGGTGTAGAGGGTCACGCCACTGACCACGAACGCAACCGCCACGATACCCGCGAGGCCGATCGGCGCTTCAGCGAAGACGAGCGCGACAACCACAGCGAGCGCGGCGATCACATACCCGAGTAAGACGCGACCGCGAAACCCGCCCATCAAACCTCGAATCGGTAACCCGTGCCCCGGACCGTGACCAATCGTGTGGGTTGCCCGGGATCGTCTTCGATCTTCTGCCGCAACCACCGAATATGCACATCCACAGTCCTGGTATCTCCGGCGAACTGGTAGCCCCAAATGTCATTCAAAAGCTGCTCACGGGTGAAGGCCCTTCCCGGATGCCGCACGAGAAAGTGCAGAAGGTCGAATTCTTTTGGCTTCAGGTGCACGCGCTCGCCGTCCCGGAAGGCTTCACGTCGCATGAGATCGATGGTGAGGTTGCCGGAGGTCACGATGTCACCTGGCTCCTCAGGCTGAGTGCCTGCGCGGCGCAAGAGGGCACGAACCCGGGCCATCAGCTCCTGCATTCCGAATGGTTTCGTCACGTAATCGTCCGCACCAAGCTCCAGGCCGACAACCTTGTCGATCTCGGTCCCGCGAGCCGTGAGCATGAGTATGGGGACACTCGTTTCCTTGCGCAGGATGCGGCAAACCTCGAGGCCGCTCACACCTGGGAGCATGAGATCAAGCACCACAAGATCCGGGCGCGCGGCCCGCGCCGCTTCGAGTGCGCCTTCCCCATCGATAGCCGTGTAGACCTCAAAGTTTTCCTGCTCGAGGTTGTACCTGAGGGTGGCCACGAGGGTCGGCTCGTCGTCGACTACCAGAATCTTCTTCACGAGAGTGCGGGGGCGCCGCGAGACCATTATAGTCCGCAGCAACACTCACTCACCAACAACGACCTGCCCTTGCGCTTCAGCGGCGGCCTCCTCCGGGGGAGGGCGAAAGACAGCGTAACGAAGGCCCAGTCCCGCAAGGATGACGCCACCGCCAATGATTGTGGCCTTCGACGGGTCCTCGCCATAGAACCGCGCTACCCAGATCGGATTGAGGACGGGCTCTATCAAGGCGATCAGGCTGGTTTCCGTGCTGCTAATGACGGAGAGCCCACGAGTGAAGAGGACGTAGGGAATCGCGAACTGCACCGCGGCCATCACGACGAGGAGCCCCAGTGCCTCGGCATCGACGCTATCGAAGAACGGAACAGGCAGGAGGATAACCGCAACTCCGGCGCAAGAGAGCGCTGTAATCGCCACCGGGTCTGCGTAGCGCATGCGCCGCAGCCAAAGAAAGAAGAGCCCGAAGAACGCGCCGCTGGCCGCCGCCATCGAAAGTCCTAGCGCGTTGCCTGAACTCCAGTTACCGACGAAGAGGATCCCGATACCACTGAGGCAAATCACAAACGGCAGCGCGTCGGCCCGCCGCAGGCGTTCGCCGAGGACGATTGGGCCGAAGAGCACCACGTAGAGTGGCGCCGACGACTGAAGGAAGATCGCGTTGGCGGCGGTGGTCTCCTTCGTGGCCGCGACGTAGAGGACGAGGAGGGCCGCAAAGATACCAATGGAGACAGTGAGGTCTAGGCGCTGCGGAAACACGCGGCCACGAAGGAAGGGCACGAGCAGAATGGCGGAGAAGAAGCAACGGAAGAAGACGATGTTGAGAGCCCCGGTGTCGATCTCCTTAATCAGTAGGCCGCCAAGACTCCAGAGGCAGGCGCCGGTGAATAGCATCAGGCGGGCGACGAAAGGTGATGGATTGCGCCACGCGGCCAGGACTGTGGACATGGGTAGAGGGTACGAGGGTCGAGGGCGGAGGGTCGAGGCCTCGTTGTGGCAAGCGATTTAGCGCTGGTACACTCGAAAACAGGTGGCAGGGTAGCTCAGCGGCAGAGCAGGGGCTTCATAAGCCCTGTGTCGTGGGTTCGAATCCCACCCTTGCCACCAGGTTCCCTCTTTGTTTGACGGCCTTTTGCAGGCGAACCTACAATTGACTGGCTCCAGGGCGATTAGCTCAGCGGAAGAGCGCTTCGTTCACACCGAAGAGGTCGCAGGTTCAAATCCTGCATCGCCCACCACTTCTCCCCTCTAAGGAACGCGGCATCTACAATGGCTTCATGCCGCCCGAACAGTCCCGTCAGCTAACGCGCCTCCTCGGCCTGCTTGAGATGGATCGGCTGGATCGCGACCTCTTTGTCGGCAATCCAGGCAAAGGCGAGGGGCGATTGTTCGGAGGGCTTGTGGCGGCCCAGTGTGTCCGGTCCGCGTACCATACCGTGGAGTCCGGCTCGATTCACTCCCTTCACGCCTATTTCCTGCGGCCGGGAAGCCACGAAATCCCAATCCGGTACGTGGTCGCTCGCATCCGCGACGGGAAGACGTTCACCACACGTGACGTTGTGGCTTACCAGTCGGGAGAGGCAATTTTCCAGATGTCTTGCAGCTTTGCCCGGCCGGAAGAAGGCTTTTCGAAACAGCTGCCCGCACCCGACGCGCCCGACCCAGAGACTCTTCCCGACTGGGATCTCGTGCGTCCGGACCGAGCCCAGGCCGAAATGATGAAGCGCTGGCGGCGCGAGCGTCCGGTGGAGTTGCGCGCCGCCCAGGCGCTAATGCAGTCGCCCTCCGACGGGACGCCGCACAGGCAAGTCTGGATCCGTCCGAAAGGTGTCCTGCCCGAGGACCCAGCACTGCACGCCGCGGTGCTCGCATACTCCAGCGACATGGCGCTCCTCAGCACGGCTCGGTACTCGCACCGCCTGGAAGACAACTGGGGGCCCGGCGCCAACGCGAGCCTGGATCACGCTATGTGGTTCCATCACCCGCCGCGGTTCGACGGTTGGGTGCTGTACACGAGCTACAGCCCGATCGCGCACGCCGCGCGGGCCCTCGTCTTCGGTGCCATGTACACCCAGGATGGGACACAAATGGCTTCGGTTGCACAAGAAGGCCTTATTCGGACGCCACGGCCTCCCGCGGCGGCGTCCTGACCGGCCAACGCCCGCAGCCGTGTCCCACCAAACACAGAGTTAGCCCGGCGAGCACTGCCGCCAAACCAGCCACCACCGGAACACCAGTTCCACCTTCAATCGGTGGTCCACCAGTCGACGGCAAAGCCGCACCGACCGGATAAATGAGGGTTTTGGCTGGTGTCTCCTTCAGAAACTGGGAGACTTGTGTACCCGTGATGTAGCCACCAACAATGATCGAGCCACCGCTGAAGGCCTCCGAGACACGAAGAGTCACGTCGACTACCACCTCCGGCGGATCGACGAGCCACCAGTTCGCCTGGTCGCCCAGTGCCTGCCCTGACCCTGAGATAACCCGGCTTCGAACGAATTCACAACATCGTTCACGGATCGGCGGATCTCGATAATCCGGAGCCCAGGTCAGCACGACGGTCGTGCGCGGTTGATCGGTACCGATCACATATCGGTACACCACTTCTTCACTCGCACGGGCTGCGCCCGGACCCGACACGTAGATCGTCACGTTTGGCTGGGAACCCTGGGCTCCAACCAATGAAGCACCCACACCTAGCGTTGCGAAGGCCACGACGATGGCACGTCGGATGGCCACAACGACCCCGGGCTAGCCGTGTGGGATGTATTCGGCCACGTGGCTGAATACATCCTGGATACTGATCAAAATCGTGTGACCGTCATCGGCCACGAAGGGGATGTGGCGAAAACCGCCGACTGACATCTTGTGCAGGGCGACCGCGATCGTATCACCTTCGCGGAGCATGACCGGATCTTTCGTCATGATGTCCCTGACTGCCAGCGCCATCAGGTCGCGGTTTGCGCCTGCGGCCTTCATCAGTACGTCGCGTTCGCTGAGAATACCTACAATGCGGCCAGCCTTATCACGAACCAGAACGCATTCGGCTTCTGTCTCGCGCATCCGGTGGACCACCACTGCCACCGGGTCTGCCGGCGATACGCTGATGGCTTCGCTGGCGTTGATCTCGCCGAGCCGGTCGTTAACAAGATGACCTTCCAACTCGCTTTCGGCGGTGGGGATCGCGAGTTCGCTCAGATCGGCGCCGCAGACTTCGCAGACATCCGAACCCTGGATGTTCTCCGCCCGGCAGGACGGACAAAGGATGAGGTTGCGGGCGGTCATTACGCCTCCACTGTCCATGTGTCGCCCTCTAGCATCAGTGATTGCAGATCGCCTTCACCCAGTCGTTTGGTTGTTTCCTCGACCTGGTCGATCAACAAAGTCTCGTAGGACGGTCGCTCAACCTGGCGGAAGACACCGAGTGGCTCGGGGAACTGCGGCCAATGCATGCGGGTAAGGATAAACGCAAGCGACGGATCTTCGCGAGTGGAGTCGTGCACCAGAAGGTCAGCTTCTTTCACACCACTGCCCAGGTCGACAACCTCTGGCTGGAATCCCGCAAGGCGGATCCCTTTGTCCCGTTCCTTGCCGAACACGAGCGGCTGGCCGTCCTCGAGGTAAAGGATGCGATCAGGCCGAACTGCCTTGTCAGCGAACTCCGAGTACGCACCGTCGTTGAAGACGTTGCAGTTCTGGTACACCTCCACGAACGAGGTTCCCTTATGCGCAGCGGCTCGCTCCAGCGTGGAGATCAAGTGGTGTTGATCGATATCCAGCGAGCGCGCCACGAACGTGGCCTCCGCGCCTAGAGCAACACTCAGCGGATTCAGGGGGTAGTCGATAGACCCGTACGGTGAACTCTTCGTACGCTTACCGAATTCGGAGGTCGGCGAATACTGGCCCTTCGTGAGGCCGTATATCCGGTTGTTGAATAGAACGATCGTGATGTCGACGTTGCGCCGCATGGTGTGCAACAAATGGTTGCCGCCGATGCTCAAGCCATCACCGTCACCCGTAACCACGAAGATTTTAAGTTCCGGTCGCGCCACCTTTAGTCCCGTGGCGATCGTCGGCGCCCGGCCGTGGATGCTGTGGAAGCCGTAAGTGTTCATGTAGTAGGGAAGGCGGCTGCTGCAGCCGATGCCCGAGATGAAGACGATATTCTCGCGGGGAACCCCGAGTTCCGGCATCAGTTTCTGCGTCTGCGCGAGGATGGAGTAGTCACCACAACCGGGGCACCAGCGTACCTCCTGGTCGGAGACGAAGTCCTTACGTTGTAGAGGGATTGCGTTCTCGGATACCGCCTCGACCGTCATTACACCTTCACCTTGCTACCAACCATGGTGTTGATCTTGGTTTCGATTTCGCTGACGAAGAACGGGCGCCCACTCACCTTGTTGAGAGTGGCGGCGTCGATCGCAAACATCCCGCGAATCAGTAGCGAAAGTTGTCCGAGATTCAGCTCCGGGATCAGCACCTTCTCGAAGCGCCCGATCACTTCGCCGAGGTTCCTGGGAAACGGGTTCATATGACGCAGGTGCGCGTGCGACACAGAGAGGCCCTGGGACTGCGCCCGCTGGACGGCGGTGAGTGCTGCGCCGTACGTACTGCCCCAGGTAAGGACCAGAAGCTCGCCCTGGGCCTGGCCGAACACCTGCAACTCAGGAATGTCGTCGGCGATGCGGGCCACCTTTTCGGCGCGCAGGTGAACCATCTTGTTATGGTTCTCGGCGTCATAGCTGACGTTGCCAGTGATATCGGCCTTTTCGAGACCGCCGATGCGGTGCTCCAGCCCCGGGGTGCCGGGGACGGCCCACGGCCGGGCGAGCGTGTTCGGATCGCGCAAGTAGGGCTTGAATGTCGCCGGGTCAGTGGCGAAACTCGCCTCGATACGCGGAAGGTCATCGACATCCGGGACCAGCCACGGTTCGGCGCCGGTACCGAGGTATCCGTCGGACAAGAAGATCGTGGGCGTCATGTGCTTGACCGCGATCCGAAATGCCTCGATGGCGTACGTGAAGCACTCACCGGGTGTGGCCGGCGCAACGATCGCTACCGGGCACTCGCCGTTACGGCCGAACATCGACTGGAGGAGGTCGGCTTGATCGGTCTTGGTTGGCATACCGGTACTGGGACCGGACCGCTGAATCATGGCCACGACTATCGGGAGCTCGACCATCACGGCGAGACCGAGCGCCTCACTCTTGAGGGCGAGACCGGGACCGCTCGTGCCGGTCAATCCGAGTGCGCCACCGAAGGCCGCGCCGATAGCAGAGCCGATCGCGGCAATCTCGTCCTCCGCCTGGAAGGTCTTCACGCCGAAGTTTTTAAACCGCGCCAGCTCCTGGAGGATGTCGCTTGCGGGAGTGATGGGATAGCTGCCGTAGAACAACGGCAATCCAGAGAGTTTTGATGCCGCCAGGAATCCGAGGGCGGTCGCTTCGTTGCCGGTGATGTTGCGGTAGCGGCCGGGGGAGAGTTGAGCACGTGGAACGCGGTAATGAACCGGGAAAAGCTCGGCTGTGTCGCCGAAATTGTACCCGGCCTTAAGGGTAGCAATGTTGGCGTCGCGGACTACCGGGTTCTTGCCAAACTTTTCGTTTATCCAGCGTGTGGTGGGCTCGATCGGGCGCTCGTAAAGCCAAAACATCAGGCCAAGCGCGAAGAAGTTCTTGGAGCGGTCGACTTCCTTGGTGTTGAGGCCGCTATCGGCGAGGGCCCGCACGTTCATGCTGGTGATCGGCACTTTGATTACACGCCATCCCGCAAGGCTCCCATCCTCCAGCGGGTTCGTCTGGTACAGCGCCTTGCGGAGGTTTATGTCTGTGAATTCGTCGGAATTCACGATCAGGATACCGCCCTTCGGCAGGTCGGCCAGGTGGGCCTTAAGAGCTGCCGGGTTCATGACGACAAGCACGTCTGGTTCGTCGCCAGGCGTGTGGATGTCATAGCTTGAGAAGCTCACCTGGAATGCGCTAACACCGGGGATTGAGCCGGCAGGCGCGCGGATCTCAGCTGGAAAGTCCGGGACGGTTGAGACGTCGTTACCGAAGACGGCGGAGGTATTGGTGAACTGCAGTCCGGCGAGTTGCATACCATCGCCGGAATCGCCGGCGAAGCGGATCGTTACGCGATCGAGCTCTTCAACGTTCGCATTTCCATCGCCTTTATTGCCGTCCTGTTTCATTGCTGGCCTTTCAGCTCCTAGCCGCCTTCTGGTGTCTCCAACTTCTGGTGTGGTCTCGGCGGGAGGTTTAGCACCTGCGCCGGGAACGATTCGGCCACGAGGTTGATGATGTCCTTGATGCTTACGACGCCCGTGGCGACGCCGTTATCACCAACGACCGGAATGTGGCGGAAGTGTTGCTCGTTCATCAGGTTGACCGCATCGCCAATCGTTTTGTCGGGTGAAAGAGTCAGCGGGTTCGAGGTCATAAACTTCTCGACGGGCTCGGAGTAGTTCACGTCGCGCGCTACGACCTTAAGAAGCACGTCACGCTCGGTGATGATCCCGACGAGCCGGCCAGCTTCCTGCACGAGTACGCAGCCTACATTGCGCTTTTGGACGTGATCGACGAGGGCCCCGACGGTCGTGCCGGCGTCAACGGTGACAGGAGGCGTGAGTGGCAGGGTACTGATCTTGTCCCTCAGCACGGCGGGCGACCAGTCTCGAGTGTTGTCGTCCGGAAATCTGAACGGAACCGGAAATTTGCACCCCCGGCCGAGATAGGGACCTCTGTTCGCTCAGATGCCATCAGTTCTACTTGGAACAGTATATCAGGGGGAACCGTTAACTGGGATAGTACGGATTCGCGACATTCAAGGGAAATGTCGCTGGACCGGCCCTCACAACGCGCTCCAGCACCGTCAGGGCACCATGTGTCCCTTGCCCCGACCGTGCCCCTGCGATACGATGCGCCATAACGTCAAGATGCCGCCCCGCAAGCTTTTCACAGCCCTGATCGCCCTCATCGTTCTCGTTGCGCTCGCCGCCGCGTGCGGGGGAGGTGACGACGATGATGATGACTCTGCCGACCGTGGCCAGCTCAGCGATCCGGCGACCGTGCCCACCGCGACTATCTGGCAACAACCGCCGGAAGTGGTGATCCTGGACCCGAACAACATCCAGCCGCTGCCACCGAGCGAGCCGAACACGGGGCCTGGGGACGACGACGACACTCCACCAGGTGAAGGCGAACCGGGCGTCTGCGGCGAGACATATACCGTGGTGGGCGGTGATACCGCCTTTGGAATCGGCGAGAAGTGCGGATGGCCTGCCGACGACCTCGACAACTTCGTAACGCAACTTGAGGCGCTTAACCCAGATGTCGATGTGCGCTCGCTGAGCATCGACCTGGTGCTGGTGATGCCTGAAATACCGGCTGCTGAGGATACCGGCGACGAAGGTCAGTAACGCTCTGGCGCCCACACTGGCCCTACCGAAACACCGCTCATCTGTGCTAGCCTTTACCGCGCAATAACGCATTAGTGAAAGCTGGAACAAACCGCATGGCCATCGAACACAAGCCCGACCGCCTCGCCGACTTGAATCAGCGCAAGGAGCAGTCACGGCTGGGCGGCGGGACCGAGCGAATCGAAGCACAGCACAAGCGCGGGAAGCTCACGGCCCGCGAACGTCTTGCGATTCTGCTGGACGAAGGATCGTTCGAGGAGATCGGCGCGCTGGTCCAACACCAGGCGAACGACTTCGGGCTCGACAAGCAGCGCCACCCCGGCGATTCCGTCGTGACGGGATACGGGAAGATCGACGGGCGGATCGTGTACGTGTTCGCGCAGGACTTTACCGTGTTCGGAGGTTCCCTCTCGGAGGCGGCCGGAGAGAAGATCTGCAAGGTAATGGACCTGGCCATGCGCAATGGCGCGCCGGTGATCGGAATCAACGACGGCGGCGGGGCGCGCATCCAGGAGGGGGTTGTTTCGCTCAAGGGTTACGGCGAGATATTCACCCGCAACGTACTGTCTTCCGGCGTCGTTCCGCAGATCTCTGTGATCATGGGCCCGACGGCTGGTGGCGGCGTGTACTCACCGGCGATCACAGACTTCATTTTCATGACGCAGGGATCGAGCTACATGTACATCACGGGGCCGGACGTGGTCCGCGCGGTAACCCACGAGGACGTCACGCACGAAGACCTCGGCGGAGCGCGCGTGCACTCCACGAGAACGGGGGTTGCGCACTTCATGTCGGAGGGAGACGAGGAATGCCTGCAAGAAGTCCGGAGGCTGATCTCGTTCCTACCGGCGAACAACGTCGAGGACCCCCCTTACGCCGAACCCGCCGATAGCCCGGACCGCCTCTGCGAAGAACTTGCGTCGGTGGTGCCGGATGACTCGAACAAGCCCTATGACGTGCACAAGGTCATCGAGCCGATCCTGGACGACGGTGACTTCCTCGAGGTGCACGCGGGGTTCGCGAGGAGCATGGTCGTCGGATTCGGACGGATGAATGGCCGCGTGGTGGGAATCGTGGCCAACAACCCGGGCCAGCTGGCGGGCGTGCTCGATGTTGACTCATCCCGCAAAGGCGCGCGGTTCGTGCGCTTCTGCGATGCGTTTAACATACCGATCGTGACGCTCGTGGACGTGCCAGGGTACCTGCCCGGGACGACGCAGGAGTTAGGTGGGATTATCGTCCACGGAGCGAAGCTGCTGTATGCGTTTGCGGAGGCCACAGTTCCGCGGGTGACGATAATCCTCCGGAAGGATTACGGCGGCGCCTACCTCGTCATGGGTTCGAAGCACCTGCGCGCAGACATCAACCTGGCGTGGCCGGCAGCCGAGATAGCCGTCACGGGACCGGATGCTGCGGCGAATATCATCTTCCGAAGGGAGATCGAGGCCGCGAGCGACCCCGAGGACAAGCGCAAGGAGCTGATCGAGGATTATCGCGACCGGTTCGCGAACCCTTACATTGCAGCGTCACGGGGCTTCGTCGACGACGTGATTGACCCGCGCGAGACCCGGATCAAGATCATCCGGGCGCTGGAAATGCTGCAGAACAAGGTTGACCGCAACCCGCCGAAGAAGCACGGCAACATACCGCTGTAGTAAGCAGCGAGAAGCAGAAAGCGAGCAGCAACGTGCCGGATCCCAGGCTTGTCTTGCTGGCACTGGCGATCTGCGGACTGCTCGTCATCGGCCTGTCGTTCGCGCCGTGGCTCAACTTCGAGGGGACGATTGCGGCGGCTGACGGCTCACGCACCAGTTTCGACTTGAATGGCACCGATGTCAGCCGGCTTCGCGACCTTGAATCGGTGGGGCGCCAGGACATCGAGGAGAAGGACGGATGGTGCAGTTGCCGGGTGGACCTCGGGGACGGGTACTTCACGGCGCTCCTGGGCCTGGGCCTACTCACTGTCGTCGGCCTGAATGTGCTCACCGGCGGCAACAGACCAGCGGCGTTGTTCGCGGTCACGGTCTCGGTAGGGGCGCTGGGGCTGACCGGATGGAACGCTGTTGCAGACTGGGGCGCATTGACGTACAGCCCTGATGCACTACTGGAAGAGGTGGAAGGAAGCCCAACGGCCTGGCTATGGTTGTTGGTGGCGGTGGAAGTGGCGGCGGCTGTTCTGGGAACCGTGCTGTGGGTTATCGTTCGAGAAGCAGACGAAGATTATGACGAATACGAGGACGGAGAGGGACCACTACCGGAAGGGCTGAACGGATGGGCGTAAAGATAACTGACACGACAATGCGCGACGGGCACCAGTCGCTGCTGGCGACGCGCATGCGGACCGAGGACATGCTGCCGATCGCGGAGCAGATGGACGAGGCCGGGTTCCATTCAGTCGAGGTGTGGGGCGGAGCGACCTTCGACACAGCGCTGCGCTTCCTACGCGAAGACCCGTGGGAGCGGCTGCGGGAGATCAAGAAGCGGATCAAGAAGACGCCGCTGCAGATGCTGCTCCGCGGTCAAAACGTCGTGGGCTACCGCCATTACGCCGACGACGTAGTCGAGAAGTTCTGCCAGCTTGCAGTCAAGAACGGCATGGACATCTTCCGCATCTTCGACGCGCTGAACGACCTCCGCAACCTTGAGACGGCGATCAAGGCGGTGAAGAAGGCCGGCGGCCACGCGCAGGGCACGGTGTGCTACACGATCAGCCCCGTTCACACAACGGCGATGTTCGCGAAACAAGCGAAAGAGCTTGAGGAGATGGGCTGCGACTCAATCTGTATCAAGGACATGGCGGGCCTCCTCCACCCTTATGACGCCTTCGAGATCGTGAAGTCGATCAAGGCAGTGGTTTCGATCCCGATCCAGATGCACTGCCACTGCACGAGCGGCATGGCTGAGATGGCGTACTTGAAGGCGGCGGAGGCCGGTCTCGATATCATGGACTGCGCGCTGTCGACCCTCTCTCAAGGAACTTCACAGCCCCCGACCGAAACGATGGTGGCGACGTTCGAGGGGTCGCAACTGGACACCAGGCTTGACCTCGAAGAATTGACGCACCTGGCGGACTACTTCGGCGAGGTTCGGAAGAAGTACGCGGCGTTCGAAGGCAACGTGAGGGTAGACGCGGGAGTTCTTCTGCACCAGGTGCCGGGCGGCATGATATCCAACCTCGTATCGCAGTTGCGCGAGCAGGGGGCGCAGGACAAGCTGCGCGACGTGCTCGCCGAGATCCCCGCAGTACGCGCGGACCTCGGCTACCCGCCGCTGGTCACGCCGACGAGCCAGATCGTTGGCACCCAGGCGGTGCTCAATGCGCTTTACGGCGAGCGATACAAGCAGGTGAGCAAAGAGACGAAAGGTGTGGTGCTAGGCCAGTACGGCCAGACCCCAGCGCCCATTAGCGCCGAGGTGCTGGCGAAAATCGGAGGCGGCGAACAGGCTATCACCGGAAGACCGGCCGACGACATGGCGCCGGAAATCGAAAAGGCGCGCGCGGAAATTGGTGCCCAAGCGAAGTCTGACGAGGATGTGCTTTCGTACGTGCTCTTCCCGCCGGTCGCGAAGGAGTTCTTCGACTGGCGCGACGGGGGAGCGGAGCTTGACCTTGAGAACAGCAAACTGGCCGCCGCGATCGCGGTGGCGCTAACACAGAACCAGGGTCATGCACACGCGCCGGCTGCTGAGAGCAACGGGCACGGGCACGCGCACGACCCGTGGAAGTCACAGGGCCGCGGCCGGGCGCTGAGGGGATAGACATGAAGCTACTGATTGGCGAGCAAGAGTACGAAGTGAACCCCTCGGGGGACAACATCACGGTGGGAGATATGTCTTTCGCAGTACGCGTGGTGAAGAACGCGAACATCGTCACCGTCTATGTCGACGAAAAGCCATTTGCGGTGCAACTGCCTGCGACGACACCGGATGAAGGCACCGTGAAGCTGCTGGTTGATGCGAAGGAGTACGAGGTCGAACTGAAAGGCCGAGCGGGCGCCCGGCCCAAAGCAGCGCCGAAGAAGAAGGCCTCAGCCGGCGGAACCGGAGCGGTACTTTCGCAGATGACCGGCCGCGTTATCCGGGTCGAAGCGAAGGTGGGTAACGAGGTCAAGGAGGGCGATGTCCTCCTCGTGGTCGAAGCGATGAAGATGGAGAACGAGATTACTGCCCCGGTGGCGGGGGTGGTCAAGGAAGTATCGGTGACAGCGGGCGCGCGGGTGGCGGAAGGCGACCCACTGCTGGTGATCGAACCCGCTGCCGCTGCGGCTTAGACAGCAATCCTGGCAACGGAGTCGACCTTGACGCCGTCTTTGGAGGACTCGCTCGAACACGTGCAGGCGGACGTCACGCAGTCGCGCAAGTGCGAGAGACTCGTGGCGTGGCGAGAGTCGGTGGCTGCCGATCCCCCACTCCGATATCGCGGCCAGGGATACTGGGCAAGGCCGGTACCCGGATTCGGCGATCCAAAAGCGCGGCTCCTGATCGTTGGATTGGCGCCTGCCGCACACGGCGGTAACCGGACCGGACGCGTTTTCACCGGTGACCGGTCGGGCGATTGGCTTTTCTCGGCGCTCCACCGCGCGGGTTTCGCGAACCAGAGCACTTCGGAACACCGCGATGACGGCTTACAACTGAGCGACGCTTACATCACCGCCGTCGTGCACTGCGCGCCGCCGGACAACAAACCGACCCCTCAGGAGCGGGACAACTGCCTGCCGTACCTCGCACGCGAGATGGCGCTGCTGACAGACCTGCGCGTGATCGTGTGTCTTGGCGCGTATGCACTTGATGGCGTCGCGCGTGTACTGGGCTTGCGCCCCAGGCCGAAGTTCGGCCACGGCGCTGAGTTCTTGCTGGGCGACGGGCGCACCATCATCTGCTCGTTCCATCCAAGCCAGCAGAACACGTTCACGGGCAAGCTCACCGAGGCGATGTTCGACGCGGTGTTCTCGCGAGCGAAATCGTTGGCTGCCAGCCCGGTTACTCGGGGAACGTGACGAGGGACGTGGTGCTCTGGATGCCGGCTATGGGCCGGATACGCTCGCCGAGGATCGGTGGGATTTCCTGCAAGCTTTCGACGTCGATCTCGACGACGATGTCATAGGGGCCCATGACCTCATGCATCTCGCTGATG
>Ga0326597_10007990_pt1 | contig 14329 bp, 11 predicted proteins | sample RVTome_12_FD_203789 | JGI IMG/M metagenome (GOLD analysis project Ga0326597, IMG submission 203789) | Soil microbial communities from uranium-contaminated site in the Upper Colorado River Basin, Wyoming, United States - RVT100D185 | ecosystem: Environmental > Terrestrial > Soil > Contaminated >... | reverse complement strand
TCTTCGTCGATTCTCTCCTCGTAGCTCGACATGCGTTCCTGAATGCGATCGAGTTTTTGCAGGAGCTCATCCTGAAGGCCTGTGACCTCCTTGCGAAGATCGTTCGACCAGTTCGACACCAGGGCGTGGAAGAGTGCTAGCGATTTGGCGCGCAGTTGATCTTGATTCATTGGCGGAGCGCTCCCCGAAGTCCCCGGCACGCGTCTCCCGCGAGGCGGAACCTTCGGGCGCACTTACACTTTTGGCCGGCCATTATCGGCCACATCTCCACTTAAGTCAAGATAAACAAAGACCTTGGGCGTATGCAACGGAATTCTTCGGGCCTGGCGCCCCCCCCGTGCGTTGCGATTGTAGGGAAACCGACGTAAAATACGCGCTTAGAACGAGTTCGCAAAAGGGGGCGAACAGGGTTCGACGGAGACAACTGAATTCGGAGTGGCATGCCGAGCGCTCACGCCTCGTAAAACCGTGGGGCCAAAACACAACTGCCGACCACGAGTTGGCTCTAGCCGCTTAAATAACGGCTACGTCCTTTCCGGTTCTCGCCCGCTGGGGCCGGACAGGGCGTCATTATAGGCGGGCTGGCTTCTCATCTCTCCCCGGGTGAGGAGCGAGATCAAGGGGATGGCTCCCGTCGGCTCCTTGCCGGGTCCTGACTGACTGGGGCGAGAAAAACTGGAACCGGATAAGCATGTAGAGGCTCCGGGTAAAGGTTTTCGGACGCGGGTTCGATTCCCGCCGCCTCCACCAATTTTCGCGGCGAGCCGCGAAAATTGTCCCGCCGTAGCCCGAAGGGCGTAGGCGGACAGCCTTCGCCAGTCCGCGCTCTCGCAACCGACGACGAGAGCGCGAGTAACTCGATATGAGCGTTATGAAATCGATATGCGCGCGCATAACTGGGGAAACGTTCTCGCCAAAACCTGGTCCTCGCCGGTGAGCTCTTGACGAAACGACGGCGAAGTTTTCTACTTAGGGCCGCAGGAGTTATTCAGAAATCGTTGATACTAATACTCACACGTTGGCAGAGCGCCCCAGCGGAACGAGCACCAGCAAGGAAAGACTGCTGATGGGGGAACCTCTCTCCGAGAAAGTGCTGGTACGCCTCGACAAGTTGAACGAGCTGTACCACCGTCTCCTCCTGGTCGTTGCGCCGAGCGGATCGGGCAAGACGCGCTCCCTGCTGGAGGTCGCCGAACGGACGAACGTTCCTCTCGTGAATCTCAATCTCGAGGTCTCGAAGCGCCTCCTCGATCTCACCGCGCGACAGAGGGCGCTCCAGTTGCCTCACGTGCTCAACGAAGTCGTCGGGGTGGAGCCGTCGCTTGTCCTGCTCGACAACCTCGAGATCCTTTTCGATGTCAGCTTCCAGCAGGACCCGCTGCGCCTGCTCCAGGGGCTGTCGCGGAACCGCTCAGTCGTCGCGTCCTGGAATGGCACCGTAGACAGTGGATATCTTCTCTATGCGACTCCGGAACACCCCGAGTACAGGCGCTATTCGGCTCGGGAGCTGGTCTTCGTTTGTCCAGAGGTCACTTCATGAACGGCACGCTGGCTTACCACGAGAGAGGCGCACGATGAGATACGGCGATCTGATTCAGTTCGAGCCGATCGAAACCGTGGTCCAGCTTCGCGATGCCGATCGCGAGTCCGCCGCACGACAGCTCGTCGCTACTTACGTCGTGAGCGACGAGATGGCGGAGAAACTCACCGCAGTCGTCATCCCCCAACTCCAGTTCGAGCGGCCAGCCGACAACAAGGGCCTACTCGTGGTCGGAAACTACGGCACGGGAAAATCCCACCTCATGTCGGTGCTCTCCGCGGTGGCGGAGCGGCAGGAGCTCGCAGGAGCTCTCACCAGTACGACCGTCGCCGACGCGGCCCGCGCGATCGCCGGAAAGTTCAAGGTTGCCCGGACGGAGCTCGGCTCGACCACCATGGATTTCCGAGAGTTCGTTTGCTCTCAGCTCGAGGAAGCCCTCGCGAGCTGGGGTGTGACGTACCGTTTTCCGCCTCGGGACAAGATCCCAAACCACAAGCGCGCGTTCGAGGAAATGATGGCCGCCTTCCACGAGCACTTCCCGGACCAGGGGCTCTTGCTCGTGGTGGATGAGCTTCTGGACTACCTTAAGAGTCGGCGGGACCAAGAGCTGGTCCTCGACCTCAACTTCCTGCGCGAGATTGGCGAGGTTTCCAAGGACCTTCGTTTCCGCTTCATGGCGGGTGTCCAGGAGGCCATCTTCGACAGCTTCCGCTTCGCCCACGTGGCTGACAGTCTGCGGCGGGTAAAGGACCGATTCGAGCAAACCCTCATCGCGCGCAAGGACGTGAAATTCGTCGTGCAGCAGCGGCTCCTGAAGAAGTCAGGGGAGCAGCTCGCGCGTATCCGCGAGTATCTGGCGCCGTTCACGAAGTTCTACGGCAACATGAACGAGAAGCTCGACGAGTTCGTTCGTCTGTTCCCCGTGCATCCGGACTTCATCGACACCTTCGAGCGGATCACGGCGATAGAGAAGCGCGAGGCTTGAAGACGCTCTCGCTCTCCATGAAGCGCCTCATCGAGCAGGAGGTTCCGACCGACACACCGGGGGTGATCGCTTACGACACGTACTGGACCACGATCCGTGAGAACCCTTCCTTTCGGGCGGTACCGGACATCAAGGCGGTCATCGACTGCAGTCAGGTGCTGGAGTCGCGCGTCCAGCAGGCGTTCACGCGGCCGCCCTACAAGCCAATGGCCCTGCGCATCATCCACGGGCTTTCCGTGCACCGGCTCACCCACGGCGACATCTATGCCCCGCTCGGCGCCACGCCCGAAGAACTGCCGGACGCCCTCTGTCTCTATCAACCGGGCATCGAGGATCTCGGAGGGGAGCCGGCCGACGACCTTCTGTCCCAGGTCGAGACCGTGCTGCGCGAGATCCACAAGACCGTAAGCGGGCAGTTCATCTCATCGAACGCGGACAATCGCCAGTATTACCTCGACCTCAAGAAGACCGATGACTATGACGCGCTCGTCGAGAAACGAGCGGAGAGCCTCGACGACACCCAGCTCGACCGGTATTACTACGAAGCCCTGAAGCGGGTCCTGGAATGTACGGACGAAACCTACGTGACAGGCTACAAGATCTGGGAACACGAGCTGGAGTGGCGCGAGCGCCGCGCCTCACGACTTGGCTACCTCTTCTTTGGAGCCCCGAACGAAAGGTCCACGGCGGTTCCGCCCCGAGACTTCTACCTTTATTTCATTCAGCCTCACGAGCCCCCGCACTTCAAGGACGAGAAGAAGCCGGACGAGGTGTTCTTCCGCCTGACGGGACAGGACGACGAGTTCCGCCGGATCCTTCGGAACTGCGCAGCGGCGATGGATCTCTCCACGGCCTCCTCGGGAAACGCCAAGTCGGCGTACGAATCCAAAGCCTCGAGCTTCCTCCGCGACCTCGGCCAATGGCTCCAAGAGCACATGCTCACGGCCTACGAGGTCACCCACCAGGGACGCACGAAGAAGCTCATCGAGTGGGTCAAAGGGAAGATCGCCGGTGCGACGGGCGCCCGGGCGAACGTGCGAGATATCGTCAACACCGTCGCTTCCGTCGCCCTCGCGGCCCGCTTCGAAGATCAGGCGCAGGAGTACCCCGCATTCTCGCTTCTCGTCACCAAGGAAACCCGCGTCCAGGCTGTCCAGGACGCGCTCCGCTGGATCGCCGAGTCGTCGAAGACCGCCCAGGGAGGAAAGATCCTGGACGCCCTGGAGCTTCTCGACGGCGATCGGCTCGACCCCAGCCGGTCGAGGTACGCCAAGCACATCGTCGATCTTCTCGGTAAGAAGGGGCATGGCCAGGTCCTCAACAGGGCCGAGATCCTCGACACCGTTCACGGCGTCGACTACATGGCGCCGGGGACGTACCGGCTCGAACCCGAATGGGTCGTGGTGCTCCTCGCCGCGCTGGTTTATTCGGGCAACCTCGTCCTTGCGATTCCCGGAAAAAAGTTCGACGCCACGGATGTCTCGGCTCTGGCCGTCCAATCCGTCGATACCCTCGTCAACTTCAAGCATATCGAACCGCCGAAGGAATGGAACCTTCCCGCATTGAAGGCGACCTTCGAGATGCTCGGCCTCACGCCAGGCATGGCGCAGCTCGTGACGCAAGGCAAAGAGGAGCCCGTTCAAGAGCTCCAGAAGAGCGTGACCCAAAGGGTCGGAAAGTTGGTGATGGCACGCCAGGCGCTCTCCACCGGCTTTCATTTCTGGGGCCGGAGCCTCCTGGACCAAAGTGCGGCCGAAACCCTGCGCGAGAGACTCGACGGCGCCAAAACCTTCCTCGAATCGCTCCAGGCTTACACCTCGCCCGGCAAGCTGAAGAATTTCCGGTTCACCCAAGACGAGGTGCTCAGCCAAAAGTCGGGACTGGAGGCTTTGCAGCAGATCGAGGAGCTGCAGGAGCTTGTCAATGAGCTCGGCTCCAGCGCGTCCTATCTCACGATCGCCGAGGCTGTGCTCCCGGCCGACCATTCTTGGGTCGAGAGCGTGAGGAAGGTGCGGGACGAGCTCATCGGAGAGGTCACCGACCCGGCAAAGAGGTCAGCGACCGGCTTCCGTCAGAAGGCGCAAAGGCGCCTGACCGATCTCAAAAAGAGCTATGTCCACGCGTACCTCGCATTGCATACGAAGGCCCGCCTGGGTGTGAACGACGATAGAAAGAAGGCGCAGCTCCTGCAGGATGAGCGCCTCCAGACGCTCAAGAACCTGGCCACGATCGACCTGATGCCTCGTCAGCATTTGACGGATTTCCAGAACCGTCTTGCTAGCATCAAGAGCTGCTTTTCCCTGACCGAGCAGGAGCTCGCCGCTTCCGCTGAGTGCCCGCACTGCCACTATCGTCCGGCAGCCGAGCCGCCGACAGCGCCAGCCGCAACGATCCTCGAAAAGTTGGACGAAGAGCTGGATGGGCTCCTCGCCGCGTGGAAGCAGACGCTACTCGGGAATCTTGCCGATCCCACGACGAAAGAGCAGCTCGAGCTCCTCAAGCCGGAGCAGCGCAGCGTGGTGCAGAGCTTCGTGAGCTCGAAAGAGCTGCCGGAGAGCCTCGACCACGACTTCATCCAGGCGGTCCAGGAAGTGCTCCGTGGTCTCGCGAAGGTCGTTGTGACCGCGGAAGAGATGAGGTCGGCCCTTCTCGCCGGCGGATCGCCGGCGACTCTCGCCGAGATCAAGAAGCGCTTCGAGGAGTACCTCGACGAGAAAGCGAAGGGCAAAGATCCGGGTAAGGTGCGGATCGTGCTGGAGTGAGATGCGCACGATTCGAGAGATCGAAGAGCTTCTCACCGAGCTCGAAACCCATCCAGCGGATGAGCTCGAAGCGCAGGATCTCGATTTCAAACAGTGGGACGGGAGCAGCCTGGAGACCGCGATTCGTGCGGTCGTGGACAGTGCGATCTGCATGGCCAATGGCGGCGGGGGCACCGTCGTATTCGGCGTCGCCGACAAGCGCGTGGGTCGCCTTCAGACAATCCTGGGGGTTCCTGCCGAGATTGAGATTTATCGCCTCCAGCAGTCGGTGTACGACCGAACGGATCCGAAGCTGACCCCGACTTTCGACAACCTCAGGGTTCCCGAGGGCACGGGTCGCCTACTCGTCATGCAGGTTCACCCGGGTCTCCCCCCGTACACCGACACCAAGGGCCGGGGGACGGTGCGCATCGGCAAGGACTGCCTTCCCCTCACCGGAACGCTCCGCCGAAAGATCGGCATCGAGACCGGGGAAAGCGATTTCACGGCGACGGTGATTCACGGCCCTCCCGAGCCTCTACTCTCGGCAACGGCCATGGAGCAGCTCCGCGATGCCGCACGTCGCGACCGTGCACCCGAAGAGCTTTTGGCGCTTCCAGATGCCGAGCTTCTCTCCGCTCTGGGCGTTCTCCGGCGAGGGCAGCTCACAAGGGCGGGTTTGCTCCTGGCGGGACGGACCGATGCCCTCCGCGAGCACATCCCGAGCTACGTCTGGACCCACCTTCGCATGCGGTCTGGGACCGATTACACGGACCGAGCGGACGGCAACGACGCGTTGCCGGTGGCGATGGGCCGCATCCTGGACCGCATTCTTGCCGACAATCCGATCGAAACCGTGCGTCAGGGGCTCTTCCATTTCGAGTACCGGACCTATCCTGAAATCGCCCTGCGCGAGATCCTGCTCAATGCCTTCGGCCACGCCGACTACCGTCTCTCGAGCCCAGTCCTGGTCAAGCAGTTCCCGGACCGAATCGAAGCGAGCAACCCCGGCGGCTTCATTGGGGGCGTCACGCCCGCGAACATCCTCCATCACGCGCCTATCAGCCGGAACCCGTGCCTCGTGGACGCACTGGTCCGGCTCCGCCTGGTGAATCGCAGCAACCTCGGGATCCAACGCATCTTTCGCGGCCTCCTGATCGAAGGGAAGGAGCCGCCCCTCATCGAGGATCTCGGCGAGGCGGTCAAGATCTCGATCCGGGCGAGCGATCTCTCCGTGCCTTTCCGCTCTTTCGTGGCCGACGAAGGCAAGCGCGGTGTAGAACTGTCGGTAGATCACCTCCTCGTTCTTCAGCACCTTCGGCGACACCCCGAGGTCGATACTTCGACGGCCGCTCGGATATGCCAGCGCGCCGAGCCAGACGTGCGGGAGATCCTCGCGGAGATGGACCGGAATTTCGGGTACGTGGAACGAGGTGGAACGGGCCGCGGCACGTACTGGACGCTCCGGCCTGAGATTCATGCGCGCATCGCAGCTCCCGGCCATCCGGAGCGGGACCGTCGGCTGGATTGGGAGGCCATCAAAACGAGAGTACTGAGCGTCATGAAGCAGCGAGAGCAACGTGGGGATTCGCCGTTCACGAACGCCGAAGTTCGAACCCTGACGCGGCTCGACCGAAAGCAGGTCAACCGCCTGATCCACGAGCTCGCGAAAGATGGTCTTGCGCGCATCGAAGGGCACGGTCGAGGCGCTCGCTACCTCTTGGTGGAACAAGGGAAATGAAGGGAGAGGAAATGACCGGAGAAACGGCTTTGGACATTTCGGGGACATTTCTTCGAACAAATGTCCCAGGAAAAGTTCCGCCGCCAATCTCGGGACTAATTCCTGGCCTTCTGCGCCAGGAACGGGCGCGCCGATGGTAGAGCGCCCCGGTTCTACAAGTAGACCACCGCTCTTTCGCGACGATCCCCAACCTTCGTCTGGGCCCGTCGAGTGTTTCGGTTTGACGTTCGAATCCGACGAAGCGCGGCGTGCCTACTTCATGGAAATACTGAAAGAGAAACTCCCCGAGCTGCGGAAGCGGCCCGATTTTCCCGTGGGCGAGGACGAGGACATCCTTCGGCTTTCGGATCCACCCTACTACACCGCCTGCCCGAACCCGTTTCTAGCGGACTTCCTCCAGCAGCATGGCACCCCCTACGACCCGAGCGAGCCGTATCACCGCGAGCCCTTCGCCGTAGACGTGAGCGAAGGCAAGACGGATCCTCTCTACAAGGCGCACGGCTACCACACCAAGGTTCCACACCTCGCGATCGTCCCTTCGATTCTTCATTACACGAAACCGGGAGACATGGTGCTCGATGGGTTCTGCGGCTCGGGTATGACCGGCGTGGCCGCGCAGTGGTGCGGAACGGCTCCGGCGGACTATCGGCTCGCCGTCGAGCAAAGGTGGAAGAGCGATGGGCGGTCCGCGCCCACATGGGGTACACGCAGAGTCATTCTGGGCGACCTCTCACCAGCGGCCACATTCATCGCCGCGAACTACAACCTCCCGTTCGACGTCGAGGCATTCGGGGACGCCGCGCAACAACTCCTCGATGAGGTACAGGAAGAGATCGGCTGGATGTACGAGACGCTTCACAAGGATGGCAATACCAAGGCGAGAATCAATTACACGGTGTGGAGTGAAGTCTTCTCCTGCCCCGAGTGCGCTGGTGAGGTCGTATTCGTGGAGGAGGCCCTCGATGAGGAAACAAAGCGCGTCAAGCAGGAGTTTCCCTGTCCCACCTGCGGAGCGTCAGTGGCCAAGACGAGCCTCGAGAAACTCCAGGTTTCCCGATACGACGCAGCGATTGGCAAAACTGTAAAGGCGCCGAAGCGTGTTCCGAGCATCATTAACTACAACATTGGCAAGAATCGGTACGAGAAGAAGACGGACGACCGCGATCTGGGGACCCTACGAAGACTCGAGGAACTCGGGCTGCCTCCCGAGGTTCCTGCCACCGAGCTTCCGTACATGCATATGACGCACGAGCGGGCGCGGATGGATCGCGCAGGGGTGACGCACCTTCATCACTTTTTTCTGTCCCGTGCGGCCCACGCGCTGTCTGCGATGTGGCGCCGTGCAGTGGCGCATGAGGATGCCCGGACGAGAAACATGCTGCTCTTTTTCGTCGAGCAGGCCATCTGGGGCATGTCTGTTCTTGCACGGTACGCTCCCACTCACTTCTCTCAGGTGAATCAGTGTCTGAACGGTGTCTATTACGTCGGTTCACAGATAGTCGATGTCGCTCCGGGATACATCCTGGACGGGAAGCTGAAGCGGCTGAAGAAGGCGTTCACGCCGATGCCCTCGACGCGAGGAAACGCCGGAGTCACTACCGGCGACTGCGCGCGGATCCAAATCCCTGACAACTCCATCGACTACGTATTCACCGATCCGCCGTTCGGGGAGAACATCTACTACGCGGACCTCAACTATCTCGTCGAGTCGTGGCACCGCGTCCTGACGTGTGCCGAGCCAGAGGCGATCGTCGACCAAGCCAAGGAGAAGGATCTGTCGCAATACCAGGATCTGGTGCAGCGATGCTTCGAGGAGTATCGCCGGGTCCTCAAGCCAGGCCGATGGATGACGGTCGTCTTCCACAACTCCAAGAATGCCGTGTGGAACGCGATCCAGGAAGCGATGCTCGCGGCGGGCTTCGTCGTCGCCGACGTACGGACGCTGGACAAGAAGCAGGCGAGGCCAGCGGCCCTCGCTTCGGTTGCGGGAGGATACCGTTTTCGCCTGGATCCCCACGCTGACGATGGTCTCTCGCCAGGCCTGTTTCGCGGGGAGACCACCGCTCTATTTTCCCGAGAGCATTCACACGACCGACAAGGAACCGAAGCGCTGGAGGCGCTTCTGGGAGGACGAAGGACTCGCGCCGGACGAGGTCGGCTACGAGAAGAACATCCGCGACCTCTCGGACCTGGATCGCGTGGAGGAGCTGACGTCGCACCCGAAGCTCCGCGTTGCGGGCATCGTCGTGGACAAGGTCGACAGGATCATGCACGGCATGGAGCTCGGCACGGCCGGCATGCACAACCAAGTGCGGCAGTGGGGCGAGCAGGGGGTTCTGGCCAGCCTACTGGACATGTTGCTGGAGCGCGAATTCGCTGTGTTCCTGACCGCGGACCACGGGAACATCGAGGCCGCAGGTTGCGGACGCCCCTCCGAGGGAGCGCTAGCTGACCTGCGCGGCGAGCGCGCTCGGATCTTTAACGATGCCTCGCTACGAACCCGAGTCCACGCGCGGTTCCCGGATGCCGTCGACTGGCCTCCGATCGGACTGCCGATCGACTACCTCGCCCTCCTCGCGCCTCACCGCGCGGCGTTCGTACGCGAGGGCGAGAAGCTCGTAGGACACGGAGGAATTACCGTGGAAGAAGTCATCGTTCCATTGGTTCGGATCGAGCGGAAATGAACACGACGGCGGGACGGAAGACCATCGGGTTCGATCGCAAGATCCGGCTCGACTGGCTGGATGCGACAGCCGAATGGGCGGCGCAAGGTCTCAGTCTGCCCGAGATCCGCTCGAGACTCGAAAAATTGCTCGAGGGTCAGGTGGCGGGGTCCGGCAACCGGAGTGCTCGCGACAAGACGATGACGGTCCTACTCCACGTCTGGGTCGACGTGCCCGAGGCTATCGTTCCGTTACGCGACGATGGGTTGGCGCTCCTCCGTAAGCGCTCTGGCCGGGATCGCCTGCCCCTGCATTGGGGCATGTCCGTCACGACCTACCCGTTCTTTCGAGACGTCGTCGCCACGACGGGTCGTCTACTCAGCCTCCAGGGCAAGGCTGCGCTCTCCCAGATCGCTCGCCGAACGGCAGAGTCGTGGGGAGAGCGAAGCACAGTGGCACGGGCGACCCGACGGGTCGTCCGGTCGCTCGTTGATTGGCGCGTGTTGATGGAGACTCAAGAACGCGGCATTTTCTCGGCTGCCCCACGAATCGAAGTCACCAACAAAGATGGCATCGGCCCTTGGCTCGTCGAGGCCTCCATCTCCAACTGTGACCGCCGCGCCGGTCCCCTTCGAAGTCTGCTGACGAGCTCGGCCTACTTCCCTTTCGATCTCTGCCTTTCGCATCGAGAGCTCGCGAACAGCCCGCGTCTCGAGATCCACCGCCAGGGTCTCGACGAGGAGGTGGTGACGCTAAAGCAGGCTCGATAAGCAGGGTTGAGCCGCGTCTCCAGGATTGCCGGGCCAGCGGATCCCCTTTGCAACGGTCTTGTCGGTCACGCCGAGGCGCCGCACGATCGCAGCGTGGGGTCAGGCCAAGTTCCTGAAGTCGGAGGGCCCTGTTCCTCATGAACGCCGATTACCGGGAGATGTTCAAGTTGACGCGTTACGGCGCGGTCCGGGAGCTGAGGCGGCTGACGGAGGAGGGCTATCTGCTGATGGAAGGAGAGCGCCGAGGCGCTCGGTACGTTCCGGTCCCGCTCTTCGGGAGCCTTCAGCGATATGAGCGTTATGAACTCGATATGTGCGCACATAACTCCCAAGCGGAGACCCGAATGGGCGCGGGAGCACCGGAACCGCGGGGGCGCTAACTCAGTGGAGGAGCCCGCATCATTGCCACTCGATCACTGGGCGCTTGCGCGGTCCAGCCATTTGATGGCCTTCGCGACAGTCTTGTCGGTGACCTCGAGTCGTCTTCCAATGGCAGAAAGGCTGAGCCCAAGTTGTTGAAGTTGCAGACACTTCCGGGCTACTCGCTGGTATACTGGTTGCGAGGCCGCTTCTAGAAGCGAAACGTGGAACGGTACCTCCGACGCGGTTCGAATTCTTTGCGTCCGTGTCCACCAGCCTTCGCTCGCTAGATGAAAGTCCAATCGACGAGCTACGGCTGGCAAGCCGAGTTTGCGCCTGTCCGCGTAGCCCGCCAGGGCGGAGTCGTGAGCGTAGGCGGGTGTAACCCGCCATAGCTCGCATCATCGCGCCTCCAAGCGAGCGGAGGCGGGGCGGTCCGAGTCTGCTGGGACCCGCCGCGTGCGACGGAGCAATGTGACGCGGGCGGACAATCCTGCTCAATCTCGTCTCTAGAGAACATGGATCGAAAGCAGGTCGTCTACTTGTTGCAGAGCGAAAAGAACCCTGCACAGCGATACGTGGGTGCAACCTCGAAGCTGAGGCAGCGGATTGCCGCGCACAACTCCGGATCGGCACATACAGACAAGTTCAGGCGGTGGCGACTCGTTGTGGCTGTGTGGCTCAGAGACAAAGCCCAACTTACCCCTGCGCCGGCAAGATTGCACACACATGTCGGTAGCGCTTACACTACCTCTCAACTTTGCCACCAAACTAAAGCATTGCTCTTTATACTGTTGCGCGCCCAGACTCCAAGGGAGCGTAAGGATTCCCGACAACCACTCCCTGTCATGCGGTTGCCGCCAAGCAGCATGTTATTGTTCGAATGGGGCATACCGTTAGAACACCCAACTGGAATGTTTCTTGCTTGTCCTTCGGGGTGGTTAATCGGAGCAGAGAGATATGGCAAAGCGCCTTGTTGGTCTGGCGTGTGCGGCTTGGCTCACGTGTGTCTCGGGAGTGGCAGACGCGGGTCTGATCGACGGTGATGACCTGCGGATCGAAAGGCTGGTCACCGACACCCCGTTTGCGCTCCCGAGTTGGGACGTCGTGGTGGGTACTGGCGTCGAGGTTCCCGACGCGCCCCCTTTTTCTACTCTCGTCATCGACGTCTCGAGCGGCTCCCCAAGCATCTTGTTCGACTTCGGAGATTTAAGAGAGGCTGTTTTTGGCCGTGCGACATTCAACGGCTTTCGGTTTAGCGACTATACCGGCACGCTGTCGACCTTCACGGGAGTGAGCATCAACGGGATCACCAATATGGTGGGCTTTGATGCGTCGCGGGTGACCGTTACGGCAGACTCGATTGATGTCAACTTTGAAAGTCTATCATGGGATGGCGACGGCACCTTTGTGGCTCTCGACCTAGCCTCGGCCTCGGTGCCCGAGCCGACGACGTCCATCCTTCTGGGCCTGGGGTTGCTCGCCGTGGCCCTGCGCCGCCGGACCTAGTCCTGCAGCGATCTTCTCATTCGGATAACCGCATCTGCCCCCGCGCGTCGAGGCTTGGTCACATCGTCCCTGCGGCTGATTTCGGGCGAATCTCCTCTACTGACCAAACCCCCGCCCTGACTGACCCGCGCGGCCCTGTCGCAGGAACGGCGATTGGCGCTGGTGCGTGCGGCCGACTACGTTGCCGTCCGCCTCCTGGAGCTCCCCGCGCGGGGGCCCACTCTGTTGGCCCGCCCCGATTGAATGTCGGGGTCGCCTCGTTCATCCGGTGTCCGCTTGCATGAGACCCTCAGCCTCGGAGATGCCGGCGTGAGCGTTGGACGGCGGCTCCGGCGCAGACGGCGGCTCCGGCGCACCTCGAAACCGCTCAAATCTGAACGTGGCGCGGTCGCATCTGACCGAACTCTGCCAACCCAAGGCCGGCCGTCTACGAGCCGAACATGCATCGTTTAGATCACTCACCCGTGAGCACTTCGACGAGCTCGACCACGGTTTTTGGCTGGCCTTCTTCTGCACCCGTCAAGACAATCGGCTGGAACTCCGGATTGGCGGGCTTCAAAATGATCTTTTCGTGGCGCCAGGAGTCGCCGTCCCCAACTTTCTCGCTCTCTTAACGCTTGACGGTGTACCGCTCACTGGTCTCGGGATCGGTGCCGTCGCGAAGTTGCACCAACACCGGCTTGCCCTGACGTGTACCCGCAACGGGCGATGCGATGCAAAGAGGCAGTAAGAGCCGTCGGGGATCACCGCCTCCATGGACTTGCCGACCACCTGGCCGACGAACATGCCGGGGCCTAGGCGGTGTTTCGAGGCGACCTCGACCCATTCGAAGTTGTCGTCGTCGATGTGCTGCGGGTCGCTGAACACCCCGGCGGCGGCCTTCAACGGAACCAGGGGACAACACAGGTGATGAAACGCTCGTCCAGGGTGCGGATCGACGATCCGTGGCTTGAATCGGATGACCTTGCCCGTAGCGGCGGTTTGCACGGATGTATCCGCTGCCGCGACCTGGAACGCTCCTGGCCAGCCGCCGTGGCCCTCGATCACCTCGTCGATCTTCTGCATGATCCAGATGGACTCCGACAACTATCTTCTGGTAGTGGGCGAGGTCGTCCTGCGAGAGATTTCGTCCTTTCCGGTCACTGAGCCACTTGTGGCAGACCTGGTAGCCGTCGAAGTGGAAGTCCCAGACGTCCTCGGTGACTCCCATGAAACCGATGGTGCCGGGCTTCGTCGCGCGATGCCCTCGCGAGCGCTGGTCTTCTGGGCATCGAGCCAGACGGTGCCGTCTGACCAGCCCACCCGCCCGACCTCGGGATTCTTCGGGCCGGCGTAGGTGGTGATGAATTTGTCGAGCCTGGGCGACTCACTGAGATGCAGGGTGATGAGCTGGCCGCCGAGGCGCGCGAGCTCACGGAACAAATCAAGGCTGCCAGGAAGAGAGATGCGCGGAAAGTCGGTCTTCAGGAACTCCGCGTAACGAAACCGATACCCGGGGCCAAAAAGCACGTCGTAGACGTAGCTGAAGATGTCCTCTGGCGTGCTCGTATCTGGCAGACCATGACCACTGTCAGCTGCACCTAATGCACGCGCCAGCTCCTTGAGGAAGAGCGGTGAAAGATTAGTGTCCCACTCGGGGATGGTTGAAACCCCACAACTCGCTGCTTCAGCTATCCAGCATTCTGCTGCAGCCCGCGGGCCGTTGTGGTCAACATTGAAATCATGCGCGCGTTTGTTCGTCTCCGACGTTTAATCGCCTCGAGCGAGGCCCTGGCCAAGAAACTCGGAGATATGGAGCAGAAATATGACCATCAGTTCAGGGCAGTGTTCGACCTCACCCGCCGATTAATGAGGTACCCTGCCTCCAAGAATCGTCGCATCGGGTTCTAATGCTGGTTCGAATACTTTGCATCCGTGTCCACCAATTTCCGCGGCGATGCGCGAAAATTGTCCGCCGTAGCACGCTCAACCGAATCATCCCAGCGCGCGAAGGCGGACTCTCTCACTGGCGCCCCTCCTA
>Ga0326597_10007989_pt1 | contig 14330 bp, 13 predicted proteins | sample RVTome_12_FD_203789 | JGI IMG/M metagenome (GOLD analysis project Ga0326597, IMG submission 203789) | Soil microbial communities from uranium-contaminated site in the Upper Colorado River Basin, Wyoming, United States - RVT100D185 | ecosystem: Environmental > Terrestrial > Soil > Contaminated >... | reverse complement strand
AGACGTTGAGCAGCCGCACCGTAAATGCGCGCAGTCCAGCACCGACGGCCCATCCAAGCGCAACCAGCCCTAGGGCGACCGCTATCAACGGAGCGTAGCTCAGGACGCGCCCGACAATGTCGCCGGCCAGGGCAGTGAGCGATTCGAACCATCCACGAAAATCCATGGTTGCCACCAAATCAAGGCTAGGACTTGCCAGGGTCCTCAAGTTCCGGTTTTAGTCCCTCCACCGCGGCTTCGGCAATCGAGAAGCGGTGCTCGGCCGCGTCGATTTGGCGGCCTTCCGTCCTGAAGGTGCAGAGAAGCGCTCACGTCCAGCGCCTCGGGTCTACGCTGTGGTCGCGACAGACCGATGCCGGCGACGTTTAGTATCTTGCCGCCTCCCGCCAGCTTCACGTCCCTTGTCGCGAGCCCTGTTCACAGTGTCGCCAAATCGGTGTTGTCGAAGTTTCGGCGGTAGTACTTCATGTAGTCCACCTTTCGTTCCAACCCCTCGATGACCGCATGAGAGAAGTTGACGTTTTCGAACTTCTGAGCGCTACCGAGGCCTCCGGGACTGAAGACGTTGATCTCCATCAGCTTGTCGCCGACGATATCGAGGCCGACCAGGAACATGCCGTCCTGCACGATCTTCGGACGGACGATCTCGGCGATGCGGAAGTCTGAATCCGTGAGCTCGGCCTCTTTCAGTTTCCCACCGGCGTGGATATTGCTCCGCATATCGTCTCCCGACCGGACTCTCCGGAAGGCAGCGACCTTGCCCCGATATCTCAGCGGCTGACCATTCATGAGGAACATGCGCGTATCACCTTCCGCCGCGGCCGGGAGATACTCTTGCGCAATCATGTAGCCGTCGCGTGCCAGGCTCTCGATCATTTGGTTGAGGTTCGCCCCAGCACCGGCATCAACCAGAAACACTCCTTGTCCGCCGGACCCCTGTAAGGGCTTCAGGACGATCTTCCCCCCTTGTTCTGCGGCGAAGGCCTTGATTTCATCGCGGTCTCGCGTGATGATTGTCCGCGGTCGCACTTCGACGGGAAAAAGCTGGAAGTACGTCTTGTTCATGGCTTTGGCGAGGCCGTTCGGGTCGTTGACGACAATCACGCCGTGACGCATCGCAAGCCGCCCGAAGTTGACGCCGACCGTTTGCGCCCAAGAGCGAAGACCACTGTCGGCCGAAGGGTCGTTGCGAAGCATCAGCACGTCGAGATCGTCGATGGTGATCCGCTCCTGCTTCGCCTTCTTTCCCCGCAGATCCGTTAGATACGTCTCGGACGACTTGTACTGCCGCTTCGGCGCCGAGCGACCCCGCGCCCGGATCTTCTCGTCCGCGTCGTACGCGAACGCGTTGGCATCCAACACCCAGCTCTCGTGGCCGCGGTTGATTGCAGCCATCGCCAGCCGAGTCGTCGTATATCCGGGTTCCTCGGTCTTGATGTCGTTCACGAAAAAGCCAATTCTCACGTGGCGCTCCTTCCATCCGTCGTAACAAGATCGATAAGATCCACGACCCCCCGAAGTCGTTCGAGCCGAGCGTCCGTCTCTGGCCGTCCCAGATAGCGCGGCTGTAACGGCGGATGAACCAGCACCTGGCGCCGCTCGAGGTCCCGCATCATGGGCAAGTGGGCAAAACCGATCTTCCCCACGAACAGGGGTTCAAGCGTACCCCCTGCGGCGATGTACTCTAGCATTCGTAAGAACCCTCTCAGATACACAGCGTCTTTGGACTGCCCCCCTCCGCGAAAGACACGCATCGTGATCGTGAAGGCCGCTCGCTGGGCGAGATCATAATCTCGATCGAGCTCGCGAAATACGTCGATAAACGAGGCTCCGTCGATCATCCGCCGGACGGCAACGACTCGTGCCGCCAGCACCCGGAGGCGGGGTCGGCTGAGCCCCCCAACGAGGAATTCGGCCAGCACCGCCAGACCCTCCTGCAGTTCTTCATACCCTGGCAGGCCGTTCCTGAGCTGACGAAACGGCTGCGCGTCGCCATTGTAGTAGGTCACGACGTGGGTGCCGATCTCATGTTGTAACAACGCCTCGACGCGCGATGCCGGTATCGCGAGCCGCCCTGGCACCAACAGGCAGCCTCGCGACACCATCAGTCCACTTACCTCATCGCGGACTTGGACCCGTGCTTTGAGCTGTGGACACTGTTGGCGAAGAAACGCCAGTTCCTCCTCTGCGCGGGCGACGAATGCTCGCGTGTCGACCTGTCCTCCCGTCGAAGACTCTCGCGCACGCGACGGAATGCGATCGAGTAGGCGTTCCGCCTGACCAAGGAGCTGGTCGTTCACCGTTCCGAAGAGCTGAAGTCCTTCGTACTTGAACCGCGGGCTCCCCCGGTCAGCCACCATCGTGATCTTCCGATCGAGCTCGTCCTGCTGTTGGCGAAACAACTCGGCCAACGTCGGATCCTCAACGTGCTCGACCGGGATCTGAAAGAGACGGCGCTTTGCCAGTACGGGGTCGAAGGTCCGTGGTGGGTACGAGAACCGCGGCACCCTGTCGAAGTGCGACGCCCGGAACTTCGCCCAAGCCTGATCCGCGTTTCGAGGCGTCGTGAGGAGCAGCAAGTCGAACTGGTTGCTCGCCTCTGCGAGCCCCGCGTCCACCAGCCTCACCGCCTTGACGAACGTGCGCCGCCCGAGAGCCTGATAATGGGAAGGCCTCTGTAACGTATGTCGCGTCGTGAACTCGAAGGCTGCCTGCTTGAGGGCGCGCGACAGACTTCGGCGAAGCCGTCGATGGACGATCGGATATTCCTTGTCGCCCTCGGAATCAAGGTAGATGGGACGAATCTCCAGCCCCAGGACAAAAAAACCGTCCCTGTCGTACTTCTGGTCTCCAAGAAGCGACGGCAACGACATCGGCGCGGTCTTCGACCGAGTGACGATGTCGACATCGACCTGAAACTCGGGCAGCCGAATCTGGCTCAGCGCCGCTTCGAGGGCGTCGATTGTCGATGCCGGTCCTTCGCCCCTTCTCTGAACGATCCGAAAAAGCGGCACCCCCGGCTCAGACACCGCTGAAGATCGCGAGAGCTCGAGAATGAGACACGCCCCGAAATCGCCAGCCAGCGCCCCGGCCACTGAGCGAACAAGTGACCCTACCTCGCGGGCAAGCGACGCCTCACCCGGTACCAGGAGATACGACGCTTCGCCGGTCACCAGCTCCTCGGTGGGCACATTTGCAGCTCCCTCGGGGCGCCGGTACACACACAGAAAGGGAACAGGGTGATCGATGAAGAGACGCCCCCACGGTCGCAGAGTGCGCCTAATGCGCCCGCCCGTCTGTAGCCTTGCGTTGACAGCCGCGAGGTCGAGGCCGAGCGTGTCGCTTCGCGCCGGACCGTGCCTGGCCCGGGTCGTGGTCATGTCTTGGGAGGTGTCTGACGCCGTGACAGTTCCTCGCTCACACCAGCCAGCGTGGCTCGTAAGGCCGAAGTGATTTCTTGAATCGTCACCTCATGGCCCTCGCCCGTCCACTCATCCATGAAGAACTTCTTGAATTCGATCGCCAGCGAACAGCCCTCAGCAGGAAACGTCTCGTGAATCCAGCGAGAAAACCGTCCACCTTGAAACTTGACGTTCTCTCTGACATCCAGACGTCGCCCCTGAACCTCGACTTGACTGAGTTTGTCCATGAAGCGATCCACAAGTGAGCCCCAGCGGTCGCGATCCATGGAACCCGTGCCAATATTCACCTCGGGGTTCGCACTCGCTTCGGCTGGCGGCCCATTCGGACCTTCGCGTCGATGGTTATAGGTGTGCAGATCCAAGACCACGAACGCCCCGTGGGCAGCGCGAACCGTCTCCAGCACGCGCTGGGCTTCTGCATAGAACTCGTCATAGAGAGCCAACGAGCGGTCGATCAGATCGGCCGACGGCGTCGAACGCCACACGTCGAGGCCCCACGCATCGGCAGGCGTGACGTAGACGGCCCGTTCCCGCGGCCGGTTGAGGTCGAGTTCAAAACGGGACCGGTGCACGACGAAGTGGGTCGGTGCGATGGCCGCCCATTCCCGCGTGAACGGGTCTTGTTCCCGGAGCCGAGTCGCATCGTCGATCGCCAGCAACGCTGCGACTTCGTCACGCACCTCGTGCCCGTCATGAATGGCCGCGGCGACGAGTGGACCTGTTCCGACAACGATTCGCCATGGCTTGCGCGACCCGGCTCCCGGCCACGTCTGAGAGGACATGACGTCGATTCTATAGCGAATGAGCCATGGCGATGTGGCCGAGGACCGGCATCGGGACCAACAGGATTCGCGTGGCGTTACCCTAACGCGCAATTCGCGAGGTGCGACCGCCAAGCGCGTGACGTCTACGGCTCGTCTTGTTCGCGGTCATCAGCTTCGCTCGTCGATTCGCGCTGCACGAGATCGACCTCCCGCGTGAGGCGCAGCCGCACCCTCGACGCGCGATCGCCGCGGACTTCGAGTACCTCCGCGACAGCACCGTCGAGGGTGATTTCGTCTCCGGCGTGGAGCATTCTCCCCACCTTCCCGACCAGGAGCCCCGACAAGGTGTCGGCATCTGGCGCGTAGAGGTCAAGCTTCAAGTCCCGATTGATGCGGTCGATCGTGACGTCTCCCTGAACGATGAATTGGTCGCGGCCTTCTGGGCTGATCTCGCGGCGCTCCTCGGTGTCGAACTCATCTTGCACGGCGCCGACAATCTCTTCGAGCACGTTTTCCATCGTCACGATGCCGAGCGCGGTGCCCCGCTCGTCAACGGCGAGCACCATGTGTTTGCGCGTTCTCTGCATCTGGCGCAGAAGTCGGCTAATCTTCATCGTCGCCGGAATCGTGGGAAGTGGCCGCACCAAGTCAACGATGCTGCCGGGCTTGGTGGGCGCTCGTTGTAGGTCCTTGATGTGTAACAGACCCAAGGTATCATCCAGCGAATCGACGCAGACCGGATACCGTGTGTGCCCCGTCTTGCTGATGACGTTCACGCACCGGTCGAACGACCAGCCCTTCTTCAGGATCACCACGTCACGTCGCGGCACGAGGATCTGCCGCGCCACCATGTCGTCAAATCGAAAGACCGCGCTGATGAGCTGCTGCTCATCGTGTGTCAGCTCTCCGGACTGGCGTCCGATGTGGATGCTGGCCTGAATCTCGTCTTCTGTCACCGTCTGTACAGTGGAGGTTCCGGTGAATACTTCCGAGAATCGCTGGGTGATCTGGATCATCGGATACAGGAGCCGCCGCATCCAGAGGAGCGGCGTCACAATATGAGGCCAGATCGTCCGCCACCTCACGGCTCCATAGGTCTTGGGGAGTATCTCAGAGAGAAACAGGATCCCCATCGTCAGACACACCGACAAAACGACAACACCAACCGCCCCGAGTACCCTGGCCGCAACCATTCCGGCGAGCGCGGCGCCCGCGGTGTTCGCCAATGTGTTCAGGATGAGAATCGCCGACGTCGGTGCGGCGATGTGCCGCTTCATGTCCAGCATGCGCTTTGCGGCGGTCCTGTGTGGGCCTGCGGTCGCTGCGGCTTCAAGCACGCCCAAACGGGTCGAGTACAGCGTGGCTTCGAACAGCGAGCACATCGCCGAGACGAACAGGGTGCTCGCAACAATGACGGCGAGGATGACCATTCAAGAATCTCCTGGGGCTCTCGGGTACCTGGGTCGTTCGTGACTTGAGCTTACTTGGAATTGCGGACGCCTCATGGATATGTTCCAGCGTATCGTGGATACGACCCGATGCCCGATCACGGAGCTGGTAGTGTCGCGGCAGGGCGCTCGAACTGCCGGTCTGAAGACCGGCGCTACATCTGCAAGAGTCCGTTGTCAGGGTGTCACCCACACGGCCTCGTCAGCGTCGCAGGTTCGGTGCGCGTCGGGCACCGCCGCGGCCTTTCCCATACCGACGAAAGCGATCATCGGGCAACCGCGAGGGCACTCTCCTGTGCGAACAGCGTCAGGGCCACGCCAGACCAGCGGCCATCGTTTCGCGGACTTCCATTCGCCTGGTCGCTCAGCGGCATCGCACCCGTCAGGTTCGCAGGTCGGCGGAAACGACGGACGATATATTCGCGCACCAACTCCGCCCGATCGGCAGACGTGAGGTAGGCGGCCTCGCCGCTGTCTGCATAGCCCTCGATGACGAGCGGGCTGTCGCGTGGATACCTGACGAGATCGGCCATCGCGGAATCCAGACGCCGCCGGCCATCCTCGGTCAGAGTTTCGTTGCCGTCAGGAGCGACCCCGAAGAGCACACTCGCATCGACCCAAACGCGCAGGGCCGTGCGATTGCCTCGCTCGAGGGCACCCGCCAGATAGGCATCTCTGGAGACGGCATCGAGGTCGAAGAATCCACGATCCTGAAAGAAGCCTCGAAAGAGGAAATTACGCTTGAGCGCCTCGGTGCCCTCTGACAAATCGGCGATGACCTCGTGGGTGACCGCCAGCGTGTTTCTGAGCGACTCCACGATCTGTTCAGCGGCCCCGTCGCTGGCCGCCACCGACTCGATGAGCGCGTTCGCGTGCTCTGTAGCCGATCGCAGGTTTGCCACGGTCTGCTCGGCCTCGGTCGAGATGCCGACCCAGCGTGTGTACAGCGTGTCGTCGGTCAACAACTGACCGATGGCTCCGTGTCCGCCACGCACGTCCTCGACGACACCGTTGGCTTGCGCCAGCAGGCCGCGCACCTCGGTGACCACTCCGGAGGCGTTCTTGGTGAGCGCGCTCAGATCGTCGCCGACGGTGACAAGGACTTGGTTGGCCGACTCGGCGGTCGCGGTCAAGGTGCTGACGGTCCCGGATACCTCCGCGCCAAGATCGATGATGGTGGCGCTCACAGCGCGAAACGTTTCGCGACCTTCCTCGATGAGGTCGCTGAACTCGATCGCATCGCGCCCCACGATCGTGTCGCCGTGCTCCACCATCGGACTCTGGTCGGTGCCCGGGCTCATCTGAATGAAGGTGTTGCCTAGGATGCCGTCGGTCTGGATCGCGCTCACCGAATCTGCGCGAATCAAGGGGCGCAAATCCTCGCGCAGGCGCATGCGTATCCGGAATCGCTCGGACGGCCTGGCCGGCAGGGCGATGTTGAGGACCTCGCCGGCCTCCAGCCCGGCGAGGCGCACGCTGGTACCCACCTGCAGCCCCGTGACCCGACTGAAGGTGGTGTTGAGCTCGAACTGGCGTTCGAACATCAGTCGCCGATCGCCGATGAGAAACAGCCCGCCGACAAACAGGAGCAACCCTCCCAGAACGAAGGCCCCCAATACGGCTTTGCGCGTCGTACCCATGCCTCACTCCTACCTGCGGATCGGCCGGCCGGCGGCATCAGCCGCTGCCCTCGGCCCGCATGAACTCCTGCACGAGCGGATGGGTGCTGGCATCGAGCACTGCCGCCGATCCCCGCTCGAGAATCTTGCCATCGTGGAGAAAGACCAGCTCGTCGCCCACCACGCGGGCACTCGGAATGTTATGCGTCACGACGATCAGCGTGGTGCCCGATTGGCGCTTGAGGCTCACGAGCAACTGGTCGATCTCGGTCGCCGTCACCGGATCCAGTCCTGCGCTCGGCTCATCGGCCAGGAGAATGGATGGCCCCAGCGCGATCGCCCGGGCCAGCGCCGCGCGCTTCCGCATGCCGCCGGACAAATCCGCGGGCATCTTGTCGTACTCATCCTCAAGGCCGACCTGAGCCAGCAGCGCCATCGCCTGAGCTCGGATCAGAGCATCCGGTCGGTCTGTGTGCCGTCGCAGTGGAAACGCCACATTTTCCCCGACCGAGATGGAATCAAAGAGTGCCGAATTCTGGAAGAGGAACCCCGTTTGTCGTCGGACCCGTGCGAGCTCGGCCCCTGACAGCGTCGTGACGTCGGTGTCCCCGACGAACACGTGCCCGGAGTCGGGGCGAATGAGTCCAATGATGTGCTTGAGCGTCACGCTCTTGCCGGTGCCGCTCCGGCCCAGGATGCAGACGCTCCGGCCCCGGGTCACCGACAGGCTGACCTCGTCGAGAACGCGACGCGTACCGAAGGTCTTCGTCACCTGCCGGAGCTCGACGGCGATGTCGTCGGCATCAACCATCTCAGGCGGGGTAGAAGAAAAAGATGACCCGGACCAATACGACGTTGGCGAGGATGATGAGAACGGATGCGAAGACCACGCTCTGCGTCGACGCTTGCCCCACGCCTTCGGTACCGCGCGTCGCATTGACGCCAAGGTAGCAGCTCACGATGGCAATGAGAAACCCGAACACGGCCGTCTTGAGCGTGGCCGGAATCAGATCTGAGAACTGAATGAGGGAGAAGGCCTGCTCGAAATAGGTGCGAATCGGCACGCCGGTAATCGCTGTCTCGGCGGCAAATCCGCCAAGCATGCCGGTGAAGTTCATGACCGTCGTGAGAATCGGGACGGCCATGACACAGGCCAGCACCCGTGTCACGACGAGAAACTTGAACGAATCGACCGCGAGGGCTTCGAGTGCGTCAATCTGCTCGGTGACCTTCATCGCGCCGAGCTCGGCCCCGATCCCAGCGCCGATACGGCCGGAGAGCAGCAGGCCGGCAGTGAGCGGGCCCGTCTCGCGGACCATCGCGATGCCCAACCCGGCGGGGATGAGGGCTTCGGCGCCGAAGCGCGCCAGCGACGCCCGCGTGTGCATGGACAACACGAGGCCCACCGCGAATCCGCTGACGGCGATCAGAAGCAACGAGCGGCATCCCAGCTCGAATGTTTGCCGCAGTGTTTCGCGTACTTCGTACGGAGGGCGCAGGGCTTCTCTGGCGGCCTTACCTCCAAATGCCGTCAGATCCCCAACCGCACCGAGCGCTCGGATCAGGAACGTGGACATCGAACCCCCTAGAAAAACTTGTAGGCGAGGCCCGCACTCACGAGAACGACATTGGCGGGCACGGACCGGCTCTCGAATCGGCCATCCTCGAGGAACGTCACGCGCGGCCGCGTCGTCAGGTAGCCGATGAATGTATTGAACGCGGTCCGGTGGCTCAGATCAATCCACACTGAGACCCCTGCGCGCGCCGCCGCACTATCGTCCACGTCGACCGCGAGCACCGGTCCGGCCGAGCGAGTCTCGATGTCGAGACCATTGAACGCCCAGCCGCCGACCAGGGACAACGACGCCGAGCTGCGCCCCCGTCTGGCCGTGTATGCGAGCCCAGCCATCACCGGCCGAACCTTGAGCGTGCCAGAACGCCCGGGAGCTCCGGGGGCTTTCAGGTCCGTCCTGAACCAGCTGAAGCCGATTCCAACCCCGAGGCCCTGGCCGGAGCCCAGACGCAACAGTGGTCCCACTCCCAGTGCTGACTGGAACTCGTCGCCCCGCGGCAGACTCCGACTCACTGATGCGCCGATGGCCAGCAGACCTGGGCTTGGGCTATCCACGTCGGCCAACAACTCCGCGTCCAGAATGGCGCGACCCGGGTCGGAGCGCGCGGCAGACGGTTCCGGGGTGCCGGCGGTCGGATCGACAGTGAGCGCTGACGTCACCTCGCGAACCCCCGGCACCGATCGGACGAGCTCGGTCGCCCGCAGCACGTGTTGCTCAGTGGCGACCCGGCCGGTAAGCATCACCACCCCCAGCCGCACAATCACCTCGATGGCATATGCGCCAACCTCAGGGTCGTTGACGAGAGCCGTGCGAACGCGGACGGTCAGCTGCGCGTCCTCAAGTACCGCTGGATCCATGGCCCGACTGCAGGCGGGCACCATCAACGCGACAACAATGAGCGACGCGAGCCGATGCAACTGACTGGCGCGCCGGACCTGTGGCATGCTCGAACCCCTTGGGAACCGGGACAACATCGCCATCATCGCACACTGCCCTGGCGACAACCTCCGCGCCTATGTTTCGCGCCGCCACGAGGACAAACGACGACCACCTACTGGACGGTGCGTGTTTCGGCGGTACGTCACCTTCGCGGTCAACGCGCGATCCCTGGCTGCCACCGACCGCTGTACAGGAAAGAGCCGATCAGACATCGTGGTCTCGGCTACGCGTATGTCATCGATCGGGGTCTGACTTCAGCTCAAGGGGCGCCAGGGAGTACAATGGCGTTATTTGAGCGCAGCGGAATCAGGTCGTGATCGTCGCGTGCGCCGGATCGGCCTGAGGAGCCAAGCTGGTGGGCTGATGCGGAGAGGTGGCAGTGGCTCACCGGCCGATTGTCGATTACCGATGTATCGAATAACAGTGTCCGGGTGCAGCGGTCGCTGAATTCTGGACTCAGCAATGGCGTGCTTGCGCGCCGGAAGGGGGCAATACGATGGCAGGGACCAATCTCATCGACTCCGTCAAGAACGGCATCGTTGGCACGATTAAGGGCACAGGCGAAATCATCAACGCCGTCACAGATACCGTCGGCGACGTGCTGGCGAATGCGTTGAAGAGCACGGGGAAGGTAGGCGGTGCTGCAACTAACGCCGTGTCCGATGTCTCACGAGGGGTCATCCAGGGCGTGTCACAGGTCGGAGGCGATTTGGGGTCAGCGGCGAAGGGCACCGTGATAGGCGTCCTGCGTGGCACGAAAGAGGTGGGCAGCGAAGCTCTCAGCACGATAGGCACCAGCGTCAGCTCCCTCGTACGTGAGACGGGTTCGGTTGGTGGCGACATTGGCGGAACGGCCAAAAGCGCGGTCGAGGGCGCGATCCAGGCCGCAAAGGATGTCGGCGTAAACGCTGGGGATGCCGTAGCGGCGGCGGTGGCTGGCGCCATGCGCGCGGCCGGTGAGGTAGGCACGTCCGTTACTGTCGCGGCCTCCAACGTCGCAAGCGGCGCCATTCGCGGCACGTCTCAGGTGGGTGGAGAGCTTGGGACCGCTGCAAAGCACGCCGTGCTCGGGGTACTCCGTGGCACGAAGGACGTCGGGGCAGGAGCCTTCTCGGCCGTGGGCGACACGGCAGGAAGTGTCATCAAGGAAACAGCAGAAGTCGGGGGGGATCTCGGTCTGGCTGCGAAGAACGCGGTGGAGGGCGCCATCCAGGGCGCGGGCGAGCTCGGTCTGGACGCAGCCGAGGCCGCGTCAGCCGCGGCGACCGGAGCCATCAAGGCCGCCGGTAAGGTGAGCAAGGCGGCAACCACGGAAGTCACCCGGGCCGCCACGGGCCTCATCGCCGGCGTCAAAGTCGTGGTCAAGGAGCCTTTCAAGGGCTGAAGTCTGCGGGCTTTTCGTCGGGCGGGCGGCGCGAGCGCTGCCCGCCCGTTCTCATGAGGGCAGGACACATGTTGTTGAACGCTGGACAACGCCCCGTGGCACTGCTCACGAAAACCATCGATCTCTGGTCGTCCAAGAACGCGTTCCAGCATGCCGGCGCGTTGGCGTTCTACACGCTGTTTTCACTGGCGCCTCTGCTGATCATTCTGATCACGATTGCCGGTGCCGTCCTAGGCGAAGAGGCAGCGCGCGGCGAAATCGCCGGTCAAATCGACGATCTGATTGGCCCCCAGGCCGCGGAGGCCGTTCAGGGGGCGGTCAGCCGCGCACGTCTCAGTGAGGCCGGACTCCTCCCGACCGCACTGGGTGTGGCCACCCTGTTGCTGGGCTCGACGACGGTGTTCGCCCAACTGCAGGCGTCGTTGAACCAGGTCTGGGACGTCGTGGCCAAGCCGTCGCGCAGTAGCATCCTCGTGTTCCTGACGACACGTCTCGCTTCGCTCAGCCTCGTGGTCATCATCGGCTTCCTACTGCTCACATCCTTTGTCATCAGCATGAGCATCGCGGCGGTGATTCAGTTCGCGGAAGAGTGGATTCCTGTTCCGTCCGGGGTCGTTGCGGCCATCGATATTGCGGCGTCGCTGCTCATTGCCACACTGCTGTTCGCGATGATTTTCAAGATCTTGCCCGACGTGCGGTTGCACTGGCGCGACATGTGGCGAGGTGCCTTCATCACGGCGCTCCTGTTCGTCGGCGGCCAGTCCCTGATTTCCCTGTACCTGACGCGGGCGGCTCCAGCCTCGACCTATGGCGCCGCAGGATCGCTCGTCATGGTGCTCCTGTGGGTCTACTACTCGTCGCTGATTCTGTTCTTCGGCGCGGCGTTGACAAGAGCCACGATTGGACTGCGAGGCGACCGGATCGTCCCAAAGGCCACGGCCGTACGGGTGAAGATGGAAATTCTCGAAGATCCGAACGAACGCACAATGACGAAAGGCGCAGAGGTGGATACGGGCAGGATAGAGGCGAGCTGACAGGTCCAAGGCTGGAACGGCTGGCATCTCGCTCGGAACCAGAAGGCGCTGGAGTGCAGCTGCTTCCTCAAGGTCCCTGGTGAGCTGATCGCGCTGCTGGCCCACGATTTCCGCCGGTTGTCGGTGACGAGTCTGGGCGCGAATGGTCCAAACCATTCACGAAGCATGGCGCACACCACAACCAACGCCAGCAACATGCCCCACTGACGGATGATCATGCCCGCAAAAACGAGCGGGAAGAGGTGAAGATAGCACGTCGACATCTGAAAGGCCCCAGCGCAACCGGCTTTTCGTCGCCACGATCGCTATCTCGCTAGTACTTAGGTTCCCGGGTAGCTTATCAACGCCCGGGGGATCGCAGCCAATATCACCCGTGACTAGCGTGTGCGTCACGGTGTGCCACGAGCGCGTCTTTCTTCGTACTGTTTCGGCGCGGCATGCAACTCGTATTGGTAACGGTCGGCGAAACAGTCGACAAGGGAACCACCGCCGGTCCAGACTCTATGTATGGCAAAAGCAGGTCGCACGCACTGGCTTCGAAAGTACGACTGGGATGCGATCGCGGGCATCACCGCCGCTGTCGTGGCTCTGATCCTTCACCTCTTCCACGTTGTCCAAATCGACATCCTGCTCACCATCATGCTGGTCCTCACCGCGATCATCCTGCTGCGTCAGCTACGTCACGAGGATCGCGAAGAACGCGTGGACGCGACGACGGCTCGAACCGAGCAGATGCTTGCGACGTTGCAGGACGCGATGCGGATGCCCGACGTGGTCTTGATTGGTCCGCGCCACCTGCGGTCGTCGAGCGAGACATTCGCGCGCCACGCGCAAGGCGAGATGGTGTGGTTCAACGTCTGCCTCATGATGTTCAAGCCGCAGGAGCTCTTCGACTGTCTCCTCAGGCCGGCGGTCGAGAATCCCCACGTGAGCCGGATTAGGTTTGTGCTCGACGATGGCGAGCGAACGACCTGGGATGATCACGTCGCGCCGAAGTTGGCGTCATGTGCTGGCCGAGATAAGGTGCTTGAGCCGCGATGGTGCACGATGAACGAGAGTGTGTCTTTCATCCTGGCCGACCGCGAGACCGACGGGCAGGTCGAGGCACAGGTCAGTTTCTGGGGAGAACCGTTTATGGCCCGCACGACTGGGCGTGACGTGCCACGGTACATCTTCCACGTGCGGTCGCATTCCGAGCTGATTCCGCAGCTCGTTGAGCTGGAACGCCGATACCGGATGGCTGTGTGATGTTCAAGAATCTCCTCGAACTTCTTGAAGGGTACGTTCTTCTGGCGGCGATCGAGATCGGGGTGGTCAGTTGTCGACCCTTGGTTAATCCTCCGAGCGAGAATGGCACGGTGGTACTGACGGTCGCCTACGCAGGAGGTGCCTCCATCGGGAGGGCCATCGTTCGCGTGACGTTCTGGAGCGCACTCACGATGGGACTGACCGCAGGTGTCGGTGCACTTCTTGGAGTCGCTGCCTGAGGCGCTGTCCTCCAATTGCGATATATACAATACGTTAGAAGCTCCGCCCTGGTCAGATAATTACCCGTATGCCACGCAGTTCGGCAAGCCGTACATCAGGTGACCGGCGGGCAAGCCGACGAACATGAGGCCCTCGCGAAGGCCTGTCCGAGGATAGTCAACTCAACGATTATTGGGATGAAGGTGAAGCGCGCCCACCAGGCGTGCTCACTACTGAAGCGGACAGAGAGGCGCTAACCCGGATACGCAGTCGCGCTCAGGTGTATCAATCGCGCTATTTCGTTCTGCATGTCCCAGGCGTTGCCTTCCACAGCGGGTGGCCGTCATTGCGAAATGGAAGACCTGAAGGACTGCCGATAACATTTCCGCCACAGTTGCCTGCGGCCTGCCACACCAGATAGGGAAATTCCGCAAGCGCTGCTCAGCAGCGGCTTGGGAATGCGAAGAAACGTTGGACTTTCGAGCCCGCTCGCGAGTACATTCGTTGGCGTGTTTCTTGCTCTCGGCCACAGCGAGCATCACGTGCTACGCGAATCTGTACTCTTTATCGTGCTGACACTCGCAGTTGGGCAGGACGGCAGGCTGCTGTGCAGAGCGTGGTGTGACCCGCAGGTGGCCGCCGCCAGCGACTGCCAGCACGAGAAACCCGCCAGTTCCAC
>Ga0326597_10007988_pt1 | contig 14331 bp, 12 predicted proteins | sample RVTome_12_FD_203789 | JGI IMG/M metagenome (GOLD analysis project Ga0326597, IMG submission 203789) | Soil microbial communities from uranium-contaminated site in the Upper Colorado River Basin, Wyoming, United States - RVT100D185 | ecosystem: Environmental > Terrestrial > Soil > Contaminated >... | reverse complement strand
AGGGTCGGTCACCCCCCTCCCCCCTTCGGGGTACTCCCCCCGGAAGCCGGGGGAAGAGCCGAGGCACACCCGATTCTTTGGGGGTACTCCCCCCGGAAGCCGGGGGAAGAGCCGAGGCAGACCCACTCTCTTGGGGTTACTCCCCCCGGAGGAGGCCAACCAGAAGTGCCCCGGATCGCTCCGGGGCACTTCGTGGTTGCTGGTGGGCGGCTCAGGCCTCGATGACTTCCTCGGCCTTGGTGGCCTTGGGGGCTGCCTTCTTGGCGGCGGCCTTCTTCGGCTTCGGAGCGGCTTCGGTCTTCTCGGCGTCCTGCGGCTTGAAAGTGTCACGCCAGTTGGCGAGCACATCCTCGAGCTGATCGCGCAGCTTCTCGACGCGGCCCTGGAGCTGGTCGAAGTCGACGCGGTCCTTGATCTCTTCGACCACCTTGCCCTCACGAAGCTGGAGGGTGATCTTCTCGCCCTCGGCCACCCAGGCTTCGAACTGCTTCTGGGCGGTCTTGGTCACGCGACCCGACCAGCCGACGATCTTCTTGCCGGCGACCACCGGGGCACCGACGACGGCATAGGCCGCCTTCTTGCCAGTGTCGGCAAGGTCACCGAGCCGCTCGGTGGCGGCCTCTCGTATCTCCGTTGCGGTCTTCATGAGTTCTCCTCGTTGGGGTCCCCGACGAAGCTTCGATAGATCTGCGTCAGGGCCTGCTTCTGTCGCTCGGTGAGCGTGCTATCCGACCCGATGGCGTCCTCGACGTCCGGGGCATCCCGGCCCTCCAGCAGCCCGGCTCGCTCGAACAGGGACTCTGCCGAGACAGAGAGCCCACGGGCGATGCGCTTGAGGATCTCGGCGGACGGCTTGCGCAGCCCCCGCTCGATCTGGCTGAGGTAGGGATTCGAGATGCCGGCCCGCTCGGCCAGCTTGCGCATGGAGATCGCGCTCCGCTCGCGCTGCTGACGGATGAACGAACCGAGGTCGGATACCTTGTGCTTCATGTGCTTGCGATGGTATCACAAGTGCTAGCAATAGCAAGCGGGGGGATCCAAGGTTCCCCGTTGCCCGTAACCCGTTGCCCGGCTTTAGGAGTCGACGCCCGACCCCCGACTCCCGACGCCCGCAAGACCAAGAGTTTTCCGGGTAACGGGGAACGGGTGACGGGCAACGGTTTCTCCGGCGAGGGCAACGATTTCTCCGGCGAGGGCAACGATTCCTCCGGCGAGGGCAACGATTTCTCCGGCGAGGGCAACGATTCCCTCATTCCCCTCCTTACTATCGTTGGCGCATCCCAGGGGAGTTCCGTTGACTGCCACGCGAGGCGACGACTCGACGATCATCGTGATGCGGCGCGACGCCACCACGGCGCAGGTCGACCATGTCGTCGAGCGGCTGCGCGATATCGGCGCCGAGGCCCATGTCTCCGCGGGCGACCTCCGCACCGTGATCGCCGCCGCCGGCGATCGCTCCGCCATCCAACAGGTGCCGTGGGAGGCGTTCCCCGGGGTCGAGCGCGCCGTCCCGGTGGTCAAGCCATACAAGTTCGTGAGCCGCGACCACCAGCCGGCCGACTCCGTAGTCGACGTCGGCGGGGTCGCCGTCGGTGGTGGCGGCGTCACCGTGATCGCCGGTCCCTGCGCGGTCGAAAGCCGCGACCAGCTGTTCGCCGCTGCCCAGGCGGTGGCCAAGGCAGGGGCCCGGATCCTTCGCGGCGACGCCTTCAAGCCCCGGTCCTCCCCTTACGCCTTCCAGGGGCTGGGGGAGAAGGGCCTCGAGCTGCTCGCCGAGGCCCGCGACGAGTTCGGTCTCCCATTCGTCGCCGAGGTGCTCGACCCGCGCGACCTCGACCTGGTGTCGGCCTACGCCGACCTGGTGCGGATCGGCGCCCGCAACATGTCGAACTTCTCCCTCCTCGCCGAGGTGGGCCGCCAGGACAAACCCGTCATGCTGAAGCGGGGCTTCACCGCCACGGTGGAGGAGTGGCTCAACGCCGCCGAGTACATCTACAAGGAGGGCAACCACCGGGTCATCCTCTGCGAGCGCGGCATCCGCACCTTCGAGACCCAGACCCGCAACACCCTCGACATCGCCGCGGTTCCGGTGGCCAAGGCGCTGTCCCACCTCCCGGTCCTGGTCGACCCGTCACACTCGACGGGCCGCAAGGTCCTGGTGCCGGCGCTCACCCTGGCCGCCGTCGCCGCCGGAGCCGACGGGGTGATGATCGATGTGCACCCGTCACCCGAGACCGCCCAGGTCGACGGCCCCCAGGCGATCCTCCCCGACGAGTTCGCTGACCTCATGGATCAGGTGCGCGCCGTGGCCGGTGCGCTCGGCCGTACCGTCTGAGGACGGCCCACGGCCAACGGCCTACGGGGTCTTGCGGGCGTCGGGCGTCGGGCGTCTTATGGGCGTCGGGTGTCGGTGTCGGGCTTCGGCACCCCTATCGGCCGTAGAAGACCCGCTCGGTCACCCGTCGGGCTCGCCGGGTGACCCGCCGGTACTCCTCTCGCAGGCTGCTGCGGGGGTCGAGGTTGTAGCCGAGTGATCGGGCGAGCCGGGCGGTCTCCTCGGGGTCGGCGGGGAGGGAGTCGCGGGGCCGACCGGCGCGCAGGAACAGCCGGTTGCGGACCGCAGCGCAAAATCTGTAGGCCTCGTCGAGCGCGGCGCGGTCGTCGGTCGACAGGAGGCCGGCGTCGGCGAGTGCGGAGAGGCCCCGCAGCGTCGAGGGGGTTCGCACCGCGGGGTTGGCGTAGCCGTGCCTCATCTGGAGAAGCTGCACCGTCCACTCGACATCGGACATCCCGCCGCGGCCGAGCTTCATGTGAAAGGCGGGATCCTCGCCAATGGGGATCCGCTCGGTCTCCACCCGGGCCTTGATCGCCCGGATCCGACGATGCTGCTCTTCGGTGAGACGCTGGGGGTGGGCGAGCGCCGTCGATCGTTCCAGGAAATCGCTGCCGAGGGAGGCGTCGCCTGCCACGACGCGAGCCCGGAGCAGAGATTGGAATTCCCAGGTCTCAGCCCACCGCTTCCAGTACGCCTCGTAGGAGTCGAGGGAGCGGGCGATCACCCCCTTTTTGCCTTCGGGTCGGAGGTCGAGGTCGATCTCGAACGACGGCAGGTCCAATGCCGATCGTCCCGCCATCGCGACGAGGCTCTCGGCGACCCGGGAGGTGACCTGCTCGTCATCGGCGGCACCGGTCGATCGGTACACCACGAGCGCGTCGAGGTCGCTGGCGTAGTTGAGTTCCCGGCCGCCCCACTTGCCCATGGCGATCACCGCCATCGGCGGCACCGGGACGTCGGCGGATCCGATGGCGGCCTCCAGCGCGGCGGCGATCACCGCGTCGGCGGTGTCGGCGAGACGCCGACCCACCTCCTCGTCATCGATGAGTCGGGCGACGTCGGCCGCAGAGACCTCGAGCAGCCGCTCCGCCCCGAAGCGATGCAGCGCCGCCGCCTGGGCGTCCGGGGCGTCGCGTACCGCCAACCGCGACCTGGCCTCATCGGCGAGGGCGTCGTGATCCCCGAACGCGGCGAGCACACTGTCATCGCCGATGCGAGGAAGCGCCGGCGGGAGTCGATCGATGAGTCGGCCGGCGAGCCGCGACGTTCCCAGGAGCAGACACAGCCGTTCGGCGGTCGCCGGATTGTCACGCAGCACGGGAATGACCGTGTCATGAGATGCGGCGGTGGTGACCAGGAGCCGAAGCTGGGCGAGTCCGAGGTCGGGATCAGGTGACTCGGAGAGCCAGCCCATCATCAGGGGAAGCAGTTGTTCCATGAGCCGGCTGCGCCGCGACAGGCCGGCGGTGAGGTCGGCGAGCGCCGCGGCGGTGGCGGCGGAGTCGGTGAAACCGAACGCGGCCGCCTGCCGATCGGCTCGAGCATCGGCTCCCGAGGCGGCGGCAAACGACTCGAGCAGCGGGCGGTAGAAGAGGCGCTCGTGAATCGTCCGCACCAGGGCGCGGTGCTCGCGGAGACTCTGCTCGAACCGATCCAGCGCGGTGCCGGCGAGGTCGTCGCGCAGCCCCATTGCCTTTGCCACCCGGGTGCGTCCGGCGGGATCCGGCGGCAGGGTGTGGGTCTGGCGCAGGTCATGGAGCTGCAGGCGGTGCTCGACGTCGCGTAGCCAGCGGTACGAGTCCGACAGCGACCTGGCGTCCTCAGGTCGCACGTACCCGCCATCTCCGAGCCGTGCCAGCGCCTCGAGCGTGTTGGCGCTCCGCAGCAATGGATCGGCCCGCCCGTGGACCAGCTGGAGGAGCTGGACGGCGAACTCGGCGTCGCGGATCCCGCCGACGCCCCGCTTGACCTCGTCGTCGTTGCCCGCCTGTTGCTCGGTACGGGCCTTCATGGCACGGATGGCGCGCACCGCATCGGCGCCGAGGGTGTCGGGGAACACGAAGGGGTCGACCGCGGAGAGGAACGAGTTGGCGAGACCGCGGTCTCCGGCGGCGAATCTCGCCTTGAGCATGGCCTGGAACTCCCACGTCTCGGCCCATCGCTCCCAATACGCCCGGTACGACTCGACGGACCGCGACAGCGGACCGGAGCGTCCCTCGGGTCGGAGGTCGGCATCGACCCGCAGGGCGATCCCGGTGCCGTCCCGACGGGAGAGGAGGTCGGTGAAACGGGTGGCCACCCCGGCGGCATCCTCTTCGTCCCCTTCGTGGACGAAGAGGAGGTCGATGTCGGAGGCGTAGTTCAGTTCGCCGCCACCCCATTTGCCGAGGGCGATCACCGCCATCCGGGGCTCACCTCCGGAGACCGCGCCGAGGGCGGTGGTCGCCGCGGCGTCGGCGAGGTCGCTCAGGGCGCGGCCCACTGCGGGCATGTCGAGCCCCCCGGTGAGATCGAGGGCGGCGATCCCCAGCATGTGGGCAGCGATGCCGGATCGGAGGGAATCGCCGTGAAGGATGGGCGGGGGCGGGATGCTCCACTCGAGGACCTCACGGGCGCGCTCGCCCAATGCCGCGGCTATCCCGGGGAGCGCTCGGGAGGCGCCGGAGAGGGCGGCCAGTGCCCGGGCCAGCGAGGGCTCGGCGAGTGCCGGTACCGCATCGAGCAAGATGGCGAGACGGGCGACGGCCAGGTCGGGCTCGGGCCCGGCTCGAAGGGCACTGACGGCATCGTCGCCGAGGGCGGCGGCCACGGTGGCCCAATGGTCCATGGACCAAGGGTACGGGCCCCGCCCTTCGGGGACCTCACCGGGCTTCGCCCGTGGGGGAGGCCTCGTTTGCCCACCGCTCCCGGTAGGGTCGGAGCATGCGGGTTCTCATCGATGGCGTTCCCGTGGCAGCAGACCAGGCCACCATCTCGGTGTTCGACTGGGGGCTGATGCGGGGCTTCGGGGTCTTCGAAGTCGTCAGGTGCTACAGCGGCCGGCCGTTTCGCATGGAGGCCCATCTCGACCGGCTGGAACGAAGCGCCGCGGCGCTCGAGGTCGACATGCCCGAGCGAGACCTGCTCCGTCGTTGGATCGGGGATCTCGCCGAACTCCACGGTCACGGGCACGTCCGGCTGATCCTCACCGGTGGCGGGCGAGACGAGACCGTGGCCGCGCCGGCGCGGGCGATCGTGATCTGGGAGCCGCCGGTGGTGCTGCCCAACACCCTTCACCTGCTTCCGATGGCGGCCCCGTGGCACCCGGGCACCGACGTCGGGGGCTTTCCGGGGGTCAAATGGACGTCATACGCACCGAATATGGCGGCGACCGACAAGGCGCGCCGGGCCGGATTCGCCGACGCCCTCCTCATCTCATCGAGCGGCGTGGTGCTCGAGGGGCCGACCTTCACCGTTGGATGGGTGCACGACGGACGCATCGAGACCCCGTCCCTCGACTCGGGGATCCTCCCGTCGATCACCCGGGATGTGATGATCGAGTGTGCGGATCGGCTCGGCATCCCGGTGAGCCAGGGCCACTTCCCGCTGGATCGGATGCTTCATGCCGACGAGGCCTTCGCCCTCTCCACCCTGAAGCAGGTGCTGCCGATCGAGCGTATCGGCGAGGCGAGCATCGAACTGGGGGCAATGACCCGCAAACTCGCCGACTGCTTCGGAGAGATCGTGGCAGAAGAGACTGGTGGAGCGAGCGGCATGGGTACCCGTTACCCGTAGCCCGTAGCCCGTTGCCCGTTGCCCGTTGCCGTCCACGCGGCGCTTGCCGCTTGCCGCTTGCCGCTTCTTGCTGGTTGCCGGTTGCCGGTTGCCGTCTCTTACACTTACCGCCCCCAGCCCCTGGAGACCGACCTTGGAGATACGGGCGCGATCGGTTGTGCGCAACCCCGACCCCGCGGAGTTACGGGCGCTGACCGAGGCGCAGCCGACGAGCCGTCTCACCGAGTTCGGCAACCTCGACGTGATCACCGCGGTCACTGCCCGGTCGAAGCTCTCGACGTTCATCGTCACCGAAAATCCTGCGGCACACACCGACCCGACGATCACCCGGGACGAGTACCTCGCGCTGGCACGGCGCCAGGACGAGCACGTCGCCGACCGCGACGTCATCGCGATCGACGGGTACATCGGCGACCATCCCGATGCCCGGGTACGGACCCGGCTGGTGGTCGAGAAGGCGAACGCCAACATCGCCGCAATGCAGCGCCTGCTCTACTTCCCGGCCGACGACGGCGCGGAGCCCGAACTGCATGTGATCTACACGCCGTGGCTCGAGGCCCCGGGCTACCCGGACGACCGCCTGATCGCCGTGGACCTCGAAGACGGGGTCACCCGGGTCTTCAACGCCGACTATTTCGGCGAGTCGAAGATGAGCGGGCTGCGGATGTGGGACGCGATGATGTACCGCCGCGGCGGGCTCGCACTCCACAGCGGGCTCAAGGTGCTCGACAGCGGCCCGCGGCGGACCGTCGGCCTGGTGGTCGGCCTCTCCGGTACCGGGAAGACCACCACCACCTTCTCGCAGACCGGCGGGGGGCATCCGGTACAGGACGACTTCGTGGCGCTGTTCCCCGGCGGCAAGGTCTACGGCACCGAGAACGGGACCTTCGCCAAGGTCTATGGGCTGACCCCCGAGTCGGAGCCCGCGGTTTGGCACGGCACCACGCAACCGGGCTCATATCTGGAGAACGTCGCCATCGACGCCCACGGCAAACTCGACTTTCACGACAAGTCGCACACCGAGAACAGCCGCGCGGTGATCGCCGCCGATGACATCCCCGGCTTCCTTGCGCCGGCGAACGTCGACACCGCCGACTTCATGCTGTTGCTCAATCGCAACAACAGCATCATCCCCGCGGTGGCCCGGCTCAGTCCCGACCAGGCGGCAGCCTATTTCATGCTCGGAGAGACCCAGGGCACCAGCGCCGGCGGCAAGGCGGAGGCCGGGAAGTTCCTCCGGGTGCCGGGGACCAACCCGTTCTTCGCGTACCGGCACGAGTGGCAGGCCAACCGCCTTCGAGACATCCTCGACACCTGCGACATGGCGGTCTACGTGCTCAACACCGGTCGGGTGGGAGGGGCCGGTGACGACCCCGGTTCGAAGAAGATCACGCCGGAGATGTCGGCGGCGATCGTCGCCGCCATCGCCGCGGGCGCCATCGACTGGGAAACCGACCCCGATTTCGGGTACGAGGTGGCGACCGCGGTACCCAGCATCGACGATCCCCAGATCCTCCGCCCGCGCCTCCTCTATGAGAGCCTGGGCCGGGGGACGGAGTACGGCCAACTGGTCGCCGCGCTCCACACCGACCGGCGGGCTCATATGGCCAAATACCCCGATCTCCGCCCGGAGATCGCCGGACAGGTGTGAGCGCCCTCGAGGCGGCCGCCGCGGTCGATGCCCTCTACCGCCAGGCGGTGGAGAGTCCGGTCGCGATCGACGATTCTGCGCTCGCCGAATGGCTCACCGAGGTGTCCGACCTGCTCGGCCCGATGGTCGCCAAGGAGGACACCCGGCTGCTTCGCCGGGCGGCTCGGACGGCGCGCAAGTTGGCGGCCTACTGGTCGACGCACGACAGTGCCACGCTGCCCGAGTGGCGCAACGGCGTCGACGAGGCGTTGGGCGCCCAGGGATGGGAGACCGCGCTGGGCCTCATCATGAACGGGCTCGCCCGGGACCCGGACGCCGGGCTGTTCGCCGAGGCCAAGGACCGATTCCGCAACGCTCGCTTCGAAGAATGGATGGAGGGCGTGGAGTACGAGGAATGGCTAGCGGGCAAAGGGTGACGGGGAGGGGGAAGCGGCAAGCGGCAAGCGGCAAGCGCCGCGCGACCGGCGCACGCGGTTCCGGCTGAGGGCTTTCCGGGCAAGGGGAAGCGGCAAGCGGCAAGCGGCAAGCGCCGCGCGACGATCCTTACTGCGGCGCTTGTCGCTTGCCGCTTGTCGCTCTTCAAAGCAGCATTGTCGCGATCGCCAGGAATCCGCCGAAGCCCACCAGATCGGTGACCATCGTCATGAAGATGTTCGACGCCAGCGCCGGATCCTGGCCGAGTCGGTCGAGGAGGATCGGGATCCCGCTCCCGGCGAGGTTCGCCACCAACAGGTTCACCTGAGCGGCCATCCCGATCACGAGCCCGATGCGGACATTCGAGGTGAACAGCCAGGCGATCGCCCCCGAGAGGAGGGCCACCGCCAGGCCATTGACCAACCCGATCATGAGGTTGCGACGCAGCACCTTGCGCACCAGCTGGACGGGGATGCCTTCGACGGCCATCGCCCGGATGATCACCGCCTGGCTCTGGGCACCGCTGTTGCCGCCGACGGACGCCACCACCGGCATGTAGGCGGCGAGGACGGCGAACTGTTCGATGATCGATTCGAAGCGGGTGATCACGAGCGTGACCATGAGGGCGGTGCCGAGGTTGACCGCGGTCCAGGGCAGCCGGTGTCGGATCGAGGTGGCCAGGGGGGTGTAGATGGTCTCCTCGACGCCGGCGCCGACCATCGCCGCGATGTCCTCCGTCGCCTCCCGCTGGACCGCTTCGATGACGTCATCAATGGTGACCAGGCCGAGGAGGACGCCGCGATGATCGACTACCGGGAGGGCGAGGAGGTTGTAGCGGCGGATCAACGCGGCCACCTCCTCGCGGTCCGTCTCGGGGCGGACGGCCACCGGATGAATGACCATCACCTCGTCGAGCGGGGTCAGCGGCCGGGCGAAAACCAGTTCGCGGAACGACACCACTCCAACGAGCCGGCCACCTTCATCGACGACGTATACGTAGTTGAGGTTCTCCAGGCCCTCGTGGAGCCGGCGCAACGCCTCGATTGCCTCGCCGGCGTTGATCCCCGAGGGGAGTACCGCCGGCTCGGGGCGCATCAGCCCGCCGGCGGAGTCGGCGGGGTGCCGGAGCAGTTCGAGGATGTCGTCGACGTGCCGGTCGGGGAGCGCCTCGAAGATGGCGGTGCGGGCCGCGGCGTCGAGGTGCTCGACGATGTCGGCGGCCTCGTGGGCGGGGAGCGCCGCCACCACATCGGCCGCCGCCGATGGGTCGAGCTCCTCGAGAAGATCGGCGGCGGCCTCGTCGCGCATCTCCTCGAGGACGTCGGCGGCCTCGGGAGGCGACAGGTCGCCGATCAGCTCGGCGGCGGCCTCTTCGTCGATCGCCTCGAGGATGTCGGCGGCGTCGTGAGGATCGGCCTCGGCGAGCGATGCCCACTCTTCCTCGTGGGCGTCGAGGTATTCCTCGGCCTCCCGCGGTCGCCGCCGCGCCAGTTCGCGGATGGCGAGAGCCAGGTCGCGGGGGCGCCGCAGTCGAAGCTTCATGGCGTGCCGAGTGTACGGGGCCGGGCGGGAGGCCCCCGGAGGGCGGCAAGCCGGCAAGCGTCCACAGCGGCGAGCGTCCCCAGCGACAAGCGGCAAGCGACAAGCGCCGGGGGCGCTTCATTGTCGCCGGTTGCCGGCTTGCCGGTTGCTGTTTGCCTGGCTGCCGCTTACTTCGGCTCTCGGGGCAGGTCGAGGACTCGCTCGCCGATGATGTTGCGCATGATCTCATCCGAGCCGCCGGCCAGCTTGACGCCCGGATAGCCCAGGAAGGCCAGGGCCCAGGTCCCTCCGGTGAGGGCATCGGGGCCGGCGAGCATCCCCCGCGGACCTTGAACACCCACGCCGAAGTTCGCCAGGCGGTCGAGGAGATCGGTCAACACGAGTTTGGCGACCGACCCCTCCGCGGTGGGGATCTCGCCCTGGGCGAGCTTGGCGATGATCCGGCCGGCGTGATACTCGAGCACCTTCGTGCGGATCGTGATGTCGACCAGGCGGTCGCGGGCGACTCCGTCTACAGGCTGGCGACCCGAGGCGCTCGCCACCTCGTCGAGGAGCCGGCCGAGGGCGTCGCCCCCCGACGACCCCGCCAGACCGCCGAGGGCCCCGATCGAGGTGCGTTCGTTCATCAATGTGGTCAGCGCCACCGACCAGCCCATTCCGGCTCCACCGACCGCATTGGCGTTGGGGACCCGGGCATCGGTGAGATAGACCTCGTTGAAGCTGCTTCCGCCGGTCATCTGGCGGAGGGGCCGCACCTCCACCCCCGGCTGCTCCATGTCGATGCCGAAGTAGGTGAGCCCACTGTGCTTGGGCACATCGGGATCGGTCCGGGCGAGGAGCATCCCCCATTTGGAGAACTGGGCGCCGCTGGTCCACACCTTCTGTCCGTTGACGATCCACTCGTCGCCGTCGCGCACGGCCCGGGTCTGCACCGAGGCGACATCGCTGCCCGCTCCGGGCTCGGAGAAGAGCTGGCACCAGATCTCGTCGCCGGAGAGCATCGGCCGGAGCCACCGGTCGCGCTGTTCGTCGGTACCCCAGCTGAGGATCGTCGGCCCGGCCATGCCGATCCCGATCCCAAAAATCTCCACGGGGAGGTCGTAACCGGCGGCCTCCTGGATCCAAACGATCTGGTGGATCGGGCCGAGGCCCCGCCCGCCGTATTCGACCGGCCAGGTGATCCCGGCCCACCCGGCGCCGGCGAGGCGCCCCTGCCACTGCCTGGCGAGAGCCACATGAGCCGCCTCGTCAGGGCGATCGACGAAGATCGCCGCCGGGTTGTCATCGCCCGAGCGGCGCGGCACGTTCCCTTCGAGCCAGCGTCGCACCTCCACCCGGAAGGCGTCGATGTCCATCACCACAGGGTAGGGAGGGTGGTCCCCTCCGGCGCCCGCCCTCCGGCGATGGTCGCCCGGCTGCGCCCGGCCCGCGACGTTCAGCCTGCGGTCTCCGGCCCGCGGCGAACGCCCCCGGCGCTTGTCGCTTGCCCCTTGTCGCTTCGGAGGCTTGCCGCTTGCCGCTTGTCGCTGTGCACTGTCGACCCTCCTTACACTCGCGAAGGTGACCGCATCCGCCCGCCTCACCTCCTATTCCCATGGTGCGGGGTGCGCGTGCAAGCTGGCCGCCTACGAATTGGCCGAGATCCTCGGGGGGCTCGACGGGTCGGTCCCGCTGAGCCACCGCGATCTGCTGGTGGGGATCGATTCGTCGGACGATGCCGGGGTGTTCCGCATCAGCGAAGACGTCGCCCTCGTCCAGACGATCGACTTCTTCACCCCGATCGTCGACGAGCCCGAGGATTGGGGGAGGATCACCGCCGCCAACGCCCTCTCGGACGTGTTCGCCATGGGAGGCCGCCCTCTCACTGCGCTCCAGGTGGTGGCGTGGCCGCGCGACACGCTGCCCTTCTCCCTGCTCAGCCGGGTGATCGCAGGAGCGGGTGAGATTCTGGCGGGTGTCGGGGTGACGATCGTGGGCGGTCATTCGGTGGACGACCCCGAGCCCAAGTACGGGATGGCGATCACCGGGCTCGTCCACCCCGACCGCATTCTGCGTAACCGGGGGGCCCGACCCGGCGACGCGCTGCTGCTCACCAAACCGATCGGCACCGGGCTGATCTCGACGGCGATCAAGCGCGGCGTCGCCGACCCGGCGGAGCGGGACGCCGCGGTGGCGTCGATGATCGCCCTCAACGACCGTGCCGGGCACGCCGCGGTCGCCGCGGGAGCCTCGGCGGCCACCGATGTGACCGGCTTCGGCCTCCTCGGGCACCTCAGTGAGATGCTCGATGGCGTCGGAGCCGCTATCGAATCGAGCGCGGTGCCGCTTCTTGCCGGCGCCCACCGACTCGCCGCGGACGGGATCGTGCCCGGCGGAACCCGGCGCAATCTGCGGCACGCCGAGAGCTTCACCGACTTCGGGGGCACCGACGCGGCAACCCGGGTGCTGCTCGCCGACGCCCAGACGAGTGGGGGCCTCCTGGTGGCGGTGTCCGCCGACCGGGTCGATGATTTCCGCCGGCTCCTTGGGAATCAGGCTTGGATGATTGGCGAGATCACCGCAAACAACGCCGGCCGGGTCCGGGTGGCGGGATGACCGACCATTCACGGCTCGAGGCGATCGCCGATGGGTTGTCGATCGGACGGCTCCGCCACCACATCTTCTTGTGCGCCGACCAGAGCAATCCGCGGTGCGCTCCCGCCGAGGAGACCGGCCGGGTGTGGAACCACCTCAAGCGACGGCTCTCCGACCTCGGGCTGGCGTCGGCCGCGCCCGCTTGGCGTGGCGACTTCAGCATCGAGCCGCCGGTGAACCCTCCGGGAAGCGGCACGGTGCTCCGCAGCAAGGTCGACTGCCTGCGCATCTGCGAACAGGGTCCGATCGCCGTCGTCTACCCCGACGGCACCTGGTACTGCCGGATCACCGAAGCGGTCCTCGACCGCATCATCGACGAGCATCTCGTCGGCGGCCGCCCGGTAGAGGAGTATGTGTTCGCGGTCGATGGGCTCGGCGGCCGTGTCTCGACCGAGGACGTTTGAGGCGTCGCCAAGGCCTTCGGCGGTAAGAAGGGCAAGGGCTGCGGACGGCCACTCGTCCCACCCCGATATCCTCTCTGTCACGTGAAAGCACTGCTGAAGACCTCCTTGGGAGCCTGGCTGCTCTGGAGGCTGTTCGGGCCCGAACGGGCGCCGCGGTTCAGGGGAGTGCAGAAGCGGCCCTCCGGGCCGACCGGCCGGACGATCGTCGCCGGCCGTCAGGAGTTCCTGGTCCGCGAGGCCGGCCCCCCCGACGGGTCCCCGATCGTCCTGCTCCACGGATGGCTCTACGACGGCCTCCTCACCTGGCACCGGGTGCTCCCGGCGCTCGCAGAACGCCACCGGGTGATCATCCTCGACCTCCGCAACCACGGGAAGACCGATCGGATGCGGGGCCGGTTCGAGATCGCCGATCTCGCCGACGATGTCGCCCGGGCCCTCGACATCCTTGGCCTCGGCGGCGTCCCCGTCGTCGGTTTCTCGATGGGCGGGATGACCGCTCAGGAGCTGGCAGTGCGATACCCGGGCCGGGCTTCGCACATCATCCTCGGAGGCACCGCGGCGCACCCGGTGGATCGCCCCCGGGCCTTGACTGTTCCCCTGTTCATCCTGGGACGGGCACTGGCGAGGATCGATCGATTCCTCCTGCCCCGGATCGCCCACACCTATCTGATGCGCACCGGGGCGTTCCCGGCGGAGCATGCCGCCTGGTTGTGGCAGAACATGCTCGACCGCGACACCGACCTCTACTACGAAGGGGGATTCGCCATCCTTCGCTTCGATGCCCGCGACCGGGTGGGAGCCATCGACGTGCCGACGCTGTGCATCATCCCAACCGAAGACCAGATGATCGCGTCACGCCTCCAATATGAGACTGCCGCCCTCATCCCTGCGGCCGCGGTGGTCGAGCTGTTGGGCGCCCGGCACGAGGCGGTGCTCACCCACGGTGATGAGATCGCCAAGGCGATCCTCGGATTCATCGACTAGCCGGACCTGCCGGTCGCCGGTTGCAGGTGGTAGACGGCAGGTGGCAGGCTCCCGATTGCCGGTTGCTGGTTGCCGGTTGCCGGTTGCGAGGATGGAGCCGGCCCTGCGGGCCGGCTCCATCCTCTTCCTACTAACCCTGCTGTGAGTGCTGAATCTGCCGGGCAATGAGCACGCCCACGGCCACGATGATCAGCAGCACGAGGATCTTCTTCACGCTCTTCACCCCCTTGTCTGCCGACATCGTATCGCCTGTACACCGCTCTCCGATGACGCCGCCGACCGTCGACGATCTCGCCGCCGGTACCCTGCGCCAACCGTGACCGATCGTCGCTTCACCCGGTTCGCCGTGGCCACGCTCGCCTTCAATGTGGGGGTGGTGCTGTTCGGCGCCGTGGTTCGGGCCACGGGATCGGGGGCCGGGTGCGGTTCGCACTGGCCGACCTGTGGTGGAGACGTGATCCCGTTGTCGGGCGCCGCGGAACGGTTCATCGAATTCGGGCATCGAGCGTCGAGCGGTATCGGCCTCGTCCTCGTCGGCATCCTCGTCGTGTGGGCGGTGCGCACCCGTCGGTCGAGCGACCCGGTGCGGGTCG
>Ga0326597_10007987_pt1 | contig 14331 bp, 16 predicted proteins | sample RVTome_12_FD_203789 | JGI IMG/M metagenome (GOLD analysis project Ga0326597, IMG submission 203789) | Soil microbial communities from uranium-contaminated site in the Upper Colorado River Basin, Wyoming, United States - RVT100D185 | ecosystem: Environmental > Terrestrial > Soil > Contaminated >... | reverse complement strand
GCACGCTTTGCCGGTTCGAGGCGAATGAGGGTGCCAACTTGTTGCATGGCGGCGCCGGCGGCACTTCGGAGCAGCTCTGGCAGGTGCAGGACCATGGCGCCGACCGGCTGCGGCTGCGGCTTGAGCTGCCCGCCTGGCTGGGCGGTTTTCCCGGCAACCGGCGGATCAGCGCGGAATACCGCATTGCGGCGCCCGGCACGCTTGATCTGCTGCTGGAAGCGGTCAGCGATGCGCCGACGCTGATGAACCTGGCGCATCACCCCTACTGGAACCTTGACGGTGCCGCCGATACCGGCGGGCACCGGCTATCCGTTGCCGCAGCGCGCTATCTGCCCACCGACGCCGTCGGCCTGCCGCTTGGCGCGCCGCAGCGGCTGGACGGCGAGCCGCGCGATTTGCGCCGCGCCCGCGCCCTGACCGATCTGCCGCCGCTTGACCACAACTATTGCCTTGCCGAGTCGGACCAGCCGTTGCGCGAAGTGGCGGTGCTGGAGGGCGCTGGCGGTGTGGCCTTGCATCTGGCTACCACCGCTCCGGGATTGCAGGTCTATGACGGTGCGGGGCTGGTGACCGCACCCCACGCCGGGCACCTTGGCCAGCCCTACGGGCCATATGCGGGTATTGCGCTGGAGCCGCAGTTCTGGCCCGATGCGCCGGCGCATGCCGAATTTCCGTCGATACTGCTGCGGCCCGGAACCATCTGGCGCCAGCACACGCGCTACCGGTTGGTGCGCAGCACGTCGGGCGCAGGGGCCTGAGCGCAGACCCGGTCTCACGCCCGGCGTGAAACCGACGCGGCGGCCATCGGTGGCGCCGGTTCCAGATCTGGCGCCGCTTCCAACGCCGCAACCGCGGCCCCGGGCAAGTGCGCATTCTGCATCAGGTCGTCGATGAACAGGCTGAGCAACTGGCCGCGCCCGTTCACGCCCGCCTTGCGATAGATGGCATTGCTTTGCGCCTTGACGGTGCCTTCCGAGGTTGACCGCAGCGCGGCGATCTCGGCCGTGCTCAGCCCCTTGATCGCGAACAGCGCGACATCGCGCTCGGCGGGAGTCAGGCCCCAGTCGTCAAAGCGTTCTGCCAGCACGGTCATGAAGGCACCCGAAGCGCGGCGCAACTGTTCCTGCGCGCGCCGCTGGTCGCGCTGCGCGCGCAGCAAGGCAAGTCCGGCCATCCACAGACCCAGCGTCAGGCTGAGAACGGCGGCAATTTCAAGCGTTTCGTGCAGCCCCCAGGAGATCGGAACCAGCACCATGCCGAGCATCGAAAGGACGATGTCGGAAATGAAGAACAGTGCGCAGAGAAACTGCACGACGAAGACGAAGATCAGCGCGGCGCCCCGGTTCATCCATCCAGCCTTGCGTTTGACAGTGGTACGCAATTGGCTGCGCGGTCCGGGCGTGGGGCGGTGCCGCGGTCGTCATCGGCGTCAGTCGTCATGGCCGGTGTCATCATCGCGCTGCTCTCCCTCATCCTCGTGTTCGGTTTCGTCTTCGGGTTCGGCCTCTTCGGGTTCGGGGTCGTGGTCGCCGATTGTGGCCTCGTGCTCGCGTTCTTCGCGGTCAAGTTGCCCGGCCACGGTGACATGATCTGTCCGTTCCAGGAAGTCGCGCAGAATCTCGCCATTGCGCGGATCTACCACGACCTCGCGTCGTCCGGCGGGGCCGATCGCAAGAAAGCGTATCCGCCCCAGCCATGTGCGGGTGATGCTGATCTGCTCGTAGCCAAGCGAGCGCAATTGCCGCGTGACCCGTTCCGTGGCGCTTTCCGCATTTGCGGTGCCGGCCAGCAGCAGCAGCGCGACAAGCATCGAGAATAGCGGCCGGCGCCTCATGGTGTTCCCTTTCGCGGGTGTCGCCCCGCGCATCCGGATGCATAATGCCCGGCGCCGGAGGGGCTGGCAAGGATGGCCTGTCGCCGGGGCGGCGGCGCGCGGCGGCCGACCTCAGCGTGCAGCGGACCGGCGCGTGCGATATCGCATGCCCGCCGCCGCATTCATGCGCTGTGCACGGGGCGCGCCGCGCGCGTTTCACCGAGCGATCAGTGATCGACTGAGTCGTGGTCGTCGGAGTTATCGCTTTCGTCGTCGCCCGAGTCGTCGTTCTCGCCGGCATCGCGCCCGTCATCGTCGTCAAGACCGTCGTCGAGACTGTCGTCATCGCGGCCGGCCCCGCGCCCGTCGTCGTCATGCCCGTCGTCGTCGTCAGCAAGCCCATCGTCGTCACGCGTGTCGTCGTCAGCAAGCCCATCGTCGTCACGCGTGTCGTCCCTGTCGCGGTTCTGGCGCGGGTTCGGCGCGGGCCTTCGGTCGTCTAGGCCCGTGAGGGCGCTGTCTTCGCGGGTTTCCTGCCCCAGCAGTGCGCCGGTTTCGGCGTCAAAGGTCAGTTCGAACCGGCGCGTGCCGCGCCGCGCTTCAATGACGATCTGGCCGATGCGCGTGGTGACTTCGGCAACTGCGTAGCCTTCGGCCAGCAGGCCCGCAACCAGCGAATCGGTGCTGACCGCGGCAGTGCTGGCGGTGGCGGAGCCCAGGGCCAGCACCATGGCGGCGATTGTAAAGCGGTGTTTCATGTCGGGGGTCTCTCCTCGTGTCCGGTTGCGATCACTTCACTGCGATGCCACGAATTTCCCTGCCGACTGCCGCTGCCGCCATTTACCGCAGGGCCTAGGGGCGGCCGCGTAAACCCGGGTGCCAGCGCCATAAACCTGGGTTTAGGACGGAAGAACCCGGGCGCTGGCCCGGGTTCGTCAGCATTGTCGTTTGTTTATCAGCGCCTTACGCCTTCATCTGAAAGCCGAGGTGGCGCGCGACGGTGAAGATGTCTTTGTCGCCACGCCCGCACATGTTCATGATGATCAGATGATCCTTCGGCAGGTCGGGGGCGATTTTCATGACATGCGCCAGCGCGTGGCTGGGTTCCAGCGCCGGTATGATACCTTCCTGCAGGCAGCAAAGCTGAAACGCTTCAAGCGCCTCCATATCGGTGATCGCGACATATTCGGCGCGGCCAACCTCGTGCAGCCAGCTGTGTTCGGGGCCGATGCCGGGATAGTCGAGCCCCGCCGAAATCGAATGCCCCTCCAGGATCTGCCCGTCATCGTTCTGCAGCAGATAGGTGCGGTTGCCGTGCAGCACACCGGGGCGCCCGCCGGTCAGGCTGGCGCAATGTTCCATCCGGCTATCGACGCCGTGCCCGCCCGCCTCGACCCCGATGATGCGCACCGAGGCATCATCGAGGAACGGGAAGAACAGCCCCATCGCGTTCGATCCGCCGCCGATCGCCGCCACCAGCGTGTCGGGCAGGCGGCCTTCGCGTTCCAGCATCTGGGCGCGCGCCTCCTTGCCGATGATCGACTGAAAATCGCGCACCATCGCCGGGTAGGGGTGCGGCCCCGCCACAGTGCCGATGCAATAGAAGGTGTCGCGCACGTTGGTCACCCAGTCGCGCAGCGCGTCGTTCATCGCATCTTTCAGCGTGCCGCGCCCTGACGTGACCGGCACCACCTCGGCGCCCAGAAGCCGCATGCGAAACACGTTCGGCGCTTGGCGTTCCACATCGGTCGCGCCCATGTAGACCACGCATTTCAGCCCGAAACGGGCGCAGACCGTGGCAGTGGCGACGCCGTGCTGCCCGGCCCCGGTTTCGGCGATGATCCGGGTCTTGCCCATGCGGCGGGCAAGCAGGATCTGCCCGAGCACATTGTTGATCTTGTGCGCGCCCGTGTGGTTCAACTCGTCGCGCTTCATGTAGATTTTTGCGCCGCCGAGGTGCGCGGTCAGCCGTTCGGCGAAATACAAGGGCGAGGGGCGGCCGACGTAGTGTTTCCACAGATCGTCCATCTGCGCCCAGAAGGCGGCGTCGGTCTTGGCGCGTTCATATTCCGCCTCCAGCGACAGCACCAGCGGCATCAGTGTTTCTGAAACGAAGCGCCCGCCGAAAATGCCGAAACGGCCCTGTTCGTCAGGGCCGGTCTTGTAGCTGTTCATGCGGTCGTCGGCCATGGCGGTTCCTCTTCAATCCAGCTCGCGTTTATAGCCAATGTGGCTTGGGGTAAAGCCGAGCCGGTCGTAGAAGGCATGCGCGCGTGCGCGCGCCTTGTTGGTGGTCAGCTGCAGCAGCCGGCAGCCGGCGGTGCGGGCGCGCGCCTCGGCATCGGCCATGAGATCGGCGCCGATCCCCCGCCCGCGCAGGTCGGCCACCACCCGCACCGCCTCGATCTGCGCGCGCCGCGCGCCACGCAACGAAAGCCCGTGCAGGAAGGCGATCTGGTAGGTCGCAACGATCCGGCCGCCGCGTTCGCCAACCACCAGCGTGCCCGCGCCCTGCTGCTGCATCGCATCAAATGCGGCAAGGTAGGGTGCCATCTCGCCGCCCTCGCGCGCCGCGCCCAGCACGTCATCGGCCAGCAGCGCCACGATTGCGGGCACATCGGCGCGCGTGGCGCTGCGCCATTGCGTCATGCGCGCGCCGCCCGGATGAAATCCGCAATCAATGCGGCGTCCTTGCGGCCCGGTGCGGTCTCGACGCCGGACGAAACATCAACCTGTTTCGCGCCGGTCAGGTAGATCGCTTCGGCCACGTTTGCCGGCGTCAGCCCCCCGGCCAGCATCCAGGGGCAGGGCCAGCGGCGGCGGGAAAGCAGGGTCCAGTCGAAGGCGCGGCCGTTACCGCCGGGCAGGTCAGCGCCCGGCGGCGCCTTGGCGTCGATCAAAAGCTGGTCGGCGACCCGGCCGTATTCGGCCACCGCGGCCAGATCCGCCTCGGTCGCCACGCCGATCGCCTTCATCACCGGCAGCCCGTAGCGCGCACGCACCTCGGCCACCCGCGCAGCTGATTCGCGACCGTGCAGCTGCAACATGTCCAGCGGCACCGCGGCCAGCAGCGCATCCAGCGTGGCCTCGTCGGCATCGACCACAAGCCCGACCTTGGCGACGCCGGGTGGCACCGCCAGCGCCAGCGCGCGTGCCTCGGCAAAACTCAGGTTGCGCGGAGAGCGGGCAAAAAACACCAAGCCAAGGTAATTCGCGCCCGCCGCAGCGGCGGCCGCAACATGGGCAGCCTCGCGCAGCCCGCAGATCTTGACGCGAATATCCATGCCGCAGACTTAGCGCGCCCGGCCCGGTTGCTCAAGCAGTGCCAGGACGTCGTCCTTCTGGCCCGAGGCACCGTTGTCGAGCCGTGCCAATTCGCGTTCAAGCCGGGCCTTTTCGCGCGCGGTCTGGCTGGCGGCGCTGCGCAGCCGCGCTTCGCGCAGCCATTCCCACACGAAACCGATCAGCAGCCCCAGCAGAATGCCCGCGAAGATGACCAAAAACAGCGGCAGTTCCAGCGACCACTGCATGCCAAGAAAGCGCCCCGCCTCATCGGGCAGCAGCCGCAGCGTCACCAGACCGCGGTTGGCCAGCGCCAGCGCCACCAGCACCAGCGCCAGAACCGTCAAAAACCCCCATCGCAGCGCGCGCAGCATTCAGCCCTCGTGCCCGTTCAGCCGGTCGCGCAGCAGCTTGCCGGTCTTGAAGAACGGCACATGCTTTTCCTCGACATCGACGGCCGAGCCGGTGCGCGGATTGCGGCCGGTGCGGGCCTCGCGCTGCTTGACCGAGAATGCGCCGAAACCACGCAATTCGACGCGGTCACCGCGCGTCATGGCGGCAACGATTTCGTCGAAAATCGTATTCACGATCTTTTCGACATCGCGTTGAAACAGGTGTGGATTGGCTTCGGAAATCTTTGCGATCAGTTCGGAACGGATCATGGAACCCCCCCATAGGCGCACCGGGCTTTATCGCCCGAACAGGTTTGTGCGAAGACTATAGGCAGATTCTTTGCCATCACAAACAGCAAAGTCCTTGGAATGGCGCAATTTTCCGGGTGGTTGTCGGCGCGTGGCGCCCTGCGGCGGCTTGCCGCACCGCAGCACTGGCGACTGGTGCCGAAAAAATGACCACCCCGCGAATTGCCAGGCATGAAAAAGGCCCCGCCCGAAGGGGCAGGGCCCGATTTTCCGAGGCTCGGCCTTAGCGGTCGCCCGAACCTTTCAGCGCGGCGCCGAGAATGTCGCCAAGCGAGGCGCCCGAGTCGGACGAGCCGTATTGTTCGACCGCCTCTTTTTCCTCGGCGATCTCGCGCGCCTTGATCGAGACGCCCAGACGGCGGGTCTTGCTGTCAACGTTGGTCACCCGCACATCGACATGATCGCCTACCTGGAAGCGCTCGGGGCGCTGTTCGGAACGTTCACGCGACAGATCCGAGCGGCGGATGAACGACTTCATGCCGTTATAGTCGCACTCGATGCCGCCATCCTCGATCGCAGTGACGGTGACGGTGATCACCGAGCCGCGCTTCACGCCATCAACCGCGTCGCTGAACGTGTCGGCATCCAGCGCCTTGACCGACAGCGAGATGCGCTCTTTTTCGACGTCCACTTCGGTCACCGCGGCTTTCACCACGTCGCCCTTGCGGTAGTTGGCAATCGCGTCTTCGCCGCGCTGATCCCAGCTCAGATCCGACAGGTGCACCATGCCGTCGATGTCGTTATCAAGCCCGACGAACAGACCGAATTCGGTGATGTTCTTCACCTCGCCCTCGATCATGCTGCCGACCGGATGGGTTTCGGCGAACACTTCCCACGGGTTGCGCTGCGTCTGTTTCAGCCCCAGCGAAACGCGGCGCTTGGTCGTGTCGATCTCCAGCACCATCACGTCGACCTCTTGCGAGGTCGAAACGATCTTGCCGGGATGCACGTTCTTCTTGGTCCACGACATTTCCGAAACGTGCACCAGCCCTTCGACGCCGGCTTCCAGTTCCACGAAGGCGCCGTAGTCGGTGATGTTGGTCACGCGGCCCTTGTGCACGGATTGCAGCGGGAACTTGCTTTCCACCGAATCCCACGGATCGGACTGCAGCTGCTTCATGCCCAGGCTGATACGATGGGTTTCCTTGTTGATCTTGACGACCTGCACCTTGACGGTTTCGCCGATCGCCAGAATCTCGGACGGGTGGTTGACGCGACGCCAGGCCATGTCGGTGACGTGCAGCAGGCCATCGACGCCGCCCAGGTCAACGAAGGCACCGTATTCGGTGATGTTCTTCACCACGCCATCGACCACCTGGCCTTCGGTCAGGTTGCCGATCACTTCGGCGCGCTGTTCGGCGCGGCTTTCTTCCAGAATGGCGCGGCGCGAGACCACGATGTTGCCGCGGCGGCGGTCCATTTTCAGAATCTGGAACGGCTGCTTGAGCCCCATCAGCGGGCCGGCGTCGCGCACCGGGCGCACATCGACCTGGCTGCCGGGCAGGAAGGCCACGGCGCCGCCGAGGTCAACCGTGAAGCCGCCCTTGACGCGGCCGAAGATGGCGCCGTCAACGCGCTCTTCTTTTTCATAAGCTTTTTCCAGCCGGTCCCAGGCCTCTTCGCGGCGGGCTTTCTCGCGGCTGATGCTGGCCTCGCCGCGCGCGTTTTCAACGCGCTCAAGGAACACCTCGACGGTGTCGCCCACCGCAAGGTTCGGGGCCTCGCCGGGGTTGGCAAATTCTTTCAGATCGATGCGGCCTTCCATCTTGTAGCCGACGTCGATGATGGCCTGGCCCGCCTCGATGGCGATAACCTTGCCTTTGACAACCGAACCCTCGGAGGGGGTGTCAATCTCGAAGCTTTCGTTCAGAAGCGCTTCGAATTCTTCCATGGTAGCTTTGGAGCACATGCGTGTCAGTTTCCTTTTCATACGTTTTTGCTGGCCATGCGGTTGGCTCCGCCGGTCTTTGCTCTGTCGTCCCGTCAACGCCCTTCGGGCAGGCAATCAACACCTTTCAGGCAGGCCACCCGGAAAACAACAAGGGTCGCAGCTCACGCCCGACCCTGCCCGATCCGCTTTTCTATGGCCTCGATCGCCTTTTTGACTGCCGCGTCTATAGACGCATCCTGATCTCTAGGCAAGCATCGCGTCGGGCCGCGATGGTGCGGTCGCCGCAATCGTGCTATTCTCGGCGGCGTCGCCCACACCGCGGGGGCCGCGATGGATATCCGGCCGGTTGATCGTTGCACGGTTCTCGTGCTTGTTGACAATGTGACGGACATTCTGTCCTCGCTGCCCGGTGCCGTCACAGGCGAGGTCGCCAATGTCTTCAGGGCCGGTGCGACAGAACTTTCCGGGCATTGCCTGTGCTGCGCGCATTTCGGCCTGTCGCTGGCGATAACAGCCACGCGCGGCGACATCAGCCGGACACTGCTGTTCGACAGCGGCCCCGAAGGGGCGACACTCGAACGAAACGCCAACCGGCTGGGTTTTGGGTTCGCCAGCATCGACGCGGCCGTGTTCTCGCACGGGCATTGGGATCATGTCGGCGGCATGCTCAGGGCGCTGGAGCTTGCACTGGGCGCCAACGGCGGCCGGCCGGTGCCGGTACATGTCAATGACGCCATGTTCGTCCGGCGCGGCATGCGCACGCCGGACGGCACGGTGATTCCCTTCGGGCCGGTGCCGGACAAGCGGGCGCTGGAGCAGGCGGGCGGCGGGGTGATCTCGGATGCATCCGCCCGCACACTCCTCGACAGCATGTTCTGGCTCAGCGGCGAGATCCCCAGAATAACCGCCTATGAGCAGGGCTTTCCTCCGCATCTGTGCGACAGGGGCAACGGCTGGGAGCCCGACCCGCTGATCCTCGACGAACGCTATGTCGCACTTCACATCGCCGACAAGGGGATCGTGGTTTTCTCAGCCTGCTCCCATGCCGGCATCGTCAATGTGCTCAGCGATGCCCGCGCGCGCTTTGCCCCCATTCCGATTCACGCGGTGGTCGGCGGCTTCCACCTGTCCGGCCCCGCCTGCGAGGCAGTGATCCCGCAGACGGTCGAAGATCTGAAAAGCTTCGGCATCGACCTCTTCGTGCCGGGCCACTGCACCGGGTGGCGCGCCGTGCACCGGCTGGTTGACACATTTGGCGAGGAACGGGTGATCCCCTCGGCGGTTGGCCGCAGCTACGAGTTCTGACCGCGACCGCGCAATGCGGCGGCGACCGCGGCAGTCGCCGTCGCGACCGCCTCCGCGATTGCCATGTCCGAGGTGTCGATCACCACCGCATCCGCAGCCGCGCGCAACGGTGCGGCGGCCCGCTCGCTGTCGCGCCGGTCGCGCTCGATCAGATCGGCCAGCACCTCGGCCTCGCTGATCGCATCGCCCTTCGCCGCCAGTTCCAGCCAGCGCCGGTGCGCGCGCACCGCGTCCGAGGCGGTGACGTAAAGCTTCACCTCCGCCCCGGGACAGATCACCGTGCCGATGTCGCGCCCGTCAAGCACCGCACCGCCGGGCTGGCGGGCGAAGGCGCGCTGAAACGCGATCAGCGCGGCCCGCACCTCGGGGATCGCCGCAACGCGGCTGGCGGCCTGCCCGGCGGCAAGGCTGCGCAGATCGTCGCGCACGAGGTCATCGGCGGTCAGCCGCCGCGCAGCCGCCACCGGATCGCCGCCTTTGGCGCCCACCGCACGGTAAAGCAGCCCGGTGTCCAGATGCGCGAAACCGAAATGCGCCGCGACAGCACGCGCAACCGTGCCTTTGCCCGCCGCGGCGGGCCCGTCGATCGCGATGCAAAAGCCTAGACCCACCACCAGCGCCGCCCCCCTGCCCGCGCCAGCAGCGCGATCAGCACCAGCAGCGCCGCTGTGACGGCAACGCTTTTTGCCAGCGTCGCCTGACTTGCCGCCGCCACCATCGGCGCGGTCACCGCGCCGGGGTCGGCGCGCAGCAGCGCCGCCACGCGGGCGTTTTCCAGATAGTCGAACCCGGCGCCGGCCAGCGCGAGCAGCCCCAGCAGGCGGCCCCACCAGCCCGGCGCCAGCGCCCGGAACGCCCAGACCATTACCACCGCATAAAGCGCCGGGTAGGCCGAATCGAGCGATTGCTGCACGTTCAGATAATAGCTGCGCCCAGCGGCCCCAAGCGCCGCCAACAGCGCCTGCGCCGCGGCCAGATCATAGCCGCCGGGGCGCAGATCGAACGGCGCCAGCCCGCCCGAAAGCGCGCGCAGATGCGGCAGGCTCCACAACAGCATGGTGCCGTAAACCCCTGCCGTCAGTGCAGCAAGCGCCCAGAACGGCCAGCGCCGCTTCATCCTGCCACCCGCGAAATATCGGCGCCAAGCCCCGTCATCAGCGCCTCGAACACCGGGAACGAGGTGGCGATGGGGCTGCCGTCATCCACCGTTACCGGGCGCTGGCTTGCCAGCCCCAGCACCAGAAACGACATCGCGATGCGGTGGTCGATATGCGTGGCGCAGGTTGCCCCGCCCGGCACCCCGCCGGCACCCAGCCCGTGCACGATCAGGGTGTCTTCATCTTCCTCCACCCGCACGCCGCAGGCTTCCAGCCCGCGCGCCATGGCGTCGATGCGGTCGCTTTCCTTGACCCGCAGTTCGCGCACGCCTCGCATCACGGTGCGCCCGCTGGCGCAGGCCGCGACGACAGCCAGCACTGGATATTCATCAATCATGCTGGCGGCGCGTTCGGGTGGCACTTCAATGCCCTTCAGCGCCGAGAACGCCACCCGCAGATCGGCCACCGGCTCGCCGCCCTCTTCGCGTGGATTTTCAAAAGCGATGTCGGCGCCCATTTCCAGCAATGTGGTGAAAAGGCCATTTCGCGTCGGATTCTGGCTGATCCCGGGCACCAGAATGTTCGATTCGGGCACGATCAGCGCGGCGCAGACCGGAAAGGCGGTGCTGGAGGGGTCGCGCGGCACCGCTACAGCCTGCGGCCGCAGTTCCGGCTGGCCGGTCAGCGTGATCACCCGGCCTTCGGGGGCAAGCGCAACCGAAACCTTGGCGCCAAAGCCGCGCAGCATGCGCTCGGTATGGTCGCGCGTCGGTTCGCGCTCGATCACCACGGTTTCGCCCGGCGCGTTCAGCCCGGCCAGCAGCACCGCCGATTTCACCTGCGCCGAGGGCATCGGCGTGGCATAGCGCACCGGCAGCGGATCCGCAGCCCCCACCAGCGTCATCGGCAACCGCCCGCCCCTGCGCCCGCAAGCCTGCGCGCCGAACAGCGCCAGCGGCTCGGTCACCCGCCCCATCGGCCGCTTGCGCAACGAGGCATCGCCGGTAAAGGTCGCGGTGATGGGCGAGGTCGCCATGCAGCCCATGATCAGCCGCACCCCGGTGCCGGAATTGCCGCAGTCGATCACCGTCTCGGGTTCCGCAAATCCGCCGACGCCGACGCCGTGCACCGACCATTCCCCGGGCGCGTGCCGGGTAAGCTGGGCGCCAAAGGCCCGCATCGCGCTGGCGGTATCAAGCACGTCCTGGCCTTCCAGCAGCCCGCTCACCCGGGTTTCGCCCACCGAAAGCGCCCCGAGGATCAACGCCCTGTGCGAGATTGACTTGTCGCCCGGCACCTCGGCCACGCCACGCAGCGGCCCCGATTTGCGGGCGATCATTGCGACTGCTTCACCATGGCCGGACATGCGCTTCTCCCTGTGTTGGCGCGGTCATAGCGCATTGCCGGCAAGGGGTAAATCACCCGGCGGCGGCGATTCAGCTGTCGCCGACCGCTTCGCGCCAGTGGCGGCGGCACAGCGACACATAGGTTTCGTTGCCGCCGATCTGCACCTGTTCGCCGTCGCGCAGGGCGCGCCCGTCGGGGCCTTTGCGCACCACCATCGTCGCCTTCTTGCCGCAATGGCAGATGGTGCGCACCTCGCGCATCTCATCCGCCAGCGCCAGCAGTGCCGCCGATCCGGGAAACAGCTCGCCCCGGAAATCGACGCGCAGCCCGTAGCACATGACCGGCACCTGCAAATCATCGACCGCGCGCGCCAATTGCCAGACCTGATCGCGGGTCAGAAACTGTGCCTCGTCCAGAAACACGCAGGCGCAGGGGCCTGCGGCAAGCCGCGCCGCGATCTGCGCGAAAAGGTCGGTGGCAGCATCGAACGTGTCCGCGGCCTGGCCGATGCCGATGCGGCTGGCGATGCGGCCCTGACCGGCGCGGCTGTCGTGCCGCGCGGTCAGCAGATAGGTCTGCATGCCGCCTTCAAGATAGTTGTGCGCCGCCTGCAAGAGGTTGGTGCTCTTGCCGGCGTTCATCGTCGAATAATGGAAGTAAAGCTTGGCCATGGCGAGGCAATAGCGCGGCGCAGGGGGCGCCGGCAAGCCCCGCCGCCGGGGCCGGAACGCAAAGGGGCGGCCTGTGCAGGCCGCCCCGATGGCTAGCTCATGCCGCCTGTTCGCGGCGCGGCCGGCGCGACGGGCGCCGCGCCGGGCGGGCATTGCCGCCCTCGGACCCGGAATGGCCGTGCTTGGCCGCCGGTTTGGCAGCACCTTTGAACGCGGGCTTGCCCTTGGGCGCGCCGCCTTGCCGCGGTTTGCTACCGCCATTGCGCCCGCCGCCGGCGCGCCCCGGCGAGGGTTCGGGAATACCCACCGGCACATCGCCGCCAATCACCGGGATCGCCTTCTTGATGGTCTTTTCGATGCCGCGCAGATCGCCCACTTCGCCAGGCGCGCAAAAGGCGACTGCCCGCCCGCTGCGCCCGGCCCGCGCCGTGCGACCGATCCGGTGCACGTAGTTTTCCGGCACGTTGGGCAGCTCATAGTTATAGACATGCCGCACCTCGGGAATATCCAGCCCGCGCGCCGCCACGTCGGTTGCCACCAGCACCTGCACCTCGCCCGAGCGGAACGAGGCCAAGGCGCGCTCGCGCTGGCCTTGCGATTTGTTGCCGTGGATCGAACCGACCGAAAAGCCCCAGGTGGTCAGCAGCTTGCTCAGCTTTTCCGAGCCGTGCTTAGTGCGCCCGAACACCAGCGCCAACTCGCCCGGGTGTTTGGCCAGATATTCGGCCAGCAGCGCCGCCTTGTCGCCCTGGTTTACGAAATGCACGCCCTGGTCGATCCGTTCCACTGGCTGGCCGGGGGGCGCCACCTGCACCCGCACCGGATCCTTGAGGTAGCTGTCGGCAAGTTCCTCCATCAGCTTCGGCATGGTGGCCGAAAACAGCATCGTCTGGCGCTCGGCAGGCAGCAGCCCGGCAATCCGGCGCAGCGCGTGGATGAAGCCGATGTCCAGCATCTGGTCGGCCTCGTCCAGCACGAGGTAGCGGGTTTGCGACAACGTCAGGGCGCGGCGGTCAAGCAGATCCAGCAGCCGCCCCGGCGTGGCGATCAGCACATCGACGCCGCGCGCGAGCCGTTCCGACTGCACGAAAAGCGAGGCGCCGCCGACCACGCGGAACACCCGGATCGGCGAGCCCTGCGCATAGGCGGTCAGGTTCTCGGCAATCTGCGTTGCCAGTTCGCGGGTGGGTGCCAGGATCAGCGCGCGCACGGTTTTGGGTGCCGGGCGCTTGTTCTGCTCGATCAGGCGGGTGATGATCGGCAGGCCAAAGGCCGCGGTCTTGCCGGTGCCGGTCTGCGCCAACCCCAAAAGGTCGCGCCCGGCGACCAGCGCCGGAATGCCCTGCGCCTGGATCGGCGTGGGCTTGTGCAGGCCAAGCGCCGCAAGGTTGCCGGTAACAAGGCTAGAAAGCCCCATGTTTTCAAAGTTGTCCAAGAGTTCTCTTTCAGGATGCGCGGGCATGGGCCACACGCGAAAAGCGGTTGCGCCCCCGGGATCGGGGGCGTTCGGGGCGGGGCGCAGACCACTGGCCTGCCGGACCCCCGCGTGAATTGGGAACCATCTGCCGCCTCCGGGGCGCCCCCATAGGGCACGGCTGCTCACGCGGCAGCGGATGACGACTTGTCGCAGATGGGGCAGGCGGGCGCGAATGTCAAGCGTTCTGACCCATCACCCCCGCGCGGCGCTGTCCATCCAGATCGTCACCGGCCCATCATTGACCAGCGCCACCGCCATGTCGGCGCCAAATTCGCCCATGGCGACCGGCACCCCCAGCCCGCGCAGATGGGCAGCGAAGTGCTGGTAAAGTCGCTCGCCCCGTTCGGGCGCGGCGGCCGTAGAGAACCCGGGGCGGTTGCCGCGCGAGGTGTCGGCGGCCAGCGTGAACTGGCTGACCACCAGCGCCGCACCGCCCACGTCGAGCAGGCTCAGGTTCATCTTTTCCGCCGCATCGCGGAAAATGCGCAACCTGGCCACGCGCCCGGCCAGCCATTCCGCTTCGGCCTCGGTGTCGCCCTGCATGGCGCAGACCAGCAGCAGCATGCCGCGGCCGACTTCGCCGCACACCTGCCCGGCCACCGTCACCCGCGCCTCGCTGACACGTTGCGCCAGAACCCTCATGCCAGTTCCGCGGCCCAGGGCGGGTTGGCGCCTGGGCGCGACACCGTCACCGCCGCCGCCGCCACGCCAAGCTGCAGCGCGGCGCGCACCAGATCGGGCCCGGCG
>Ga0326597_10007986_pt1 | contig 14332 bp, 13 predicted proteins | sample RVTome_12_FD_203789 | JGI IMG/M metagenome (GOLD analysis project Ga0326597, IMG submission 203789) | Soil microbial communities from uranium-contaminated site in the Upper Colorado River Basin, Wyoming, United States - RVT100D185 | ecosystem: Environmental > Terrestrial > Soil > Contaminated >... | reverse complement strand
CTGATGTCGCCTCGGTGTTTGCGGGGTCCAGGAGTATCTCGAAGAATTGCTGGCACGTCGCACACAGCGGTGAACGCGATATGACCGACCCAGGACCGTAGGTCGCGGCATTAGACCACTGATAACTGGGCTGTGATCTGCTCTTTGATTGTGCAACGAGACCAGGAGGGTCAATCCAGCTAATTCCACTTACAGCCAACAAGGAAAGCACCAGCAAGATTTGTCGCATATTTACTTCTCCTAACCATAGGATAATAGACTTGCTGCAACTCGATTGCCGAAGTCGATCTTGTCATAGACTCATGATCGACGAGCTGATTCCATGGCGTTCGAATGGAGACACTAGAGCGTTTCTCTTGTTGCTGTAAATCGGCGGTTCTGTCGCCCCTACGGGGCTTGCTCGGATCAGCGCCCAGGAATCCCACGGCTTGCGCCGTGGGCCACAGGATAGCGCCCCTACGGGGCTTCCTGCGGATGAGCTACAGCAATGAGAGAACCGCTCTAATCGCCGGTTCCGCCTACCGGGAAGATCTTACCGGGGTTATGGAAATCCCCGTGCTTCCCAACGGAAGAGTGAGAGTCCGGCTCGTATCTATCCAGAGAGTTTGGCCAGAGAGTCTGGCGGCGCGGAGGGAAAGGCAGCCATGGAAGGATTCCTGGCAGCGGCCCGCCAGAAATAAAACCTTTCCACCCCGCACCATAAAACGATCCGAACTCATCCCGCGAGCTTTCGAGTAACAAAGTCCCAACCGATGCACAGTTGGGAGCGTATGTCATCTCGCCTTATCACCAGAATCCGCTGGATCCTGGGTTTGCTCGGAGAGGATTTCGATTTCTTCAGCCGAATTGCCTTCTCCGCTGGTGGTATACCGGATTCTCACACGAGATCCGTTTACCTTTCCAAGCCCTTCCACCGTGTTCCCGGCGCCGGCTACCAGCGTTCTATCGGAGTAGCTAAACATGCTCTCTGAGCCATCGGCCATCCGAATCCAAATCATCTTCCCGGCCGAATCGGCCTTTGTTAAGGTTCCCTCCATCACCTGCAAGGCCGGCGCCAGTCCCGGCAATTGACTTGGGGATTGTTCAGTCTGATAGTCCCCTCCTTGTGCTGCCGGGCTGTTTGGTTGTTCATTGCAGGCTATCCACGGAATCAAAGCAAGCATCGACAGTAACAGAGACATTCTTCTCATTGCGCACCTCCCTATCGTTGATGGTGGATGTTGCCCGGGGAGCATGCCTTCCAGAGAAGGGGCATCACGGGAGGCTGTAAAACTCCCCGAGACAACTCCTGACCCCCTGCGCTCGTGTATGCTTCGCAAAGAGCCAATGATTGGGAACAGATCAGGAACGTGGAAGCACCTCAATTTTGGCGGCGATATTCTCCCCGGCCAGCATCTGGAATTGAACGCTGATTCTGCTTCCATTCTGATTGGCGAGGCCTTCCGTCGAGTCCGCTTCCCCAGACACCTCTGTTGCATCGCTGTATTTGAACTGCATCTCGCTCCCATCGGCAGCCTTGAGCCAAAACGACTGGCTCTCCGGAGCCACCCTGGAAAGCTCTCCTGCGGCTGTCTGAAGAATCGGAGCTGCCTGCCCTGGAGCTTGTCCTGGATCCTGACCAGCTTGGCCGCTCCACAAACTCACGGGCGACGCAAACAGCGCCAATGCCATGGGGACCAGAAAAAGTTTCATTGTCATCACTTGTATCCTCCTGGTGTATTTGGTTCGGGGGAGACGCCTGTAGCTGTTGCAAGCAACGTGCCAAATGGGAGAATCCTTCAGCGCCTTTGCCAATCGGGATTTCGGTCCACGGTTTGTGGAAGGCGTGCTCTGCTCGCTACAGCCATATTCCACGCTGACTCTGACGTACAGTGGTAAAGCCACCGGGGAAGAATGATGAATTACGATACCCTTACGGTCTTTGGCTATTGTGCAGCAGGCCTTTGTGGCATACACATTACACCGATGGGAAGATAGGTTCCCTCACGACACCCACATGGTTCCGTTATATTCACATCCAACATTTCGTTCTTTCGAAGATGTCGAGGAACTTTTCCCGGGAGCATCAATCAACCAGTGAGCGGCAACGTGGGGTACAACCCGCATAAAACTCTAGCTGATTCCGCAGTTATGAGCTTTTGAACAGTATGGCTTCCTTCTTGCTCCTCCGCTAAAAGCAAGAGCTAAACCGCATAGGAGGTCACCAAGATGACAAATAGAATTCATTGGTTACTAGCACTAGGAATCTTTCTGTTTGTGGGCACCATTCCTCAAAATGTTCTTTTGGGCCAGGACGAACAACCCAGCCACACCGAGAAGCAACCTTACCACTCCGATACCAAATCCGACCAGGCCGAGTCCCAATCCGCTGAACCCGGTCACGACCACACCCAGGCCGCTCAGCCGAAAACCGGGCTTGAACAAGAGGGAAAACTCAAGTCTGTTGACTCGGACAAGATGATCTTTCTGATCGTGGATGCGAACGACAAGGAGATGTTGTTCCACTATGACGATCAGACGAAAGTGGTCGGCCAAACCGCAGGCGTCCAGGGTCTGACTGGCCAAGGCGATACGTTGCTACGAATCCAGTATCGTGCAGAAGGTGAGAACGCTATCGCCGAGAAAATCGAGATGACCGAGAGAAGTCCCGAAAGCGACGAAGCAGCCAGCCCCGCGCCGCCCGAGGTGCAACCTCAGGAGGAGCCGGGACCACCGGAGGCGCATCCTCAGGAGGAACTCGGACTCTGATACATTCCCGCAAGTAACTGGTCACAAGGGAGAATCAAATGTAAGGCCCGCGCCAGTGGGCCTTACATTTGCGCTTGTTATCCAGGGATCGGGAGAAAACGAACGAAGGAAAGAGAGGGGAAGCCAACGAGCGACGCGAGGGAAACTGGAGGGGCGTATAGATTCCTTTACAAAAATAACAACAGTGATGTTTGAAATCCCATTTCGGATGTTTGAGCTGCCTTTCATGACGATGGCGGTGTTTATGGATGCCATCTTATCCGATGGCGATGCAAGACTCAATAACACAGACCGGAAGCCCCGCCACCGCGCAAGGAAAAGAGAACTGGGGTTACGAAACGAGTTTCTCTGGCAAGGGTCGATTCGCACGAACGCCGCGCTGCCTGTATGACGACGAAAAAGGTAACTTTATATAGCAAGACTGGTTGCACGGCTTGTCAAAAGGTGAAGGAGTTTCTTTCCCAAAATCAGATCGCCTTCGTCAACCGCGATATCATGGCGGATGAGCTTGCACGGAGTGATCTGCAACAACTTGGTTATATGACCACCCCCGTGACAATGATTGACGCGACGTTATCGTGGGCTTTGATCCCGCAAGATTGGAAGAGGTGCTGGGGATTGGGACTCATTCACGCTAAGGCGGGTTTCCGAAACATATCCTCCAAGAACGGACGAAGTCTGCGCCTCCCAAACAAGGGAATCAGATGGCATCCCAGGTTCGCTTGAGGATATCCCTGCTTCGCAGCAACTGGTTTGGATCGCCCACGAACACCTCAAGGGTAATCGTTCCGTCATAACCGGACTGCTTCAGTGTCCGCAGCGCTTCTTCCAGATTGATATTCCCTGCACCGAGGGGAAGGTGGAGATCCATGTCTCCTCCCCGGTTGTCATGAAGATGAACGTGCCGAAGTCGCGGAGCGTAGGCCTCGATAATTTCCTGGTCGGTGCTCGAAGGGTTCATGAGATTACAGTGTCCGATGTCGAGATGAAGACCAAGGTCCGGGAGAGGATCCATGAGCTCGCCGAGCTGCGCCGCCGTGTTGAAAGCGCCAGGAACGTTTTCGATCATCAGCCCAACCCCGCTCTGCCGCGCGAAGGAGAGCAAATCATTCAGAGATTCCAAATTCCTGTCTACGGAGAAGCTCCGTTTGTGCATGGGAACAATGCTGGGGTGGAGATTCATCCAAGGTACCTGCAGAGCGCGGAAGACTTCTATGCAACGTTGAAATTCGGCAATCGCAGCCTTCCGGAGGCTCTCGAACGGGCTGGCGATGGGCAAGTGGGGGGGCGTGTGGCCGACTACATGCAGCTTATGATTTTCCAGCAGCTTCCTCACGGCGATCGGATCGATTTCCCACGAAGCTGCGCCGGGCGGCTCGAGTGTGAGATCAATAAAATCAAATCCTGCCTTGCCCATCCAATCTATTTCATCGGCTAGATCGTTAGCCGGATGGTTCATCGCTCCAATTAGCATGTTTTCCTCGCACGGGCAGTAAGTTGTTCGTTCAGGAAGATCTCCCCAGAATAAGTTGGCCAAAACCACTCTTGGCGGTTCAACAGATACGCCCTCCAGCGAAGAGTCTCCGAATCAGCCCCCCCGGCAGGAAGTGGAATACCAAGCCTATCTATGACCCAGGACGGAATGTCGTAGATGCATCTGGGGCTGAGCCAAGTCAGCAAGGAGAGAGCGGCGGTGAGAAGAGGAACGTCTTCCCCCAACCGATTCAACAAGTGCTTCCAATCCATGGCGTGACCGCAATAGTGGATCAAATTCAGGATATCCGGCCAATCACATCGGGTGCGACTCACGACGTAGATCTTTGTCCAGATGATCTCCTCGGGTGCGGTAATTCCCACACAAAGGCCCTCGACCTGAACGCGTTCCGCGCGCGCAAGCCATACAGGGTCCACGGTCGTACGTTGATTCTGCATTTCCCAAATTATTTCAATAATGCCGTCTCCGTTTGTTGCCCGGTAAAGGAACCTGGAATCGTAAGGATGGTCGTCCTGGATATCCCGCAAATTGAGGCGCCCCAATAGTCCGATCATGTGGGGTCGATTCTCTGGCAGGACATAAATGTCAATATCCTTGGTAGGGCGCCACCTGCCAGTATGGGTCGACAATGCCAGAGTTCCCCCCAATGCGTAGGGGATCTGGAGAATGCTGGCCTGCTTCAGAACCTCTGCGTACAGCATCCATTGGCTCCTGGGCAATAACTCCGCCCACCCAGTCCATCTACTTGAACCATGCATTTCGGCACATCTCCTTCCCGGAGGCCAATACCAAATGGGCAATTACCGTGCCAAATTCGACCAGGGATTCATTCTCAGAACATTGCCGAAGAGTTTCTGGAGAATACATAAGAGTGATGGAATACCGGTTCCGCTGGGTGGAACCAGTTGATCATCATCGCATTACCTTCCCTCCCAACGACTATTCCAACTTACTGTGAATATGCAAGAGGAGTCGCAGCTGCTTTGGCATTCCTTTTGCAGATGTCCCCCATGTGCGCGAAACGGATGGGTTTGCTCTGCATCCTGGCGGGACGGCAAAAGGAGTGGACGGTTTTTGAGCCGCCGTTCTGACAGGACGCGGGCATTCAGGAATATTCAAAGTGCGTGAAACCATTCCAGAAGATGCGAGCGTTGAAACAGCAACAGGCGGTGCGCACCCGGAGGACCAACCCATTTCCGTCAAGAGACTTGTCCAGAACGTCTGGCGGGAAATCGGGACAGACAATGTAACGGGACTAGCCGCGCAGATGGCATATTACTTCGTTCTTGCGTTGTTCCCTTTCCTCATTTTCCTGGCGGCGTTAGTGGGGATGCTCCCATTCACTGGTCTTTGGGAGAGGGTGCTGCAATGGATCACTGTATATTTCCCCCAAAGCTCTCAGAGGTTCGTATTTGAAACCGTCACTGGACTGACTCGCGGGAGCGGCAACTTCCTCTCCATAGGGATGCTAGGGACAACCTGGGCGGCCAGCGTCGGCCTCCTGAGCCTGATGAACTCTCTCAATGCGGCTTATGAGGTGGAGGAGACACGAAACGTTTTCAAACGCACTGCGATCACTTTGCTAATGGTTTTCGTGCTCGCAGGTTGCTTCTTGGGATCCGTCGCACTGCTAGCCGTTGGGGACTGGCTTAATGACTGGCTCATCACTCAAATGGGTTTCACTGCTCTGTTGCTGGCTCTTTGGCACGGAGGTCGCTGGCTAGTGTCTCTGTGGCTGCTAGCAACCGGCATAGCAATTGTGGATTACGTGTTGCCGGATTTGAAGCGTTCCTGGCGGTGGATTACTCCCGGAACCGCATTTGCCGTCCTGGCGTGGCTTCCGGTCACGCTGGTCTTCGATCTTTACACGCGTTACGTGGGCTCCTACGACAAGACCTACGGAGCTCTGGCCTCACTGGCGATGCTCATGGGCTGGATTTACCTCATGGGTTTGATCACGCTCATCGGAGCCGAGATTAATTCCGAGCTATGGAAAATGCGGACCAAGCCGGGAGTTCCCCAACGCGAACGCCCTGAGGCAGTCTGGGGAAATTCTCCAGTAGTCTTGCATCCAGGGAATTGAGTTCCTATGGATCGTAACACCGAGATTTGGCTTATCATCCAGGCGGTGGCATCGAGTGTATCCGTGGAGAGCCAGGCTGTGCTCGCCGCTTTCTTGGGGACGAATAGGGAAGACAGGCGCAGAAACCAGGGCCATGCCATCCGCGCCTGGATTCTAATCCTTCTGTTCGCGAGTTCATCAGGCTTGATTCCGCCGCGACTTCTCGCCCGGCAAGCGGACGAGACAGTCTCCTACGAAGGTCAAAAAGTGGCAGTCGTGGATTTGGTGGCACGACCCAGCATCAATGTCGAGCGGTTGCGTGATCTGATTCAGCAAAAAGCCGGGGAGCCGTATTCGAGCGAGAAAATTCAGGACACGATCTCGATGTTTGAGCAAACCGGGCTGTTTGTCATGGTTGACCTCGAAGTGACCCCTTTGGCAACGGGTGTGGAAGTGGAGTTTGTACTGCAGCCCGCTTTCTACATCGGCATGACCCGCTTTCCAGGCGCCGACAACGGCTTCGAATATTCCCGCCTGTTGTCGGTGGTGAACTATCCATCACAGGAGCCGTATGAAGAAGATCGGGTTCGGGAGGCGGAAGCGGCCCTGCTGCAGTTCCTGGTGAGCAGCGGCTATTTTCTTGCTACCGTGCGAGCCGAAGTCGAATTTGACGAGGCAGATCAACTTGCAAACTTGCATTTTCACGTTGCACTGAACCGCCGGGCTGAGTTCGGAAGCGTGGAGGTGAGCGGGCTCCCGGAAGAAGAAGCGGCTCGGATCGAAGATGCGCTCCACTCCATTCGAGCCCGCATCCGCGGCGCCTATGTCAAGCCGGGCAAAACGTACGATTCTCAGCGGCTCCGGTCTGCAGCAGGTTTCATTCGAGATAGCCTGAACAGAATGAACCGCCTGGCGGAAGAAGTGCGCTTGGAACCGCCGCGCTACGATCCGGAGACCAACCGAGCCGACATCATGTTTCATGTTACGCCAGGTCCCGCGGTCGAGGTGAGGACCAAAGGCGCTGGTGTTTCGGGGCGGGTGCTGCGGCGATTGATTCCCATTTACGAGGAGAATGCTTTTGACCAGGATTTGGTGGAAGAGGGCAAGCGCAATCTTGCTTCTCACTTCCAGTCAAAGGGATTCTTCGACGTTGCGGTAAACCCGATGGTCACGAACGAACCTGCAAAGATTGATCTCGCCTACCAGATTGAAACCGGAGAGCGACACCGAGTAATGGATGTGGCAGTTCGCGGGAATCGCTATTTTGACAGTGACGCTCTTCTGCCACTGGTGACAGTCCGGCCAGGCAGCTGGTTGTGGTTTTCGCGCGGCCGATTTAGCGAAGACCTCCTCAACGAAAGTGTCGAGGCCTTAACAAGATATTACCAGGATGCCGGCTTTCCGGACATCGTCGTTCAACCCCTCGTGAACGACCAGGAACATGACATCTATGTCACGTTCGAGATCACAGAAGGCAGGCAGACCCTGGTGAACGAATTTCGCTTGGAAGGAAACCATACGCAATCCATCTTCGCTCTGACCCCCAGCGGACTGAACTTGGGGCCTGGGAGGCCCTATTCTCAGCGGCTGCTGAACCAGGATCGGGACCAGATTATGGCCAGGTACCTCGATCTGGGTTACCTGAACGGAAGCTTCGAGTCCACGATCGAGCCTCTGCCCGACGATCATCAAGTTGATGTTGCGTTTACTGTAGAGGAAGGACCGCAAGCTCACGTCTCCAGCGTGTCTCCAGAGGGGGCAGAAGACACTCAACCGTGGTTCATAGACCGGATCACCCAGATCCAAGCAGGACAGGCGCTAAGCCTGGGGAACCTGCTGAGCGCGGAAAGCCGCCTCTATGAAACTGGGCTGTTTGACTGGGCTTCGGTCGCTCCGCGGAAGCCGATCACGGACCAGACGGAGGAAAAGGTCCTGATAAAGGTCCACGAAGCCAGGCGCAACACGCTAAGTTATGGGTTCGGCTTTGAACTGAGTCCGAGGACAGCCAACGTGCCCGCTGGATCAGTGGCGTTGCCAGGTTCGCTGATCGTTGCTCTGCCGAGCACTTACAAGACGACGCAAAAGCAGTTTGCCAGCCCGCGAGGCTCCATCGAGTATAGCCGGCGCAACCTACGCGGCGAGGGAGAAACCGCGACGGTTGCTGCGCTGGTTTCCCGCCTGGACCAACGTTTGTCCTTCACCTACGCGAATCCCTATTTACTTCGCTCAACTTGGAATTGGCATTCTCTGATGAGCCTCTTCGGAGAGCGAACCAGTGAAAATCCGATCTATACGGAGCGGCTCGGCGAAGCCTCCTTCCAGGTAGAACGCCCCTTGGATCGAGCTAGGACAAGGACCTTGCTCCTACGCTATAGCTTCAGCCGGAGTGCGTTGTACGACCTGCTGATTCCGGAAATTGTGCTTCCCGAAGACCGCTCTGTGCGTCTCTCCACTCTTTCGGCTGCCTATGTCCGTGACACGCGCGACAGGCCGCTCGATGCCCATCGCGGCATCTACCAATCCTTCGATCTTGGCATCAATCCCAAGGCGATCGGGTCGAGCGCAAATTTTCTGCGCCTGGTCGGCCAAACGGCGTACTACCGGCAAGTGAAACCCTGGCTGGTATGGGCCAGCAATGCACGGTTGGGCCTTGCAAAGTCATTCGCGGAGAGCCAAGTTCCTTTAAGCAAGCGATTCTTCTCCGGAGGCGGCAATAGCTTGCGCGGGTTCCCTTTCAACGGAGCGGGCCCACAGCGGGCGGTGCCGGTGTGCAGCGATTCCAATGATCTGTCTACCTGCACCAACATTACAGTTCCCGTAGGGGGGAATGCCGTCTTTATCATCAATTCGGAAGCGCGTTTTCCAATTCCTTTTAAGAAAGGGCTGGGAGCAGTTTTTTTCTATGACGGCGGAAATGTGTACCAACGAATCGGTCTCAAGCACCTTGTGAGCGACTACAGCAACACGATTGGATTCGGCATCCGGTACGACACGCCAGTGGGGCCGATTCGGTTTGACATCGGACGGAATCTGCGGCCACCGGCGGGCATCCAAGCGACTCAGATCTTTGTAACTGTGGGACAGGCTTTCTAGTTCTGCCATTCGGAAAGGGGGATCGTATGCCCGACAAGAAGAAAAGTCCGTTCGTGGGTCTTGCCCTGATTCTATTGGGAATCGGAATCGCCGCGATCGTCTACCTCGTGCGTACAGGCACCATCCACGATTACATCCTGGGCAAGATCATCCAAAAGACCCAGGAAGCAACGGGCGGGCAGGTCGAAATCGGCGACTACGATTTTCACTGGTTCGGTCCCCGGGCCGATGTACATCGCCTCGTCATTCGCGGCACTGAACGAGATCCCACCAGACCACTTGTAGTTGTCGACCGCCTTAGCGTGAGTTTCCGGATCATTTCCATACTGCGCGGAAAGGTGGACTTGAGCGACGTTTCCCTCCATCATCCGGTAGTCCATCTCCAGGTCCGCGAGGATGGGACCACGAACGTCCCCCTCCCAGCAGTTCCCGAGAAGGATCAGCGGCCTGTCAACATTTTCGATCTCGCCCTCCGGCAGTTTCAGATCGAACAGGGGGAACTGTACTACAACAACAGCCGTGTACCGCTGAGTGCTGTACTGCACGGCTTGCAAACGCAAGTCCGTTTCGACTTCCTCCAGGGCTCGTATGAGGGTTCATTGCGCTACCAACAGGGACGCGTGCAGTTCAGTGACTTCAACCCTCTCGAGCACGACCTCGAAGCGGAGTTCACCGTAGCGGCATCCGGCCTACAGTTGGAGCAGTTCCTCCTGACTACTGCCCAGTCCCGCATTTCGTTGCGCGGCAATTTGAATGATTACGGCAAACCGACGGTCGAAGGCTTGTTCGACGCTCTGATCTCCACAGAGGACGTACGCGCCGTGCTGAAGGTGCCTTCCCTCCCGATCGGCCAAGTGACGACCGCCGGCTCTTTGCAATACCGGAATGATGGCGGGGCATCGTTTCTGGATAGCCTTCTGGTGGACGGCCAGTTGCACAGTCCATTGCTTGCGATCCGGTTGCCGCAGGCTAGGGGCGACCTGCGGGAGGTTCGAAGCCACTATCGCCTGGAAGAAGGCAATCTGGTTGCTGATGGCTTGCGCGCAAACCTCCTGGGAGGCGACTTGACCGGTGATTTTACGATCCGCCACCTGTCAGAGAACCCTGTGTCACGTTTCAGAGCCTCGATCCGTTCCATCGCATTGAATGCGGTGAGCCGCGCTCTCCCCAAGCGGTCCCTCGAGGGGATGTCGATCAACGGCGACGTGAACGGCACGCTCGAAGCAACTTGGCATGGGGACATGCAGAACATCCAAATTCAATCTGACATCTTCCTGCATGCCAGCACTCCGTTGTACAGCTCCGGGGTCGGCAGCGAGACCGCACCCATCCCGGTTCAGGGAGTCGCTCATATAGCGTATGACAGCGTGCACGATACACTGTCCGTGAATCAATCCTATCTGCGGACACCCCACACACAGATCCGCATCGACGGGACGGCCAGCGCGCGATCGAGCATCCGGGTCGAGGCAATCACCAATGACCTGCGTGAAGTCGACCGCATCGCTCAGAGTTTCCGAGCCGCCTCGTCGAAAGCGTCTCAATCGGAACCCCTGGAGCTCCAAGGCTCAGCGACGATCAGCGGGAAAATCGAAGGTCCCACGGAGACACTCCGCTTTGCCGGCCAGCTGATGGTCAGTGATCTCCAATTACGGAGAGAGCGCGTGCGCTTGCTTCATGCTCAGTTTGAGATGGGCTCTTCGGGCATTGCCCTGAATAATAGCTATCTCGAAACCGTTGCCAATGCACGCATCGAGTTTGATTTCAGCACTGGACTGCAAGATTGGGCTTACAATCCTTCTCAGCCGATAACGATCCGGGCGTCCACCAAAGAGTTCCCGGCGAGCGAATTACAGCATCTCTTGGGCTTTCAGTACCCCATCACTGGCACGCTAACAGCAGACGTCTCACTTGGCGGTTCACAGCTTCGTCCGGAAGGCCAAGGGTCCATCCAACTGACTGAAGGAACCTTGTGGGAACAGCCGGTCCAAAACCTTACGGTCGAAATCCGGGGGAATTCCGATTCGCTCTCTTCCACGATTGCCATTCAAACGCCGGCGGGGAACGCTTCGGGGAACTGGGTCTATTTCCCCGAAAACGATGGGTATGAACTCCAACTCGAAGCCGAGAAAATACAGATTGGCGAACTGGAAGCAGTTCGTGGGCGCAACCTCGGCGTGGCGGGCGAATTGGCCCTCTCCGGGCAGGGACGAGGAACATTGCCCTTTCCGCAGCTTGACGTTACGGTGCAGATTCCACAATTGCAAGTTCGCGAGCACAGAATGGATGACGTGAACTCCCGGGTGAGCCTGGCGGGCAAACAAGTAAACATTTCCGTCGATTCGAAGATGGAAGGGGGGGGACTACAAGCGACGGCCAGTGTCAATCTCACTCAGGAATACGACGTGAAAGCGAAACTGAACGCGCGCAATATGCCTTTGGGGTTAGTTCTGGCAAGTTATATGCCGCGCATGAGCAGCCTCTTGGGGCAGACAGAAATCCATGCCTCCCTTCAGGGTCCTTTGAAAAACCCCGCACGGCTTGAGGCGCATGTCGAGATTCCGACATTTGGCATGGGTTACAGGTCAATCCAGATTGCCAACGTAAGGCCCATTCACATGGACTATAAAAATGAGGTGTTGACCTTACAGCGCGTCCAAATGAAAGGGACCGGCACAGACCTGCAACTCGAGGGCACAGCAAACCTTCGCGGGGGGGGAAACTTGAATGGCTCGGTGACGGGAACTCTCGACCTTCAAATCATGCAGATCCTTCGTCCCGAACTGGAGAGTTCCGGGCAGGTAAGGTTGAATATCAGAGCCCGAGGAGGGAAAGACCATCCCGACATCGAAGGAGATGTGCGGATCAACGAAGCCACGTTCCGTTCGCCGAACGCTCCATTAGGGGCCGAAAGGGTGAGTGGCGATCTTGTCATCCGAAACAACCGAATCCTCATCAACCAACTGAGGGGGCGGAGCGGCGGAGGCACACTATCGGCATCGGGTTCCGTGATTCTTGGATCACGGACGCAGTTCAATCTCGGGATTTCCGCGAGCGGCGTCCGGCTGCGATACCCTCACGGAGTTCGAACGGCGATGGACGGTCATTTGGCGCTGACTGGCGGGACTGAATCGGCGGTTCTGAGCGGACGAGTGCTGGTGGATCGGCTTTCTTTTACCAATGACTTTGACTTGGCAACGTTCCTGGACGAATTCCGGGGGGCCTCCCCGCCTCCGCCGAGCGAGGGATTTACGCAAAGCCTGCGGCTCAACGTCGCGATTATGGCCACGGAAGCGCTCGGCTTGGAGAGCGCCAAGTTGAGTTTGCAAGGTTCCGGCAATCTCAGCCTCCGCGGGACGTTAGCTCAACCCGTCATCCTGGGCCGTGCGAATCTCACGGGCGGAGAAGTCTTCTTCCTCGGCCATCGGTATGAAGTGCAGAACGGTGTCATCACGTTCACAAATCCATTTCGCACAGAGCCTGTAGTCAACCTGGCGGTCCGGACCACAGTCAGTCAGTACGACCTCAACTTGAATTTTATCGGCCCCATGGAAAATCTGAGAACCACCTATACGTCCGATCCTCCGCTCCCTCCGGTGGACATCGTCAATTTGCTCGCCTTTGGAAGGATCGCAACAGCAGGAGATAGCAATGGAAATACACCTCCCAGCCTAGGAGCCCAATCCGTACTTGCTAGAGGCCTCAGCAGCCAGGTAAGCGGCCAAGTGGAACGACTGGCAGGCCTTTCTCACCTTTCCATTGATCCTACGATAGGCGGAAGCCAGCAGAATCCCGGAGCACGCCTGGCGATTCAGCAGCGCGTAACCAGCAACCTTCTATTCACGTTTTCCATGGACGTCGCTTCGACACAAAGTGAATTCATCCAATTGGAATATCAGGTGAATCGAGGATGGTCTGTCAGGGGCATCCGGGAGGAAAACGGCGGCTATGCTATTGACGTCAAGCGGCGGAAGACCTTCTAAAAGCACGAGGGACTGTCTTGGGCCGAATGACTCCAAGTTATAGTAGGTGCCTGAGTCTTTACGATCAAGGAACGCCTTTATGCCCCGACACATCTTTGCAATCCAATTGGTCGCGGTAAAGACGCAGGCTATCTCTGAGCAGACGCGGCAACAGGAAGTGCTGTCGAACATGTGCGCGGCCGCGTTCTCCCAGCGAACGCGCGAGGTCAGAATCCCGAACAAGCTGGATCAGGTGATGAGCGCATTCCTCAACGCTGTCGACGAGGAAACCTCCCGTGCCATCCGGCATTTGGCTTGGGATGCCGCCGGCCCTGCCCGCTACGACAGGTGTACCCTTCCATAACCCTTCTGAGACAACCAATCCGAATCCTTCCCGGAGCGATTTCTGAATGATGACATTCGACCGCATTTGAAACGCATTCACCTCGATGTTACCAACGCCGGTCAAGTTCGTGAACACAGAGATGCGGGAGTCTCCCTGGCAGGCTTTGCGAATCTGAGAATAGATGTCCCACGCCTCCGGGTCGTCGAGCGCCATCGACCCGAACAAAGCCAGGTGGAGACTCGGGATGGACTCCTGCGCTAGACGGTAGGCCTGGATCACACCGAGCGGATCTTTCCATGGATCGAACCTGCTGACCTGCGTGACCAGAGGCACAGAAGGGCGCACACCGATCCAATCGAGGACTCGCGCCGCGAACCGCGAGTCAATGGGCATATTCTTGGGACTCAGGGGATCGATAGCGGGCTGGATGATCACCCGCCGAGCAATTGGAAGGTCCTCAGGGACGAATTCCGGCAAAGTGAAGACAGCTACGTCATCTCGCTCTAGCAACGGACGCAGGAAGGCCTTAGCAGCCCGTGTCTAAACCGCCCGTTTTTCGGTCCGCTGACAGAAGACCTGACTGTGAGTGGATGAGGAAGTTTGACGCGGTATAGTGCCGGGAAAGG
>Ga0326597_10007985_pt1 | contig 14332 bp, 16 predicted proteins | sample RVTome_12_FD_203789 | JGI IMG/M metagenome (GOLD analysis project Ga0326597, IMG submission 203789) | Soil microbial communities from uranium-contaminated site in the Upper Colorado River Basin, Wyoming, United States - RVT100D185 | ecosystem: Environmental > Terrestrial > Soil > Contaminated >... | reverse complement strand
CGTCGGGCAGCTCGCCATTGAAGAGGCGGCGCATCTCCTCGGGCGACTTCAGGTAGAACTCGTTGGTCTCGAACCGCAGCCGTCCCGGCGTATCCAGGTTCGACCCCGTCCCGATGCACAACAGCAGGTCGTGTGCCTCGTGCTGCTCCGGGACGGTGTAATGGGTGTCGTTGGTGGCCAGCATCGGGATCTCCATTCCCCGCGCCAGCTCGACCAGCTGCGGGTGGAGCCGCCCCTGCTCGGGCACGCCGTGGTCCTGGACCTCGATGAAGAAGTTGTCCCGTCCCAGGATGGACCGATACTCGTCGGCCGCCTGTCGGGCGCCGCGCTCGTCGCCATCGGCCAGGCGCTTGAGGACCTCACCGCCGAGACAGGCCGATGTGCCGATGAGGCCCTCGCTGTGCTGCGCCAACACCTCCTTGTCGATGCGCGGCTTGTAGTAGTAGCCGTCGAGGTGGGCCTTGGTGACCAGCGTCATCAGGTTGCGGTAGCCGACGATGTCCTTGGCCAGCAGGATCATGTGGTACGGGTTGGCGTCGACCTTCGCTTCCTTGTCGGTGTGGCTGCGAGGCGCCACGTAGGTCTCGACCCCGATGATCGGCTTGATCCCCGCCCGGCCGCAGGCCTGGTAGAACTCGATCGCCCCGTACATCGCCCCGTGGTCGGTGATGGCAAGCGACTTCATGCCGGCATCGGCGGCCCGCCGCGTCATGTCGCCGATCCGGCTCAGGCCATCGAGCAGGCTGAACTCGGAGTGGACGTGAAGGTGGACGAAGTCGTCCGAGGCGGAAGAGGTCATGGCTGATTGGCTGAGTGTGCGGAGAACCAGGAGGCGGCTCCCAGGGAGAACGCCTCGACTTCGGAGAGCGCCGGCTCCTCTTCCGCGGCGAACATCGCAACCTGCAGTGCGGGGCCATGAGCATCGAACCGGCTCATGTCATCCCTGCTGACCGGTTGGACTACGAAGTGGACGTGGCCCGGCTTCCGCTCAGCATGGGACCAAAGGCAGACATACACCTGATCTGTCTCCGTTAGCGCCGTGACGGCACGCGCCGCCAGACGCAGCAGCGGCCCCATCTCCGCCACTTCACCATCCTGAAGGTCAGCCACATGGACGACGTGACGAATAGGCTTGACGACCAACGAGCCGATACCCAAGGGGCCGATGCAGTGTTCGACCACCCAATGCTCCGTCCGATGGATGGTTCCGCCGGGCAGGGCCACGACACCTGACGCGAGGTCGCAAGCAAGGCAGCGGGAGTCGTCCGCGGGCGCAAACTCGGGACGCTGGGTCACCGGTCGATGTTAGCGATGTGGACGCAAACTCGGAGCTATTGACAGGTGGAGCTGGCAGAAATCTGGCGAGCTGGGGGTCGTCAAGGGAGAGTCATGGTAGCGGCGCGGGGGTGGTGTCTCAGTTCGATTCGGGTAGAGGGGGGTCATACAGGGCCAGCTCATCGTCTGTCGGCGGCTGGAAGATGCCTCGATACCGCTCCATGTGACTCTCGGTGATCGCGATGCCGCCGGCGGCGTGACGAGCCACGACCCGCCCCACCAACTCCTCGTGGGGCGCATCGAGGAAACGGAGTTCGACCGCTACGCCGAGCGTTCGTGCGGCCTCGCGCTTCTCGTCGCGCTCCGAGCGAGCCCAGAAACCCCATTCGAGCACAACCGAGGTTCCCAGCACGAGGAGCCGCTGCGTAAGTTCCCAGAATTCCGCCTCGAGCCTGGCTTGGAAGCCCTCGTCGAACGGATCAACGTCCAACGCCGACTCCCACTCATCAGGATTGAGCCGGACCGCGCCGTAGGACTCCGCAAGCTCGCGCGCGAGCGTCGTCTTCCCCGATGCAGGCAAGCCGCACAGCAATACCAGCCTCGGTTGCAGCCTGTTGCCCGCCGTCATCCTGGCGCTGGATTGCTCTCTCTGTAGACCTTCGAGGCCCGGAAGAGAGTCACGAGTAGCACGACCACAGAGATGTATTCGAGGGTGTGAATCGCAGGCGGGATGGGCACCGAGAAAAAGGACCCAGCCTGGTCTCCGACAATGGGGAAGAAGAGGAGGATCGAGCCGACGATCGCCAGAATCGAAGCCAATCTGGCCCTCCTGAAGAGAATGGCGAAGGACGCCACGTACAGTGTGAGAGCCGCAAAAATGGTACCGATCGCTATGTAGCCAACGGTCTTCAAATCGGTTGCTGGCCGGGTCTCAAAGCCGAGTGGAGTCAAGAGAATAATCAGCACGAGGTTCACCACCAACGCAACGGCAAGCGCCAAGGCGTTTCTGGAGAGTTTCATCCCCAAGACCTCCCTGTGTGGCGTGGCGCCAGATCAGGCATCCGTGCGCAAACTCGGAGCTATTGACAGGTGGAGCTGGACGAAGTCGTCTGAGGGGCTTTCAGGGGGTCGCGGGGTCACCTCGTGGATGCTAGCGATCCTTCCAGTCCTGGGCAGGCGCCATGCGACGTTCAGCGGATAGGGCGCGCGTACCGTAGACCAAAAGGGCCGTAGGCTGGCGAAGGAGAAGCATGCCTGGTGCTAGGTCTCAGGCCTCGCGCCGCCTCCGTTTCCACCATCGCGGGGACCGCGATCTCAGTCCGGGAGGGCGTTCGCGGCGGCGACAAGCCCATCGGCGGCGGTCCGGAGACGTTCGGCCACCTCATCGTCGACGTCCTTCTGCTCAATCAGCTCGGCGACCTGAGCGGCCAGCTTGTCCGCCTCGTCGCGCACCGCCTGCGTATCGCCGGTGTCGAGCGCCCGGTCAAACCGGTCGAGAATCTTCTCCAGATCCCTCGCGTCGCGGCCGCCCAGGCCGTCGTCTCCGCGGGCGTCCGCGATCGCCGCTCGCATCTCGTCGCTGGCAGCGCGGGCGTCGCCAAACTGGTCCGCGGTCGCGCTCGGTCTCGCGCTCGCGGAGACCGACGCACTCCCGCCAACGCTGGCGGTGGCTGAGGGGGACGCCGTCGGACCCGGATCGTCGGATCCCAATGGCAGGAAGGCCGCCAACCCGAGCAAGAGAGCGGCGAGCAGGAACGCCGCCAACCCGAGCGTGCGTCCGCTCCCCCGGGGCGGGGGCGCCTCCCCGGGGGCCAGAACGTCGTTGGCGGGGAGCGGCACCCTGGTGAGGGTGGTCTGGTCGTGGAGCCCCATCGAGCCAGGCTCGGCACGCCAGCGCTCCAGGGCCGCGGCGAGCGTGGACCCAAGCTCGAGCGCCGTGGGCCGCAGGGAAGGGTTACGGGCCAGCGCTCGGGCGATCGGCTCATCGAATGCTGAGCCAAGACCGGGTTCCATGGCCGAGGCTGGATCGACCGGCTGGACGCTGGCCGCGACGACATCGGCGACGCTTCCAGCAGCACGGGGAGGCCTGCCGGTCAGACCGAGGAAGGCGATGACCCCGAGGGCGTGCACGTCACTCGCGGCGCTCCCCGGCTCGCCCGCGAGCTGCTCCGGCGCGAGATAGGCGAGCGTGCCGATGGTCGTCCCGACGGCGGTCAGCTCGCTTGGACCGGTGGCGGCGATCCCCAGGTCCGCGATCCGAGCCCGACCTTCGGACAGGAGGATGTTCGACGGCTTGAGGTCCCGGTGCACGATCCCACGGGCGTGCAGTGCGTCGAGCCCGGTGGCGACGTCGACCAGGACTGGAACGAGCTCGTCCGGGGGAAGTGCGCCAGTCTCCGATGCGGCCAGGCGATCCGCGAGCGAACCGCCGTCGCACAGTTCCATGACGATGAATGGCTCTGCGGCGGTCGCCGGATCGCCCGGGGCCACGTCGTGGATCGCGACCACGTTCGGATGGCTGACGGTGGCGAGCACCCGGGCCTCGCGGTCGAAGCGTGTGGCGATGGCAGGATCTGTCGCGTGGTTGGCGAGGAGCACCTTCACCGCAACGTCACGCTCGAGGCGCAGATCGCGGGCGCGGAAGACCGATGCGAATCCACCCGACCCGATCAGAGCATCAAGTCGGTAGCGCCCGCCCAGGCTTTCCCCGATCGTCGGCATGCCCCGAGCGTACCTGATGCGCGCCGATCCTCGCCGCCAGCAGCCGACTCATGCGCTTGACGTCCTACTCATACAACTGTATGGTTGTATGAATGCAGACCTCCCTCGGCACCGATCGCATCTTTGCAGCGCTGGCGGATGCCACCCGGCGGGACATCGTCCGTCGCGCGATCGCCGGCCAAGAGGGAGTCGCGGAGCTGGCCAGTCACTACCCCATGAGCTTCGCGGCGGTGCAGAAGCACGTCGCCATCCTCGAGCGCGCGGGCCTGGTCGGCAAGCAGCGCATCGGCCGCCGCAAGGTCGTCCGCACCCGAGCCGAGGGGATCCGCGTCGCCCAGGACCTGCTCGACCGCTACCAGGAGCTGTGGCGCGGGCGCTTCGACCGAATGTCAGAGCTCATCACCAACACCAAGGAGACCGACGAATGACCGTTACCGCCGTCCGCAAGGACACCGAAGCCCTCACCCTGACCGCCACCGCCGAGTTCGACGCCACCGCCGTGCGGGTGTGGCAGCTCTGGGCGGACCCGCGTCAGCTCGAGCGCTGGTGGGGACCGCCCACCTACCCCGCCACCGTCACGGCCCACGACCTGCGCCCCGGCGGTCGGGTCGACTACCACATGACCGGGCCCGATGGCGACCAGCCACACGGCTACTGGGAGGTCGTCGAGACCGATCCCCCGCATTCGCTGTTCTTCCGGGATGGCTTTGCCCACGCAGACGGCAGCCCGGATCCCAGCTTCCCGATGACCACCGCCCAGGTGCGGATCGCCGAGATCGGAAACGGGCGCACCCGGATGTCGATCGTGAGCACCTTCCCCAGCGCCGAGGCGATGGAGCAGTACCTCGCGATGGGCATGGAAGAGGGCCTGGCGCAGGCAATCGGCCAGATCGATGCGATCCTCGCCGAGGACGTGGCGGTGAAGGCTTGATGGAGACGCACACCCTGGAAGTCCCCGGCGCCGTGCTGACGTACGACGTGCGGAGCAACGACTCCAGCACGCACCCGGTCCTGCTGATGATCGGGTCGCCGATGGGTGCCGCCGGCTTCGGCAGTCTCGCTGGACACTTCACGGACCGGACGGTCGTCACCTACGACCCACGCATGTCCGACCGCAGCCGGCGCACCGATGGGGCCACCCAGACGACCGTCGAGGAGCAGGCGGACGACCTCCATCGGCTGATCTCCGCCTTGGGCGCCGGTCCGGTGGACCTGTTCGCCAGCAGCGGCGGTGCCGTGAACGCCCTGGCGCTGGTGGCAAAGCACCCCGAGCAGGTGCACACGCTCGTCGCGCACGAGCCACCGGACGTGGCGGTCCTGCCCGATGCCGAAGCTGCACTCGCGGCCGCCCGCGACATCCATGACACCTACATGCGTGGTGGCATGGGTCCGGGGATGGCGAAGTTCATGGCGCTCACCAGCCACAAGGGCGAAGTGCCCGCCGATTGGACCGAGCGGCCCGATCCGGACCCGGACACGTTCGGGCTGCCGACCGAGGACGACGGATCCCGGGACGACCCGTTGATCGGCCAGACCATCCTCTCCATCACCAGCTACCAGCCGGACTTCGACGCGCTGCGCGCGGCGTCGACGCGCATCGTCCTTGCCGCCGGCGCCGAGTCCAAAGGTGAGATGGCCCATCGCGGTGCTTTCGCCGTTGCCGAGCGGCTCGGCATGGAGCCGGTGATCTTCCCAAGCCACCACGGTGGGTTCATGGGCGGTGAGTACGGCTGGCCTGGCGAGCCCGAGATGTTCGCGGCCAACCTGCACGAGGTCCTCGACGGCTAGACTCGCGTCCGTGCGATCGATCGAACTCGGTCTCGTGCTCCCGATGGAGGAAGCCTGGACCGACGGCTCGACCCCGCGCTGGGTCGAGATTCGGGAGCTGGCGACCAGGGCCGAGGCGATCGGCTTCGACACCGTCTGGATCCCCGATGAGCTGTTGTGGCGTTCCGGCGGCGGGCAGACCCGCGGCTGGTGGGAGTGCATCGCGATAGCTGGCGCCGTCGCCGCGTCGACCTCGCGGGTCAAGATCGGCACGTGGGTCATGTCCGCACTGCACCGGAACCCCGGGATCACGGCGAAGGCCGTCGAGACGCTCGATGAGATCAGTGGCGGACGCTTCGTGCTTGGCCTCGGCTCCGGGCACGCGGGTTCCCAGGCGCACGCCTTCGGGTTGCCGGAGAATCATGTCCACGCCCGGTTCGAGGAGGCGGTCGAGATCATCGTCCCCCTCCTGCGGGCCGGTCGGGCTGACTTCGAAGGCACCTACCACGCAGCTCGAGACCTGGAACAGCGGCCGGTCGGACCCCGCCCCGGGCGGATCCCGATCATGATGGGCGCGAAGGGTCCGAAGATGCTCCGCCTGGCTGCCCTGCACGCCGATACCTGGAGCTGGTACGTCGAGGAGCGCAGCGAGCTCCCGGAGTTCGCGCCGAAGCTGGCGGCCCTTGAAGCGGCCTGCCTCGAGGTCGGCCGGGATCCTGCCTCCATCGGTCGGTCCGCGGGCATCATCGTCGAGCCGACGGAGGTCACAGGGGCGGCCGACGCCCTGGCGGTACCGGTGCGCGGCTCGGCGGAGGAGATCGCCGACGGACTCCGGGCGTTGCGCGACGGAGGCTTCACGCAGATCGAGATCCTGCTCTGGCCACGCACGCTCGGAGCGCTCGAGGCGATGGCTCCCGTCCTCGAGCTGCTCGACGCCGACTGATCGAGGGAACGCGCGGTCAGCCGCGGCCTCTTGTGGTGGCGATGTCGGCCTCGTTGCCCGCCGCGTCGGCCAGGGTCCACCACGAGGGCGCGAAGTCGTCGCGCACCATCCGGCCGCCGGCGGCGAGCGCCGCCGCGATGCGGGCCTCGGCCTGTTCGTACGGCACCCAGATGGCGACGTGGATCGCGCCGCTGCCGCCGGGGCGCGGCTCATCCATCGACTCGAACCAGAAGGCCGGGCCGCGATCCAGGGGGTCGACCAGGTCCTCGTCGGGACTGTCTATGCGCGGCTCGTAGCCGAGCGCGGCACGCCAGAAGGGCATCACCTCGGTGATGTCGGGCGCACCGGGGATGACGAGGAAGCTCTGCACCAACGATGGGTCGGCCAAGAGGCCGAGCCCCCGGGCCGCCGCCGAGATCTGTCGTGCGAGCTGGAGGTCCAGCTCGGTCATCCCCATGTAATCGTCGGCGACGCTGATCAGCCGCACGGTCACCCCGCCCTCCCGCAGGTCGACGGCTGGCGGGTGACCCTCGAGGCCAGGGACCTCGCCGATCGCCTGCACGAGCCTCGCGCTCTCCGCAAACGAAGCGGTGCGGAAGAAGGCGCAGGCGCCCTCGCTCAGGACGCGCCAATCCTCGGCACCCTCGGACGCCTCGAAGTCGCTCGGCGTGATCCGGCCGGTGGTCTCCGTCATCGGGTTCCTCCATGCGCTCTCAAGGGTCGCTCAGGCCTCGATCGCGGCGAACTCGCGCAGGAAGCGACCGGTCACCTTGGCCGCTCGGCGCATCAGGTCCAGGCTGTAGCTCTCGTTCGGTGCGTGGTTCCGGGCCTCGGCATCGCCGCCGCCAAGGCACACCATTGGCAACCGATGCGGGGCACACACCTGGTGCATCGGCGCGGTGCCGCCCATGCTGAACCAGCGTATGGGCCGCTCCTCGAAGATCCCCTTGTGCGCCCGATCCGCTGCGTCGACGATCGGATCGCTGATCGGCGTCCAGTAGGGATGTTCACCGCGATGGATGATCATCTTCACATCGGTGAAGCCGCGTCGGTCCAGGTGGGCGCGCAGGAGTCCCTCGATGAGGGCCGGGTCCTGGTCCGGGATCAGGCGCATGTCGACCTTGGCAGACGCCTCGGCCGGCGTGATGGTCTTGACGCCCGGATCGGTCCAGCCGGAGATGATCCCCGAGATGTTGCAGGTGGGCTGGAACGTGTCGGCGACCTGGGCAGGGAATCCGGTCAGGCCGCCGACGAACTGCTCCACGCCGTAGATGCGCTTGATCTCCTCCTCCTCGAACGGCAGCGTCCGCAGATGGGCGAGCTGCGCCTCGGTCGGCGCGGCGACGTCATCCATGAAGCCGTCGATCGTGATGCTGCCGTCTGGGCTGCGCAGCGTCGCGAGGGCCTCCATCAGGCGCCATGCCGCATTGGGGAGCAGCTGCGCGCCACCCGAATGCGCATCGAACGCGAGTGTTCGAACCGAAAGCTCGGCATAGAGCATGCCCCGCACCCCGCTGATGAGCATCGGCCGTCCCTTCTCGTCCACGCCGCCGCCCTCGATCAGGGCGCCGTGCCCCTCGAAGAACTCGGGGCGGCGCGAGAGGAGCGTCGCGAGATGCGCGCTGTCGCTCTCCTCCTCGCCCTCGACGATGAAGCGGACCCGGCACGGGAGCTCGCCGGTCGCGTCGCGCAGGGCCTCGGCCGCCTGGATCCGGTGGAGCAGCTCGCCCTTGTTGTCACACACGCCGCGTGAGTACAGGCGTCCATTGCGGACGGTCGGGTCGTACGGTGGCGACTCCCACAGATCGAGCGGCGCCGCCGGCTGAACGTCGTAGTGCTGGACGCCGATCAGGGTGCGCGGCCCGGCCCCCATCTCACCCACCACCAGTGGCGGGACCCCCTCCTCGCGGAGCACGGTGACCTCGGCCCCTGCCTGACGGAGCCGCTGCTCGACCCACTCCGCCCCGCGATCCAGCTCCAGGAAGCGATCGGTCTCGCAGGGGATGCTGCAGAAGTCACGCAGCTCTTCGACCCAGGCGTCGAATCGCTCGTCGCAGAGCGCGTCGAAGGCGGCGAGGTCAGCGTGTGGCATCGCCTGGCAATCGTAGCCGGGCCGCTGGCTACGCCGGCGGCCCCATCGGGCTCATGAGCTGGAAGTAGTTGTCGTCGGGATCCGACAGGGTGGCGATGGTCCCCTGCTCAGCACCTTCACCCATGACATAGGGCTCCCGGACGACCGTCGCGCCGGCGGCCTTGAGCCGCTCGAAATCGCCCTTGACGTCCGTGCTCTCGATGTTCCAGAGCAACCGACCGGGCTGCGCGTTCTTCCCCTTGACCTGGTCGTGCGGGCCGATCGTCATCCACCCGGAGCCGATCTGCCACCCGCTGTAGCCACCGTCCTCGAAGGCAGCCTTCCCGAACAGCCTCGAGTAGTACTCGAGGAGCCGTTGCGGGTTCTCCGAGCCGATCAGGATGCTGTTGAAATTCATCGTTACCTCCTGGCTATTGGCAGCGAAGGTCGGCGTCGAAGCCCTTGGCGAAGTACTGCGTCATCGCCACCGCGGCACCGGTGAAACCGCTGGGGCCACAGTTGTTCCTCGCCTGGCGTGAGGTCCTGGCGCCAGCCACCCAGCTCGGATTGGCTGCGAAGGCGAGTGTGCCGCCGGTGATCTGATTCCACTGCTGCTGGGTCGAGTAGAAGCCGATGCCGGCTGCACCCGCCGACTGCAGGTACGCGACCGCACCTTCGAGCGCGGCCACGTTGAGCGTGACGTCGCTCCGCCAGCTGTTGCTCGTCTCGACGTCGAGCCACCACGCGTTCGCCGTCGGCGTGGAGGTCGCGTCCGCAGGGGCCAGGCCCAGGGAGATATAGGCCTGGACCGCCGTCTGGTAGGAGTCGGCCGCCGCGTTCCAGCCGTAGTCGTAGGCACAGTCGACGGTGTCCGATCCGGGCGACGCTCCCGTGTTGCACTCGCGGGGATACGTCTGACCGTCGGGCCAGTGGGTCGACAGGGCAGGGCCGGGGTTACCAGTATTGGCATAGAGCTGCGCGTCCAGGCCGCCGGCCCACTCCAGCTCGGACGGACCATTGCCGGTACCGAGGCAGGGGTTGGGGCTGAAGACGATCCCCCTGTTCACGCCCACGATCCCGAACGCCGGGTTCGTCGGGAACGGGCCACCACACTGGGGATACGAGATGTCGTAGCCGATGGTAGACGGGCCACCACCGCGCGCTACCGAGATGGTCGGCGGAGCGGCCGCCACGCTCGCCGGGGCCGCCGCCAACAGCACGAGGCCGGCAAGGACCGGCGTGACCAGGCGCGCGACAAACGAGGCAGATCGGCCGGACAGGGACATGGGCACCTACTCGCTGGGGGCGGGGTTGGTCAGCCTAGGCCCTCTGGCGCGCGACGTCAAAGTGTGGGGCAGGCGCGCCTCACCAGACCTCGCCGGGTCGCCAGTCGACGGCGATCGGCGACGAGAGGTCGAGCTCCGCCGGGGTCGTGGGCGTGACGCGAACCATGATGCCACCGTCCTCGTCGGGCGAGCGTCGGAGGCTCCCATCGCGGTCGCGAATCCAGGTGGGGCCGCGCCAGGCGACCCAGCCGAGCCGCGCGTAGAACGCGTGGCTGCCGGTGCCCAGTGCGCCGACCTCGTACCCCTCGTCCACCATCCGGTCGATGACCTCCATCACCTGCGTACCGAGGCCGCTCCGCTGGAGGTCCGGCCAGACGGCGACCGCCTCCACGTAGCCGCCGCGCAGGGTGAGGTCGCCGGGGTATAGGAGCCGGTCGACGATGGCCGCATGGGCGACGATGCGCCCCGCCTCCTCGGCGATCACGTGCACGCCCGGGCCGATGGACTCCCAGTAGTCGTCCCATGGCTCGTTGAAGGCAGCCACGCACAGGTCGGTGAGGGTCGACCACTCGTCCGCGCTCAGGGCGGCCGACGGGACGACCCGGATCGCAAGGGGCGGCTCCATCCGGGGAGGATAGCCGCCGGTGGCCCGAAGCCGGAGACCCGCCCGCGGGCTCAGTCGGGAGCAAGCGGCAGGAGATACAGCGCCATCACGAGCGGCGTTCGAGCACGAACGCTGTGCGGCAGACGGGCTGGCAGGCGGAGCCACGTTCCCGCCACGGCTGGGTGCGTCTCGGTACCCGCAGTCAGATCGGCCTCGCCGGACAGGACATGGATGATCGCCGGGCGGGCGGAGGTGTGCTCGGAGAGCGCCTCGCCCGCCGCGAAGCCGAAGAGAACGAGCTCGACGCCGTCCTCATCGGAGAGGGTCTGGCTGTGGATGCCGCGCTCCGGTACCACCGCCTCCCGCACGAGATCGGCGTAAAACACGGAGCCCTTTCCCGCAGCAGGGGTCATGAGCGTCTCCTTTGCTACAAGGGGTGGTCGCTCGGGCGGGGCGTGATCGGTGCGTTCGCCACCGGCGGCACGGCAATGAAGAGGCGCCCGCGCAGGCGCGTGGCGGACCAGACGAGGAAGAGCATCACCGGCACCTCGATGAGCGGCCCCACCACGGTCGCCAGGGCCACGGTCGGGGTGAAGGCGGTGATGGCGATGGCGATCGCGATCTCGAAGTCGCGGCCGGTGGCGTTGAAGGCGACCGCCACGGCATCTTCGTAGCGGAAGCGCAGGCGCCAGCCGATGAGCAAGACGGTGAAGAACATGGCCGCGAAGAAGAGCGCCATCGGAATCGCCATCTCGATCACGATCTGCGGTCGCTGCAGGATCAGGTCGCCCTTGAGCGCGAACATGACCACCAGTGTGAACAGGAGTCCCAGGATCGAGACGCCGTTGAGGATCGGCTTGAGCCTGTCCATCGCCGCCTCTCCACCGCGCCGCACCACGGCCATCCGCGTCAGGACGCCCGCCCCCAGTGGCAGCCCCAGGTAGAGGACCACGCTCTCGGCCACGATCCAGACGTCGAAACTGACGTCGCCGATCAGCAGCCGTGCATAGACCGGGATCAGGAGCATCTGGGCCACCGAGTTGAGCGCCACGAAGACGAGCGCCATCGGGGTGTTCCCCTTCGCCAGGAAGGTGAAGATGATGACCATGGCGATGCACGGGGCCAGGCCGTACAGGACCAGGCCGGTGTGCAGCTCCGGATCGGAGACGAACAGGTTGGCAAGGCCGAGCATCAGGAACGGGGCCACGAGGTAGTTGAAGATCAGCACCACGGCCAACTGACGAGGCGAACGGAAGGCGCTACCAACCTCCCCCAAGCGGACGTTGGTCATGGCCGGGTACATCATGGCGAAGAGGCCGATCGGGACACCCAGGCTGAGCGCGTTCGCCACCGTCAGGTCGAAAGTGCCGCCGGCGATCGACTTCAGCGCGTCGATCGGGGGCGTCAGGGTGAAGTCCGAGATCTGCAGCGCGTTGCCGATGCCGATGCCAATCCCCATGCTCACGACCACGAAGATCGGGAGCAGGCGGAAGTCCTCGAGGCGCAGGAGGAGGCGTCCCAAGATCAGGCCTCGACCCTGAACGGCCGCATCATGTCGTTGTCCTCGTGCTCGACGATGTGGCAGTGGTAGACGTAGTCCTGGGGCGTGGTCACGCCGGTTGGCAGTTCGAACCTGGCCCGGATCGTTGTGAATTGGCCGGGATTCGCCTTGACGGTGTCCTTGAAGCCCCGCTCCTCGGGGGCGGGCGGGAGCATCGGGCCGGTGGCGTATGGGGTCGGGTCGATCCCGCCGGGGACGCCGCCGGGGGCCTCGTGGGCCTCCTCGTAGGCCTCGACGTCGAACGGGGTCCGGCCGATCACCTGGAACGTGACCAGGTGCATGTGCATCGGGTGCGTGTCTCCGGTGAGGTTGACGAAGACCCAGTCCTCCACCGTGCCCACCTTTGGTGTCTCGGTCACATCCTCCCCGAAATGCACGCCGTTCAGGTTCAGGAACCAGGTCGGGTCGTCGATGTCAATCTCGTTGAGCGTGATGTAACGGGTGACGGCGGCGGGGCCGCTCAGGTTCGCCCTGCGTCCCCCGAGCAGGGTCGAGGGGATCGAGGTGGGGCCTGGCTGTGACAGCGTGGTCCCGACCCGCAGCTGCATGACCTGCTCGAGGTGGGGCGCCGGGCTCGTCACCGGCCGTGGCAGCCTGTGGTTCTTGACCACCAGGGTCCGGCCGGCGAACCTCGTGAAATCGACGAGCACATCGGCCCGTTCGGCCGGGGCCAGCACCAGCTCCTTCACGGGCACAGGAATGTCGAACATGCCCCCCTCGGCGCCGATCTGCCAGAAGCTGGCACCGCCGATGTCGAGGTTGAGGATCCGCGCGTTGCATCCGTTCAGGACGCGGAGCCGGTACATCCGGGGCTCGATCTCCAGGAACGGCCACACCTTGCCGTTCACGAGCATCGTGTCGCCGAAGTACTCGCCGATCCAGGTCGCGTCCTCGATGTCGGTCCTCGGGTACAGGAAGGTTCCGTCGGGGTTGAACCGGCGATCCTGGATGATGAGGGGAATCTCGTAGGGGCCGCCTGGGATCCCGATCGGGTTGTCCTCTGCGCCGGTGTCGAACTCGTCGCGCAGGATGTACGCGGCAGCGAGCCCCGCGAAGACGTTCAGGCGGGTCGTCCCCAGGCCGTGGTCGTGGAACCACAGGAGCGACGCCGGCATCTGGGGCTTCTGGTTGGTGTAGTGGACGGTCTGCGTATCACCCTGGCCAAAGCCGTTCGGGGTCACCGCCGGGTTGCCGTCGCTGTCCCCTGCCACGAACCCGCCGTGGAGATGGGTCATCAGCCGGATCTCGTCACCGAGCGGCGTCAGCCTCGTGTCGACCGGCAACCAGGCCGGGTATGTCTTCTGCAGGGCGTGGGTGTACTCCACGGTGAGCGGCGTGCCGCTCTGCGCAACGACCGCCATCCCGAAGGAACCGGCTTGACCGGCGAGCCCCGAGCCGTCGTCGTAGGCCCACAGCGGAGTTGGCGGCAGGTTCGGATGCAGCTGGCGGCTGATCTCCGTCTGCGTGAATGAATAGGTGTTCAACGCGCTTGGCGTCGCGACGACGATCCCCGCGCCCGGCAGTGGCAGCGGCTCGAGGTACTTGGCCAGCTTCCCCCCCGGCGCGGCCAGCACCATGGGAGTCTGCACGGCCCAGGGGAGCGCGAGTGCGGCGCCGGCACCCAGCCCGTATTGCAGGAAGCGCCGACGGGTCATGTGCCGCATCTCTACCTCTCCGATCCTCCGAGCGGTCGCCCGCGCTGGGTCGACCACCGCCCAGCCTGCACGCGCCCACACGGGGAGGGATGGCCCGAAGGGCACGAAATGGAGGGGCCAAACTTCCGCTTGGTCATCGCGGTGGCACTCCCTTAACCTCGCTCCTGTCGAGGTCTGTTCGTGCAGTCGCGCAGTCGTGCAGTCGTGCAGCACAGCTGCACGAACGAGCCCTGACACGGACGGGCTGGCTCGTCGGTCCACGGCCGCGGCCGAGCCCTGGCCCAGCAGCGAAGCTCCTCTCTCGCGCGTGTACCATCCACTCCCGTGACCGATCGCTCCGACCTAGTTCGCCCGCTCCTCCGCACGCGACAGATCCGAGAGTTCACCGATGAGCCGGTCAGCGAGGCCGATCTGACCCTCCTGGCTGCTGACGGCGCCCGCTGGTCGGG
>Ga0326597_10007984_pt1 | contig 14332 bp, 11 predicted proteins | sample RVTome_12_FD_203789 | JGI IMG/M metagenome (GOLD analysis project Ga0326597, IMG submission 203789) | Soil microbial communities from uranium-contaminated site in the Upper Colorado River Basin, Wyoming, United States - RVT100D185 | ecosystem: Environmental > Terrestrial > Soil > Contaminated >... | reverse complement strand
CCGGCGGCGCGTTACAGCCGCACGAGCTGCTGCGCGCCTTCGTGCGCTACAAGCACGTCGATTACTACGACACGACGCTGTTCGGCCGCACCTACGACTGGATGAAGGCGCGCGGGCTGACCGAGGGCCAGAGCGAACACAGCGCGCTGGTGGTGTAGCCGGGCGTCATTGCCGGGCGCGACCGGGCGCGACGTCGCACAAGAAAGACGGATGCGCGGGCCAAGCCCGCGCATGGCCGATGATCATGACGGCTTGACCGTCTCCACCGCACCAACCGCCCGCTTCGGCACACGCAGGGTAAAGCTGTAGCCGAGCAGGCCCAGGCAGGCGGCAAGCCCGATCCAATCGAGCATCCCGGCGCCGGGGAAGGAGTTGGGCGGAATCAGCACCGCCAGCGCCGCCGCGGCAAAGCCGAGCCGGAGCAGCGTCGACAGCGGCGAGAAGGCGTAACCGACGATCGCCGAGGTGCCGACGAAGATGCCGAGCAGATTGCGGGCGACTTGCCAGACGATCCAGTACCAGGGCCCGCTCATCAACAGCGCCGGCTCGAGCACGAACAGGAACGGAATGAAGAAGGTGCTCCAGCCGACCGCCACCGCGGTCCAGCCGGTCTGCCAGCCCGAGACGCGCGCGATGTTGGCGGCGGCATAGGCGGCAATCGCCACCGGCGGCGTGATCATCGACAGCATGCCGAAATACATCACGTACATATGCGCCGCCATCGGCGTGACGCCGAGCTTGACCAGCGACGGCGCCAGCAGGGTCGCGGTCAGCACGTAGACGCTGACCGTCGGCATGCCCATGCCGAGGATGATGCTGATCATGGCGGTCAGCAGCAGCAGCACGAACAGATTCTCGCCGCTGATGGCGATCAGCTGCAGCGTCAGCCCGAAGGAAATCCCCGACACGCTCAAGGTGCCGACCACGAGCCCGGCGGCCGCGCCGATCAGCACGATGTCGAGCGCGGCTTTGCCGGTGTCCAGCACGGCGCGCGTCATCTCGCGAACCGTGACCCGCTTGCCGCGATAGCCGAACATCAGGCACAGCACGATCAGGATGGCGGTCGAGTAGACCGCGGCGCGCTCGATCGGGATCTGGAAGATCTCGGGATAGGCGATGGTCAAGACGAGAAAGGTGATCGGGATCGGAAAATGCCAGCCCGACTTGACCACCTCCAGAAACGGCGGCGCATCGTCGACCTGAGCGGCGCCGATCCGCTCCTTCGCGGCCTCCAGATCGACGTGCATGAACAGCGCGGCGTAATAGAGAACGGAGGGAATGATCGCGGCAATGACCACGGCGCCGTACGAAACCTGCAGGAATTCCGCCATGATGAAGGCGGCGGCGCCCATCACCGGCGGCATCAACTGCCCGCCGGTCGAGCCGACCGACTCGATAGCGGCGGCCTTCTTCGGAGAAAACCCGGAGCGCGCCATCAGCGGAATGGTGACAATGCCGACCGCCACGACATTGCTCACCACGGCGCCGGAGATCATGCCGAACAGCGCCGAGCCGAATACCGCGATCTTGGCGGCGCCGCCGCGAAAGTGTCCCATCGCCGACATGGCAAGGTCGGCGAAATAGGCCGCTCCACCGGTGCGGCCGAGCACCTGCCCCATCAGCGTGAACGGCACCACGATCAGCACCGCCACCGCGAGAATGGCGCCGATCATGCCATTGAGGTCGAGGCCGAGATAGACGACCAGGCGTTCGGGCGAAACCGGCCGCGTCTGGAAATCGGCCGGCATGTGCGGGCCGATGAACACGTAGGTCGCCAGCACCAGGATAATTATGACCAGCACCCCGCCCGAGGTGCGCCGCGTCGCCTCGAGTACCAGCAGAACCAGCAGCGCACTGCCGACGATGCCCTCGGTCGGCAGCAGAGCGATCTCGTAGGTCAGCTGGTGATAGCGAAAGGCAATGTAGAGGCAGATCGCGAGTGAGAGAAACGCGCCGATCCAGTCAAGCCAACGCGTCAACGCAGCTCGGCTGCCGACCGCGGCCCAGAGCAAACTCGCTCCCAAGCTTGCCAGCAGCGGCAACGGAACATCGCTTCCCGCATAATAGCGGTGCACGATGTAGGCACCGATCGCCGCTGAAGCGATAACGCCGCCCCAATCCCACGACGCCGTCTGCTTCGGCTTGCCGCCGACGAACGACAAGGCAAGACCGAACCCCAGACAGATCGCGAGCAATTGCTCGGTATAGAACGCAACTCCGAACAGCCGCCTGGGAACGTCAAGCACCCAGATGACCACGCAGGCAATCAGAAGTCCCTGAAATATGTCCGTCCAGAGCGCCGTCGCCCTGGACGCAGCGGAGACTGGCTCCGCCGCGTCCAGGTTGTGAGAAGTTTCGCTCACCGCAGCTCCACCGGCTGGAGATTGCGCTCCTTGAAGTACTTCAGGGCGCCGGGGTGATACGGCACGTCATACTTCTTGTAGCCGGCGGCGGCCGAGAACTCGCGCAGCACCGGCTGGATCGCGACCAGGTCGCTCTTGTGCTTCTCCATCGTCTCCAAGATCTTATAGACGACCTCGTCCTTCACCTTGGCGTTGGTGAAGATCATATTGTCGAAGCTGAAGGTCTTCATCGGCTTGGTGACGCCGATGAAGATCGGGGCCGGGCGGATGTCCGTCAGATAGGCCCATTTGAAGAACTTGCGGGCCTGCGGCATCAGCTTCTCGTCGACTTCGAGAAAGCGCGTACCGCCGACGCTGGCGTCGACCTCGCGCACCTTGGGTGCGCCGAAGGCGAACTCGTAGGTATCGGCCGCGCCGTTGACGAAGTCGTCGGCACCGCGGATCACGTTGGGAACGAACACCGGCTTGATATCCTTTTCCGTCAGGCCGCCGGCGGCGATCATCGCATGTGCAAGCTGGCCGATGGTCGGCATCGCCGAGAATCCCCAACCCACCCGTTTGCCTTTCAAATCCGCGACCTTGTACATGTTCGAGTCCTTGCGGACCCAAAAGCCGGTGCGCAGCGTATGCATGACGCCGATGATGCGCAGGTTGCTCAGCTTGCCGCCGGGAACCCCGATGCCTGCGAAACCGTTGTGCAGCTCGAAGATGTTGCCGTTGCCGATCTCGGCCTCGCCGCGGTTGACCATCGGCAGGATCGCCGTATCGCCCGAGGTCGGCTGCACCAGGACATTGAGGCCCGCTTTCTCCTTCAGCAGCTTGGCGATCGCAGCCGCGCTCGTGTGGTTCAACGAGCCGGGCTGCAAGGTGGCAAAGCCGAGCGTCTGCGCCGAGGCGGTGCCGGCGGCAAATCCAAGCATTAGGACCACGGCGATGCCGGCAGCCAGGCTGCCCAGCCGGCGCTGCGGACAATGGGTTGAAACGCGAGACATGGTTCTCCTCCCCTCAACACTGAGCATCCATCGCCGGCCGACCTCGGACGGAGACGTGCAGGACCAAACGACCAGGCGTCGGACGTTGAACCGGCCGATCGGTACTGGGCGCCCTGCTGGCCACGTCACCGTATTACAAAACGGCCGGCGGCGCAGGCGATCCAATATCCCTGAACGGTGCCCGTCCAGAGCGTTGCCTTCCGGACCCAGTTGAGACCGGTTCTGTCGCGCCCAGGTTGTACGAACGTTTGCCTATTGCAGCGCCACCGGCTGATAGTTGCGCTCCTTGAAGTACTTCAGGGCGCCGGGGTGATACGGCACGTCGTACTGCTTGTATCCGTCCTTGGCCGAGAACGGACGCAGCACCGGCTGGATCGCGATCAGGTCCGCCTTGTTCTTCTCCAGCGTATCCAGGAACTTGTAGACCAGGTCGTCCTTCACCTTGGCGTTGGTGAAAAGGACGTTGTCGAACGTGTAGACCTGCATCGGCTTGGTGACGCCGACGAAGATCGGCCCGGGTGCGGCGCCGGTGAGATAGCCCCACTTGGACACCTTGCGCGCAGCCGGCATGCCGTTTGCGTCGATACTCAGCACGCGCGTGCCGCCGACCGTGGCTTCGACCTCGCGCACCTTGGGCGCGCCGAAGGCGAAGAAGTACGTGTCGGCCGCGCCGGAGACAAAGTCGTCGGCGCCGCGGACCACGTTGGGAACGAGCACGGGCCGCACGTCCTGTGCGGTCAAGCCGCCGGTCGCCAGAATGGCCCGCGTGAGCGTGTCGATGACGCGCATGGCCGAATAGCCCATGACCACGCGCTTGCCCTTGAGGTCGGCGACCGTCTGCATGGTCGAATCCTTGCGCACCCAGAACGCCGTCTTCAGCGGATGCGCGGTCGCGATGATGCGGATGTCGGTCAGCTTTCCGCCCGGCCCTTCGCCGGCGAGCGCATTGTGCAACTCGACCGCGTTGGCGATGCCGATCTCGGCCTCGCCGCGGTTGACCATCGGCAAGATCACGGTATCGCCGGCCGTCGGTTGCACCAGCATGTTCACGCCGGCTTTGTCCTTCATCACCTTGGCGATGGCCGAGGCAGTGGTATGATTGAGCGTGCCGGGCGGCAGTGTGGCGAAGCCGACGGTCTGCGCCGCGGCTGATCCGGATGCCAGGCCGAGGGCGGCCATGACCGCAAGGCCGCAGCCGATTTTGCCCCAGCGGCGTGTCGATCCAGCCGCGCGCTCAATGCTCGTCATAACGCAGGACATGGCGCCCCCTCCTCATGTTCAGTTCTCGTGACCACGCGGCTGCGACGGACATCGCAGGCGCATCACCCTGACTTATATATCCCGCCCATCAGCGGCGCGGAATGACCTCCCCGATCGCGCCGGCATCGTGGGCGGAAAAGAACAGCCGGCCATCGCCGAGCGCAACGATCGCCCGCGCGCCGCAGTTCGGCCCCGGGATCGGATACTCCCCGATCACCGTGCCGTCCGGCGCCATGCGCCCGATCCTGTTGGCGAAGTTCTCGGTAAACCAGAGATCGCCGTCGGGCGCGACGGTGACGCCGCGCAGCGAGGCGTCGGGCGTCTTTACCGGAAATTCGGTCACCCGGCCTTGCCGGTCGATGCGGCCAAGGCCGTTGGCCCTGGTCTGCACGAACCAGATATTGCCGTCCGGATGCGCCACCATGGCGCGCGGTTCCGAGTTCGGCGTTGGGATCGGATATTCCGTCACCTCCCCACGCATGCTCATGCGCCCGATCTGTCCGGCCTCGTATTCGGAAAACCACAGATCGCCGTCGCGCACGACAATCGACAGCGGCCGGCAGCCGGGGGTAAGGCCTGCGGAAAACTCGGTGATGGCGCCTTGCGGGGTAATGCGCCCGATGCGGCTCATGGCCGCTTCGGAGAACCAAAGATTGCCGTCCGGCCCGAGCATGATGCCGTCCGGCCCCGCATTCGGCGTCGGCAGGGGAAACTCCGTGACCGCGCCGGCCGGTGTGATGCGTCCCACCTGGTTGGCGGCATGCTCGCAGAACCAGAGGTTTCCGTCCGGTCCCGGAACGATACCGATCGGCCGGCTGTCCGGGGTCGGTGTCGGAAACTCGGTGAAGCGGCCGCTCGCCGGATCGAGCCGGCCGATCTTGGCTGCGCCGCTCTCGCAGAACCAGAGATGGCCGTCGGGACCGACGACGATGATATAGGGTTTGGCGTCCGGCGACGGAATCGGATGCAGCACGATGTCGACGGCCGCGGCCGCCGTTCCCTCCGTGCTCCGCTCCTGCATCCAATCCCCCTCGCCTTCGTTCCCCAGCCGCATCCTATACGGGGCCCGCACCGCGGCAAGCACCAGCTCAGTCCGCAACCGCGGTGCAGGTCGCCGCGTTTGTCGCTATCCTTCCGGACCATGACGACGGTCAAGCCACTTGATGCCGCCCAGCCCGGGCCGTCCGGCAGCGGCCCCAGCCGAGCGCACCGGATCGCCCGCGCCTCGGGCCTATTGACGCTGCAGCCGCCGCTCGTGGTGGCATTTCTTGCCGCCTATACGCTGCTTGAATGGGTGAGTTTCATCCACGAATACAAGGGCGTGCCGGTCACCCCGTGGAACCCCGGCCTCGGCGTCGTCTTCGCCCTGATGGTGTTCGCCGGCGCCCGTTACGGCGTGGTGCTGCTGGCCGGGGTGATTATCGCCGAGATCGCCGTGCTGCGAACCAATCTCGAATGGTGGGTGCCGATCGCGATCGCCGCGGTCATCTCGCTCGGCTACGGTGCGGCGGCAGCGGTGGCACGCAGGAACCTGCGCCTCGACGCGCGCCTCGACCATCTGCGCGACATCGCCGTCTTGCTGGCCGCCGGATTTGCCGGAGCCATCGTCGTCGGCGTCCTGTTGCCGGCGCTGCTGTTGGCAGCGGGGCAACTCGACCGCGGCGACGTCCTGGTCGCCCTCACCCCTCTCCTGGTCGGCGACATCATCGGCATCGCCGTGATGGCCCCGCTCACGCTGCGCCTCATCCTGCGCGAGGGCCTGGTCCATGCCCGTGCGCTGCTGCCGGCATTGCCCGAGTTGCTGTCATGGGCCGCGGTCGTGACGCTGCTGTTATGGATCATTGTCGATCCCTCGATCCCGACCGGGTTCAACTATTTCTACCTCGTGTTTGTTCCGGTGGTCGTCGTCGCTGTCCGCCATGGCATCGACGGCGCCTGCGTTGCGCTGGCGGTCACCCAATTCGCCCTGGTCGCCTTGCTGCACATCTATGGCCACGATGTCATCGCATTCACCGAGATCCAGATGCTGATGCTGGTTCTCACCGCGACCGGACTGATCGTCGGTGTCATCATCAGCGAGCGCCAGCAGGCGCAGCGCGCAATCCGCGCGGTCGAGGCCTTGCTGCGCAAGCGGGAGGCGGAAGCCGCCGCCGCCGCCCGCGTCAATCTGGTGAGCGGCATGGCCTCGGCGCTGGCGCATGAGATCAACCAGCCGATGACCGCAGCCCGTGCACTTGCCCGCGCCGCTCAGCAGATCCTGCGCATGCCGAATGCCGACCTGCCGCGCGCCGAGCAGAACCTGACGACGCTGGTCGCCCAGATCGATCATGCCGGCGGCGTGGTGCGCCGGATGCGCGACTTCCTGCGCCGCGGCGAACCGCATATCAGCACCATCGACGTCCGCAGCATGCTCGACGACAGCTTGGCCCTGGTCGCTGCCACCACGGCCGGCACTAGGATCAAAATCGATATCGAGGCGCCCGACTCGCTGCCGCCGCTGCATGCCGATCGCGTCCAACTGCAGCAGGTGATCCTCAACCTCGTCAACAACGCTATCGATGCCATCGCACCGGATCACAGCGACGGGCGGATCGTGATTTCGCTGCGGCATCTGCAACAGCCCGCCTGCCTCGAATTCCGGATCGTCGACAATGGCCCAGGAATCGACCAGGACGTGGCCGAGCGGCTGTTCGAGCCGCTGACGACGTCAAAGCGGGAAGGCCTCGGCCTCGGCCTGTCGATCTCCGCGTCGATCGTGGAATCGCACGGTGGCCGCCTCTGGCTTGAATCGACCTCCCCGCAAAGGACCGAGTTTCGCTTCTCGCTTCCGCTTGAACATGGGCCGACATGACGACGCCGAGCCAGCCAACCGTATTTGTTATTGACGATCAGCCATCGGTGCGCCACGCGCTCGGCGAGATGCTGAGCGTTTTCGGGTTCCAGGTGGAAACGTTCGAATCAGCGACCGCGTTCCTGGCGAAAGCCGCCGGCCAGTCCGTCGGTTGCGTCGTCGCGGACGTCCGCATGCCCGGAATGGACGGCATTGAGTTGGTGCGCGAGATCGCGCGCCGCAGGCTGCCCCTGCCGGTTGTGCTGATTTCGGGGCACGCCGATATCCCGATGGCGGTCGCCGCGATCAAGGCAGGGGCGGACGACTTCATCGAGAAGCCGATCGACGATGTGCAGCTGGTGGCCGCCATCAACCGTTGCCTGCCGCGCGCCATTCGCGGGCACGACGCCGATGCCGGCGACACCGTGGAAGCGCGTTTCGCACGCCTGACGCCGCGCCAGGTCGAAATTTTCGACCTGGTCGCCGAAGGGTTCACCAGCCAGGCGATCGCCGCGACCCTGAAGATCAGCCCGCGAACGGTCGAGAGCTACCGCGCCGAGGTGATGGAGAAGATGCGGGCGGAGAGCGTGGCGGTGCTGGTGCGGCTGGCGATCCGCCTCGGCCGCGTCGTACCGTAGTTTTACGGCCCGATCGACACCGATACCGGGATTTCCTCGCGGCCGATACATCTCTGGGCGAATGCGCCCCGCGCGACGCGCGCGGGAGCGGGCGCGCTCGGAGGCGTTCGGTGGATCGCTGGAAACCTCAACGGCAGTCAGCCGGTTCGGCCATCGTCGATGCGCTGAGGCCGCATGCTTCGCTCGCGATGCTGACGCTGCTGGCCGCGGCGCCGTTGTGCGTGGTCGCGGTACTGACGCCGCCGCCGCTCGTCCTCCCTGTCTTCAGCATCGTCTTCCTCGCCCTTGCCGGGCTCATCGCGTTGTACGCGTGGCGAAGCCGCGCGGTCCGGCACTCGGCAACAATCACCAGCTGGGACGTGGCCGGCGCTTTCGCCTTCATCGGATTCGGCGCCGCGATCCTCAGCAAACCGGAGAACGTCTTGCACGCATTTGCCGGCGCAATCGCCGGCTGAACCTCTTAACACCCAGACCGGGCCCCTCTGGCAGCCACTTGGCCGCGATGTCGGACTGGATAACCCGGCGGGACTATCATGATCACCATCCTGCAGTTTGTCGGCGGCTTCGTCCTGTTGCTGTTCGGAGCCGAGTACCTCGTGCGCGGCGCGGTGTCGCTCGCGCGCCGCCTCAACGTGTCGCCGATGATCATCGGCATGACCATCGTCGCCTACGGCACCACCTCGCCTGAGTTGGTGGTCAGCCTGCAAGCCGCCATCGACAACCTTCCCGGGATCTCGGTCGGCAATGTGGTCGGCTCCAACATCGCCAATATCCTGTTGATCCTTGGACTGTCGGCGGTGATCTACCCGATCGTCGTGCAGCCCAAGGTGCTTTACCGCGATGCCTCGGTGATGATGGGTTCGGCGCTGCTGTTCACGGCGCTGGCGCTGTCCGGCACGATCGAGCGCTGGCAGGGCGTGCTGATGGTCGCCGCACTGATCGGATTCTCCCTCTACGCTTTCCAGACGGAGCGCAAGCGCGGCGCGGCCAACGATCCCGGCGATTTGGCGGAAGAGCTGGCTGACGAGTTCAAGTCGGTGCCGCAGCCGACTTGGCTCGCGGTGCTGTGCATCGTCGGTGGCGTCGTCGCGGTCGTCGCAGGCGCCAGGCTGTTGGTCGGCGCCGCGGTTGTCTCGGCTCGCTACTTCGGCGTCGGCGAGGAGGTGATCGGCCTCACCATCGTCGCCGTCGGCACCTCGCTGCCGGAGCTTGCAACCGCCGTGGTCGCCGCGATCCGGCGCCATTCCGAAGTCGCGGTCGGCAATATCATGGGCGCGGGCATTTACAATCTGCTGGCGATCATGGGGCTGGTGTCGGCGGTGGCGCCGATCCCGGTGCCGCCACAGATCCTGATCTTCGACCTGTGGTGCATGCTCGCCGTGACGGCGCTGCTGCTCTCATACCTTTTGTTGCGCAAAGGCTTGAGCCGCCCGGTCGGCGCAATGTTCCTGGTCGGCTTCGCCGCCTATACGGCGCTGCAATACTACGGCGTCGAAAAAATGATCGCCAACGCCGGCGCAATGGCCGGCGGCGCATCGGCGCAGGAGCGTGTCGTGCGGCAGCCGTAGCCGCCGCGCCGCGCCGCGCTACGCGGCGAAGTGTGACGGCCCGCGCCACAGTTTGCTGGTGGCGAGCCGCGCGCCTTCGGCCATCGCCTCGAGCTTGGCCCACATGATGCTCGGGTGCACCCGGCGATAGAACGGCGACTGCGCAAAACCGCAGTCGGTGCCGGCGATGACGTTCTCGCGCCCGACCAGTTTCGCCAGCCGCACAATGCGCTCGGCCACCAGCTCGGGATGCTCGACCACATTGGTGGCGTGGCTGATGACGCCCGGGATCAGAATCGCGCCGGCCGGCAGCTTGACGCTCTCCCAGACGCGCCACTCGTGCTCGTGGCGCGGGTTGGCGCCTTCCAGCACGAAGGCGCCGACCTTGAGCTTGAGAATCAGGTGTACGATGTCGGTGAGCGGAATGTCGGTCACATGCGGGCCCGGCCAGCTTCCCCAGCACACGTGGTAACGGATCATTTCCGGCGGAATGCCCTCGATCGCGTGATTGAGGACATCGACGTGGTGCGCCACCCACTTGAGGTACTCCTCCTTGCTCGCCGGCGGCACCATGCGGTCGTAAGTGGTGGCGGTGCGGGCATCGTCGAGCTGCACAACGAAGCCGGCATCGACGATCGTCTTGTACTCGACGCGCATCGCCGCGGCGATCGCCAGCAGACACTCGTCGTCCGACTTGTAGTACGCGTTCTTGCGGTCGGGAATGACGCTTGCCGGTGCTGCGACCGGCAAAAACGCCTCCTCGACCTTCACGTTGGCCAAGGCCGCCTTGAAGTTGTCGATGTCGCGCTGAAGCTCCGCCTGGCCGGTGTAGGCGATCGGCGAAGTGCAGACCACCTCCGACGTCGTGGCGAAGCCGTCGTGGGCGTCAAGCTCGGCATAGAACTCCGGAAACTTGGCCCGGTCGGCGCCGCGCTGGAACGGGCTTTTGGCGCCGGGCGCGAATGGGCGCCGCTCGAAGCCGCTGAGCCGATCGAGCACGTACTGCGACCAGCTGATGCCCTTGCCGAACTCGCCGTCGCTCGGCACATCGACACCGGCCTCGGCCTGCCGGCGCACCACTTCGGCGACCGAGTCGCGCAGGCATTTTTGGTAGGCCTGCTCGTCGTAGGGCTTCCCGCTCTGCTTGGCGCGGATCAGTTCGCGCAATTCGTCCGGCCGGATCAGGCTGCCGACATGGGTGGTGAGAATGCGGTCGGTGCTATGCTTCATACGTCAAATCTCTTCGATGTGTGGGGGCGACCACCCGGGCCGCGCTTGCGCGCGCCTTGTGGTCACCCTGGCGCGGGCGGGCACAAGGCCCGCCCCTACATCGCATCGGCGTCGAAATCAGCCCCACACCTCGTCGGCCAGTTCCACCACCATGCGCAGCTTCGCCCACTGCTCCTCCTCGGCCAGCACGTTGCCCTCCTCGGTCGAGGCGAAGCCGCATTGCGGGGACAGGCAAAGCTGGTCGTGAGCGACGTATTTTTCCGCCTCGGCGATGCGGCGCTTGATGTCGTCCTTCTTCTCCAACGCGCCCGTCTTTGAGGTGATCACGCCCACCACGATCTGCTTGTTGCCCTTCGGCACGAAGCGCAGCGGCTCGAAGCCGCCGGCGCGGTCGCTGTCGTATTCGAGAAAATAGCCGTCGAAATTGCACTTGCCGAACAGCACCTCGGCGACCGGCTCGTAGCCGCCCGACGTGATCCAGGTCGAGCGGAAGTTGCCGCGGCAGATGTGAGTGGTCACCACCATGTCCGCCGGCTTGTCGCGCAGCGACGCGTTGATCATGTCGGCGTAAGCTTCCTGCAACCCCTCGATCTCGGTGCCGCGCTGCTTGGCCTTCTCGACCTCGTCCTTGGAGCAGAGGTAGGCCCAGGCCGTGTCGTCGTACTGCAGGTAGCGGCAGCCGGCGTCGTAGAAAGCCTTGACCGCCTGCGCGTACGCCTTTGCCAGACCGTCGAACAGCGCGGCCCGGTCGGGATAGAGGGCCTTGTTCACCGAGCCGACGCGGAAGTGCAGCACGTTCGGGCTCGGGATGGTCATCTTCGGCACCACCTTGGTGTGGGCCTTGAGGAAGCGGAAATGCTCTAGCATCGGATGATTTGAGAAGCCGACCTTGCCAAGGATGTGCGGCGCCTGCGCCTTGGTCTGCACGCCCTGGAACTGGATGCCGGAGGCGACCTCGCGCAATTCGACGCCGTCGAGCATGCCGAAGAAGTCGAAATGCCACCAGGAGCGGCGGAACTCGCCGTCGCTGGCGAGCTTGAGCCCGATCTCTTCCTGCTTCCTGATGATCTTCTCGATCTCGCGATCCTCGACCTCCTTGAGTTGGGCGGCGGTAATCTCACCCTTCTCCCGCTTGGCGCGCGCATCCTTCAACGGTGCGGTGCGCAGGATGCTGCCGACGTGGTCGGCGCGAAACGGCGGCTGTGTTCTGGTGGTCATCTCGGGCTCCCTCACCGGTCCATCGTTCGGCGGTTACCACTATACGATGGCGCGGTGAGGTCAATTGCGTGGGATGCTGCCCAAGCGCCCGCGCCGGCCGTGTACGCCGCAGGACGCGGCCCGCGGGCGGGCGGGCGAACGAAGCGTTCGAACCGGTGGGAGGCTCAGGCCGCGCTCTGCTCGGTGAGCTTTTCGGCAAGCGTGTCGGCATTGCCGTCGACCATTTCGACCTTCTGGGCCAGCAGCTTTTCGTCGCCGGCCAGCTCGACCCGGTTGCGGCCGCGCTCCTTGGCGGCATAGAGCGCCTGATCGGCCCGCCCCAGCAGCGAATGCAGATCGAACGGTGTCTGCTGGCTGACGACGACTCCGACACTGACGGTGCCGCCGACGGTATTGCCGCTGACCATCGCCGCCGCCTTCTCGAAATCGCCGCGGATGCGATCGGCCAGCGTCACGGTATACTCGAGGCCGACATTGCGCAGGCAGGCGGCAAACTCCTCGCCGCCGAGGCGTCCGAAGATGTCGGTCGGACGCAGATTGATGCTCACCGTATCGGCGAAGATCTGCAGCACCCGGTCTCCGAGCGCGTGCCCGAACCGGTCATTGATCGACTTGAAGTGGTCGAGGTCGAACAACATCACCGACACCGAGCGCTCGTCGCTGCCGTGCTGGCGCATCAGATCGTCGCTCTCCTGGAGGAAGGCGCGGCGGTTGGCTACACCGGTCAACGGATCGACCATGGCGGCGGTCTTGTGCCGGAACTCGGTGCGCTCCTTGGCCATGGCCAGCAGGATGAAGGCGATCGAGATGGTGAACAGCAGCCCTTCGAAGCTGAGCACCGTCAGCCAGACGCTGCCGAACAGATCGGCCGAGGCCTGCCCCGACAGGAATGCGCTCACCGGCGTGCGCAGCAGATACAACGCGCCGTGCGCGAACAGCATGAAGATCGCCGGCCAACGCGAGACCAGCGGCTCGCTGCGGCCGCGCCAGAATTCGTAAGCGGTCAGCCAGGTATAGGCGGCGATGATGCCGGAACTCGCCAGCACGCCGGCGTCGAAGGCCTGCGAATACGGCATGACGTGGCTGATGACGATCCAGACTCCGGCGCCGGCGAACATCGCATCCAGCCGGACCCGGCGCCCGTCGAACACCCGCGCCCCCATCCAGGTGACGGCGAAGGCGGTGAGCAGCACGGCATTGGCAAGATCGATGGAGATCAAATCGGGCGCGGTGCCGTACAGGCCGAACAGGGCGATCGAGGCGGCCCGCAGCAGATGCGCAAAGCCCCACCACGCCACCGCGCGAATGCTCGGGTTTTGCACCCAGGCAAACAGCAGCAGCAAGCCGAGAATGGCCTCGACATAGATCGTGACCAGAAACAGCGTATTGACGTCAAGATTCATGGTCCGCCACCCAACCGGCACCTGTCCGGACTTTGTTGTTATGACGGTCGGTAACGCGGCGGCAGCAAAGAACTCGTGAATGCCGCCGCGGACTCGGGCGGCCGGCCATCGGAATGGTTGAGGCATTCTTGCCGGAACCGCCTGCATTGAAGCGATGCACGGCAAGATATGCCCGGCCTTGTCGCGGCCGGGTCGGTCCTCTACCTTCACGCGTTCACCTTTTGCAAAGCAAGACGTCCCCGCATGCAGATTTACGACGGCATCGTCGAAGCCATCGGCCAAACCCCGCTCATCACGCTCAAGCGCGCCTCGGAGGCGACCGGCTGCACGATTCTGGGCAAGGCGGAATTCATGAACCCGGGCCAGTCGGTCAAGGACCGCGCCGGGCGGCAGATGATTCTGGAAGCGGAAAAGCGCGGCGAGCTTCGGCCCGGCGGGCTGGTGGTCGAGGGCACCGCGGGCAATACCGGGATCGGCCTGGCGCTGGTCGCCAATGCCCGCGGCTACCGCACCGTCATCGTCATCCCGGAAACCCAGAGCCAGGAAAAGAAGGACATGCTGCGGCTGTGCGGCGCGGAACTGGTGGAAGTTCCGGCCGTTCCCTACAGCAATCCCGACAATTACCAGCACATCGCCCGGCGCCTTGCCGACGAACTGCGCAAGAACGAGCCGAACGGCGTGCTCTATGCCGACCAGTGGAACAATCTCGACAACCGCAAGGCGCACTATGTCTCCACCGGCCCGGAAATCTGGCAACAGACCGACGGCAAGGTGGACGGATTCGTCTGCTCCATCGGCACCGGCGGCACCATCGCCGGCGTGTCGGCCTATCTGCGGCAGAAGAAGCCGGG
>Ga0326597_10007983_pt1 | contig 14335 bp, 12 predicted proteins | sample RVTome_12_FD_203789 | JGI IMG/M metagenome (GOLD analysis project Ga0326597, IMG submission 203789) | Soil microbial communities from uranium-contaminated site in the Upper Colorado River Basin, Wyoming, United States - RVT100D185 | ecosystem: Environmental > Terrestrial > Soil > Contaminated >... | reverse complement strand
GACTGAACGATCTGATCGATGCAGGCGGCGGGGTTCGGAAGACGGCTTCCAACCCGAACGTGTAATCGCGACCCGCCCGCAAGCGTGACAACGAGATAGGTGTTGTACATTAGCCCACTACCCGTCGCCCTGCAGTCGTAGCGCCCGTGGAACCGGGTCGACTGGGACAGTCCCTTCAGAAGCAGGAATTTCTCACGCTCGTCACCCAGAATGCGGGCGAGTTGAACCAAGTGGAGGCGCAATCGCTCCGTGCGCGCCCACTGACCCAGATAGGGACCACGCAGACGCGTCAAGAGTGCCCGCGGCACAGAGACGTGCGGTGGCAACTCCTCGAGCAGGAGGTAGGCCAAGCCTGCCACCTGATGGCGCTGACACTTGTGTACAAAGTGTTCTACGTCAACCGTGGACAGGCAGGCTCGCGCGGGCCTCGGACTCGCGGCCGAGCAGGGCGAGCATCGTGTGCAGAAAGCGTAGGTCAGTGAGGTCGCGCTTGGTCATCGAGTGTGGCTGAGGCCGGAAAGCAGTGCCGGACGCTGGGTGCGCCAGCTTTCCCTCAGGACCTGGATCGGTCCGACCAACATCTGGATGGCCCGCCGATCCCGCCATGTCATCGGTTGCCTGGGCGTTGGCATGACACGAAACGAGACATGCCGAAGGGGTGGAAAGCGCCGTCGCGCGAGCCAGCAGCACACGCGTAGCTTCTCGGCCCTGGCGCGGTCGCCGAGGAGCGACACCCTGGCAGGGATGATCGATCGCACCAGGAGCAGCTCCAGACTGTACTGGAGGTTCTCCCAGGTGGTCGATGAGTGCGTCTCGACCCAGAGAGGCACCTCGGGGAGGTGCGCTCGATACAAGTCCACCACCGACTCTGCTTCTCGGACATCGGCGCTACCGTGGCGCCCGCCCCCCGCGAGGACGATCACATCGACGTCGAGTCGCCGCAGGCGCGCGATGCAACGTTGCACGTAGGACCCGGTTCCTGGGACGAGACCGTGAATGCCGTACTGGCAGACAATGGCTACGTGGGGCGCGCGCGTGATCGGGACCGTCAGATCGCGGACGACCGGCCCGCTGGAGAGGAGACGGAACGGTCGGATTGAATCGCCGACATCCGGGCGCATGCGTTCCAGACGGCCGAGGGCACGTGGGCCGGCGACGGAAGGGTTCACGCGTCGGGATGCGTTCGTCCCATCCAGACCCTGCGCACTCGCACGGAGCCCTGTGAGGTGTTCGACACCGCGAATGGCGCCTCGGCAATGGAGCGATTGGAGCAGCGGTACGAGGACGCGCTCGGCGTCTTGATACGAAGTTCCGAATCGGTCGCACAGGGCGTCGAGGATCTCGACAAACGTGGCGGGCGCGCCGCGCAGGAGATCCCAGACCAGGGCCGCCTCTGCGGCGAGGACAGACAGCGTGTCATCGGACGTACACAACACGAATCCGGTGCCCACGGCGCGGATCCGCACGCTCGACGTCGGTTCGATTTCATCGACGAGCTCCCACGTGTTAGCGATTCGACGTCGCCGGGGGCCTGGCGCGTCGCGGGCGGAATGGACGGGGGTCGACCTCCTGCCAGCGTGTGACAGGCTGGGCGATCGCTTGACACGTACAATGAGCCCGGTGTGTTCGAGATCGATAAGAAATGCCTCGATGTCTGTCGGGTCGAGGATCACGGCGTCAGTGATCGAGGCGAGAATCGCTCTGCTGTCCAGTGCCGCCGGCGCCGCAGCGAGGACCTGCCAGATTTCGCTCCCGACGCGATTGAGGCGGTGAAGATGGCCCGCCGTGCGGCAGACAAGCAGGGTACAACCCCGCACCGTTCGTCCCGCAGCGAGTCGGGCGTCACATCGAAACGAGTCGCCGGAAGAGGCGACGGTTGGTCCTGTGTCGGCAGCGAGAGGATCGAGACTGGCCAGCAGTTCGGTGCTCATCCCCACGACCGCTCTAAGAATCCGTCACGCATCGACATCTCCGCTCTTCTCGCGTCCGGGGATCAGATGTGTCGACAAACACTCGTCTGGTGGCACCGGTTGCCCGAAGTAGAAGCCCTGGACCGCATCGCAGCCATGGGTCACGAGAAACTCGAACTGCGTACTCGTTTCCACACCCTCAGCGACGACGGCGAAGTGGAGCGCGTGCCCGAGGGCGATGATCGCCTGCGTGAGGACCTTGCCCTCTGGCCCGTCCGCGTCGAGGTCACGCACGAACGCGCGATCGATCTTGATGGCGTCGACCGGGAGTCGCCTCAGATAGCTTAGGCTCGAGTGCCCCGTACCGAAGTCATCGATCGAGAGCTTGACACCGATAGCTTTCAGGCCTCGGAGCGTCGTGATGACCTGCTCGATGTCACGCATCATCATGCTTTCGGTGACTTCCAGTTCCAGATCCGAAGGCTGGGCTCCAGCCTCTGTCAACGCTTCGCTGACCTTTCTCACGAGGTCACCTGCCCAGAACTCCCGCATAGACAGATTCACCGCGATGGTCACCGGCGATCCGCACTCCCGCCAATCTCGCGCCTGGCGACAGGCTTCACGCAACACCCACCCATCGATCGGGACGATCAGGCCGGACTCCTCGGCGAAAGGCACGAAGCGATCGGGCGCAACGAGTCCGAGTTCCGGGTGCTGCCAGCGCACGAGGGCCTCGACGGTATCGACACGCCCATCCCTGAGGCTGATCAGTGGCTGATAGTGGAGCCGCAGTTCCTGACGTTCGAGTGCCAGGCGCAGACCGTGGTCCAGCATGAGGCGTTCCTGGGCAGACTGATTCATCTCGGCAGTGAAGAATTGAAACGTGCCACGGCCGAGTGCTTTCGCGCGGTACATGGCCGTGTCGGCTTTCCGCAGCAGGGTGTCGACGTCGGGGCCGTCTTGCGGATACACGCCGATACCCACACTGCAGGTGATCGTCAGTACCCTACCGTCGATCGTAACCGGTTCGGTGATCGCTGCGAGGAGGCGCTGAATCACTTGTTGAATCGCACCCTCCGCACGTCGGTTGTGCAACAAGAGGACAAACTCGTCTCCGCCGAATCTCGCCACAGTGTCGATCGCACGAACCACCGACTGCAACCGACCGGCCACGCAGCGCAGCAGTTGATCGCCGGCCGTGTGGCCCAGGCTGTCATTCACGGTCTTGAAACCATCCAGATCGATGAGCACCACGGCAACGGCGGATCTGTCACGTGGACCGGAGAGCACGCGTCTCAACCGAGCGCTCAACAGCCGTCGGTTCGGCAAGCCAGTGAGACTGTCGTAGTTAGCCAGGTGCTCAAGGGCCTCCCGGTGTCGCCGGCGCTCGGTGACATCGATGATCGTGCCAATGAGGCCAGCGACCTCGCCGTGACCGGCGAGAAGGGGCGCTTTGTAGCACAGGATGTGCCCGAGCGTGCCGTCGCGGAGCATGATCCGCGATTCGTAGCTCCGACGCTCCTTGGATAGCCACACGTCGTCGTCCTGCGCATGGTGGTTCGCGGCCGTCGACGGACTCTCCCGGAGGTCGAACACCGTTTTGCCAACCACCGCGGCCCGCGGAAGACCGCAGAGCTCCAAGAACGCCTCGTTGACTGCGAGGTACCGACCGTCGACGCCCTTTAAAAAGACGGGGACGGGCAGGGCCTCGATCCAGCCCTGGATGCCATTGGGCTGGCGGGAAGCGTCCACGTATGCATCTTCAGGCATGGTGAGCAGGGCCGCTCTGACGTGCGCCCACGCCACTCGGGGAAGGTGACGGTTGCGGGCTCACCGCATCGCGGTCGACTTTTGTTGAGGTCCTCAGTGGCGTCGCGTGCGAAAGTGCCTGATCTGTCTGGGTCGACACAGCCTTGAGGTCGAGCCCTTCAGGTGAAGCGCGCGCGATGCCGCTGCTCGCCGTCACCATCCAGCAGGCGACGCGTGTATACGAGGAACGCGTCCGAGTAGTGGAGGTGAGAGTATCGGAGCATCCCGCGTGATGGTCGGACCGGCGTACCGGATAGGCGGGAGGTGTGAAGATCGGCCAATCAGAGGTCGCTCCCGGCCGAAGATGGTTTCGCTGGAGACGAGGTTTGTGATCGACAGAATCGGTCCTCCACGATCTGAATCGGGGGCACCTCCAGGGGCCCCTGTCGATTTACGATGGTCGCTATGTCTGGCACCACTGGCCCCTGTTCGCTTGCCAAGCGATCAGGGATCTCACGCAGATGCGCGCGCTCCTTTCACGAGACTCATGACTCCTGTTGGTACTGCTAGGCAACCTCTACCCTCAAGAAGATGGACTTCAGACGGCTCCTGACGGTCTGAGCGCGAGAAATGCACAGACCTTCGTCACAGCTCAAGTGGCCGCGCGTGTCTGCGCCTTACCCAGCAACACGCGCGGCCATGAAAGAAGCGGTCCTCTACGGTTCGTCGTCGTCCGTGCACCAGTAGCCCGCGATGCGCGATTGCGATCCTTCGGCGGTCGGGTCTCCGAACCTGGCGGCACGCCGCGAGTGCAGCTTGCAGTACCGCTCGACGTCGGCAGCGGCCTTCATCGCTGACTCCACGTCGACAGATCCTCGATCGCCAGCATAGCGGGTGGCGCGTTCGCCGAGCATCATCGCTACGCCCGTCACGTTCTGCCGGTCCTGGGACCACCGGTTGCCAAACTCACGCATGGCGGACAGGAACTTCGTGCGGTAGTGGCCTCGAATGAACTTGACGGCGTCGTAGTCGACCGTCATGCGCATGCCGATCGCTTGGCCAAGCGCGAAGAAGCAATCGTCGAGGATGTAGTCCACGGCCCGTTCGAGGTCCGTGTTCGTCCCAACGTGAGTCGGGTGAGCCAGATCGGCCTGGGGGGTCACATCGGGTTCAGGGCGCGACATGTCTTGATTCACGGCAACTTCTCCTTAATTAAGCGTTGTGTTGTGTCGTACGTGCGGCGACTGTCAGGACACCAATGCGATGTCCCGTGTCCGAAGGGATTCAACGCCCTCGCGGATCGCGTTCATGCGGCACCCCCTCTCGACGTCGGTCGCTGCCTTGCGGGCACTGTCCTCATCGATCGAGGGCTTGCCACCGGCATGAAAGAGCGCTCGTTCTCCGAGGAACCGCCCGACAGCCATCACGCGGTCGCGGTCACGCTCCCATGAGTTGCCATTGCGAATCATGGCGTTCAGAAAGAAGACGCGGTACCGCGTCCGCCACCATTCGATCGCTTCGATGTCGATGGCTCGGGCCGTACCAACGGCCTGTCCAACCGCGAAAAAGCAATCGTTGAGGATGTAGTCGATTTGCTGGGTCGGCGTCATGGCAACCTCCGCTCCCCAGAAGGGAGTCGAGGTGTACAAACGCCGTCGGCCGAGATTCGTACAGCCGGGGCTAGGAGGCTATCGGATACCTAGCTTTCAGGTGACGATCGGCCCTGAAGTAACTGGAGGGCTCGTCGAAATTCCCGAGCGGTCCCCGGGCGTCTTTCGGGTGAAGACGATAGGGTGTCGCGGAAGAACGCCGCGACCGGGGCGGGACAATCCCTGCAAAAGTCGCGGACATCGGGAAACTCGACGTAATCAACGCGCGTTGGCAGCCGATACCCTGGCTCGCTCCCGAGTGGATGATGCCCGGTCAGGGACTCGTAGAGCACTAGGCCCAAAGCCCAGAGATCGAAGGACGGCGTGGGCGACGCTCCTGAGAGCGCTTCGGGCGCCATATACCGCAACGTGCCGAAGAGCTGACGCGAGTCAGACCCGGCACCAAGACCAACGGCAGCGCTCGGTAGGGCGGCCGTCACGACGCTGGATGTCGTGCCTCCGGACTCTCCGGCGAGCTCGTCGGACATTGCGGCCAGCCCCAGATCGAGGAGCTTGGGTGTGCCAGTCAGCGTATAGCCAATATTGCTGGGCTTCACATCTCTGTGGAGAATCCCGGCACCATGCAAACGGTCAAGCACGTCGGCCAGGAGGATGCCAAGTCCAAGGGTTTCCTGCACGGTGAACGGAGCTCGACGTAGGCTGTCCAAAAGTGTTCCCCCGTCGAGGTACTCGACAATGAGCACGGGACTACCCCGCCACTGTTCAGCCGCATAGATCTGCGCGAGGTTGGGGTGGAGCACCGTGGCCATCGCCCGCGCCTCGCGTTGCAGCCGGGTGGCCAGCGCGTCGCTCACGCAGGGGAGGGTCTTGAGGGCGACACGACGGCCGAGCGACACGTCGGTGGCCAGATACACGACTCCCATCCCGCCCGCACCCAGGTGACGTTCGAGTCGGAACTTGCCTGCCACCATGAGGGGAAGAGCCGCCGCCTCGGTCGACGCTCCGCACGCGCAGAGCTTGGTGGCCGCTGGCCACACGAGCGAGCAACGCGGACAGCACTCGGCGGGCTCATCCTGCCAGTCGAGCGCGAGTCCGTCGGCGGTCGACGGCCGCCGGCTGGCGCGCGACGGCTGGTCTCGGAGCCACTGATTTTCCAATCGGATAGCGACTTGCGCGCACATCGATCTGACCAGTGCATGGTCTTGGTCGCTGTATGGGAGGCCGTGTCGAGCCGATCCGAGCGCGACGACACCGAACAGCGACCCGCTTGAGTTCAGCAGTGGCGCCATGAGTTCTACACGTCTAGAGGACAGCCAGGCACGATCGCTGGTGGGAAGGAGCGAGAGAAGCGGACTTCCTTCGGACAATCGAAAGCGCATGTCTGGGCCCGCAGAGCGGATGAGATCCACGAGAACCGATGCCGCACCCAACGGCGACACGGCACCCGTCACCGGCAGGAGTCGATCGCCTTCTTCGTTCACCACAAGAACTGTCGAGGACGCCGGGTGTATTGCCCCGAGCGCTCGCACAAGAGAGTCGGCTGCGTCTCGAATCGTTCTAGTACTCCTCAACGACCGTTCGAGCCTGGCCAACACCACCGCATGGTCGGCACGGTCGGCACCGAACCACCTTTCGACGATCGATAGGATCTCGTGGCGGAACGTGAGTGCGCTGAAGCCAGCGAACAGGAGTAGAAACAACCCGACCGCACGGCCGTCGGCGAGATACGCTGCCAGTGTCACATTACGGTGAACGTGCAGGTCGGCGGCCACGTACACGAACGGTGCCAGACTTGCCATCCACACACCATATTTGGCGATCTGCCACTGCCTGTCACGCGCGACGGTCAGGTGGATGTCCATGACTCGGTCGACGAGCACCGCATAGGCCACCGCCGGAATCGTCGAGGCCAGCGCCGCGTACAGCGCAACACCGATCAACGGCTGCCATGGATGTTGACCGAGTACGGGAAACGGAATCGACGCCAGGACGGCGAGCACAAACGGCGCGATGCCGACGACGAGCGCGAGGAAGAGAAATCGCACGCGCGGCTGTTCCTCGGGCGTCTCCAAACGAGACTTCCATGCAAGATACGGCAATGCGAAGATCGCCGTGCCGAGCGTCAGGAACCAATATGCCGAGTGCGGCGTGCCACGACTGAGCACTGGCAGGAGGCGCGCCATGAACGAGAACTCGTCCCACTGGGAGAAGCTCCTGAGGAGATTTGCTGCGACGAGAGCCACCCCCACGACTCCAGTCCAAGTTACGCACATCGTGCCGACCCGGCGTGTGGTTCGGCTGGCCGCGACTTTCGGAAACGCCCAGGCAAAGCGCCACAGGGCGGTTGCGACAAAGGCATCGACAGTTGCTGCACGGAGCCCCTGATAGAACCATCCTGTTCCCTCAATGCGAACCATCAAGGGATGCGCAAACGCGGAGGCAATGATCACGAACACAGCCCCCAGCGCTTGCAGTCGCCTGTCGCGCCGCCCACCGAAGAGCAGGACCACGCCACTGACCCCAAAGAGCATCGTGTTGAGCAGAAGGAGCCAACCCGGCGTAGGTGTTGCCGGGCGAGTCAGCACCGCTGCCGCATGCAGCGCGACGAAAACGAGTTGAGCGAGCCCGACCGCCAGCACGACGGTCCATCCCATCGCCGCGGCCCGACTCCACCGAACTCGGGCCGACCCTGCGATTCCACGTCCGCCGGCCCGATCGAGGTCGAGGCCTGCGAGGCCATCGCGCTCGACAAGATCCCAGTCCACGGCGGTCCCGCTCGCCAGCATGGCGATGAGGGCGTTACGCCGGTCAGACAGAGCCGACCTCACCGGTGAGCGCGTCTTTGAGTCGCAAGAGGGCGCGGCGCACGGCGAGGCGCGCGGCCTCCGGGGTGGGCTTGCCGAGAATCAGCGCCAACTGTTCGTAGCTGTATCCAAGCTCGACTCGACCAACGATGGCAAGACGGTCGTTCTCGCGCAGCTTTTGCATGGCGGCTGCGTACCGTCGGTGGTCCTCTTCGTCGATCGCCGAATCCAGCGGCGAGGCGCCCATGTCCGGACTGTCTTCGTCGAGTTCCGATGGCGTACCGCGGCGTGACGCATTTCGGAATTGATCGCGGATGCGATTGAGCAAGGCACGTCGTAGATAACCGAACAGCGCGCCCTTGTGACGGGGCTCAAACGTCCCCAGGTTACTGTAGGCCTTGAGGGCCGTTTCCTGAACGAGGTCGCCAGTATCGATCGAATTGCGAGCCCATGGGGGCACTCGGCCGTGAGCCCAACGGCGCAGACGTGGCAAGTAGCGCGCGAAAAGTTGGTCGAGAGCACTGCTGTCCCCGTCCCGAGCGCGGCGAAACAGCTCCTCCGACAACGCATCAGTCGCTGACGAGCGTCTACCAGGCATGGAATGCAGAACACTACCCTCCTACGGCCGATCGATGCCGCATGGTAGCTCCTTCAAACCGTCGATGCCAAGCCCGCAACTGAGGAAGCCCGCAACTGAGGAAGAGATTCCAGGGCTGTACGAGAGCGGGACCGAGCGCGTTCTTCCTAGGGAACGTACATGTAGCGAGATCCGTGGAGACAGAAACCTGGAGACCGAACTTAGATGCCTGTCGTGACATTTTCTCTGGCTTGGCTGTCGCTGGCCTTGACGCTGGGAGCGGCCGGCGGTGTGCTCAACGCCACTCTAAGCCACAACCTCAGCCCGTTTCCGGCGTTCGTCAAGTCGCCAGGGGGCCAGAGGCGAGTACTCAAGATCGGGCTGGCGGTGAACATCTGCATCGCCGCATTCGCCAGCACGGCCTGTGTTTGGGCGTTAGCAAGGCCGGGATCGTTCGGCCCACAGCCCAACGGAGGGGAGCTGCTCGCGCTCCTCGTGACGAGCGTCGGCATCGGCTTCGGAGCCGCGCGGCTAGCGACCAGCGAAGCCGACAAGCGCTTGCTACACGAGGCTGTTTGCAAGGCGTCGGCCGCTCCGGCAGCCCCCCCGGACACCGTTCGGGCGATCGAGGTCGCGCCGCCTTGGAAGGTCTATATGACGACCGACGAGCTGGTGCCCCCGGCGATGTCGACGTGGCGGATGGGTATTTAGCCGACTGTGGCGCGGCATGCTGATCCGCACTGTGCCGATCCAATTCCGGCCTTCACCACGGGGCACAAAAACGAGACTGTTATGGACGCATGCAACCGGCGGAGTACGCGCGTCGTCGCTCAGATCCCCCTTAGCTTCTTCGTCGGACAGGGTCCGCCACAGCGTGGTGTCACAGCCGTCGTGAATCAACACGGCGCGCTCGTGTTGTCACCGACTGCTCATGAGGTAGGCACGACCTTGTGGGTTCGAAACGAGCTCAGCCTGGACGCCACGCGCTGTCGCGTGGTGTGGGTTGGGCTAGCGGACCCGGGTGGCCTCCACAAGCTTGGCATCGAGTTCGTCGACGAGACGCCGATGTTCTGGGGCTCCACCTCCGAAGAGGCGACCACCGCGGTGGTCGGTCTCGAGTGATGGCGACGAATACTCGCGTGGGGCTCGGATCCGCTCGCGGGGCAAGGGTCATCGAGGTCAGGGAATCAGAAACGAATTCCAGCGCTGACGACGACTGATCGGGGATGCTGCCAGGCGTCGGCTGACAGCGCCTGCCCGTACTGGGGTCCCAGGCGGTAATGGATCCCCTCAAGCGGGCGCTGGGTGAACGGATCGAATGGACTAAGCGTGGGATCAATCACGGCTGTCAAGACAGTGTCGTCCGGCCTGACGATCACGGTCCGGTTGAAAACGTTGGCGACAATCAGCCGGCTGAATACTCTGGACTTCCCACCCAAGACCAGCATCGACCAATTGATTGACAGGTCGGTCGACACAATTGTCGCCGTCTCGTGACCACCGCGTTCACCGAGATAGTAGGTCGCGACCGCTGGCGGCGTCACGTAGCCGGGGTTGTCGACGTAGCTTCTCACCGCGACAGGCGCACGAACGCTCAAGGGGGCACGAGACCTCATCTGCTGGAGCACAGCCACATCGGTACGTCCAACGCGTACGAACGGCAATTCATAGTCGACCCACATCCGCAGGTTGTGCCGCTCATCGAGCGCCAGGTCGCCGACGGGACGGTTCCAGCTCGCTTGGCTGTACTCCGGATACGTCAGGGCGTCCGCTACACTAGGCCCCGCGGCTTCGGTTTCACCGTCAAAATTTCCCCTCGCCTGCGACAAAGTGTAGCGGCCGCCCACGCTAAGCCTCCCGGGCAGGGCGTACTGCATCTGGACCTGCAGCGCCCGGTAGCGGCGGACGACATCGTTGGTGTTCACAATGACACCGAGGTCGTGCTCCCGCCCAGTCGGATCGGCGACTCGTCCCGTCGTCAGATCCTTTCTCTCGGCATAGAAGTCGCGGAACTGCCTGAAGATTCCGTCCACTCGGAACCCACCTCTATCCCCGAGCGGTCGGCCCGCTCCGACCACGACGTCGTAGGCACTCGGCACGGTCAAGCCTTCGCCAACCGTACGATTCACACCGGCGTAATTCGGCGCATTGCGTAGCGGACGATTCGTCCCTCCGTTAGCCTGAAACCAGTCAAAGACGGTCGTCAACGCATCGACGGGCGACATGAGCTGCGGCGCATCGGGGTCGAGGTTGATCGACGGCCCCGTGTAGACGTACCTAAACGTCGAGCTCCGACCAGCTCCAGAGCCAAGATCGGCGATGCTGCTGACGATGCCCATCGCGTAGCGCGATATCCCGACGCTCATCGTCCATGGGCCACCCCCCGTGGGATCCCATGTGGCAAAGAGCCGGGGGCTCCATGTCTGTCCATTGCTGACCCGTCCACCCGCTTGGTCGGTCGCGTCGGTGTGGTCCAGTCGGACACCGAGATTGAACGACCAGTGCCGGCCGGCGGTCCAGGAGTCGTTCACAAAGCTCGAATAGGTGCGGAGGGCGCTTCCGACACTCGGCGCAAAGATCGGGTTCCACTGGATATAGGGTGCTGACGCCTGCGTGGGCGTGGTCCCCGCCCGAATCACCGGATAGAGACTGGCGCCGTTGTCTCGAATGATCGTGCCGTTCGTCACCAGCCGGTAGCCACTGCCTGACTGCCAGTTGTCGCTCTGTCGACTGTCTTCGAATACGTCTGCTCCGAAGACAATCTGATGCGCCCCGTATGCTCGAGTGGACCAGTAGTAGGAGCCCTTCACGATCACGTCATAGTTGTCGCGAACTTCGACGGTATCCGAGCCTCCCGGGCCGCACGCGCCGCAGAACGTGGGAGAGTTCCATCGTGCACCGCCACGTGAGCCGTCGAGGATCATTGTTCCGTGCACCACATCCGTGAATCGGGAGCCGAACCCGAGGATTCGGTACTGCCGTCGGGAGTGCTGTCCTTCGATGAAGAGCCTCGGTGTCAGGATGCCTGTGTAGTTCGTCGAGATCAGTCGGTCCTGATCCCGACGGGTCGACAGGCTCGCCAGGTCCATGATTGGACCGGACGCGGCATTTACGAAGGCGAGGTTGCGTCCGGCGTACGCGCCCCTGAGCATGTGGTTTCCCGTGATCGACCACGTGCCCTTGGCCTCGAACCGCTTGTCTCGCGTCTCCTCCTTGTAGCCGAGGTTCGTATGGAGCGTCGTCTGGCGGATCCGGTTGGTCTCCAACCGTGCGGCGACAAAGAACCGAAGCCGATCGCGAAGCCACGGCCCACCGAACGTTGCCTCGTACGTCGGAACAATCGCGTTCACTGGGCTAAGTCCGTTGGTACGTTCGTAGGGCGTCGATGACCGCCAGCTGTCATTGTGAAGGGTCGTACGGAACGAACCGCTGAATCTGTCGCCGCCGGATCGGGTGATGGCGTTAGCAACGCCTCCCGAAAAGCGGCCGTATTCGGCCGAGATGTTCGCGGTCGTGGCCCTCACTTCCTCGATGGCATCTTCGACGAACAGCGGACGCGCCTGATTGCGCAACGTCTCGTTGAGCACGACGCCGTTGAGCAGGAACAAGCCCTCGTAGGACATCGCGCCGGAAAACGTCAGGGCGCCGCCAGGGCCAGTCGCGGTCGTACCTGGCGCCAGCAGCAAGGCACCGGTAATCTCTCGGCTCACAGGAAGCATGTCTATCAAGTCCGCGCGATAACTCACCCCAACCGGCGCCGCCGCGGTGAAATCGGCAGTCGACGGGGCCGTGACCACGACAGTCTCGGCCAGTCCGCTGAGGGCCAGTTGAATATTGACCGTCACGACGTCCGCGACGGGAACCCGCACGAGTTGCCTCGCCGGCGCAAAGCCAGACCGTTCGAACACCACCTGGTAGTCGCCGGCCGGCAAGAATGGAATGATGTAGTCTCCGTTGTCCGACGACACGGTCGTGGGCGCACCGTGGATGGCGGGAGACGTCACGGTCACGACGGTTCCTGGCACCGCGAGCCCGTCGGGATCGACGACCTCGCCCCTGATGGTCCCAGTGGGAGCAGTCTGCGCCAGCGCGCTCACGGCGACCAGACTGACAAGCATCGTATGCACGACCGTCCTGGGACGCATTGTTTCTCGCTCGAGATGCTGGCTAGGCATGAATTCGGTGTCCTTCCAGAACAGTTGCGGCACTGCGGCGGCGATGGCGCCCGAGGTTTCGTCGAGAGGTGTCGATGGTAACGCGGGGACAGGTTGACTCTGGGTCGCGCCATTTTGAGATCGCGATACATCCTCGGCCATGGCTAGGCGAGCGACGTTGCCGCTTGCGCGGGTAGCGCGCAAATCGCCTCCGCCGACCGCTCGATGCATTCGGATCGTCTCATCGATTCACGGCTTGGCCGAGTGTAGTGGGCTGGCTTGTTGGCAGAGTTCTTCCGCGCATGCGCACCGAGCACCCTGATGGGTCGCAGATGGGGCCGGTCGGGCCTGACTCTCACAGTCTCACTCGTTCGCGAGGATGTCTCGATCAGAACTGAACGGCCACCCTGAATCCGGTGTTGAACAGAAGGTTGGCAACACCTCGCTTCGGAAATCCGCCGAGACCGTCCTCATCGAAGACGTAGTACAAGGGGACCCGACGATCGTCGGTACGTAGTCGGTTACGCTCCATGGCCGACCTGCTTCGGAAGTGCCCTCCACGACGCCGAAAGGACCTGTGCGATCAGTGTTCCGCAACGCCACAGCAAGCCCTTCAACAAATATGCCGTTGGACGGGCGGTCGATCGATCGCACCGACCAATGCACCGTGCCGGCAAAGATCGATCATGTCCTCGTGGGCTGTCTCCGATTTAAGCAGTCCTCCAGGAACACGGATCTGTTGACGTCCCCGTCGGACGGCACCAACGCTCGCTTCGGCGCCAATGGCGACCCGCGAGTTCAACGAATGGCCGAATGAGAAACTGGCGCCAGAGGCGCTCCGAGGCAGGCCGCAAGAGAACGTACAGGTATTGTTCGCCTGGACCTGAGTTCCAGTGAACGCGCCGAGAGCCATGACGCTATGACCACGAACGTCTGACACCGACGCCGCAGTCCACACAGCAAAGGCGATGATACCGCTGCGAGACGCCTTGAGCACTCGGTCTTGTAGCTAATCGTTGGTTCCGGTGTCAAGGGTGGTCCTTTGGGCCGCGGCCCGCTTGTCGTAGGAGTAACACTGCTCTTCTGAACAATTGAAACTGACAGCTTCCGGCCGCGTAACGTCAACCAGTGCCGGCGCGGCTCGCTGGACGCTTACCAGACGGGCCGGGAACGCCGCCTGTACCGTGGCGACGCCGACGCCACGGTGCGGGCGCGATGTGTCGCCATGAACGGCCGTGCGCCCGTAGTTCCACGATTCTGCCGTCTCGTTGACGGCGCGCCGTGGCCGTCGCAGGCACTGCCCTGCGCCCTCGCCGCCACGACAATTGAGCGGATCAAGGATGAGTTCGCGTTCGAACTCGGCGTCGTGGCCAATCGCCAAGGACGAGCGCCCTCACCAGCTGTCGTAGGCTTCGCGCGAATCGATCGTACCGATAGACCACTACGGCATCGACGCGCCGCTCTTGGCAGGATTCGTGGACGGGGGAACACCTGCACCGCTGTGCGCATGCTCGCGCGTCAGCGTAAAGAC
>Ga0326597_10007982_pt1 | contig 14338 bp, 14 predicted proteins | sample RVTome_12_FD_203789 | JGI IMG/M metagenome (GOLD analysis project Ga0326597, IMG submission 203789) | Soil microbial communities from uranium-contaminated site in the Upper Colorado River Basin, Wyoming, United States - RVT100D185 | ecosystem: Environmental > Terrestrial > Soil > Contaminated >... | reverse complement strand
AGGCGCGTGTACCAGGGTCACCGAGATGAAGGAGATCAAGCACCCCTACCGGACGGTGGGCCTCGGCGCTCAGCCCGGCATCGAGCTGTGAGTCGGGAGGGAGGGTCCCCTGGGCAGCGCACGTCGGGTCGTGTGGTCGCATCCGTCGGCAGGCTGATCGACGCCGTGCGTCTCCCGTCCGGGGCGGAAGAGATGACCGTACGTGCCCACATCGAGGATCTCACAAAGCCCCCGGGGAGCCTGGGGCGGTTGGAGGACGCCGCCTGCCGGCTGGCGTGTATCCTCGGCGACCCGCCGCCCCCGCTCGAGCCCCGCACGGTGATGGTCCTGGCTGGAGATCACGGTGTCGTCGTCCAGGGCGTGAGCGCCTATCCGGCGGAGGTCACGGTCCAGATGTGCCGCAACATCGCCGAGGGCGGCGCGGCCGTCGCGGTCTTCGCCCGGCGGGCCGCGGCGGAGGTCATCATCGCGGATCTCGGCGTGCGGACCCCGGTCGGCCATTCGGGTGTGATCGACCGGAACGTGGTGCGTGGGACTGCCGACCTCTCTGTCGGACCGGCGCTGAGCGCCGGTGAAGTCGAGCGTGCCATTCTGGCGGGAGCCGGATTGGTGCGGGATTTCGCGCCCGAGGCGCGGCTCGTCGCGAGCGGTGAGATGGGTATCGGGAACACCACGGCGGCGACCGCCGTTACGGCGGCCCTACTGGCGTTGCCCGCCGCCCGAGTGGTCGGGCCGGGCACCGGCTTGGATACGCCCGGGGTCGCGAGGAAGAGCGAAGTCGTGGAGGCCGCCCTGGCGCGCCTTCCGGCGGACCCATCTCCCATCGGCGTGCTCGCGGAGGTAGGCGGCGCCGAGCTTGCGGGGCTCGTGGGCGTCGTTCTGGAGGCGGCGGGACGAGGTATTCCGGTCGTGCTGGACGGTTTCATCTCGACAGCCGCCGCGCTGGCCGCTGTGAGGCTGGCCCCGAACGCGAAGGAGTACCTCTTCGCCTCACATCGCTCGAGCGAGCCCGGGCACACGCTTCAGCTCGCGGCACTCGATCTGAAGCCTCTGCTGGACCTCAGGCTGCGGCTCGGCGAGGGCTCCGGCGCCGCCCTCGCGATTCCACTCCTGGACGCTGCCGCTGCCATGCTGCGGGAGATGGCGACGTTCTCGTCCGCGGGCGTGAGTGGCAGGACGGGACCATGACCGAGCCCCGCCTCGCCCGTACGCTCATGGTGCAGGGGACGGCTTCCGGGGTCGGCAAGACCTGGCTAGTCACCGCGCTCTGTCGGTTGCTTCGCCGTCGCGGATGCCGGGTCGCACCGTTCAAGGCGCAGAACATGTCGAACAACGCGGCCGTCACGCTCGGAGGCGGGGAAGTGGGGCGGGCCCAGGCGCTCCAGGCGGAGGCGGCGGGCGTCGAGGTGGACGAGCGAATGAACCCGGTCCTTCTCAAGCCGATCTCCGACCGGCGCTCGGATGTCGTGCTGCTCGGACGGTCAAGGCCGGACCTTGCGGATATCCCTTGGATGGAGCGCCGTGCCCTTCTCTGGCCGGAGGTCACCCGTGCCCTGGACTCGCTCAGGGCGGACTTCGACTGGGTAGTCATCGAGGGCGCGGGGTCACCGGCCGAGATCAACCTGACCAGCTCGGATATCGTGAACATGGCGGTCGCGCGTCACGCCGAGGCGCCGGTGCTGTTGGTAACGGATATCGATCGGGGTGGGGCCTTCGCCTCGCTCGTCGGCACGTGGACGTTGCTCGCCCCCGAGGACCGCGCTCGTATTAGGGGGTTCGTGCTCAACCGCTTCCGGGGTGATCGGGCGTTGCTCGGCAACGCTCCGGATGTCTTGCGCGAGGCGACCGGCGTCCCCGTGCTCGGAGTCGTCCCATGGGTCCGGACGGGCCTTCCCGAAGAGGACGCCGCGACCATCGAGCGTCTGCCAGCGAGCAAGCATGGCGCGGTGGGCGTCGTTCGTTTTCCGTGCATCGCCAACTTCGACGACGTGCTTCCGCTGGAGGAGGCGCCGGATGTCGGGATCCGGTGGGTCGAGCGTCCCCCGGATCTTGGCCAGGCCCGGGCGATCGTGCTCCCGGGGAGCCGGAACGTGGCCGGAGACCTGCGCTGGCTACGCGCCACTGGCTTGGATGTGGCGATCCGTGAGCGCGTAGCCGTTGGAGTCCCGGTGCTCGGGATCTGCGGCGGCCTGCAGATGCTCGGTGCGAGGGTGGACGACCCGCTCGGACTCGAGGGTGGCGGGTCGGAGCGTGGGCTCGGGCTTCTGCCCGTCTCGACGTCGCTCGGGGAGGTGAAGACGGTGCGTCGCGTCTGCGCTCGTTGGCTCACGAGCGGCGGCGACTCAGCCGTGCTGACCGGGTACGAGATACACCATGGCCGAACGAGCTCCTCCACGGACGGGTTCATGTGGGACAGGGAGGACGAGTTAAGGGTCCTGGGTTTCCGACGAGGTGTCGTTTCAGGCACCTGTGTGCACGGATGTCTCGGTGACGCCGCGTTCCGGGGCGACTGGCTCGGGCTCGCGGGGTTCACGCCGGGGGCACTCGTGCGGGCCACGCCCGAACCACACCGCGATCCGATCGACGTCGTCGCCGACGCGGTCGAGGCTTCCATTTCCCTGGAGGAGCTGCTCGCGTGAGGATCATACTGGTCACCGGTGGGGCGCGGGCGGGAAAAAGCCGCTGGGCCGAGGAAGAGGCAGTCCGGTTGGCCGGAGAGGAGGTGGCATACATCGCGACCGCCGAGGCCCGGGACGACGAGATGGCGAATCGCATCGCGGCCCATCGTGCATCGAGACCATCGGGATGGGCCACACTCGAGGTTCCTCGACGGGTGCCGGAGGCGCTCTCGACGGCTCCCCAAGGTCTTCTCCTGCTGGACTGCCTGACGCTCTGGGTCTCGAACCTTCTCCTCGACCACGAGAATGCGATCGAGACTGTCCACCGCCGGGTCGATGCGCTCCTCGAGGAAGCTCGAGCCCGACCGGGGACGCTCCTTGTGGTGACCAACGAGGTAGGCCTCGGTATCGTCCCGGACAATCCGCTCGGTCGGGCGTATCGCGACCTCCTGGGGTGGGCAAACACTCGCGTTGCCAGGGATGCCGAGCGCGTCGTGCTCATGGTCGCGGGGATTCCGGTGCGCATCCGGTAGCCGCACGCTCCTCGGTGCGTCCGTGCGGCCCCTCGGGAGCTTGCCGCTTCCGGACTGTCGTGGCACTCTCCGCGAACGCATCCCCGGACTCCGGTCCGTCCCCTCCGCCCCGCCGCAGGTCGAGGACCCATGTACGGATTGACGCCCGAGACCCAGACCAAGCTGCTGCTCTCCGCGGTCATCCTGGTGCTGCTCATCTTGGGCCGCCGTGTTCTGATGACGGTCGTCGATCGCCGCGTGGACGATCGGGCGCTAGTGTATCGATGGGCGAAGGGCTCCGGGAACGCGACGTTCGTCGTCGGTCTGCTGGCGATGTTGCAGGTATGGTTCACCGCGATCCCATCGCTCGGAACGTTCCTGGGTCTCGTCTCCGCCGGTCTCGCGATCGCGCTCAAGGACCTCGTGACCGATCTGGCCGGGTGGATTTTCATCCTCTGGCGGAAGCCATTCGAGCTCGGTGACCGGGTCCAACTCGGCGCGCATGCCGGCGATGTCGTGGACATCCGGGTGTTCGCCTTCACGGTCATGGAGATCGGGAACTGGGTCGCCGCGGACCAGAGCACGGGTCGCATGATCCACCTGCCGAACGGAAAAATCTTCACCGAACCGCTCGCGAATTACACCGCCGGCTTTCCCTTCCTGTGGAACGAAATGCCGGTGCTCCTGACCTTCGAAAGTGACTGGAGGAAGGCCAAGGCGCTCCTCCAGGAGGTCGCCACGGCGGAGACCGAGGGCGTCAGCCAGGAGGCGGAAAGGACGCTGAAGCGAAGCTCGAAGCGCTTCCTGATCCATTACACGCGGTTCACGCCCGCGGTGTACACGTCCGTGCGTGACAGCGGCGTTCTGCTTACGATCAGATACCTCTGCCATCCAAGGCAGCGCCGTGGGACCGCCCAAGCCATCTGGGAGCGTATCCTGGAGGTATTCGACGGCCGCGACGACATCGCTTTCGCGTATCCGACGCAGCGGGTGTACTTGAATCCCGTCGAAGGGAAGTCGGACGCGCGCGCACCCTGGCCCATGACAGGCGACGCCCCGTAGGAGACGCTCTGATGATATCACGGCTCGTGCCGCACGTCGTCCCCCTGCTCGCCCTCGCACCGATCCTGGCGGCCTGCAGCCAGACCACGGACGATCCTTTCCCCGAGCCGATCGAGACCACGGAAGGCGTGATCGTCGTCGGATTCGACGAGTTCGCCGTGCTCCCCGAGGTGGGTGGCCAGGCGGCGCGACCCATGCTGCTCCTCGATGAGCCGGGCACCGGGCGCATGTTCGTCAACGACATGTGGGGTCCGCTGTACACGGTCGGGTACGACGGCTCGGTCGCGCCTTATCTGAACATCGATGATGTCGGGTGGGGCTACCCCGTCGATGCTTACGGGCGCGAGCGCGGATTCCAGAGCTTCGCGCTCCATCCGCAGTTCGGGGAGCCGGGCACGCCGGGGTACGGCAAGCTCTACACCTGGTTCGACACGGAGGACACCGCGCCCGAGCCCGACTACACGCCGGGAGGCGGCGACGACTCCCACGATACGGTGTTGCTGGAGTGGACTGCGGCAGTCCCGGCCGCCCCGACCTATGACGGCGACGCGCCCCGAGAGCTGCTCCGCCTCGAGCAGCCGTTCGGGAACCACAACGCCGGACACATCGCGTTCAACCCCGTCGCGCAGCCCGGCGACGCCGACTACGGCTTGCTTTACGTTGGCGTAGCGGATGGGGGAAGCGGTGGGGACCCGCTCGGGCTGGCTCAAGACATGAGTTCGCCATTCGGTAAGATCCTGCGCGTCGATCCGCTCGGATCCAACGCGGGCAGCGGGCGGTACGGGATCCCCGCCGACAATCCGTTCGCGTACGGTGATGACGGGACGCTGGGCGAGATCTACGCATCGGGCCTCAGGAATCCCGGGCGCTTCGAGTGGGATCCCGCCAACGGCAATCTCTTCGTAGCGGATATCGGCCAGAACGCCGTCGAGGAGCTCAGTCCGGTGCCGGCGGGTGGGAACCTGGGGTGGAATGTCTGGGAGGGAAGCTTCCGTTTCGTGAGCCGGTCGGGCGTGGACCCCAGGGATTGGCGCTCCGACCCGGGGTACACGTATCCGATCGCGGAGTACGGTCAGAGCGACCCCATCCTCCTCGGGCGCGCCGCGGTCACCGGCGTGGTCGTACCCCGCTCCGACGCGATCCCGCAGCTCCGAGGCCGCGTGCTGTTCGGCGACATGGTGAGCGGCGACGTCTTCCACGTCTCCGCGGACGACCTTCCGGACGGAGGACAGGATCCGATCCGCCGGGTCATGCTCCGCGATGGGCAGGAGGAGCGGACGCTCCTGGGCGTGATGCAGGCCCGCGCGAGCGCCCAGGGCTCGTCCACTCCCGAGCGCACCGACCTTCGCTTCGGGAAGGGTCCGGACGGTCGACTGTTCCTGTTGAACAAGCACGACGGCGTGATTCGGGAGCTCGTGCCTTAGGCGGGAAGTACGCGCATGTAGCGCGTAGGAAGCGGGCCGCTCCCGTCAGTCGACGCGGCGCAAGACCAGCACCTCCGGATTCGGATTGTTGCCCGCGACGACCAGTCGGTCCTCCCACATGGCGACGTAGCCCCGGCGGGGAAGGAGGACGGTGTCGAGGTAGCGGCCCGTCTCCAGGTCGAACCGGTCCAGGAGGCGTCCGTTATCCGAGGTCTCCCCTTCGAATACGACGTAGAGCTCACCGTCCTGCGCCGCGATCGATGCGGCTGCCGCCTTCCGGTTGGTGACGCGTGTCGTCGTCGACGTGACGCTTCCTTCCCGCGATACCGATCGCAGGATGTTCGGGAAGGGGACGGCTTCCGGGTATTTCGTAAGCGGACCTGCCACATTTTCGTCGACCAGCCGGAAGAACCCGTCGCCGCTCGCGAACGCGTAGACCCATCCATCGCCGCCCCGTTCGCGCGTCGCCAGTCCCTGGAGGGCCATCCCCCACGCTCCCTTCGCATCCGGCACGGGAATGGCGGGTCCACGGGTCGAGGTGCCGTCCCGGTGAAGAATGACCGGCGCCAACTCCTGCAAGGTCTCCATCAGGAGGAACGACTGTCCGTCACTCGTCACCGCGAAGGCATCGGGCCTCCACCCCAAATCACGTAGCGGGATCTCGTCCACGGGCGCCCCATCGACATCGAAGCCGGAGATGCGGTTGTTGGGCACGTCGAGAACCCACAACCTGCCGCCGTCGTCCACGTCGATATGGCGGAAATCGGCCAACTCTCCCGGGCCTCCACCGCGCCGACCCACGTACCGCACGAGGTGACCGTCCCAGTCGAAGCGGGCGACGCGCGCTCCGTAGCCGTCGGCGATCCAGAACCCGTCCGCATCCGCGGCGGCTCGACCGGCGGAAAAAAGGAGTGAGTCGTCCACGGCCGAGACGACATGTACGAGCGTGTCCCAGCTGACGTCGACCATCTGCCGTCCCGGTCGGTCTCGCCCCGCCGCCGGACCGCCCTCTCCGCATCCCGACATCAGTGTCGCTCCGATGAGGACCATGCACACGACCGCCTTCGAACCGCCGCCGCTCTGCGCGCCAGACTCCTTCGATGCCCTGTCGCGCCATTGAAGCCAGCCGGTCCCGGCCAGGAACGCCAGTAGCGCCAGGGGAAGCTGCAGCGTGGTGGCGCGTCGGTTCTGGATCGTGCGGCCCTCACCATCGATCGACGTCGTGCGCTCCACGATCGCGAACGGGGTGCGAACCATGCCGCTCACCGACTCGACCGGCTGGCCGGCGTTCGGATCCCTTGGGGCGGCGGCCGTCGTGGATCGCAGAAGCGGAGGTCCCCACCCGCCGGCGAGGAGCGCGATCAGAGACGCGAGGATCCAGCCAACCCGACGCGGCGCGGGACCCCACCCGCGGGGTATGCGCGGCGGCCTTTTCAGGAGGTCCATGACGACGCCGAGCCATACGGTGCCGATCAGAAGGTTCAGAAGCAGTGGAAGCTGTTCCATGGTCTCACCTTCCCTCGAGTTCGCGGGGTCCCGTCGGTACCGACGGAGGGAGCATTCTCGGGAGCAACGTAGCCGCGAGTGCCAACCTGGGTCCTGCACCGCTCGTTGCGAAAGTGTCCGTCAGCAGGACCCGTCCTTCCCCGTCGAGGAGGATGAGCGCGGGCGTACCCGGGATCCCTGTCCGCTGAACCGCCCGGGCCACCCGGGAGACGTCCTTGCTGCCCATCCGGGGGAGGGACGACAGGATCGGGTCCAGGTCTCCTGTTCTCTCGTCGAGCACCGCCAGTGAGACCGGCAGCTCCTCGGCCCCGACGTTCGTGCGCAACGTCTCCAGCCAGCCGGCCATCGCGGCTCTGCGGTCCGGACAGTCCCACTCCTGGACCAGCAGGATCGCGGCCGGCTGGCCCCCGGAGGCGACGTGATCCGGAACGATCACGGCCGCGGAGTGCCATCTCCATATGGCCATGACCACCAGCGTAGCGGCCAGGACGATCATGAGGTTCGACAACGACAAGCCTCTCATCTTTCCTCCGTCCCCCATTGAGGGGTGTGTACGTGGGTGGGTGCCATGGTGGGCCGGAGCCGCCCGCACTCGTCTTACGACGTCCGAGCTCGCGCTCAGAGCGTCGAGGTCACAGGCCTTCCCAGTACTTGTACCTCGTCGTGCACTGCTTGAAGAAGATGATGTTGATGCAGGACTGGTTATCCCAGCAGAGATGGCCCTCGTTCGCGCCGCAATCCGAGGCGGCGACATCGCTGGCCGGCGCGGCCATGAAGGCGAGGGCTCCCACCAGGAACAGTCCGGGGATCGAAAGGATCTTGATCATGATTGGCATCCTTGGGTGAAGGGGGAAGTCAGACGACGGCACACCGGCCCACCAGCCATGATCAAGCGTCGCAGGCCACGGTGGGTGACCCCATGTCGAAATGGGACAGCTTTCATGGCGGGCTTCGGAACGAACAACGGGGCCGGTACCATGATCGGCACCGGCCCCGAAGGTCCTGCTTGGGGTTGCTGCGCTCAGAGACCCTGGTAGTAGGTACTGGCTGTCACCTTGCACTTCTTCCAGATCCAGAAGCCTCTGCATTTCTCGGTCTCGCTGCACAACTGGCCCTCGTTCTCACCGCAGTCCGAAGCGGCCAACGGCTCGCTCGGTGCTCCGAGAAAGGCCAGGGTCGCAAGCAGGAGCAGCCCGGAGAGGGTGAGCTTCTTGAACATGACGTCCTCCTTTGAGGAAGGGGCGTGGACATGTTCGATGCTCGCTCGCTCCCCGGGCCTGCTCCATGTCGCGAAGGGACTCCGAGCACCCCGGGGGCTTCGAGCCTCGTGCCCATCCCGCGACCGCTCCATGCCCCCACACCGGCCTCAGGCCAACGCCAGCAGCATCCTCACGTACAGCCCGATCGCCCGTCGTGCGAGCGACCATGCTGCGCGCCACGCGCCGGTTTCGAGCGCGGCTTCCGCTTCGACGACGATGCCGTCCGTCCGAGCGGCGGCCTCGACGATCGCCACGGGGGTGTCCCCATCGATCTGCGCGGCGACCCGGGCACCGTAGGCCTTCGCGACCTCTACGGCCACCGTGGCTCTCAGCTCCAGCGGCGAGACGTCCTCTGCGTGCAGCAGACGGAGCACCCGCAACGAACGAGCCGCGGACTCACCCGCAAAGCCGATCGCCGCCCGCCACCGCTCTTCGCTCAGCGCGGTCCGGGCGCGTGTCAGGAGCGCCTCGGCTTCATCGAGCAACAGGACGATGCGAGGCTCCGCATCTTCACCGGCTTCTTCCGCCGCCCGCTCCAGGACCGCGGCCGCGTGAGCCACGACCTCTTCGGCGCGCTCGGCGAGCACCGCGGGGTCGATGCCGGCGGCGAGCCGCACGATGATCGCCCGGGAGATCCGTGCGCAGGCGTGCGCCTCGGTCACCGCCAGGCGCCAGCGCTCGCTCTCCAGAGCCGTGCGGGCAGCGAGGCATAGGTTGCCGGCCCGCTCGAGCGCCCGCGCGACCGGGGGTTCCGGATCCTCTCCCGCCAGTCGTTCGGCCCGAGCGAAGAGGCGCTCCGCCATGGTGACCGCCGACTTCGCCTTCGCTTCCGGATCGAGCCAACGCAGCGCGCTGGCGGCACGGGCGGCGTGGAGCAGCGTGCCCGCATGATCCCCTGCCGCCCGCGCCGTGCGTGCGCGGACGAGCGCTTCGGCGGCAGCGGCCATCCTCAGGCGCGCTTCGGGGCCGGGCGTCATTCCGAGCCGCTGCCCGACCCGCTGGACGGCGTCGTCCGCATCCGACAACCTCGCGTCGGCTCCGCTGGAGCCGAGGGCCGCGAGGAAGCTCCGCGTGGCGAGCGTGTCCAGCACGTCTTCGAGCATGCGCGCGTCCAGATCGGCGCCGGCCTCGAACGCGACGTCGGCCTCCGCGGCGAGATCACCCGCGTCGAGCAGAGCGGCCGCGACCTCTCCGGAAAGGGTGTCGTCATCAAGCACGGCCAACGCCTGGACCTCCAGCTCCAGCGTGGACGGAATCTGCGACCATACCTCCTGGGCGGCGGCGGCCTCGGCCACCGCGTCGCTCGTCGCGGAAGGCTCGGTGGGCAGGGCGTCGCACCCCGCCAGACCCATCGCTACGACCCACGCGACGAAGCTCGCCCGGCTCCCGGGACGTCCCCCGAGCCGAGTGCGTCTCGTCGTTTCAGTTCGGTTCGACATCGGTATCTCCTTGATTGGCTTCATGCGTCCTCGCTCATCGACGGGATCGCCGTACGGCAACCACTGAAGCAAGGTGGATGCCCGGCGGCTCGTAGCCTCCCAAGCATTAGTGCGACAACGAGTTGTGAGTTCGTGAGGCCTCGCGCCGCGTGCAATGCGTCCCCCCGCGCATCACGAAATCCTTGCGCACTGCGCTCGTCGCGCACAGAAATTATGCATGACGCGCTCAACAAGCGAAGCCCCGCTCCTCCTCCACCTCCCAGGCTGTGCCGCCACCGTGGTCGAACGGTTCGCTGGTCTCACCCGGGTCGTGGTATCGGAGGATCGTAACGACCTCTTGTCCCGACTTCCTGAAGCGGGCTGGCGCGCGGTCGTGCTGGTGGTCGAGGACGAGTCCGACGTGCGGCTCCTCCCGAGGATCGCGGCCGCGATGTCCGACGGGATCGTCGTGGCCACGCATCCTTCTCCGAGCATGGATCTCGTTCTGGAGGTCGAGTCCGCCGGTGCGGCCATTCTGCTTTCGCACCCGCCCGATGTCGACCGCCTGTATGCCCTTCTGGAGCCGTACCTGACGGAGCACGGCGACCATCCCGTGCCGGAGGACGCCGGGGCGGAGGACCGGGTCGTGGGAACGAGCGCCGCGCTGACCGACGCATACCGGTCGGTCGCCCGGGTTGCGGCGTCCGCAGCGCCGGTCTTGATCGAGGGCGAGTCCGGAACCGGCAAGGAGCTGGTGGCGAGGGCGCTCCACCAGAGGAGCACCCGCAGCGCGCGGGCGTTCGTCGCGGTCAACTGCGCGGCACTTCCCGAGGGGCTGCTCGAGGCCGAGCTCTTCGGCTACGAACGAGGCGCGTTCACCGGCGCGGTGGGGCGAAGCGAGGGGCGGTTCGGTCGCGCGGACGGCGGGACGCTCTTCCTCGACGAGATCGGTGAGATGGGGCTCGGTCTGCAGGCGAAGCTGCTCAGGGCCCTGGAGACGGGCGAGATCGACCGACTCGGAAGCGGTGATACGGTCCGGGTGGACGTGCGCATCGTGGCGGCCACGAATCGCGATCTCGATGCCCGGGTGCAGTCCGGCGCGTTCCGCGAGGATCTCCTGTACCGTCTTGCGGTGGTGCGGGTCGGGTTGCCGCCACTCAGGGATCGGATGGAAGACCTGATCCCTCTGGCCGATGCATTCACAGCGCGTTTCGCGCGCCGCCACGACCGGCCGGTCCGCGCGCTGTCCAAGGAGGCGGTCGCGGCTCTCGAGGCACGGAGATGGCCGGGGAATGTCCGTGAGCTCCGCAACGTGCTCGACCGGGCCGTGCTGCTCGCTCGGGGTGGAGTGATTCGCAGCACCGACCTCGGTGACGGCCCCGGGGCCCCGAGCATGTCCCCTGTCGAGACGGACGACCTCGAGGCGTACCCGGCGACGCTGTCCCTCCGTGAGGTCGAGGAACGGCACATCCGCAGGGTGCTCATGGGCACCGGCGGGCACCTCGGGGATGCGGCCGAGATCCTCGGCATCCACCGCAATACCATGACCGCGAAGATCCGTGAGTACGGCATCGATCCCCGGTCGCCCGAAGCAGCGAATCCAGGAGACGCGCGGCCGTGATTCACGATTTCCGTGCAGACGCGGCAATGGAGGAGATGCCGAACCCAGCATCCATGCGGATCTCGCGTTGGCATGGGCCATGCCCGTTCACGGGTCCATGATTCCGCCCCCAGGCTCACCCGATACCGGCCCGCTTCGCCTCGAGCGCCTGCTCGACGTGCTCCCGGACTCGCGTGAGCTCCGGCCGCTCCTCGAGGAGTTGTTCGCTTCCTCGCGCGCCGATCCGGAACGCAGATGGACGGCCTCTGGGGAACTCGGCACCGCCGGCGGGCGTCTCGTCGACGCGGAGGCGTTCGAGGCGGGCGCACGCGCTTGGATCGAAGCCGAGCGCCGACGGCTCGAACGACGTGTCGGTGCGGTCACCGCGGTCGTAACGGCTCTGCAGCGGAGGGATTCCGACGACGTGGTGTCTGCCCTCCTCGACGAATCGAGCGCGCTCGAAGCGGAAGGACGCGGCGCGGATGCGGAGCGGTGGGCGGACGCGGCGTACCGCATCGCCCGAGAGGCGGGGCACCTCAGAACGGCCGAAGCCCTCCGGCGGAAGGCCCGCTGCGCGCGCGCGGTAGGCGCCCTCGACGCTTCGGCCCGTGCCTACGAGGAGGCGTTCGCCCGGGCCACCGACTCCGAATGCTGGCGAGACGCGGTCGTCGCCGCGACGGGGCGGGGGAACGTGGCCATCGACCGGGGCCGCTGGACGGACGCGGAATCCTGGTACGGACGGGCACTCGCCGTTCTGGACCGGGACGAGCCCCGCCTGCCGCCGGAAGACGCCCGCGCGCTCCGCTGGCGCGTCTTCCAGAATCTCGGGATCACCCACCGCGAACGGGGATTGCTGGCGGAGGCCGAGGCCTGGTACGTCCGGGCCGAGGAGGAGTCCGCCGGGTTGGATGATCCGGCGGCTGCTATCGAGATCGAGAACGGGCGCGGTCAGCTGGACCTCGCGAGGGGCTCCGCCCGCGCCGCGGAGCTCCGGTTCCGAAAGGCGATGGAGGCCATCGAGAGTGATATCGCGCACGCGGTGCGCGTCGCCATCCGGACGAATCTCGGCGAGGCCCTGCTCGAGCGCGGCCACACCCTGGAAGCGGCGATGGTCCTTCGGGAAGCCGAGGCGGAGGCGCTGCGGGGGCATCACCTCGCGCGCCTGCCCGCGGTATACCGGCTTCTCGCCCGAATCGCCCATGAGCGGGGTGAGGATCAGGCGTTCGTGCTCGTGGACCGGGCGCTCGAGATCGTGCGGAGCGCGGAGCTCCCCTCGCTCGAAGAGGCCCTCACCCTGCGCGTCTACGCGGAGCTCCGGGAAGCGCAGAAAGAGCCGGATGCGGCGATGGAGGCGCGCGCGCGGGCCGACCGGATCTTCGAACGACTCGGCGGACGAGCTCGGCAATCCCGAGCCGACGACAACGGAAATGAGGCTGAAGGAGAAATTTGATGATTCACCGGAACGGAATTCCGATCACTTGTCGCCGGGCCCAGAGGGTGGTCGCGGCGCTCACGGTCGCCGTGCTCATGTCCGCATGCGGCAACGTGACGTCGGGTGGTGTGGGGGAAGTGGAGGTGCTGCTCTCGTCGGACGAGGTGGCGGAGCTGCAGGAGACCGCCGCGGCCATACTGCTCGCGGACGCCGTCGGGACGTCGCACGACTCCTCGATCGAGGGCACCCTCACGGTCCGGGTGCGCAGCTATGCGCGGCGGGGCGTAGGAGATTTCGTCGAGCTGACCGACGGCGTGCAGGAGGTGACGTTGTCGCTCGGCGACCCCGAGCCGGTCGAGTTGGCTCGCCGTCCCATGCCGGCCGGCCGATATGATGCGGTGCGAACTTTCTTCGGACGCATCGAGGCCGACATCGAGAGCGGGCTGGTGATCGACGGGGAGTCGATCACCGGTGTGATACCGGTCGATCTGGGCTCGGGCGGCACGTTCAGCATGGTGACGCTCACCGGCTTCGACGTGGTCGAGGACGCCGCGACCATCGTGGCCGTCGAGATGCAGAGCCGCGTCTGGCTGCGGCTCGTGGATGCCGTTCTCCGGCGCGTCGACCTCGAGGACTTCCGGCGGGTCCTCCGGGTCCGAGTCCGGTTGAGGAGCACGCTCGGGGGATGATCCCCGGCCGCGCCGTCCGGCTCCGTGCCCGCGCGCCTTCCGGGCACCCAGTCACCGGAACCCGTCCCCGCCGCTCCGGTATCCTTCCCTCCGGCGTGCCCCCGCGCGCGCGCCGACCGTTCGACCGAGGCGAAGACCATGGACGATCACCGCGTCATCCGACATGAGTCGGCAGGGGTCGTGCTGGAGTTGACCGTCGGGGACATCGTGCGTCAGCACGACTTCGACGCGGTCGTCAACGCGGCCAACGCCGAGCTCCGGACGGGTGGCGGCGTCGCCGGCGCCATCCACAGGGTCGCGGGGCCCGGGCTCGCGGAAGAGGCGAGCGTGTACGCTCCGATCTCGCCGGGCCAAGCGGTCGTCACCGGCGGACACGGACTTCCGAACCGTTGGGTCATCCATTGCCTCGGCCCGGTGTATGGTCGTGACCGTCCGGAAGACGAGCTCCTCGCCTCGTGCTACCGGGAAGCGCTCCGCCTTGCGGAAGATCACGACGCAACGTCCGTGGCGTTCCCCGCACTGTCCACGGGCGCCTTCGGATATCCGATGGAGGCAGCGGCCGAGGTGGCGCTCGGCACCGTGCTGTCCGCGATGCGAGATCTGCGGTCCGTGCGTCGCGTGCGCTTCGTGCTTTACGACGAGGCGGCGCTTCGGAGTCATGAGCGTATCTTGCAGGCTCTGACCGCCCCCGCCGCCGAGGAGGAGGAACACAGCCCGTGAGCCCGACCGTCACCGTTCGACCCGATGCATCGGTGCTCCTGTTGGTCGACATCCAGCCCGACTTCTGTCCCGGGGGTGCCCTCGCCGTCGAGCGTGGT
>Ga0326597_10007981_pt1 | contig 14338 bp, 12 predicted proteins | sample RVTome_12_FD_203789 | JGI IMG/M metagenome (GOLD analysis project Ga0326597, IMG submission 203789) | Soil microbial communities from uranium-contaminated site in the Upper Colorado River Basin, Wyoming, United States - RVT100D185 | ecosystem: Environmental > Terrestrial > Soil > Contaminated >... | reverse complement strand
TGGCCGATGCGCGATCGCGGTTGACCCGGGGTCCACCAGAACCCAGGATCTGGACTGCGACCGGGTTCGCGGCGCAGCTTTGAGCCAACGCAGTGGATGGGATGGAGAGCAGGACAAGCAAGCCAACAATCGCGAATTGAATCCTGAGCGCACCTCTTTCTACTTGCCGTGGTTCCAGCAATCGTGCAAAGCTGCGCGTCAAGATTATCTAGTTCCGTATAGAACTGCATTCCTTCTGTATTTTACGGTTCGCGTCGCTATCACTTGGACTGTTTTTACAATGGGGCCACTGACTTGTAAAGCCTGCTGTGATGGTGCGGGCCAGCAAAGGCTGAAAGATACTTCTGTATTTCCGGAATCGTCGGTCGTGGGATGCTGTTGCCAAACTGAAGATGTCAGCATGGTCCTGCACTCCTCGTCCGGCTCGATTCGGTTTTAGGGTGTGGCGCAGCGAATAATTTGCTAAGGTACGGCGTACCAACATCCCGACGCTCATGGAACGGCTGATTTTCTTCGATATCGACGGTACGCTGACGCGCACGCAAAACGGCTTCATGCCTTTCAACCAGGCGATCATGGATACGTTTAACGTCGCCGCCGATATCCGCTCGGTCTTCCCCGACGGCATGACCGACCCCCATATCCTCGAAGAGATTTTCGCCAGGGCCGGAGCGGCGATAATGATCTCCTGTGATCAGTTGAGTCAGTTCTCGAATAACTTGCGGCGAAACTACGCCGCGGCCCTGGAGAATGGAACGACGACCGTGCGATCCCTCCCCGGCGTGCCGGAGTTGTTGGAGCGCTTGTCTGTCGACAAAAAGTTCGCTCAGGGGGTTGTCACTGGAAACTTCGAGGCCACGGCGCGCATCAAGCTTGAAGCCGCGGGGCTGGCCTGTCACTTGAGCTTAGGCGCCTACGCCAGCGACTCAAGCCAACGTCCCGATTTACCGCCGATCGCCAAACGGCGTTGGGAAAAGGGCTCGGGGCGCGCGATTCGGTCCAATGCATGCGTCATCGTCGGCGACACGCCTAAAGATCTCGAAGCGGCGCGCGCCAACGGCATGAAGTGCGTGCTGGTCGGTACGGGACGGCATCCCATCGAAGAGTTGCGGAATCATGTGCCCGATGCGGCTATCCCTGATCTGACTGACACCGGCGCGGTCATCGACATGCTGCTCAAAATCTGAGGGGGAAACCATGCGCTATCGTACGATCGGGAAGACCGGCGTAAAAATTTCCGAGATCGGCTTCGGCTGCGGCAACAATGCGGTGTTGATGGTCCGGGCCAGCCATGAAGATCAAGTGAAAGCGGTGCGCCACGCGCTGGATCGGGGAATCAACTTTTTCGATACCGCCTTCGCTTACGGCTTGGGGAAGTCGGAAGAGAACCTTGGCGGGATTCTTAAAGAGCTGGGCGCCGAGCCGGTGATTTCCACCAAGGTTCGCCTTGAGGCCGATTGCCTCGGTGATGTCAGAGCCGCGACGATCCGCGCGGTCGAGGCCGGACTTTCGCGCTTGCAGCGTGAGCGCGTCGACTTCGTGCAACTCCACACTCGCGTTACCTTGGCGCAGGGCATGGGCCAGCGCTTTAGTTTAACGCCGCCGGATGTCCTCGGACCCAACGGTGTCGTTGAAGGCTTCAAGACGATGCGCGACCGGGGCAAGGTCGGGCACTTCGGTTTCAGCGGACTCGGCGATTCAAAGGCGCTCCACGAGTTGGTGGACAGCGGCGAGTTTCAGGGCTTTCAGGCCTATTACAATCTGCTTAACCCGAGCGCCGGACAATCCGTTCCGGCGGGCTTCAGCGCTCAGGATTACGGTCTCATCATCGATCGGGCGGCGGCGAAAGGTATGGGTGCTTTCGTGATCCGCGTTCTCGCCGCCGGCGCGCTCACGGCCGATCCCAGCGCCGGCGGCGGCAGTCCCGAGCCGCTTTCGCCGGGCTCGGATTATAATCTCGACCTCCAACGCGCCGAGAAAGTAAAAACCGTGCTCGGCGTCGACGGTAAAGAACTCACCCAAGCGGCCATTCGCTTTGGTTTGATGAATCCGAAAATCTCCACCGTCCTCGTCGGGTTCTCGAACACAATGCACATTGATGAAGCGGTGGCCTGCTCGGGGGCGCCGGCTTTGTCTGATGATGAGATCGCCAAGTTAAAGCGGCTGTGGGAGACGGATTTCGAGAAGTTGAGTTAGGAGGATTGACGATGGCTTTGTTCTTTCACTCCGACGATGTCGATCAGCTGATTCCGTTCAAAGAGGCGGTGGCGATCGCGGAGAGCGCGCTTAAAGACATGGTTTCCCCGGCCGGCGTCAATGCGCCGCGCAAGCGCCTCAATCTTCACCGAAAGGTCGGCGAGGGACGATTCGACACGGTTCTCAACGTCTACGCCGGCGGATCGGCATCCTACGGCGCCATCGGGGCGCAGGTGGCGCTGCACCGAAAGGCCATCGTCGGCAGCACGCAAAAGCGCCCGCCTTACAATCCCGAACAGACGGAGCTGGCGCTGATCTATGACACGGACGGCGGTACGCTGCTCGGGATCATGGCGCACCGGCCGCGGCATGTGGGGGGCGCCGCCGATTTGCGCACGCCGGCGGTGAGCCTGGCAGGGCTGGATCTGCTCGCCCGCAAGGATGCAAAGCGGGTCGGCATTTACGGCTCGGGACAGCAAGCCTATTCGACGTTCCTCGGCCTTACGGAACTAAGGAAGATCGAGAGCGCCAAGGTTTATAGTCCGACTGCTGCGCATCGGGAGGGCTTCGCCAAAAAGATCAGCGCAAACACGGGAGTGCCGGTGAGACCCGTTGACCAACCACAGGATGCCGCAAAAGATGTCGAAATCATTCTCTGCATGACCAACACCAACGTCCCGGCGATTGACGGATCATGGCTGGAAGAAGGGCAGTACATCATTTCGGTGATCGGCAGCAACATCGAGCTGGTCAAAAGCGGCAATATCGCCGCGCCGCGGAGAGAAATCGACGACGCGACGCTCAAGCGCTGCGATTTCGTCGTGGCGTTGTCGAAAGCGCAGGCCATCGACTCGCAGCAGGGCGACATTTACTGGCCGGTTCAAAATGGCGTGATGACCTGGGACAAAGTGGTCGACATCGCGGACGTTCTTTGCGGCAGGGCCAAGGGACGGAGCAACGACAAACAGATCATTCTCTACAAGAACCAGGGCGGTCAGGGGATCGTCGATATCGCTCTTGCAAAAAAATGCTACGACCTCGCCAGGCAGCAGGGCAAGGGTGTCGAGATGCGCATCGAGCCGCGGGAGAACTGGTGGGTGCAGGGCGGCAGAACGGAAACCTGGTGATCCGATTGCGCCTGCCGAGAATCTCACCTCGGGCCAAGGAAGGGTAGCGATGAAAATCACGAGCGTGCGTTCCCAATTGGTTAAATTGCCGGCGGAGGAGCCGCTCGCCGGCGGGCCGCCGTTTTACCGGCCGTTTCATGAATTTGTCGCGCTGGACGTTCAAACCGACGAAGGCATCGAGGGCATCGGCTTCACGACTCTCAACGGACCGCTCGCGCCGACGCTCAAGCACGCGGTGGAGCAGCTTGGCGCGCTGATCGTCGGCGAGGACCCGCTGCGCACCGAAGCGGTGGGCCGAAAGCTGCGTGGCGCGGCTTGGGGTTCGGCGCAGGGCGGGATCTTCACTCTCGCTTTTTCCGCCATCGATATCGCGCTTTGGGACATCAGGGGCAAGGCGCTGAACCAGCCCTTGGCGACGCTTCTCGGCGGGCTGCGCGACAAGGTGCCGGCCTACGCGAGCGGCGCGCTGCTCAGGAGCTATTCTCTGGATCAACTGCTCAAGTCCGCGCGGGTGCTGGTTGAGAAGAGTTTTAAGCAGATGAAAACCCAGCTTGCCCTGCCGGGGGAAACCTCGCCCAGAATCGAAACCGAGCGCGCCCATCGTCTGCGCGAAGCCGTGGGCCCGGACATCGATCTCATGTGCGACATCAACCAACGCTGGAGCGTCAATCAGGCGATCGACATCGGCCGGCGCATCGAGGACGTCCATTTGTTTTGGCTCGAAGACGCGACCGCGCACGACGATTACGCGGGCTTGGCGCGAGTGGCCGACGTGCTGGCGACGCCGCTCGCCGGCGGGGAGTGCTATTACGGCATCACGCCGTTTCGCCATGCCATCGAGGCGCGCTCGGTGGACATCGTGATGATCGATCTGTTTCGCGTCGGCGGCATCGCCAACTGGATGAAAGTTGCGGGCATGGCGGAAGCGTTTAACCTGCCGGTGGTGAGCCATCTGATACCCGAGATCCACGTGCATCTGGTTTCGGCCATCCCCAACGGCCTCACCGTCGAGTACATGCCGTGGTCGTTCAAGCTCTTCGAGGAAGTGCCGGCGCCGGTAAATGGCGAGCTTGCGGTGCCGTCAAAGCCAGGACTCGGTCTGTCATTCGACCGCGCCGCGCTCAAGCGCTACGCGGCATGAGCCAAACTAAAGGCGAAGCAAAGCCGGATTCCACATTCGCAATTGGCGCAAAGATCGAGGAGCAAGTCTTCCGTAGCGAAGCCAATGGTTCCCTGCCTCTAAGCGGACATTGATCGGCGGTGGTTTGCCGAGAAATCGAAAGACCCTCACTACGGCGCAGTGAAAATGCGAGAAAGACTTTGAGAGAGCACGGCTGGGTGGCTTTGCTACTCCAGGTTCGCTCCTCGCTCACCCCGGCCGCAAATTCACCTGCTGAAATCAGGGTAATCCCGGCTAGGGCTTGATGTCCTGGAGAAACCACTCCGAGGGGATTTCGCGGCCCAGGCCTTTTTCTTTTGCGCCCTGATAGGCGCAGTGGCCCATGGCGGCGAACTGGACGCCGGTGCCGACATTGTTCAAAAAAAACGTGATCTGTTTGTCGTTGCTTCGACTGGGGACTTTGCCGGCGATCAGATCGCAAATTTCAGGATAGCGGGTCCAATCGCGGGGCTTTTCGCGCCGCACGCCGGGCATATCGTCGATAATTCCAGGCGGTTGGTAGTGCTGGATGCCGCCGAATTGAGTGTGAATCGCGATGACGTCGCATCGGTCCAAGACGCCGAGATCGGTCTCGAACTCGCGGATCGAGTTATAATGCATGCCGAGTTCAAGCCAATCGGGTTTTACGACCGGCCGAGAAGAGTTGGTCGCGCTGCAAATGACGTCGGAATCTTTCACCGCTTCTACGGCGCTGCTTACCGGTTCGCCGGCGACGCCGGTTTCTCGCGCCATTTCCTCAACGAACGCTCTTCGGTGATCGGGATTCGGACTGAACACTTTGACTTTCTTCAGAGGCATGACGGCAGTCATGTAACGGTAATGAGAGCGCGCCTGGCCGCCGGAGCCGATGAGTCCGAGAACCTCGGAGTTTTTGCGCGCCATGACTTTCATGCCGAGCGCGCTGGTCACGCCGACGCGGGTCTGTTGAATAAAGCCGTCGGGCATGATCGCGAGCAGTTCGCCGGTCGCGGCGCTGAAGAGCTCAACCAGACCGACGAACATGCCTTTGCCGGCAAGCGGGAGTTTTTCCAGCCTTACGGAATCGTGAAGCTGTTGCTCCTGCACGATATCGGAGGTGACGCGTAGCGCCAGCACGCCCAACTTTCCGACCCCGCCGTCCACCGATTTAAAACTGTAAGTGGAGTTGGGTAAAGAGTGGGGAAGATAGGAGTGGCAAGTCGGGCGATTGACCGCGCGGCTGGCGGCCTGCTCTCGATAGGATTCTTCCATAACGTCCAGGCATTCCCGAACATTCAGTGCCGCTTTGACGTCGTCGTTGCTGAGAATGAGGGTCATTCTTTCCTCCCGCTAAATTCATTTATCCCTAACCGATCAACGCGCCATTGTCCAATAATCGCCGGAAGAATGATGAGCAGCCCAGAGTAATAGAGTCGTTCGGTTCGTGGTTTAGTTCGCCTTAGATCCCTCACTTCGTTCGGGATGACAAATCGTCTACGTGTCATTCCGAGAGGAACGAGGAATCTTTCTTGTGTCGATACTGCGCTTCGATTCTGAAGGAACCGCTACCGTGTTTGACAAAGTTGGGTTGGAAGTTGAATGATGCGGCCATAGCAAGACGTCGATAAGCGGGGATCACGCGGATCGAAAGTCAACTGAAAAAATAAGGAGCGGGACATGGACGTAAGACTGGAGCGGCTGGGCAAGGCGGCGTTCGCCGTGATTGGCGCGGATGGTGCGACCAATTTCGGCATCGTTCGAGGCGAGGACGGCTCGGCGCTCCTGATCGACGCCGACATCCGGCGCATCGACGAAATCGAAGAGGCTTTGAGGCGGGCGGAATGCCGGGGCGTCAAATATCTTTTCATCACCCATGAAAACTTCGATCATGCTTCCGCCAACGACTATTTCGGGAAAAAAGGCGCCGTGTTGATCGCCAGCCAAGGCTGTCTCGATGCGCTGATGGACGACGGCGATGCCAAATTCGCCGAAATGTCCAGCAGGTCGCCGGAGCTGTTTGAGCGATATCCCGGTCTCAAGATGAGGTTGCCGCATATCGTTTTCGCGACTGGTTTGACTGTGAAACTGCCCGGCGCGACGGTCCAACTTCGCCACTACGATCAAAGTCACAGCCGCGGCGACGCAACGGCCTATTTTGCCGAGGAGGAAATATTTTTTGCCGGCGACTTGCTCTACACCGAATCTCATCCGGTCACGATCTATGGGCTGATCGACCGCTGGATCAAAACCCTCGGAGAGCTAAGACAGTTGAGCTATTCCAAGATCGTGCCGGGCCACGGCCCATGCGGCGGCACGTTGGAGATCGGCAGACGTCAGATCGAAAACTTCCAACGGTATTTGGAGGAATTTTACCGCCGGCTCGACGAAGCCAGGACCGGACGCAAGAGCGCGCAGCAAATCGTGGACGAGACCTACGAGGCGTACCCAGGCTTCGGCAAACGCTGGATGGTCAAACGCAACGTCGAATATTTTCTGGGGCACGAGCGTTGAGAGCGAGCATGGCCCGACGCATCTGGGTAGCCGTCAAACCGCAAGCGCGAAAGGAAGAAATCGTCAGGCTCGCGGAAGGGGAATATCGCGTCTCGGTTCATGCTCCGGCTAAGGAGGGGAAAGCGAACGAAGCGGTGATCGAACTTCTCGCCAATCACTTTTCCGTTACCAAGTCGGCGATCAGGATAGTTCGTGGCCAAACTTCTCGTAAAAAACTTATCGAAATTGGTTAAGGACTCTTCGTTTGCGCCAGCGGCGAAATCGTGGCCTATTGAGGGTGTTCCAAATATCTAAACAGACTGCTGAAAAAGACTCATATGCCGATTGCCCTGAGCATGGTCGAAGGGTGCGCTCAATCGCCTCGCTACAACGTGCCAGCTTGCAAAGCGCAAGGGGCAAAGAGCAAAGAGTAAAGGAGAACGCTTTGCGCCATGCCCTTAGCCCTTAGCGAACTTTCGCGCCTCGCCTCTGAGATCTTTTTGAGCAGCCTGCAACGGAGTTTTTCAACGATCTGCTAAGGATAACCGATTTGTCGAAGATCGAAACCACTCAGACACTCGGCGTTCCGCTCGCAAGTTGGGGCCGCTTGGCAGCGAACTGCACGGCGCATATGACCGAGCATCTTTTCAACGGCGTGATCGCGGTGATTCTGCCGCTCATCACTGCGTCTCTCGGCTTGAGTTTGGCGCAGGCCGGCGCGCTGGCCTCGGCGCGCACCTTGATGGCGGGCGTGGCGAGCTTCCCGTCGGGTTTCTTCGCCGATCTGGCGCGCCGGCGCAATATTTTGCTCGGAGTTTGTGTCGCCATGATCGGCCTAGCCAGCCTCGGTCTCAGCGCCGCATCGAGTTTCCCGATCTTGATGATTTTTATGGGCCTCGGTGGTTTCGGCAGCGGGTGGTTTCACCCGCAATCCCTGGCGATTCTGTCGACGAAATACCGCGAACAAAAGGCGTTCGCCCTGGGAGTCCATGACAGCAGCGCCAACCTGGGCGAAGTCGTCGGCCCGCTCGCCATCGGACTCCTGCTCAATTTTTTCGACTGGCGCGCGACGCTGCAGATCTGGGCCGTTCCCGGTTTGATCATAGGAATCGTTTACGCGGTCCTTGGCGCAGAGAGCAATATGGCCGCGCCACGCGCGCGCGATTATCGACGAGCGGTCTGGGAGGACGTGCTCAAGAACAAAACTGTTTTCGCTCTGGTCGCCGTCTCGACGCTGCGCGCCATGGGGCAAACGGCCCTGGCGTCATTTTTGCCGCTTTACCTGGTGTTGCACCTCAAGCTTGCGGCCGGCGTTGCCGGCGCGTTGATGTCGGTTCTGTTTCTGTTTGCCGGCGTGGCCCCGGCGGTTGTGGGATGGATCTCGGATCGCTTCGGCCACAAGCTCTTGATCGTCGTCTTCTCGATGCTCAGCGTTGCGACGATCGTCGCCATTCCCCACTTGGGATCGGGCCTCATGCTTGGCGTGGGACTCGCCGGACTTGGGGCGCTGCTCTGGGCGCTGCGGCCGGTCATTGTGTCGGCGGCGATGTCGGCGGTGCCGACACATCTTTCCGGCAGTATCGTGGCGTTTATCTACGGTGCGAACATGGGCGTTTCGTTTATCGCACCGCTGATCGCCGGGCTGGTGGCGGACCGCTACAGCTTGCCCGCCGCGTTAAACGCCATCGCAATTTTTCCCCTGCTCGCGGCAACCATCTGCTTCCTCGTGGTCAAGCCGGCGGCGCAACCGGCCAAATAGCAGCCGCGCGCCGGAATGCCTCCACTTCCACGGATTAAAACAGCGTTGATTTGCGCGTTCCTAGCTCGCATTATTCGTTGGATACGGAGGCCGAGGGAAAAATCCTTCCGGGAGAAGGCTCAGCCTGAGGCTGATCCGCCTCTGGCGGAAATGCGGCCTGTGCCTTGAAGTGTATTGAGAACCGCTCGTTCGGATCAAACACCAGTGGAAAAAAGTGAGCGAGTGACTCAGTGCAGACAAGTCAACGTAACATTACGTCCGGGTGCCTTCTCCCTCCAGGCTTTCCCCCTCGACCTCCAGGGTGTTGTGACTTGTGACTACGCATCATGCAGGCCAGTGTCATGGAACGGCGTTAAGAGAGTTGACGTAGCCGTGGATAGGCGAATCACGGCGCGGGGTCAGCGGCGCCGCTTGTGCGTGGGTTTGCGCGCTGATTTGGATTCTTGCGCTTGGGCGATCGCGTCGCCGCTCTGACCTTCGAGTTTGGGCTGGATATTGTCGTTGATCCACTTTTGGTCCCACCACTCCTTCGGTAAAATCGCGACCCCGCCCAGATAGACTCCATAGTGCAAATGATCGCCCGCGGCGAGGCCCGTCTCGCCGGTCTTGCCGATCGCCTGCTGTTGCTTGATTTGATCGCCGACTTTGACGTCAATGGAACTCAAGTGGGCGTAGAGCGTAAAAAGTCCCAGGCCGTGATCCAGGATGACCGTGTTGCCGTAAATGCCCAGATCGCCGACGAAGGCCACAGTGCCGCTGTTAGCGGCTTCGGCGGGATAATGCTTGGTGACCGACAGGTCAAAACCAAGGTGATAGGCGTTGTCGATTGCTTCGTTGTTGTAGACGTAGGTCCGCGCATCCGCGAAATTGGCTTCGACTTTGGAGTTGCTCAGTTGGCTGAACGCGCCTTTCCAAAGGATCGACGGGGTGGACTTCCTGGTAATCGCGGCGATTTTGTCTTCGTTCTCTTTTCTGAGTCCCTTGTTGACCCGGAGAAATATCTCTTTTGGGCTTCCCTGGCGCGCGCCGACGTCGTTTAACAGCGGCGCGACCTTGCTCTGAATAAACTCATCATTGATAGCGATGGTGCTCTTTTTGTATTTGACGTTTTTAAGCTCGTAGACAAGCCGCATTTCTCTGGCATTGCCGGCTTTGTCGGTAGCGACGAGCATCGCTTTTGCATCCTCCGCGACGTTATAGGGGTGGGCGAAAAACGCAATATAATGATCGGGGTGGTCTTTAATTTGACCTTTGGCGCCGGGGAAAAAATAATCGCCGATTTTAACTCCGGTCGTTACCGTATCCGCGGACGGTTTGTAGACGATCATGCCGACGCCGCCGAAGTTGACGTAGCGGTCGTCGGCGAAGAGTTCGAGGGCCGGCGGGGTGATGTCGATAGTGATATTCTTTTGGATCACGGTCTGGTTGCCGCGGAAAAAACTCCACAGCGACCGGTCGCGCGCGCTGACGCGCAGCACCGCCGGCCCTTCTTTGATGCCGGTGAGTTTTGACGACAGCGCAATGGTGATCTTCTTTTGCATTACCGGCTGGTCGTACTGCTCGGATACCAGCCCATGCTCGGCGCCGCCCGAAGTGAGCGTCGCGGTGACGGACTTTAAGCCGGTGCCTTGGTCGGTGACGTCGATCTCGACGGGCGCCAGGCCGATAGCGTCGGTGTCGGGGGTGAGCTTGATCTTGGGTTTATGCCATTCGAAGCGCGGCACCAGGAAGTACCCGCCGCCTAGCAGCGCGATGATGACGATTAAGTAGAAGAAATTGATGACCCACCGAAAGCTTCTCGGAGGTCTGCGAAGTTCGAGAGCGCTCATGTTTGGTTGTCGAAAGTTGTGGATCGCGAAAGGTTCGTTTCAATCAAAATAGACACTCGCACGAATGAAGTCAATCAAACGGCGGCCGGAAAGCGCACCGCCGGTGCGGAGTCCAGTCGGTAGACTGTGCCACCATAGCGAAAATGCTGGTTGGACCCTTCTAGTGTCATTTCGAGCCCTTCGGCAGTGCTCAGGATAGACTCTGCAAGAAATCCTTCTTAGATCCCTCGCGTTCGCTCGGGATGACAACCCATCGGTCTGGGGCATAGCGACAGAGTCTGTGGGCGAGGCGTGGACGACGTCCCAAAACCGACCTTACAACATGCCCTTATCGCTGAAGCTGAAATAGCAGTCGTTGCCGATGACCACGTGATCGAGCACGCGGACGCCCATCACCTCGCCGACCTCCTTAAGCCGCCGGGTGATCTCGATGTCTTCCTGGCTGGGGGCGGGATCGCCGCTCGGATGATTGTGGACGAAGATGACCGCCGCCGCGGAATCGCGAATGACCGGATTGTAGACTTCGCGCGGGTGCACGAGCGAGGCGGTGAGGGAGCCCTCGGAGACTTTGACGTCGCGGATCTTTTTGTTCTTGTTGTTGAGCAGAACGACGTAAAAGAGTTCCCGTTTTTCCTTTGCCAAATTATCGCGGAAGTGGCGGTAGACATCTTCGGAGGAGCGCAGCGACTCGCCGACTTGCCACTTGTGATTCGCCACGCGCCGGGCGATTTCCAGGCAGGCTTTGAGCTGCGCGATTTTCGCCGGCCCAATGCCTTTGACGCCCCTGAGTTCGCCCACCGACGCGTCGTCGATGCCTTTGAGTCCGCCGAATCGATGCAAGAGCAGGCGGGCGTGATCGATGGCGCTTTGCCCGGTGCTGGCGTTGCCGTTGCGCAAGATAATGGCCAAGAGCTCGGTCTCGCTCAAAGCCTGGGACCCCTTGGAGAGGAGCTTTTCCCTGGGCCGATCTTCTTCCGGCCATTCCTTGATGGGCTGGTATGAAGCCATGCGTACCTGCGGCGCTATAAGCATAACTGGGCACTGCACCGCTTAAAGTTGCCGCATCTGTACCACACTCCGGGCCTCAGTCCAATACGCGCAGGACCAGCCCCTTGAGGTATTCCCCTTCGGGATGGTGCAGGCTCACCGGATGATCGATCGCTTGGCCAAGCCGCCTGAGAACGCTGACTTTTCGTCCCGCATCGACGGCGGCGCCGAATACGATTTTTTGGAAAAGATCTATGGAAAGATGCTGGGAGCAAGAAAAGGTGAGCAGAAGACCGCCGGGGTTAAGATGTTTCAGCGCGTGGAGGTTAAGAAACTTGTATCCACCTGCCGCGGCCGTCACGTCGCTCCGCTTGTGCGCCAGCGAGGGCGGGTCGAGCACGATCACGTCAAAGGTTCTGCCGCATTCCTTGAGATACGCAAAGGCGTCGCCCTTCAGTAATTCTCCACCATCGGGGAATCCGTTGAGCGCGAGGATCTTTTCGGCGAGCTCCAAGGCGGGCCGAGAGGAGTCGAGCGTTATCAACTCTTTCGCGCCGCCGCCGAGAGCATAGAGCGAAAAAGCACCGCTGTACGAAAAACAATCGAGGACGGTCCGTCCGCGCGCAACCGTTGCGAGGAAGGCGCGGCTATCGCGCTGGTCCAGGAAGAAACCGGTTTTCTGCCCGCGCCTGACATCGACCAGAAACTTAAACCCGTTCTCCTCGATAGGGATCATGTCGGGTGGCTCCGGGCCGGCGAGAACGCCGACGGAGTGCCCCAGACCTTCTTCGTCGCGCACTCTGCCTTCGCTTTTCTCGAATATTCCATGGACGGACTCTAGAGCGGAGAGCGCGGCGACGATATCGTCCTTGAATAGTTCCATGCCCGCGGTGAAAAACTGACAGACAAGGAAATCGGCGTACCGGTCGACGATCAAGCCGGGAAGGAAATCTCCCTCGCCGTTGATCAACCGGTAGGCGTTGGTCTTGGTGGAAAGGTAGTTTTCTCGTAGGGCGAGCGCCTGAGCGATCCGGCGCGCAAAGAAATCGCGGTCGATAATTTCTTCGCGCCAGGTGAGCAGGCGAACGCGGATCTGCGACTTGGGATTGTAGAGGCCGCGGGCGAGCCAGTTTTTTTTGTAGTCGAGGACGTCGGCGACACCGACGGCTTCCGCATCGCCCTCGACGCTGTCGACGGCGCCGGAAAAGATCCAGGGATGGCCGCGGCGAACGGGGAGATCTCGGGCTTCTTTGAGGAATAGCTGTACCATCTGACGCTAAGCCGAGGATGGAGAATAGAGGATAGAAGATCGATCCTCGATCATCCATCTTCGATCCTCGTTTTTGGGTTGCCGGGCCAAGGGTGCGGGCAGGCCCTAGTCTTTCCTAATGAAGCTTCCGCTCTTGCCGCCGCTCTTTTTCACCAGGCGGATTTCGCCGATGGTCATTTCGCGATCGACGGCCTTGCACATGTCGTAGACCGTGAGTCCGGCAACCGATACCGCCGTCATCGCTTCCATTTCGACGCCGGTCTTGCCGTCAACGCGGACCGTGGCTTCGATTTCGACGCGAGCAGGTTTCTCCTGGGGCGTCAGATCGATTTCCACCGACGTGATGTTGAGCGGGTGGCACATGGGAATGAGTTCGCAAGTTTTTTTTGCCGCCATAATGCCCGCTACGCGAGCCACTGAAAAGACGTCGCCTTTTTCGACTTTGCCTTCAAGAATAAGCTCCAAGGTCTCCGGGCGCATGTGAATGGTGCCGCGCGCGACGGCGATGCGGTTGGTGACGTCCTTGTCCGAAACATCGACCATGCGCGCCCGCCCCTGATCGTCCAGATGACTCAGTTTCGCCATAATCCGGTTTCTTTCTCCACCGAGCTTTTTATGTTACAGAAATCGAATGGATAAGAAAAGTCACTATCGCGTTATTATTCTCGGTTCCGGCGCGGCGGGCTTGACAGCCGCCATCTATGCCGCCCGCGCTAATCTTAAACCGCTCGTTATCGAAGGGTCGCAACCCGGCGGGCAGCTCACCATTACAACCGACGTGGAAAACTATCCGGGCTTTCCCACGGGCATCATGGGGCCGGACTTGATGGAGGACTTCAAGAAGCAAGCCGTTCGCTTCGGCACTGAAATGCTCTTCGGCGAAGTGACTTCTGTGAATCTGAAACAGCGGCCGTTTGAGGTAACGGTCGGAAAGGAAAGCTACACCTGCGACGCTTTGATTATCGCCACCGGCGCGACGGCCAAGCTCTTGGGAATCGAATCGGAAATGAAGCTCATGGGCCACGGGGTGTCGGCATGCGCGACCTGCGACGGATTCTTTTTTAAGGACAGAGAGTTGGTCGTAGTCGGCGGCGGAGACACGGCGATAGAAGAGGCGACGTTCCTGACAAAATTCGCAACCAAAGTGACGATCGTTCACCGGCGCGACAAATTGCGCGCCTCCAAGATCATGCAAGACCGCGCCGAGAAAAATCCCAAAATCTCGTTTGTCTGGGACACGGTCGTCGAAGAAGTTTACGGCGATCCGAAGGCGGGCGGCGTCACCGGCGTTCGTTTCAAGAACGTGAAAACCGGCAAGACCGAAGACTTCAAATGCGACGGCCTTTTTATCGCCATCGGCCATGAGCCCAACAGTAAACTGTTCGCCGGCCAATTGGAACTAAACCCGAGCGGCTATATCCTCACCTACGACGGAACCAAGACCAACATCCCGGGCGTGTTTGCTTGCGGCGACGTGCAGGATCATGTCTACCGCCAGGCGGTCACTGCCGCCGGCACCGGCTGCATGGCCGCCATCGACGC
>Ga0326597_10007980_pt1 | contig 14340 bp, 13 predicted proteins | sample RVTome_12_FD_203789 | JGI IMG/M metagenome (GOLD analysis project Ga0326597, IMG submission 203789) | Soil microbial communities from uranium-contaminated site in the Upper Colorado River Basin, Wyoming, United States - RVT100D185 | ecosystem: Environmental > Terrestrial > Soil > Contaminated >... | reverse complement strand
GTGCGCCGTCCCTCTTCGACGGAGACGTTGCCCAGCCCCATGGTGCCTTCGAGATGCGCCCCCTCGACCAGAAACAGAAGCGCCCGGTTCAAGCCGATCGCCCCCCCGGCGGTAACGCCGACCAAAAAAAGCTGAATCGTCTTGGTGACGTCCGCGGTGCGTGCAAGCGCATCGGAAACCTGGTTGAGAATCGTCAATTCGGCCACCTTGCGGCGCAGGGAGTCCCCCGTGTTGCGAAGCTGGAGATCGTAGGTGTGCAGCTGATCGAACATTCCCGAGAGGGCGCTGCCCAGCACGCGGTCGGCCGTCCTTCGCCCGTCCGCGCGGGTCAGGTAGCCGCGCAGGGTCTCGCAGTGGATGCACTCGCGGAAGAGAGTCCAGGCGATGCCGGGGGTTATCTCGGTGCCGTCGTCGGCCGTCTTCAGCCAGCAATCACTGTTGCTTCCTTCGACCCGACAGCGATGTGTCGCGGACGCCATGGCCAATCTCCAGTTGGCGCGCGATTCGGCCCGCCGAATCGGGCGGATCGGCGCCGGCCCAGACGGGATCAATATACCGGACACCGGCGTCGGCCGGACAAGATTTTTGTTGTATGCCACCCGGTGCGCGCCTACCGTGAGGGCGCCATGGACGATTCCAGCGAGTACCTTCACCGGATCGTAGCCTTCGCGCTGGCGGAAGATCTCGGATCAGGCGACGTGACCTCCAAGGCGACGATCCCCGCGGACAAGGGCGGCCGGGCCGTGCTGCTCGCGCGCCAGGAAGGCATTCTTGCCGGCAGCGAGGTGGTCAATGCTGTGTTCGCGGAGCTGGGTGGCCAGGCCGCGATCGTCTGGAATGTCGAGGATGGCGACCGACTGAGCAGGGGTCAGGACGTTGCACAATTCGAGGGACCTCTTGCCACGCTGCTCGCCGGGGAGCGTGTGGCCCTCAATTTTCTCGCACGGATGTCGGGGATCGCCACCTTGACGCGCAAATACGTCGAAGCGGTGAACGGCCATCAGGCCAAGATCCTCGACACACGCAAGACCACGCCCGGATTGCGGCACCTGGAGAAATACGCGGTTCGCTGCGGCGGCGGGGAGAATCATCGTATCGGGCTTTACGACATGATTCTGGTAAAGGAGAATCATATCCGCGCCGCGGGAGACATCCAAAAGGCTACACGCGCCGCCCTGGCCGCGGCGGGCCGACATCGACCGCGCCTGGCCGTCGAGATCGAAGCCGGCTGTTTTGAAGACGCGATCGCCGGGGCCCGCCTGGTTCCTGATCGGATCATGCTCGACAACATGAACGCAAGCGACATGAAAAAGACGGTGCTGGCGATTCGTGACATTTCCTCGGACCTGGGTATGTTCATAGCCATCGAAGCGTCGGGAAATGTCACGCTACAGAACGTCCACGCGGTGGCTGAGACCGGCGTCGACTTCATTTCCGTCGGCGCACTTACCCACTCGGCGCCGGCCTTTGATTTCTCGCTTCTGGTCCGATGAACTCCGTTGATCTTCATGCCGATGCCGTGCTGAGGCAACTTCGGCAGGCGCCGCTCTCACCCGCCCGGCTCGCCCTCCATCTCGGGATTAAGAAAGACCAGGTGCAGGCGTCGTTTCGGGAGCTGGAGGCGAGGGGATATCGCATCGCGCGGGGTCCCGGCGACGTCGCCCGACTCTCGGACATCCCCGATCTTATGCTGCCCGACGAGCTGGAGCACGAGCTGGCCGACGCGCGTTTCGGGCGACCGCTCTACACGTATGGCTCGGTTGGATCTACCAACGCTGTGGCCGCGCGCCTGGCCGACGCCGGCGCCCCCGAGGGGACCCTTGTGACGGCGGAAGAACAGACCCGGGGACGTGGTCGGCTCGGGCGCAAATGGCACTCGCCTGCCGGCGTCGGTATCTGGATGAGCCTGATTCTGCGCCCTGCGGCCGATCCCGCCCGCGCCGCCGGTCTCTCCCTGGTGGCGGGGTTGTCCATTGTCGCGGCGCTGCGGCCGCTCACGGAGTCGGATATTAGGATCAAATGGCCGAACGACGTGGAACTCAGCGGACGCAAGCTTGCCGGGGTACTGTGCGAGTCGGCTGTCGAGGGAACGAATGTACGCCACACGGTAGTCGGCATGGGCATCAACATCAATCACGAGTTGTCCGACATTCCGCAGGACCTGAAGGCGATTGCCGTTTCGCTCCGCATGGCCACCGGGCGCCGGCATCGCCGCGTGGAGATTGTGGCGGCAATCCTGCGCGCCTTCGAAGCACGCTACAAAGCCTACTTTGACGGCAGGGCGACACATTTGGTGCAGGAGTTCCGGGAGCGCTCGGGGCTCATCGGCCGGATCGTGCGTATCACTCTGCCTGATCGGACGTACGAGGGCACGGTCCTCGACGTAACCAATGAGGGATCACTGCTTGTGCTCACCGGCAGCGGACCGCGCACGGTTACTGCAGGCGAGGCAAGCCTGAGGACGGACTGACCATGCTTCTCGCAATCGACGTCGGCAATACCAACACGGTAATCGGCTGCTTCCGCGGCGAAACGCTGCTGGGCTCTTTCCGGATCCAGAGTGCCAGTGCCTACACCACGGACGAGGCAGGCATTCTCTGCATGCAGCTCATCAAGCACCATGTCCCCACGGCCGACCGCGTCGAAGGCGTGGCGCTCTGCTCGGTCGTGCCGGCCCTGACGGCCGTCTACGAAAACATGGCGAGATACTACTTCGACAGCGATCCGCTAACGCTGAGCTGCGATTTCGACCTGGGCCTCAAGCTGGCTCACCGCGAGCCGCGCCAGGTTGGAAACGACCGCCTGGCCAATGCCATGGCCGTGGGGGTCCATTACCGACTGCCGGCGGTAGTGGTGGATTTCGGCACGGCTACGACCTTCGACGTCATCGACCGCGCGGGAACCTACCTGGGGGGTGCCATCGCTCCCGGCGTCATTACGAGCTCTGCTGAGCTCTTCCGCCGTGCGGCACAACTATTCAAGGTGCGCATCGAGCAGCCCTCCCGGCTCATCGCGGAGGATACAGCCACGGCCATGCAGGCGGGGATCTTCTACGGCACGGTCGGGCAGGTGGAGAGGATTCTGACGGGCATCGAGCGGGAGCTCGGGGACAAGCCCATGGTGATTGCGACGGGCGGCCTGGCCGAGCTCTGGCGAAAGGGGATCCCGGGCATCGATGTCGTAGACCTGAACCTCACCCTGAAAGGGCTCAGGATCTTCTACGACCGCTGCGGTCCAGCGTCCAAGGGCGCCGGATGAAAGCGGATCTGGGGCGATAACTAATTGTAATACAATACGATACCGTAAATATTCGAATCGCTGCGGCCCGGACATTATTTCTTTTGCGCCCCGAGACGCAGTCGCGTATAATGGTCTTGTTAGCACTCGCTGGAGGTGAGTGCTAACAGTCCATAATGGAAAACCAAGCCTGATTTCGGCTGAAATCCAAACAATCGGAGGAGCTCAAATGAACGTTCGTCCACTGGCAGACCGGGTTGTCATCCGGCCGCTTGATACGGAAGAGACCAAAAAGGGCGGTATCATCATTCCGGATACGGCCAAGGAAAAACCGCAGCACGGCGAGATCATCGAGGTCGGAACCGGGCGCCTGACCGACGAGGGCAAACGCATTGAGGTAGAGGTGAAAAAGGGGGACAAGGTGCTCTACGGAAAGTACTCGGGCACCGAAGTTACCCTGAACGGCGACGAATTCCTGATCATGCGCGAGTCGGATATTCTCGCCGTGGTCGGTTGATTCTGAACGATTGAACCGAAAAGAAAAAGGAGTAGTTGATAATGGCTAAGATGCTTGAATTCTCGTCCGTCGCTCGGGGCAAATTGCTCCTCGGCGTGGACAAGCTTGCGGATGCGGTAAAGGTGACACTCGGACCCAAGGGCCGGAATGTCGTACTCGACAAGAAATTCGGCGCCCCGACGGTCACCAAGGACGGCGTCACCGTGGCCAAGGAAATCGAACTGGAAGACGCCTTCGAGAACATGGGCGCCCAGATGCTGAAGGAAGTGGCCTCCAAAACCTCGGACGTCGCCGGTGACGGGACCACGACGGCAACCGTGCTGGCCCAGGCGATCTTTCGCGAAGGGCTGAAAAACGTGACGGCCGGTGCCAACCCGATGTCGCTCAAGCGCGGCATCGAGCGCGCCGTCGAGGCGATCGTCGCCGAGCTGAAGAAGCTCTCCAAGGATGTGCCCGGCAAGTCGGAGTACGCCCAGGTGGCCACCGTCTCGGCCAACCACGACGCGACCATCGGCAACCTGATCGCGGATGCCATGGAGAAAGTGGGCAAGGACGGCGTGATCACCGTCGAAGAGGCGAAGTCGACCGAAACCACCCTCGAAGTGGTGGAAGGCATGCAGTTCGATCGCGGCTATTCGTCGCCCTATTTCATCACGAATCCGGACACGATGGAAGCCACGGTGGAAGATGCGTACATCCTAATTCATGACAAGAAGATCTCGGCCATGAAGGACCTTCTGCCGCTGCTCGAGAAGGTGGCGCAGCAGGGGCGCCCGCTTCTGGTCATTGCCGAAGACGTGGAAGGTGAAGCCCTTGCCACGCTTGTGGTCAACAAGCTCCGCGGCACGCTGAAGACCTGCGCAGTCAAGGCGCCCGGGTTCGGCGACCGCCGCAAGGCGATGCTCGAGGACATCGCGGTCCTCACCGGCGGTAAGGTGATCTCCGAGGAAGTCGGCTTCAAACTGGAGAACGCGGTGCTGTCCGACCTGGGTCAGGCCAAGCGCATCTCGATCGACAAGGACAACACGACGATCGTGGAAGGCCACGGCAAGAAAGAAGAGATCCAGGGTCGCATCAAGGCCATCCGCAAGCAGATCGAAGAGACCACGTCGGACTACGATCGCGAAAAGCTGCAGGAGCGTCTGGCCAAGCTGGCGGGTGGCGTGGCGGTGATCAACGTCGGCGCGGCAACCGAAGTGGAAATGAAGGAAAAGAAAGCGCGCGTCGAAGACGCGTTGCACGCGACCCGCGCGGCGGCCGAGGAAGGGATTATTCCTGGCGGTGGCGTGGCGTACCTGCGCGTGCGCGGAGCGCTGGACAACATTCCCGCCAACGGCGATGCCGACGAGAAGATCGGCATCAACATTATTCGCAAGTCCCTCGAGGCGCCGATGCGATTCATCGCGGAAAACGCCGGTGAAGAGGGATCCGTCGTAATCAACCGCGTAAAGAACGAGAAGGGCGGCTTCGGCTTCAACGCCATGACCGGCACCTACGAGGATCTGATGAAAGCAGGCGTCATCGACCCGACCAAGGTGGCACGCACGGCGTTGGAAAACGCAGCCTCCATCTCGGCCTTACTTCTCACGACCGAGGCGATCATCGCCGACAAGCCTGAGAGGAAGGACTCTGCTTCGGCCATGCCGGGCGGCATGGGCGGCGGCATGGGGGACATGTACTAGGCAACATCGAGGTCGGACTCGAATTTCCGAGTCGTCCCCGCGATTCTTCCACCCGCCCTCGCGAGGGGGCGGTTTTTTTTCTGCCCGGGCCCGGGGCGAAGGGCCCGGTCTGACTCGAAAAACGGGACTTGTGCCCCGTGGCTGATTGTGTCAGCGGGGGTTCGATTCCTTCCACTTCCACCATTTTAACTTACTGTATATCAACGGTTTATATGTACTCGGAGGAAATTGTCCCCCTTCCGTCGCCGGTCTCTAGGCTCATATCGCGCAATGAGATACGATATCGCAAGATTCTTTTGGGCACAATTTCATCACAGCCGCGGGCGCGTGAATTCAGCACGGGGGTCGTCGATTGCGAAAGCAATGCAGGGACGGTGTCACCGCGACCTGCCGCGAACACGCAGCTTTCGTGCCCGCCACTCGATGCTTATACTTTCATCAAGCAGCCAATCCTATTCCCGTTCGGAGAGTATGGTACACCAACTCCGATGCCGCCTAGCGCCGAAGTCCCTGCTTTGGCTCGTCATTACATTCGCGGCCATGACCTGCCCTGTAGGCCAGAGTGGCGCAGGAGAGCGCGATGTCTATCTCTCTTACGTCAACAGCGCGTTCTGGACGGGTATAAACGACGTCAAGGTGCAAGACAGTATTGCCTATTGTGCAGCGGATTTTGGTCTCATCCTCTATGATGTGCGCACTCCTAATCAGCCCAAGCCCATTGGGCAGCTCTTCTTTCAATCCCCATCTGCGTTATTGATCGACATACGTGGTGACACCGCATACGTCGTTGCGGGGTTTGCGGGTATCTTCGTGGTGGATGTGTCCGATCCTCAACAACCGACCTTGATAGGTCACATAGCCGCCGCCTCTTTTTCGTCCGATATAGCCCTCGATGACACGATGGCGTACGTTTTGGATTACTCGACCGGCCTTTACATCATCAACATCTCTGAGCCGCAGGCCCCGGTGGAGATCAGCCATCTCGACCTTGGGGGTCAAGCCTCGACCATTGCGTACAAGGACTCGGTCGTCTACGTGGGTAATGTCAAAGCCGGACTGCAGCTAATTAATGTGGCTGACCCGGCGCTGCCAACGCTGATGGGCCGAAACGACTACTTAGATTCCATTTGTGACATAGCGGTTTTTGGGAATAAGGCCATCGTGACCAAGCCCCAAGTGTGTTTTAGCCTGGATCTCAGCGACGCGGCATCTCCTGTTATCCTCGACTTGTACGCCGGCGGTTCTTCTCATGCGGCGATGAGCGACTGGGTTGATTCCCTGATCTACGTCGCCCTGTCCGGGGACGGTGTCTGGGTACTCAATGCCTCGAATCCAGCCGACCTACTGCATCTTGCTACGATCAAGAAAGGCGAAGTGGACCGCTTGGATGTTGGAAACGATCGCTTGTATGCGGCGACGGGTTCAGGGCTGGACGTGTATGAGCTCGGCGTCGCCGACAGCATCGAGCGCGTGGGGTCTTCCTTCCCGTCTATCGAGTTCATTGATATGGATCGGCTCGGTAACCTCCTCTATCTCACGTCGCGAGACGACTCATCGGTAATACTGGATATATCCGACCCCACGCATCCCACCGAGGCGGGCGCTTTCCCTTGCCCCGGAAACGGCCGCTGGGTCGCCACCGTCGACGGGAATTACCTTTACCAGGCGGGCTCATATCCACTGCTGGCGATCTATGATCTGAGCGCTCCTCGCTCCCCCGTACTCGTGCGGACATTGGATAGCGGGGACTTCGCGTTCCATGCGCTCGCCGTGCGTGACACTGTGGCTTTCATCGGTGCGGGAGGAGTCAATTTCAGGACGCTCAGCATTGCCGACCCTGCGAATCCCCGTTACCTCGGCAGTTGTGAGATTGGCGGCACAGCGGTCGATATCGCACTCTGGGGGACTCTTGCGTTCGCCGCGGCCCGGGAAGATGGGTTATGCGTTGTGGATGTCTCCGACCCTGCGACTCCAATCTTGCGATCGAAGCTATCATTGCCTGGCTCCGCATGGTCCGTGCGAGTCGAGGACACCCTGGTATTCGTGAATGCGTACAGCAAGCTGTTGTGCTTCAATGCTTCGAACCCGGATTCGCTTATCCAGATCGGTGAATACTCGACATCGCTGCCGGTCACGATCGCCCACATGGAGGATGATCTATTCTACCTCCTGTCATTCGGGAATCTGGAAGTCGTAGATGTCTCGGATCCCACGGCTCCGGTGGTGGCCGCGTCGTACTCCAATCTGAAAGCAGGAGTCGCTTTAGCGAAAGTGGATCCGTATTTGTTCGCCCTGGGGCCGGGGCTCGTTGTGCTTGAGCAGTCCGTGGCCACTTCTGTTGAGCAGCCGGATGCGGCAATCCTGCCCCGCGGCGCGACACTCAGCGCCATCTATCCAAACCCGTTCAATTCGTCCACGAATATCCGATTCGCGCTCCCGGTGGCATCAACAGTGAGGCTGTCGATCCACAATGTGCTGGGTCAGCAAGTCGGCATGCTTATCGAGGAAGTCCTCCCGGCCGGTGACCATTCGCTGACTTGGCGAGGGAGAGATAGCGATGGCCGTTCGTTGGGCTCTGGAGTTTACTTTATGGTATTGGAGGCGAACGGCAAGCGAGTCGTGCAAAAAGGGTTGATGCTGAAATGACTCGTGGAATTCAATTCGACCGACTCTTGGGCCGCCCGCCAGCCGGTCGCCGCTTCGCAATCAACTGAATACAGTATGAATTCAGGCTCTTGCCTGCCCTCATCGCATCGAGCGCGATCTTCTTGTGCAGCTCCTTCCCGACGCGCAGCACGAATTTCCCAGAGTAGTCTCGTCCTGCAGTCTCGGGAGGCACGGGTTCGTCGTCCGCTTCGTGGATTTTGATCCACTCGTCAACCACCTGACACAGCTCCTTGAACACCCTGGTCTCGTCGGGTCCATGAACGCCCCCAATCATGAGCCCCGGGGAGGTTCCAAGGTAGCACTGGTCTTCCTCGGACCACTCCACGATCTTTAAGTATCGATCACCCTTTTTCATGATCTGGCTTCCTCGATGGCTTTATCAACGTCTCTTTCTTGGTAAGGCTTCGCATCGTCGCCCGGCTTGCCGCTGAGAGTGATTTTCACCCCTGACGGATGCTTGAAGTTCCGATGGCTGCCCTTACCCCCTCTGTCGACGAAACCCGCGCGCTTCAACTCCGCGATCAGTTCTCGCAGTTTTCTCGGCATGTATAATAGTACTGCATTGATACTATTGTGTCAATGCTGAATCTCCGGGGCGCGGCCGGAAATGGTTGTTCGATGCGGAGCAGCCTAAGGCCCCTGGTTCGAATGGGTTTGAGGTTAATTGGCATTGGAGCGAAGCTCCGACAGAAAAACCGTCACAATGTCGTCACAACACGGCGTAAGCCCTTGGGCCACAATGCGCATGGGGGAGGGTCGATTCCCCCCGCCTCCCCAGTTCGTCAGGCACGCCTTGAATGCTACGGCACCAAGGGAGCAATGAAGGTCGAACCTACGTCTGCAGAGGAGCGCAAATGGGAATCCAACCGCTTTCCGTGGCCCTACCGGCGCCTTTCATCGCCAGAAAAATCGCCAGCGCGCCCGCCTCGTGACCCTGAACCTACGGCTCTACCGGCAAGCTCGTCTGAACCGCATGGCGAGGTTTTGGGTGGCCCGCCTGAAGGCGTGCGTAATCGCCGTGCGCGTCACCTGCGCCGCCGGCATGGCCCCACCAGCGCGCTGACCCTAGTGCGGGGTGCCGGGATCGGCGGATAAAAAAAGGGCACCCCGGGGTGCCCGATACTGACGCCCGGGCCGCCGATACTACGCGCCGAGGTTGTCCGAATGGAACTTCAGAATCTCGCGGATCCGTTCGCTCAAGAGGCGCCGGCGCGTGGTCGGATAGCCGTCGTAGCCGTCGAACTCGTGGTAGCTCAATGTCGAGATGCCGCGCGCAATAGCGGCGTCGTGGAAAATCCGATTCTGTTCGAGGATGTTGAACTCGGACGAAGTGCCTGCCTCGATGTGCACCTGGACGTTGCTCAACTGGGTCGGGAAGTCCAACATGAACTGGGTGGCATCGAACATCAGCCACTTGCCATACACGTCAGGCCAGATGTCGCCGGTCCAGATGAACGGAAGCGAAACCTTCCAGTCCTGGGCCGCACCTCCGGCCATGGCCGGGTTCATCCATGAGAGGCTGTCGGAATAGGTGGCGGTGGCCGGGTTGAACGGCGAAAAGGCGGCGGCCATCGAGAATACGAGATTGGTGTACGGCTTGCGCAGCGGCAGCTTGATGTCGGGCGTCATTTTGAAAAACGGGAGCACTGCGACGGCATTCGTGATGGTGTATCCGGGCGGCAAAGGCGTTACGAAGTTTTCCTCGAAGACCTTTGGCGCCCAGTCGGTAATGCCGCGGAAGTTGTATTTGCCTGAAGTCTGCGCGAACGCCAGATGCCCGTTGATGCTCGACGCGGAGGCGAAAAGATCGGGGCGTTGCATGGCCAGCATCAGCGCACCGTAGCCCCCCATGCCGACGCCTCCGATGGCCCGGCTTGCGCGCCCCAGCTGAGAGGAGGCCGCGTTGAGCGCCGTGTCCGTATACTGCACGAAGTCGACGAAGGCCGCCTCGTAGAATCCCTGGATGCTGTTCGACGTATACCAGGACCCGCCGTAGGCGTTGTACAGGTCGATCGTGGCGATGATCATCGGCCTTATGACACCGGCATTGATCATGCTGTCGGCAATTTCCTTCAAGCCGATTTCGAAGTAGTAATCATCGTCCACCACAGCGGACGGCAGACCGTTGCCCCCGAAGTCGAGCAGGAGGAAAAGCACCGGGTAGGGCTGTCCCTGCCCCTTGTCGCGATAGCCGGGCGGCACATACGTTTTGGAGGTGCGCAGCGGACTTTCTGTCAACGTCAGGCCGTCGCCCGATGCGGGCAACAGCGCCGATCCTGCCGGTCCGTAGTCGTGCGTGAAGAGCTTCACCTCGCCGGAGTCCCCGGCCACTACTACGGCTACCGGATCGAGCCTGCGGCCGCAGCCGCTGCTTGCCAGGATCGCCACGGCCAGTAGTAGTTCCGCTCCAACCCAGATCAGTTTCCTGCCCATTCTAAATTCCTTCTATTACCATCGGTACCGCAGGGAGAAAAAGGACTCGTGCTGCACGCTGTCGTAGTGTCCGGGGAGATTGGAAGCGGTCCACTCGGACACGTTGCGGCTGCCGTAAAACACCACCCCGTACGCGTAGCTGAACGTGTATCTGCCGAGTGTGTACGAAAGGCCGGCCGACGGGCTCATCTTGTCTCCAACGTCCGTATACAGGGGATTCAACGACGCGACATTGATCGGGGAGGGTTCGAAGAACCAGCCGGCGCGCAACTGCAGGCGCTCGGTGGCGTCGTACTCTGCGCCCACGGCGACCCGGAGCTGGTCCTCCCAATCGAAATGCTCCGAAATCGACAGGGGAACGTCCACCGAATCGGAAGGCGACCCGAGGCTGAAGATGAAGATGTCGTTGGTGGTGGCGATCAAACCGCGGGCCTGCGAATACCACGTGTAACTGAAGTCTCCCGTCAATCGCAAGCGTTCGCTGGGGGAAAAGGCCAGTCCCGCGGAAAGGGAGGGCGGAGTAGTCATTTCAAATTCGGTATCCTGGCGGACCGTGTGGACTTTCCCGCCCAGAAGATCCTGCTCCAGGAGGGGATCGGAGAGTTTCCCGCGTCCCTCGATAGCCGCTGTGAACATCCGCATGAACGACGGGCCATCCAGCTTCACGACCATCTCCGAACGGAAGGAGACCCCAAAAGACCAGCGATCCACTTTGGCCAGAGCCCCCAGATTGTAGCCGAAGCCCCAGCCGTCGCCCTGTAAATACGAGTCTGTAAACAGGAAGCCGTTATTCAGGTTGGGGAAATCGAACGGATCGCCGGGATCGCGAATCAGGTGGGCTCGGTGATTGGTGATCTCGCTGTATTCCATGCTCATGCCTGCCCCAAGGGCGAGCCGATCGGGGACGACTTGAAAGCTCAGGGTGGGCTGGAAGTTCCAGGTGTTGATGTCGGATTCGAAGTCCTGGGAAGGAAACGCCACGTCGCTGTTGTAATAGGGATTGAAGAGCTTCCAGCTCACGTTATTGTCGATGGGTGTGAAGACCGCCAGGCCCAGATTGAGTCCCCAGTCATTGTGCAGCTTGGCGTACCCCCCGAGGTTGGGAACGATGTAGGTCTTCTCGACGTTGTAATAGGCTCCGTCCGGCATGTTGTTCACGCGAATGTCACCGTCCACGCGGAAATCGGGGCGGTAGGTGAGCCGCGGCGAAAAAGCTGCGCCGGAGAGGTACACTTCCGAGCCCTGGAGCCACGCCGCACCCGCGGGATTATAGAAGGCGGCGCTCCAGTCGTCGGCAAGTCCCGTGAACGCACCCCCCATGCTTCGCGCGCGGTCGCCCACACCGGACAACAGGTAGCCCCCGGCCTGTGCAGCAGCGTATGTACAGAGCAGGACAGCGGCCATCCCCCCTACAAGGATGCCCTGATGAATTCTGCCTTGATTACGCAAGGTTTGATCTCCCCGGTTGGACAACACTATCCCACTCCCAAAGTGCAAAGTCAGCAAGCTATTGGCGTTCATGGGGGGTGTCAACGCTTTTTTGCCCGTGAGAACACTGTTGCGGGCGACTTTGTCCGCCTCTTCGGGCGGCAGAGCCGGACGGGCCCGGGCCCGTCACCGGGGCACCCCACGACCCGGTCGACTACCACTCAGGCCTGGGTACTTCCGGGGGAATCGACTATTCCCTTGCGTCGGGGTAGGTCGGAGTTTACCCTCAGGTAATTAGCGGGAGGTAATTACCGTGCTTACGGCCACTCAGGAAGACTATCTGGAAGCGATTCATCGCATTGAACAGGAAGGAGGCAAGCTTGCCGTCACTCTTCTTGCGGAACGGCTCGGCTGCAGGCTGCCGACCGTCACACGGACCCTTCAGAAGATGGTCCGGATTGGTTTCGTGGATCATAAGTCGCGCGGTACGATTCATCTGACGCCGGCCGGACGAGCAACGGCCAGGCATCTGGTTCACCGCCACGACGATCTGGTGAAATTCCTTGCCGACGTTCTGGGATTAGGCGCCGACGATGCCGAAAGCAACGCCTGCCAGCTCGAACACGGCATGTCGGCCCTTGCCGCCCAGCGGCTGCATCGCTGGTTGCAGCACATCGAGCAGCTGGACTCCACAGCGCGCGGTAAGGTTCTGCATTTTCGCGGCCGCGAAGCGGAAGCCGTGCCCGATTTCGACTCGCTGCCCGATGCCCGTCACCAAGGCTGGAGGAGCTGATGCCAGAGCTCGCATCGGGTCCGCGCCGCGGCAGGATCTGGGCGCTGTCGGAGTCGCACGGGAAGTTCCTCCTGCCTTCGATCCGGCGGCCGCAACTCCGTGCGGCCATCGGCCTGGCGGCTCTGTGCGCAGTGATCGGCTGCACCGACTCTGCGTCGAGGAGGCAGCGGCCGCCCGGCTCGGAACAACTCCGCGTCGTGACGACCACCGGCCTGATCGGCGATCTCGCCGCCCGGATCGGCGGACCTCACGTGCAGGTCATAAGCCTGATGGGCCCCGGCGTCGACCCGCATCTGTACAAGGCCTCCGAAGGCGACGTCGAGCGCATGACGTCCGCCGATCTCATTCTCTTCAACGGGCTGCACCTCGAGGGGGCGATGGCGGACCTGTTCCTGCGCATGGCCGAGCGCAAGCCGACTGTCGCGGTAACCGACGGCATCGACCGGTCTCTTTTGCTTGCCCCGTCGGAGTTCAAGGGCAATTTCGATCCGCACGTGTGGTTCGACGTGACACTCTGGATCCGAGCGGCTGCGCACGTGGCCGACGCACTCGGTGAGCGTGACCCGGAACATCGGGGCGACTACCGGGCCAATTACGAGCAGTATGCCGCCCAACTCTCCGAACTGCATCGTGAAGTACAACGGCGGGTTGACGCCCTGCCGCCGGAGCGCCGCGTCCTGATTACGGCGCACGATGCGTTCAATTACTTCGGCCGCGCTTACGGCTTCGAGGTCCGCGGCCTGCAGGGAATCTCGACCGCCGCAGAAGCGGGTACGGCGGACGTGCAGGATCTGGCCGAGTTTATCGCCGGGCGCCGGATCCCGGCGATCTTCGTGGAAACCTCGGTACCGGCGCGCAGCATCGAGGCCGTACAGGCCGCCGTGCGCGCCCGCGGGTTCAACGTGAAGATCGGCGGCCATCTGTACTCCGACGCGATGGGCGATCCGGACGGACCTGAGGGATCTTACATCGGCATGGTCACATTCAACGTCGAGACGCTCGTTTCGGCTTTGGCGGACGGCGCATGAGCGACGCATCAGATCCCGAAGTTCTTCTCCGGGCGAAGCAGACCGCCACCACCAGGAGCGGCCGCGAGGCGGCCATCAGAATCGAGGATCTTACGGTCGCCTATCGCGACTCGCCCGTTCTGTGGGATCTCGATCTGGTCGTGCCCCCCGGGATTCTGATGGCCATAGTGGGGCCGAACGGGGCGGGGAAGACGACACTTATCAAGTCCATCATGGGTCTGGTGCGCCCGGCGGCCGGACAGGTTCAGATCTATGGACGACCTTACGCCAGGCAGCAGAGACTCATCGCCTACGTTCCGCAGCGCGGCTCGGTAGACTGGGATTTCCCGACTCATGTGCTCGACGTCGTCATGATGGGACGCTACGGCCGCCTCGGCTGGCTGCGTCGGCCCGGCGGAAATGATCGCTCCCTGGCTTTGGCCGCGCTCGCCAAGGTGGGCATGGACAGCCTGTCCGAGCGCCACATCTCGCAACTCTCGGGAGGACAAAAGCAGCGCGTATTTCTTGCCCGCGCCCTGGTGCAGGAGGCCCAGATCTATCTGATGGACGAGCCGT
>Ga0326597_10007979_pt1 | contig 14341 bp, 12 predicted proteins | sample RVTome_12_FD_203789 | JGI IMG/M metagenome (GOLD analysis project Ga0326597, IMG submission 203789) | Soil microbial communities from uranium-contaminated site in the Upper Colorado River Basin, Wyoming, United States - RVT100D185 | ecosystem: Environmental > Terrestrial > Soil > Contaminated >... | reverse complement strand
TCGTCGTGCTCCTTTCGGGCCGCCGTCGTCTCTTCGCGCGCGGTTTCCGACGGGGCCTCTCAGGAGGAGAAGAAGCACCGACGCCGTGTTGTTACACCTATTCCGCGCCATTCGCGCCGGTTACCGTCAGGGTGCTTGCTTGATGCAACGCCGCGCTTGCTGCCACCAACCGGCGATTCGGTGATGAATAGACGGACGCGAGGCGCCTAGTTATCGAGCCAGGCGCTCGCGGACGCGTTCCTGCAGCCGGCTCGCAACATTCGGGAATCGGCAGGAGCCCGGACCGGTATCCCTGGCGGGGGCCGGTGTCGGGCGAGAATGAGCCAGGAGATCCGCATGAAGTCCTCGTTTCTGTGGGTCGTGCTGGCGACGGCCGTGCTCGGGACCGCCGAGGAACCCCAGGACCCGGACAGGTCCCGAGCGCGAGCCGAGGCGCAGGTGAAGGCGGACCTCGCTCGTCGCAAGGACGCGGCGCCCGATGCCGTGAGTGTGGTGGAGGTCGCGGAGCGCACCTGGCCCGACGAACGGCTGGGCTGCCTGGGGCGCCGGGGCACGCTCGATCCCGTCCCGGTGCCCGGGTACCGCATCGTGCTCGCGCTGGGCGACCGGCGCTACGTCTACCACGCCGACCGCGAGGGCCGGTTCGTGCCGTGCGACCGGCCCCCGAAGCCGATCAACCCGATCCGCTGACGCCCGCCTCGCTCACGCCTTCCGCAAGGCTCGAAGCAGCAGCGCCACGCCCAACCACAGGCTGAAGGCCCCGAGGGGCCAGGCCAGGGCCTGCGGCCAGAGAACGGCGATGAGGGCCAGCGCCACGAGCAGGAGGCCAGCCGGCACCAGCAGCCGCCGCTCCGCGGGGCCGTGGAGCTTGCGCGGCGAGAGCGCGGCCCCGAGCGCGTTGCCGAGACGGAGGGCTCCGGCCGCGGCCCGACCGGCGCTGCCCCCGCCGCGGCGGGTGCGCGGGGTCTCGACGTCGCCCGCCACGCGCACCCGGCGGCGCTTGCTGAGCACCACCTCGGTCGCACCCTCGAGATCCTTCAGGTACTGCGCTTCCATCGCGCGGGCGAAGGCCTCGTCCTCCACCACCACGTCGAGCTCGCGGTTGCCGATCCAGCTCGCCAGGTTGAGGTTGGTGGAGCCGACCCGTGCCCAGCGGCCGTCGGCCACCGCGGTCTTGGCGTGGATCATGGGCCCGTTCCACTCGAAGACCCGCACGCCGGCCTCGAGCAGCGTGCGATAGCCCGCGCGGGAAATCGCCTGGACGATGCGGATGTCGCTGCCCCGGCCGGGCATGAGCAGGCGTACGTCGACGCGATCCTGGGCGGCGGCGCGCAGCGACTGCACGTAGGTGCTCGTGCCCGCGTAGTAGGCGTCGGTGAGCCAGAGGCTGCGACGGGCCAGTCCGGCCACGAGCTGGTCAAGGCGTAGGAGGCCGGTGGTTCCGGGCGTGGCGGCGACCACGCGCAGGGAAACGTCCCCCGCAGCAGGGGCTGGATCGGCGACGGGACACTCCTCGACGGGGAGCGGAGTGCCGCAGGCGGCCCAGGTGTCGGCGAAGGCTCGCGCCACGTCGGCCACCGCGGGCCCGCGCAGTTCCACTCCGGTGTCGCGCCAGGGCGCGAGCCCGCGGCCGCGGTCGCCCTCCCACGGCTGGCCGACGCAGAGGCCGGTCACGAACGCGACCTCCCCGTCCACCACGAGGCACTTGCGGTGATCGCGGCTCAGCCAGCCGAGCGGCTCGTCAAGCCGCGGCGGGTTGTAGCAGCGAACGTCGACGCCGGCCGTGCGCAGCCCCCTCCAGAAGCGGCGCGAGGTGTTGCCGAGGCCGCCCATCCAATCGTAGACGAGCCGCACCCCGACGCCCGAGCGGGCCTTGTCGACGAAGGCGCGCGCGAAGCGCTCGCCCACCGCGTCGTCGTGAAGGATGTACGCCTCGAAGTGGACGTGGCGCCGCGCCGCCGCGATCGCCTCGAGCCACGCCGGGTAGTTCTCTCCGGCGTCGCAGAGCAGCCGGACGGCGTTGCCCGGCACGAGCGGCGCGCCGGCCGCGCGTGAGAACGCCTGATCGGCGAGGAGTCGAAGCTCGGACACCGGCCGGCCGTGCTCCCGGATTACGGCGCGACCTGCTGCTCCTCCGGGGCCTGCCGCGGACGGCAGCCGGTCTTCGGCAGCGGTGCGTTGGGGAGCGGCGTGCGCGCCAGGCTGAGCCGCGCGGAGCTGACGCCCAGCTCCTTCGCGGCCTCCGCGAGCAGGGAGTAGGCCCAGCGGGCGTTCGTCGCGGCGTCGAGGTAGTCCCAGCGCTTCAGCGCGCGCCCGGCCTTCGCCGCGTAGGCGTCGGCTCTGCGCAGCGTGGCCCTGGCCTTGCGCGCCTCTGGGCTCGCGACGAGATCGCCCGCGAGCGCGTTGGCCCGGTTGAGGTAGCCGGCGGTTTCCCAGCGGCGCATGTTGTCACGGTTGTGGCGGCCGAAGCCGTTGCTGAGGCCGAGGTAGTGCATGACGGTGTCGCTCTCGCCACCCGCCCAGGCGAAGTAGAGGAAGCCGGCGGCAGCGTAGTCGACGCCCAACTCCGAGTCGTAGCCGTCGTGCGGATGCGACAGGCCGATGTGGTGCCCGAGCTCGTGCAGCGTGGTCGAGGTGAAGGCGTAGAACGGCCCGTAGCCGGGCGCGCCGAAGGCGAAGACGAAGCTCTGTGTGCCGTCGACCCAGTTGTCGTCGGCGTACCCCAGCAGGCCCAGGAGCAAGTACGCTCCGATACCCGCGTCCGTGGTGTTGAACGCGAACACGGGCGCCACGTAGTCGCGCGAGCGGTAGGGCGGCACGTAGGACGCACGGTTCTCGTCGAAGTAGCAGAAGAGCTGGGCGAAGGGATCGCCGAACGCCGTCCAGCAGTCGTCGACGACGTTGTTGAACGTGAAGATGTCGAGCGCCTTCTTGGCGCCGTCGTCGATCGGATCGCGGTCGCTCAGGTTCACGCGCCAGCGGTAGTAGGGCTGGAACGACTCGAGCTTGCCGCGGGCGAACGCGGGGTCGATCAGCTCCGTCCCCTTCTGGGCGGGGTTGTCCTCGAACATCGTGACGTGGGCGATCTTCCTGCCGAAGGGCTCGGGCGCGGTCACCAGCGGATCGTAGAGTGGCGACGGGGTGAACAGCAGGTCGATCGCCACGAAGCGGACGAGCAGCCCCATGTCGAACGACAGCAGCTGCGGCAGCCGGTAGCCCAGGGGAAAGGCGTATTCCCAGATCACGGGAATCCGGTAGTCGGCGAGCGCGTCGCCGTCGACGTCCGGGTCGTCGACGTTCCAGTTGCTGCCGTTCCACTCCGGCCCCGCCGAGAAGTCGTAGAACCAGCTGCGGCCCGACGTGCCGCCCCACGCGATCGCCTTGCGGCTGTCCGCAAGGCCGAAGTTGAAGCCGTTGTCGGGGTCGGGCTCGTCGGTCTTGGTGTAGAGGTGGAAGCGGAAGTCGTCGCGCCCGTACCAGTTGACGAAGTAGATCGTGTACTGGTCGTCGCCGCCAGCGTCGTTTTTCTCGAGCCAGCGCTCGACCGACGGGCCGTCGATGTAGAGCACCGTCTCCGGCACCTCGACACCCGGGAGCTTGTTGAGCTGGCCGTTGTAAAGCGTCTGATAGACGGTGCGCGGTCCTTCGCGACCGATCGCCGCGAGCCGCGCGAAGAAGCGGTCGGCGAACGCCCGCCGCTTGTGGACGAGCGTGTACGCGAACTCGTACTCGAGCCCCAGGTCGCGCCCGGAGAGCCCGTAGAACTGCGGGTAGCGCACGACCGGCTTGTACGTCGCGGGCAGCAGGCCCAGGAGCGTCCCGGGATCGACTGCGCCCTCGTCGAAGCCGATCAGCACGACCCGCACGGGGATCTTCAGCTCGTGGGTCACGAACTCGCCCGGCTTCAGGCCTTCGAATCGGTCGCGACCGTGGTGAAGCTCGTTGGCCGCGGCCGGCGTCGCGAGCAACGCCGCGGCGAGCACGGCCAACGGCAGATTACGCGGAAGGACGCAGCGGTCGCGACTCGGCCTGGGCATGTGCGAAACCTCGCGCGGAGGGCGGCGTGTCGAGCACCTGCGGCGCAGGGCCGTGACCCGCGCCGCGTGGACGGCTTGCTTGCGTGTCGGAACGAGACGCTAGGCGAGGCGGGCAGCCGCTGTCAAGGCTCCCGTGCCCAGCCGGGGGGCAGGCCCGTCCGGCGGAACTGCTCCTCGAGGTCGGCGAGCGCCTGCTTCGCCTGCCGGTACTCCTGGCTTTCCACGAACTCCTTGACCTTCATCTGGACCGGGACGCCCTGGTAGAACTGCGTGCGGACGACCTCGTGCCAGCAGGCCGCCTCGGCGAGCGCCAGTTGCTCGCGGGCATTGGCGAAGCGGACCCGCCACTCGGCCTGCTGGAGCTTGCGTTCCTGCCGCTCGCGCTCGAGCTCGCGAAGCGCGGGATCGGCTAAAGGCGGCGCGCCGGGCTCGGCTGCCTCACCCTCGGCGGGGACGGTCTCGGCTTCCGCAGGCGGCTTCTCCTTCGCGAGGTCGGCCTCCGTGAACACCTTCGCCGGCACGGGCGGCGTTTGCTTCTGACGCTTCTGGCGCTCGCGCGCCGCGGCGTCGCCCAGACCCTGGGACCAGGCGGGTGCGGCCAGGACCAGCAGCAAGACGACGCAGCCACTCTTCATGGCACCCTCCTCGTGTGAGGCTATTCGCTGCGCAGCGACGTCGCAGGGTCGACGGCGGCGGCACGCCGTGCCGGCAGATAGCAGGCGGCGAGCGCCGCGAGCAGCAGCACGCTCGGCACGCTCAGGAACGTGAGCGGATCCCCGGCGCTCACGCCGAACAGGAGGGACCGCATCGCGCGGGCGAATGCCAGGGCCGCCCCCAGGCCTGCGGCCACGCCCAGCAGCGCCACGGCCATTCCCTCGCCCAGGACGAATGCCAGGAGTCGCCGCGGGGAGGCGCCGAGCGTCGGCATCACCTCGCGCGGAAGGTCGAAGCCCTCCTCGAGGACGCCGATCACCTGGTACGGCTCGCCGTTCAGGACCAGCGAACCGCCCACCACCCCCGGATCGCCGCCGAACCGGCGCATCCAGATCGCGTGGCCGAGAACCGCACGGCCGCCAGTGCCCGGTTGCGCGTCCTGCGGCCCGAAGAGCCGCCCGTGGACGGCGCGCGCGCCCAGCATCGGCAGCAGGTTCGCGGACGCTCGGATCGTGCCGACCCGCTCGGGCGCGCCGCCTCCCGTCAGGTTGTAGTTCGCTCCGATGGCGATCGCGAGCTCGTCGAAGCAGCGTGGAGCCGCCTGGATGTCGTGGTACTGCGCGGTCGAGAACCAGTCCTCCGCGATGCCCAGGCCGGGCGACCGATTCCAGAGAATCACGAGCCGCTCGGCGTCGGCGTAGGGCAACGGCCGCAGCAGCAGCGCGCTCGCGACGCTGAACACCGCCGCGTTCGCGCCGATCCCGATCGCGAGCGACACGACGACCGACGCCGCGAAGCCGCGGCTCCTCGCGAGCCCGCGCAGCGCGTGGCCGAGATCGCGGCCGAAACCGCTCACGACTCACGCTCCACCCAGAAGCCTCGCGTGCGCGCGAGCGTCAGGATCGCCTTCTCGGTGAAGGTGCGCGGGTCGGCGAACTCGGCGAGCGCCTCGTCCTGGCGGTGGACGTAGGCGCCCAGGTCGGCGAGCACGAGCCATGGGTCGCGCACGTCGAAGAGCGCCTGCTTCGCCCAGTCGAAGGCGCCGGGCGCGGAGGCGTAGCGCGAGCCCACGAGCGCGTCGAGCGACAGGCGCACCAGCGGATCGATCGCGTAGACGTCCTGCGGCCGATACACGCGGCCCTCGCGCCAGGCGTGGGTCTCGAGCGGGCCGAGGCCGAAGAGGAACAGGTTGTCGGCGCCGACCACCGCCTGAAGCTCGCGCAGCGTCCCGTCGCGCGTGCCGAGCATCACGGCGCCGCTCGCCGCGAACCCGAGCGCTCGCGCGCCGGCGGCGCCCGAGCCCGCCGTGCCCGGCTCGTTCGCGAGATCCGCGCCCGCCATGAGCAGCCGGACGGCCGCGGCATCGCAGCGCGGCAGCACGACGACGCGCAGCGCCTTGCGCACGCGCTCGTCGCCGTTGATCGCGTCGGCCACGGCGCCGAGCAGCCCGATCAGCCGGGCGTCCCCGCCCTGCCCCTCGCCCACGCGGGCCAGCACGACGCTGCGGGGCAGAGGCGGCGTCCAGCCGCCCGCCGCGAGCCTCAGGTGCTCGCGCACCAGGCCGAGGGCGCTCAGCAGCGGCCGTTCCTGTGCCGCGAACAGGCCGAGCCTCACGTCCACGAGCGAGTCCGGGTCAAGCTCGACACCAGCCGTGGCGCGGAGGTACGCGCCCAGGCGCTCGCGATTGGCGCGGCGGGCCTTGCGGAAGGCGCCGCGGAACGAGGCCTCGAAAGCGAGCGTCTCGAGCCGCGCGAAGCTCTCCGGGTCTTCGGCCCAGCCGCTCCCGAGCGTGAGCGTCAAGAGCTCGGCGAGCGGCGGGTTGCCTTGCTCGATGATCCGGCGCGCGAACACGGGCGTCGCGCGCGCCTCGAGGGCCGGGCCAACGAGCGCGGCGAAGTCGGCCAGGATCTCGCCGGCGGGGCCTTCCCACGGCGGCGCGACGCAGGCCTGCGCGGAGCCCACGAGCGCGAGCTGGCCGAGGCGCAGGCGCCGGCCCTCGCCTTCGCGGAAGAGCGAAAGGCGGCGGCGCCTCCCGCCGTCGCCGGGCCAGTGCGCCTCGACCTCGTCCAGGTGGCGCCTGTTGATCTCGAACAGGATCTCGAGCAGGCGAGGCTGCTCGGCTTCGAGGAACGCCACGTGCCAGAACGGCCGGCTCGGCTCGCCCGCGGGGCAGCCGAAGCGCGAGACGGTCGAGCCGGTCGTGCGAGCCCAGGCCTCGTCCCAGCCCAGGCCGCGCTCGTCGAGCAGCAGGCGCATGCGCTCGGGAACCACCAGCGCGCCGCGCTCGTCGGTGAGCAGCAGGCGGCCCCCGTCGGCCTCGGCCGCCCGCACCGCCTCGGCCGCGAGCGCGAGCTCGGCACGCCGCCGCTCGGCGTCGTCCTCCGCGACGTCGGGCAAAGGCGGCAGCTTGTGCTCGTAAACCAGGTGGCCGGCGGCCAGCAGCGCCGGGACCAGCTCGTCGGCCGTCTGCAACCCGGCTTCGGCGGCGAGGACGCGGACCACGCGGCTCCCTGCTGGCGGCATGCCCTCTCATTCTGCCCCAGCGCAGACCGGGCGGGGGCCTTCAGGCTCCTGCGGTATAGTCGCGCGAATGGCGCGCGATTCCGTGCTCGGCCCGCATCTCGGGAAGGGCTGACGTGGACACGATCGTCGTCACCGGCGGAGCCGGCTTCATCGGGGCGAACTTCGTGCGCCACGCGCTCGCGCACACCGACGCGCGCGTGGTCGTGCTCGACAAGCTCACCTACGCGGGCAACCTCGAGAGCCTGGCCGAAGTATCGTCGCACCCGCGCTACGCGTTCATCCAGGCCGACATCGCCGATCGCGAGGCCGTGCGGGCCGTCTTCCGCGAGCACGGGCCCGCGGCGGTCGTGAACTTCGCCGCCGAGACCCACGTCGACCGCTCGATCGACGACCCCGCGTCGTTCGTGCGCACCAACGTGACGGGCGCCTTCGAGCTGCTCGAAGCCGCGCGGCTCCAGCTGCGCGGGCACCCACGGGACGGCTTCCGCTTCCTGCACGTCTCGACGGACGAGGTCTACGGCACGCTCGGCGCGACGGGAGCGTTCTCGGAAGCGACGCCCTACGCGCCCAACTCACCCTACGCCGCGTCCAAGGCGGCCGCCGACCACCTGGTGCGCGCGTACCACGAGACCTACCGGCTGCCGGTGCTGCTCACCAACTGCTCGAACAACTACGGGCCGTTCCAGTTCCCCGAGAAGCTGATCCCGCTCATGATCCTGAACGCGGTCGAGGGGAAGAGCCTGCCGATCTACGGCGACGGCGGCAACGTGCGCGACTGGCTGTACGTCGAGGACCACTGCCAGGGCATCCTGCTCGTGCTCCGCAAGGGCGCGGCCGGCGCGAAGTACAACATCGGTGGCGGCAACGAGCGGACGAACCTGCAGGTCGTGGACTCGCTGTGCGCCGCCCTCGACGCCGAGCTGCCCGCCGCGACGAACCCCGCGCTCGCCACGCGCGGCCTCTCGTCTTACGCCGGCCTCAAGAGCTTCGTCCCCGACCGCCCGGGCCACGACCGTCGCTACGCGATCGACGCCTCGAAGATCCGTGCCGAGCTCGGCTGGGCCCCGCGCCACGCGTTCGAGGCGGGACTGCGCGAGACGCTGCGCTGGTACCTCGCGAACAAGCCCTGGTGCCAGGCCGTCCAGTCGGGCAAGTACCGCCGCGAGCGGCTCGGCCTGACGCGATGAAGTTCCTCGCGACCGGGCTGCCGGGCGTCATCCTGATCGAGCCGGACGTCTTCAAGGACACGCGCGGGTTCTTCCTCGAGACGTACCACGAGCGCAAGTACGCCGAGGGCGGCATTCCGGGGCCCTTCGTGCAGGACAACCACTCCTACTCGGCGCGCGGGACGCTGCGCGGCCTGCACGCCCAGCTCAAACACCCGCAGGGCAAGCTCGTGCGCGCGGTCGAGGGCGAGATGTTCGACGTGGCCGTGGACATCCGGCGGGGCTCTCCCACGCTCGGGAACTGGGTCGGCTTCGTCCTTTCCGGGGACAACTTTCGTCAGCTCTGGATCCCGCCCGGTTTCGCCCACGGCTTCTGTGTGACGAGCGAGCGAGTCCACGTCGAGTACAAGTGCACGGGCTTCTACGACCGAGAGGACGAGGTCGCGATCGCCTGGAACGACCCGGCGATCGGCATCGAGTGGCCGATCGCCAGCCCGACGCTCTCGGCCAAGGACAGCGCCGCGCCACGCCTGGCGGAGCTTCTCGAGCGCCTGCCCGCCTGAGGCAACGCGGCACGCCCGGGGCCCGCGGTCCCCGAAGCGGTCCGCGTACGGATGCGCCTCCGGAAAGCATGCGGCTGTGTCCGTCCAATGCCTCGACGGAACCCTCAAAGAGGGAAGAGGAGGAATCATGCGCCTGCGTCGAGGAGATGGAGTCTGGTCGTACTTCCTGGCGGCCGGACTCTTGGGGGCGCTCGCCGCATGCGGCGGAGGCGGGGGCGGGGGCGGTGGTGGCGTCACGACCTCGTCCACCCCGCCGCCCACGCCGCCTCCTCCCGTGGTGGTGGCTCAGGGGCAGGGCTTTCCGCTCACGGCCGGCTTCACCGGGCGTGTTCCCTTCACCACCACTCGCACGGGCCTGCTCGAGGCCACTGTCGACTGGACGTTTGCGGCCAATGACGTCGACGTGTTGCTCGCGAGGGGCGATTGCTCATTCGAGCAGCTCGAGGCGGCACAGTGCCCGATCCTCGCGTTCTCCATCAGCACTACGGCCAAACCCGAGAGGATCCGGTTCGACGGAGCTGCGGCCGGCCCGTACACTCTGTTCGTCGAGAACACCGGCGCGACCAACGAGAGCGTGTCTTTCCAGGTGGTGCTGACGCCGAGCGCCACGGCTTCGGCGGCCGGACTGCCGGATGGCGGGCTGTCCTTCCAATTCAAGACACCGCCGCGCGGATACGTAGAGCTCCGCTAAGCGCTGCTCGCTCACCCGCCTCCGTGGCGACCCCCGCGGGGCTGGGTTATGATCGCCGTTCGGGCTTACGTCACGGGCCGCTGCGCGCGCTACCGGCGCGCGCAGCGGCCCTGAATCCCGTCAGGACCGGAAAGGCCAATCCCGACATGGGTCTACTCGACCTCTTCCAGGGCAAGTTCGTGGACCCGACCTACCCCGGGGTCCACGCGGGCGGCAACGTGGTCACGACGACACTCGACGCGGTGGTCAAGTGGGGCCGGCGCTCCTCGATCTGGCCGATGCCGTTCGGCACGGCCTGCTGCGCGATCGAGTTCATGGCGCTGTCGGCCTCGCATTACGACATCGCCCGCTTCGGGGCCGAGGTGCTGCGCTTCTCGCCGCGCCAGGCCGACCTCATGTTCGTGGCCGGAACGATCCCGGACAAGCTCGCGCCGGTCCTGAAGACGATCTACGACCAGATGCCCGAGCCCAAGTGGGTGATCTCGATGGGCGTCTGCGCCTCGTCGGGCGGCTTCTATCGCTCGTACCACGTGATGCAGGGGATCGACGAGATCATCCCGGTGGACGTCTACGTGCCGGGCTGCCCGCCATCGCCCGAGGGCCTGGTCGCGGCGCTCATGAAGATCCAGGAGAGGATCAAGAAGGGCGAGCAGGCGAAGGAACCGCAGGGTGCCCACCGCCTGGGCGCGCCCGGCGCGGGTGCCATCGACCGCCGCGCCCGGCGCCAGGAGTGGGAAAAGGACGACGCGGCCCGCCAGCGCGAGGGCAAGCCCCCGCGCGGCGTCCTCGAGCTGCGGGTGCTGCAGGCGAACGCGAAGGACGAGCAACATGGCTAGCACCACCGCCGCGGCCCCTCCCGAAGTCCTCGCTAAGCCCGCGGCCCGGATCCTGAGCGAGGCGCTCGGCGAGCGGGTCACAGCCATCTCCGACTTCCGCGGCGACCTCGCGATCACGGTCGAGCGCCGGGCCTGGGTCGAGGCGGCGCGCCTGCTGCGCGACCACGCCGAGCTCGACTACAAGCTGTTCCTGGACCTGTGCGGCGTCGACCACCTCGACCGGGAGGACCACCCCGAGCGCTTCGAGGTCGTGCTGCACGCCTACACGGTCTCGGGGAAGCACCACGTCCGGCTCAAGACGCACGTGCCCGAGTCCGACCCGAAGCTCCCCACGCTCGTAGGCGTCTGGCGCGGGGCGAACTGGTTCGAGCGCGAGGCGTGGGACCTCTACGGGATCGTCTTCGAGGGACATCCCAACCTCACGCGCCTCTTGACCCACGACGACTTCGTCGGCCACCCGATGCGGAAGGACTACCCGACCGCGAAGCGCCACGTGCTCAAGACCCCGAAAGAGCGGCTGCTCGCGGTGCCCGAGGGCTCCGAGCACCTGCTGATCAACATCGGGCCCTCGCACCCGGCGATGCACGGCACCTTCCGCGCGCAGGTGCTGCTCGACGGCGAGACGATCACGGACGCCGAGGCCGAGATCGGCTACATGCACCGCAACTTCGAGAAGATGGCGGAGGAGCGGACCTACTGGCAGATCATCCCGTACACCGACCGCCTCAACTACTGCTCCTCGTTCATGAACGGCCACGGCTGGGCGCTCGCGGTCGAGAAGCTGCTGGGCGTGCCGGCCCCGCCCCGGGCCGAAGCGATCCGCGTGATCCTCTCGGAGTTCTCGAGGATCATGGACCACATCGTCGCGGTCTCCACGAACGTGGTGGACCTGGGTGCGATCACGCCCTATTTCGTGATGTTCCGCGCGCGCGAGGACATCTACGAGCTGCTCGAGGCCTGCTGCGGTGCGCGGCTGACGGTCTCATACGTTCGCATCGGCGGCCTCGCCCAGGACGTGCCGGACGACTTCGAGGCCCGCTGCAGGAAGGCGATCGCGAGCGTCCGCGACGTGTGGCAGCAGGGCCACGACCTGCTCACGCGGAACGTCATCTTCCAGAGGCGCTTCCGGGACGTGGGCGTGATGGGCAAGGACGCGGCGCTCGCGTGGGGCTGGGTCGGCCCCTGCCTGCGCGGCTCGGGAGTGGCCTACGACCTCCGCAAGGACCACCCCTACTCGGGCTACGAGCAGTACGACTTCGACGTGCCCGTAGGCACGACCGGCGACTGCTTCGACCGCTACCTGGTGCGGATGGAGGAGATCCAGCAGAGCCTGCGCATCATCGAGCAGGCACTCGCCAAGCTGCCGATGGGACCTGTGATCACCGACGACCGCAAGGTCGCGCTGCCGCCGAAGTCCGAGGTGTACTCGAACATCGAGTCGCTGATGAACCACTTCAAGCTGGTGTACGAGGGGATCCTGCCGCCCGAGGGCGAGGTCTACGGCTACACCGAGGGCGCCAACGGCGAGCTCGGCTACTACATCGTGAGCGACGGGCAGAAGCACCCGTGGCGGGTGAAAGTACGTCCGCCCTGCTACAACATCTACCAGGCGTTCCCGCACATGATCAAAGGCACCCTGATCGCGGACGCCGTGGCCATCATCGGCGGCCTCAACGTGATCGCCGGGGAGCTCGACAGGTAAGCCATGCCCAAGTGCAGCATCGACGGCCGGCAGATCGAGGTCGCCCCGGGGACCACCGTGCTGCAGGCCGCGCTCGACCACGGCATCCACATCCAGCACTTCTGCTGGCACCCCGACCTGCCGGTGGACGGCAACTGCCGCACCTGCATGATCGAAGTCGAGAAGATGCCGAAGCTGCAGATCGCCTGCAACACGGTGATCGCGGAGGGCATGGTGGTTCGCACCAACAGCCCCAAGGCAACCGAGGCGCAGCGCACGGCCCTCGAGTTCCTGCTGGTCAACCACCCGATCGACTGCCCCGTGTGCGACCAGGCCGGCGAGTGCTACCTCCAGGACAACTACATGCGCTACGGGCTCTACGACTCGAAGATCGAGCTCGAGGACAAGGTCCGGAAGCGCAAGTTGGTGGACCTCGGGCCGATCATGCTCGACGCCGAGCGCTGCGTGCTGTGTTCGCGCTGCCTGCGCTTCGAGGACGTCGTAACCGGGACCAACTCGCTGCAGTTCGTGAACCGCGGTGACCACACCCAGATCGCGACCTTCGACGGCGGGAAAATCGCCCACGACTACGCCGGCAACCTGGCCGATGTCTGCCCGGTGGGGGCGCTCCTGTCCAAGGACTTCCGCTTCAAGATGCGAGTCTGGTTCCTGAAGCAGCACGAGTCGGTTTGCCCGGGCTGCTCGACCGGCTGCAACGTGTTCGTGGACGAGCGCGACGGCGAGGTGCAGCGGCTGCGGCCACGGCGCAACCCGGAGGTCAACAAGTCGTGGATCTGCGATCCCGGCCGCTACCTGTACAAGCAGATCGGCGTCACCGAGCGCGTGTCCGGCGCGCGGATTCGGACCGCTGCCGGCTGGGAGGGTGCAAGCGTCGCAGCGTCGCTCGACCGGGTGGCCGCGGCGCTCAAGGAGGCTGGCACGGCCTCGGCCTTCCTGGCGACGCCGCAGGGAACGAACGAAGACGTCTTCGCCTTCAAGGCGCTGGCGGAAGCCGTGGGCGGCAAGCTCGATTTCCGCGTCGGCGACCCCCAGCTCAAGCTGCGCGAGCGGATCGACAACGTGCTGCAGCGGGCGGACCGCAACCCGAACACGCAGGGCTGCCTCGACCTGGGTCTGGGCAGGGACGGCGTCGATTCGATCCTGGGCGCCTGCCGCGCCGGCTCGCTGAAGGCGCTCGTGCTGCAGGGGCCGGAGCTGCTGCGCATCCCGGAGGCCGTGGACGCGGTCGCGAAGGTCCCCTTCGTCGCCGTGATGGCGACGCACGAAGGCCCCGAGCTCGCCCACGCGACGGTCGTGCTGCCGGCGGCGATGTGGGCCGAGGTCTCGGGCAGCTTCACCAACTTCGAGCGGCGCGTGCAGCGGCTGAGCGTCGCGGTGCCGGCGCCGGGCGACGCGCAGTCGCGCCTGGAGCTGTCGGCCGGCCTTCTGTCGCGGCTCGGCAGGCCGCTCCCGGCCGCGACCGCACGCGATGTCTTCGCGCTGCTCGCGAAGGCGACACCGGGCTACGCGGGGCTCGATTACCGGGCGATCGGCGCCCAGGGCGTGGTGCTCGCGCAGGCGGGCGGCGCGGCTTCCAGGGCTTCCGGGGAGGCACGCGCCTGATGGCTGCGAGCGTCGTCACCGTCGATCGCAACCAGAAGGCGGGCGTGCTCCCGATCCTGAAGGGCCACTGGGTCACGCTCCAGAATTTCTGGCGCAGCCTGGTCCTGCGCCAGGCCTCGACGATCCAGTACCCCGAGCAGAAGCGCCCCGTCTCGAGCCGCTACCGCGGCATCCACGTCCTCACCGAGCGCGAGGACGGCACGCCCAAGTGCGTCGCGTGCTTCATGTGCGCGACCGTGTGCCCGGCCGAGTGCATCTACATCGAGTCGGGCGAGCGGCCGGAGAAGACGATCGAGAAGTACCCGACGCGTTTCGAGATCGACCTCCTGCGTTGCGTGTATTGCGGCTTCTGCGTCGACGCCTGCCCGGAAGAGGCGATCATCATGAGCCGGGAGAACGACCTCGTGGGCACGACGCGGGCGGAGCTGATCATCGACCGCGATCGGCTGATGGCCCGGGGCAAGCTCGTGGAGCACGGCGCGGGCTACCGGCCCGTCGACCACGACGTGCGCCGCCCGGTCCGCATCGCGGCGCTCGAGCGGCTCAAGACCGAGCACGGCATCGTGC
>Ga0326597_10007978_pt1 | contig 14342 bp, 9 predicted proteins | sample RVTome_12_FD_203789 | JGI IMG/M metagenome (GOLD analysis project Ga0326597, IMG submission 203789) | Soil microbial communities from uranium-contaminated site in the Upper Colorado River Basin, Wyoming, United States - RVT100D185 | ecosystem: Environmental > Terrestrial > Soil > Contaminated >... | reverse complement strand
CTATATCGGATCGAACAGGTCATGTTGAACGCCAACTCGTCATGTATTTCCGGGAGGTCTTGCTACCGGGAGCGGCCGGATTGGCCAAGCGTCGGAAACTACCTAGTTACCGTTCGCGGAGGACGGGCGCGCCCCGAAACGGGGTACGCTCGACTACGAAGTCAGAGGACAATCGCCAGGAGCGAACCCACCAGTATCGCCGAAAAAGCAAGCAGACTGGCCGGACCGATCGGCGAAAGTAATTTTCCCTGGCGCCTAGAACGCCTGTGCGATACGGCCCTATGTAATTTATGCGTGTTCACCGGACTCACCGCCTCTCATCTTTGAAAAATACGAACGCACGTCAACTTTTCTGCCTTGTTTCGGCCGGCGTCTTTGCTGGCACGCCGACGGATTTCATGAACCCGTGTTCGAACAGCGGCACATTCGGAATGACCGTGAACGCACGATCAGATCGATTGGTAGACTAAGGCGGCGGAGATATCCCAAGTTACCTCGGATTTGTTCAGCGGTTTATTCGGGTGATCTTGGTTCCCTCGATGCTGACGCCAGCCATCAAACCCTGTTGGTCGAAAATGAAGGCGTATGCGTCATCCTTCAGCGTTGAGGTCGACAGGTTTCTCGCGATCCCCTCATCGACGACGACGACCGTCGGTCCCACGCCGATCTCCCAACCCTGGGTCTGGCGGATATAGTCCACCGCCGTGTCGTTCATCAGAAACACCGCGTAGCCGTAGGACTGTGCACCGATTTGAAGGCCCCATGAGCCGGAAACGGAGTTGTAGTAGTCGATGACGTTCAAACCCTTCTGAAGAACGCCTTCGCCATAACTGCCGCCGAACACAAGGCCGGCTTTGATGATGTTCGGGAAAACCAGGACGGCCCTGGCGCTACTAGAAATTTGCTTGGCAGTCGGGTTGGTTCTGTAAAGCGTTTGCAGAGCTTGAGCAGCCTCTCTGTTGAGTTCTTCCGCCGTCGAGGCGGCATGCGCGCGATCAAAGGCCGTGACCGCGATTGGAAGAGCGCAAGCGACTGCGAGGCCAAGCGCCAGAAACATTTGTCGTGTACTTGTCATTTTCCATTTCCTTTTGTCGAATTGAGCTGGGCGTTTCCGTAAACCCCGAAGACACGAAAGCTGACTACGAAGCCCGCTAACTTACGATCGCCCAAGTGCCGTCCGGCTGGGGGCAAGCTAGGGCCTTACAATGACTGTGGCATCGCCGGTCTCTCCGCACCTCCGCCCGGTGCAATTTCGCGACCCTAGGCGATTGGACCGCTGCAGGGCAGGCTCGGAAACTACTCAGGTAAGTACGGAAACTTCGAAGAGCGCTTCATCGAGCCCATGACCGCAGCATTGTTGGAGGCGCTGCGCAGCCGTGGAGTAAACGGTGCGGTCTGGATGGGGACGAGTTCGCATTCATCTTCCCTGAGGATGATGAGGGTGACCGTCGGGCGGAGGCGTTCAAGCTGGCGTTTGCGTGATCTCGCGTGCCGTGAATGTGGAGGGGCAAGGCTCGAATACGTTAGCAGCGCCCTGGTGACCTCAGTGCAGTCGTATTGAAGAAGCTCGGCCGGTTGGTCGCTGAGCGCGCTGAGCTAACCAGCCAAGGTAATGAGTGGTGAGCAACTCGTGGGCTGCGCGGGGGCAGCCCATGAGCGTTAGCTGTCAGCGACGCCGATTGGTTGTTGCCAGCCGAGTGGAGGTGACAACATCTCCGTTAATCGACAGGCTATCCGGTGAAAGGGCGATGACCCGGCGCCCACCCGAGTTCGTCGTCACCAGCACGTTCCTGATGGTCCCATCTGGTGAACGATTGATGCGACTCACGGTACCGAGCATAGCTCCTGTGCTGTCATGGACCATCAAACCGGTCCTGAGGTTCGCTAGAGAGCCGACGGGAGTCGATCCGCTCAGAACGCTGTTCTGATTAGCACGCTCCAGAGCCCGATCCGCTGCGTGCGCTGGCCCTTGGCTGTTCGCACGGGCATCGGTGCGGGTAGTGACACCTGTGCTGCTGTTTCCGCCGCCTTGGCCCCCACCGCGACCTTGCGCGACAACTGGTGAAGAGGTCACAATCGCTATGCTAGCAACCGCTGTCGCTAAGAGTTTGAGCGCGGATGACATCGGATGTTTCACGTTGGTTTCTCCTGCGGGACGAAAATCGGCCTGCGGCGGAGCACCTCCGCTCGCTGCAATTTCGCGACCCTAGTGTCCCGATTCCGAAATTCGCGATATCTCGATATCGGCATTTTGCGAATTTCGGAATTGAAAGGACACTAGCAACCTATTGATTCCCAGTGTCGTTTAGGTTTCGAAGTTCGCAAGGAGTGCGATATCGATAATGTGGCGAACTTCGAAACCACGACACTAGGCGATTGGACCGCGGCCGGGCAGACTCGGAAGCTACTTAGGTAAGGAAACGAGCCGCAACGCAGCCCAGTCGAGCCCGACGAGGTCGGAACGCGTCAGTCGACGATGAACAGTTCGGCGGACGCGGCATATGGCGGCGGAGTTGCCGCGTAAGCCGCACGAGCAAAACCCAAGGCCGCCAACGGGACAGGTACGAGCATGCGGCGCATGCGTATCGCTGTCTCGTGGCGCCCGGGCTGAACCGCGAAGACGGAGTCCGCCATTTTTGTTTCTCGTCCCGCGAGGCGGATGACGCGGAGGCGCCGTCCTGTATTGCCATCAATCGGGATAACGGCCGCAGCGCCGATAATAATCTTCGCGGCTTGCGTTCCGATCCTTCCAGACTGGATTGCCGAGATTGACGTCGCAAGGATCGGTCACGGCGCCCGCGGCGGCACCGGCGACACCGCCGATGACCGCGCCCGCGCCGGCATTGCCGGAGAGCGAGCCGATCGCCGCACCGGCACCGGCGCCAAGAAGACCGCCAGACGCTGCGCGATCGCCCGTGGTGGTGCCGCAAGCCGAAAGAGCAAACGCCGCGGCTGCGGCGAGTAGCATGGCATGTTTCATCTCGTTACCTCTGGCTGATCGTGTATTGCGTGCGCTCCGACCCTCCGTCCGCTTTCTTCGAGAAAGGTCTGTGACCGGGGTGAGCGAGGAGCAGATGCCGGATGGACCATCTCGGACTGCCGTTCGCCGCTATGTTTATGGAAATTGCGGCAATATCGATAGGATCGGAATCTACTCATGGCGTTTCCCGCGGGGGCGGCTGTTACCACAAGCCGTCATACTTCACAGTCACTCGCCGCGGTTCGCCCGCGGTCGCATATGGTGGGAATTGGCCGTGCCGGAATGTTGGTACGGATGTTGGTATCGTTTTGGCGGATTTTCGGAGAAGCTGGCCAAATCAACGGAGTCTGATGCCCGTGCGAATGCGCTCCTCGGCACCATTGATTTCATTGTCCAGCCCGTGTCCAGCGCGCCCGCGAGTGGGATCGGCCTCGCCGTTTGGTGTGGCCCTGCTTCGCGGCATGGTGTGTCGCCGGCGGGATCACCCCTCCCGGTTCTGCTCGCGGCCGAGCCCGGGCTCGGGGACGAGATCGCTCGTGCCGATTCGCGCCCGGTTCGCGCGGATTTCGCCTGGTTTCACCTACGACGCCGACGCGGACGCCACGGCCGGGCGGATGGTGCGCGCGGCGGGAAAACGGGCGGTCAGGGTCGTTCCCTCCCGCGGTTTGCTCGCCGCGACAATGTCGCCGCCATGCAATTCCATGAGCGATTTGCAGATGGGCAGGCCGAGGCCGGTGCCCTGGTGCTTGCGCGCGAGCGTCGAGTCGATCTGGCCGAAGGGCGACATCGCCACCTCGATCTCGGCCGCGCTCATCCCGATGCCGGTGTCGCCGACCGCGATGTGAACGCCGCCGCGGGGATCGCACGCCGCTCTTATCGTCACGCTGCCGCCCTCCGGCGTGAACTTCACGGCATTCGAGAGGAAGTTGAGCAGAACTTGCTTCACGGAGCGGGCATCGGCGCGCAGCAAGGGAAGCTCCGCCGCGATTTCGGTCTCGAGAGCGACGCCGCCGGCCTCGGCACGATTGCGCACGAGGATCAGGCATTCGTCCACCAACGTCGGCACGTGAATTTCGGATTCACGCAGTTCGAGCTTCCCCGCCTCGAGTTTCGCGAGGTCGAGGACATCGTTGACGAGTTCGAGCAAATGATTGCCGCTGCGGTGTATGTCCCACGCATACTCGGCGTATTTCGCGTTGATCGGGCCGAATACCTTGGTCGCGATCATCTCGGAAAAGCCCAGGATCGCGTTGAGCGGCGTGCGCAATTCGTGGCTCATGTTCGCCAGGAATTCCGTCTTGGTGCGGTTGGCGAACTCGGCCGTGCGCTGCGCCTCCGCGAGCGCGATTTCCTGACGCTTGCGCTCCTCGATGTCGATCAGAAGGCCGATGCCGACCAGCGGCCGTCCGTTCGCGTCGCGCTTTTTCACGTCGAAGTAAAACCGGACCCAGCGATGACCACGGGGTTGCACGATCCGCAAATCGACGGAGCCCGCGCGGCCCCCGCTCTCCGCATCGTTCAGGAACGCGCGCAGATGATCGCGATCCTTGGGCACGAACAGCATGAACGGGTCGTCGTTCAACGTGCCCAGAGCCTCTTCGCCGATCAGCTCCGTCAGTTCGGGCGAGATCCAGAAGGCGCTCTTTTCGTAATCGTACTCGAAAACGCCGGCCTGCGCGGCCTGCAGCGCGAGCGTCAGACGGCGCGAGACTTGGTTGGCCGCGTCGCGCGCGATCGCGACGGGCGTGATGTCTTGGCTGATGCCGAACATTTCGTACCGCCCGGACGGCGTTCGGCGCCCGGCGCGGTAATGCACCTGAAGATGCGTCCAGCTTCCGTCCGCGCCGCGATAGCGCATCTCGGCCTCCGCCGTTCCGCCCTCGCGCGTGATGCGCTCGCGGATCGCGGTGTCCTTGTCGCGGTCGTCCGGGTGTTGAATGACTCGAAGCAGCGAGATCGGCACCGGCGCGGTTGCCTGTTCGTGCCCGAGGGCCAATTCGGACGAAAAATAATAGACCTCCGCATCGGGATCGAAGCGCCAGGTTCCGATCTTTCCGTCGAACAGAAGCCGGTCCCGCGTGGCATAGCTGTGCCGCAATTCCTCCAACGCATGATGCTCGGCGCCGACGTCGGTCAGGATGCCAAGCAAGATATCGCCGGCCGCCTTGAGGTCGAGCCGATAGCCGCGTGTGGCGAAGTGGCGATCGAAGAAATACACCGCGCTGGCGTCGAAATGCGCCACCCTTGACGACGCCGAGGTCAAAAGCTGGGCGATATCCGCGCCTTGCAAGCACGCATGGGGCACGCCGAGCATGTCGGTCAGGCATTCGTTGGCCGCGACGATCCGGCGGGCCCGATCGAGAGCCGCGCCGGCGATGCCGAGCGATTCGAGATTGCGCAGCAAGGCGTTCGTGGAGCGATGGTTACTGGTGAGCGCGCGGGCCATGCCTTCCTCGCCCAAACTCGCACCCAGGTTACGCCGCCTGCGTTAAGAACAGATGTGCCACGGCCGGCAATGTTCGTGTGCGCTGCGCGGGCGAGTCCCCCCGGCAAAAGCCCGGAATATGGCCAATCGCGCGGACGCCCTACCAAAGAGGAGAGATTGATGCGAGTTTTAGACGCCGCCTCGATCCGCCCGGCCATTGCGCCGCCCGTGGAAGCCGCCTCCGCGAGCCGGCGGCGATCGTTCGGCGCGTCCGAGCGTTTCTTGAACGGACGGCAAGGCGACAATGGCAAAGGATTGGAAAAGAAAAGACGCTGTGGACGAGGCGGGCGTGGAATCGTTTCCCGCAAGCGATCCACCGGCCTGGACGCCGACGATTGCCGGCTCGCCGCACGACGCGCCCGCGCCACGGACGGGCAAGCGCCGGTCCGCCCGGCCGAAGAGCGCGCGCCGACGGACCGGGCCGCCTCAGTTCGCGCCCGGCAGTGTGTAGCCGATCTGTGCTCCCGGACCGAGCGGCAGTTCGAGCGCGATCCAGCCGACGGTGAGGCCGAGGCCCGCGACCAGAAGCCAGAACGAATAAGGGATCATCGCCGCCATCAGGCTGCCGAGCCCGAACGCCTTGTTCCAGCGCTGGCAGAAGGTGAGCACGAGCGGGAAGTAGACCATCAGCGGCGTCACGATGTTGGTCACCGAGTCGCCCACACGATAGGCGGCCGTCGACGTTTCGGGGCTGATGCCGAGCAGCATCAGCATCGGCACGAGAACCGGCGCCAGGAGCGCCCATTTCGCCGATGCCGAGCCGATGAACAGATTGATGACCCCGGAGAGCACGACGATGCTGGCAAGCAGTGCCGGCGTGGGCAGGCCCGAAGTGCTCAGGAAATTCGCGCCGTCGATGGCGAAGATCAGCCCGAGATTCGACCATTGGAACATCGCGACGAAATGCGCCGCGGCAAAGGCGAGGACAAGGTAGTAGCCGAGCTCCGCCATCGAGGCCGCCATCATCGCCACCGTGTCCCGATGGCTCTTCACGGTTCCGGCGGCCGCGCCATAGGCCCAGCCGGCCGCGAGGAAGAGGACAAAAAAGCCCGCCACCAGCGAGCGGTAGAAGGGCGTGAGCATCGCCTCGGGCGTGGCCGTTTCGTCGATAAGCGGCGTCCCGGGCGCGAAGAGAAGCGCGAGCCACACTCCGACCACGGCGAGGCAGGCGAGGCCGGCGCGCCCTAAGCCCTTCCGCTCCGCCGCGGACAGGTCGTGGTTCGAATCGGCGGCGGTTTGTCCGACGGTCGCGCCCCCTGTCCACGGGCCCAGCCGCGGCTCGATGACCAGATCGGTCACCGCCCAGATGACCGGAAGGAAGACGAAGGTCATGGCCGCGATGAAGAACCAGTTGCCCGCGATGTTGGCTTGCCAGCCGGGATCGATCGCGACCGCCGCGGCTTGGGTGATGCCGAACAGAAGGGCGTCCAGCTGGCCGGGCAGCAGATTGGCCGAGAATCCGCCGGAGACGCCGGCGAAGGCGGCCGCGATTCCCGCCACTGGATGGCGGCCGGCGGCGGCGAACAGAACGCCCGCGAGCGGGATGAGGACGACATAGGCCGCGTCGGCCGCAAGGTTGCCCATCATGCCGGCGAGCGCGATCGCGGGCGTGAGCAGGAATTTCGGCGCGTCCTTCACGCCCGCGCGCATCGCCGCACCCAGAAGACCGGTGCGTTCCGCGACGCCCGCGCCCAGCATCACGGTTAGTACGTAGCCGAGCGGATGGAAATGCGTGAACGTCGTGGGCATATCGACCACGAGGCGCTGGAGGTTCGCTGCCGACAGCAGGCTCGTCGCCGTGATGGTCGCGCCCGTCGTCGGGTGCAGCGCCGAATAGCCGAGCAGCGCCGCCGCGACCGAGACCACGACCAGCCCGAAGATCAGGTAGAAGAAGATGAAGACCGGGTCGGGAAGCGCGTTGCCCACGCGTTCGACGGCGCCCAAGAACCCTTTTGCACGCGCGTCGCCCTGTGTCCCCGCCATGACCCGTCCCGCGGATGCCGTCGAACCAAGGTTTACGCGACCAGGTGCGCCCCTGCCAGCGGCGACGGACCGATTTGGCGCTATAATGGTTAATGACGTCGACTCGGTTCTCGGCTATCTTGAATGAACGATCAAGTCGGGCCATAAAGGCCCGCACAGCGCTCGGGAGGGCCTCATGGGAGAAGCAGCAGGTGCCATCAATTATCTGGCCGTCTTGGCGGCCGCGGCGTCCGCCTTTGCGTTGGGGGCCATCTGGTATGCCCCGCAGGTCTTCGGCAAGGCCTGGATGAAGGAAGCCGGCGTCACGGAGGAAAGCGCCAAGGGGCGGAACTTCGCGATGATCATGGGCGGCGCCTTCGCGCTGTCCCTCGTCGCCGCCTTCGTTTTCGCGATGTTCGTGGGGCCGAGCCCCGATCTCGTCTTCGCCACCATGGCGGGCCTCAGCGCGGGGCTTTGCTGGGTCGGCGCCTCGTTCGGCATTAACTATCTTTTCGAGGGCAAGAGCCTGAAGCTGTTCCTCATCAATGGCGGCTATCACACGGTCCAATTCACGCTCTACGGCGTGGTTCTGGGGCTCTGGCATTAGGGGGAGGCGGGGACTCTGAGGCGCGTCCGCGGGCCTCGAAGCCCATATGATCGGCCTCGGCGTTGGCATTCCTTAACGCGCGTCCCATATAAGCGGGCGAGGGCGGCGCGGCGGCGTCGGGCCCTTTCCGCCTTTGGTCCGGGAGCACGCCGATGATGTCCTTTCTCACCTGGTGCTGGTCAATCGCAAGGGGCGCGCTCAACGCGTTCGCCGTGATTGGCGTGATGTTAGCCGTCGTGCTGGTCGGGCTTGCGGCCGTCGGGCTCGCCTCCGGCGACGGCTTGCCGCGCCAGATCGTGCTGGCCCTCGATCTGCGGAAGCCGATGGAAGATCGCGCGCCGGGCAACCCCTTCGGGTTCGACGAGGCGCGTACCGGCGTGGTCGATGTCGTGCTGGGGCTCGACGAAGCCACACGCGACCCGCGCGTCAAAGGCGTTCTGCTGCGCGTCGGCACGGGTGGGCTCGGCGTGGCGCAAGCCGAGGAACTCGGCGACGCGCTCAAGCGGTTTCGCAAGTCCGGAAAGTTCGTGATCGCCCACTCCCAGGGGTTTTTCCATCCCGGGCTCGGCGACTATCTCATGGCCGCGTCGGCGGACGAGATTTGGATGCAGCCGGCGAGCTTCTTCTTTCCGGCTGGTGCCGCGGCGACAACCATCTTCTACAAGGGTCTGTTCGAGAAGCTCGAGGCCGAGCCGCAATTCGTGAAGCGTTCGGAATACAAGAACGCGGCGAACGTCTACATGGAAAAGGACTTCACGCCCGAGCATCGCGAAGCGACGACTCACGTGCTGCAATCCTGGTATCAGGGCGCGACGGCGGCGATCGCCGCCGACCGCGGAATGGACGGCGACGTGCTCAAGGACTTCTTCGAGAACGCGCCGGCGACCGTCGAGGAGGTCAAGGCCAAGGGCCTGATCGACGAGATCGGCTATGATGACGACGCGAAGGATCGCGCGGTCGCGCGGGCGGGCGACGACGCGGAAGTCGTCGAATTTGCGAAATTCGCGCACGCGAAACGCGAAGCGCGTCAATTCGAGCAGGGACCGAAGATCGCGTTCGTCCATGCGGCTGGCGATATCGTCGACAGTCCCGTCGATGCCGACCCTTTCGGCAACGACAACATCGTGGCGGGCGACGAATATGCCGAGGCGATCCGTGAGGCGACCGAGGACGAAGACATCAAGGCGATTCTGATTCGCGTCGATTCGCCGGGCGGTTCGCCGACGGCTTCGGATCAGATCCGCGATGCTGTCGCCAAGGCGCGCGAAGCGGGAAAGCCCATCGTCGTGAGCATGGGCTCGGTCGCGGCGTCCGGCGGCTACTACCTGTCGCTCGAGGCCGACCGCATCGTGGCCCAGCCGGCGACGCTCACGGGCTCGATCGGCGTCGTCTGGGGCAAGGTCGCGGTCGGAAACACGCTCAATCTCGTCGGGCTTAGCGCGCGGCAGATCGGCGAAGGCAAGAACGCGCTGTTCGTGTCTGGAATCGAGCCGTGGACGCCCGAGCAGATGGCCGACGTCAACCAGCAGGCCGACTACATCTACAAGGACTTCACGACCAAGGTGGCCGAGGGACGCAAACTGCCGATCGAGAAGGTTCAAGACTTGGCCCGCGGCCGGGTTTGGACCGGCACCGACGCCAAGGAACGCGGCCTCGTCGATGCGCTGGGCGGCCTATGGACCGCGCTGGACGCGACGAAGGAACTCGCTGGGATCGACAAGGAAACGCGTGCCGTTCTCGAGGTCTATCCCAAGCCTAAGGGGATATTCGCGGTGGTCGCGCGGTTCTTCGGCACGTCAATCGCCGGCCTTCAGGCGCTTTCGGGTCTGCATGTGCTCATGAATGCCGAGCCGGTGCGCGCGTTGATCGAGGCCGTCCGGGCCGCCCCCGACGGCCGTGCCATGATGCACGCGCCGGGACTTCCCCGGCGGCAATGAGCGCGCAGGCGGCGTCCGTTCAGTACGGGTTTTTCGCCGGCGATAGCGGATCGACAATGCCCGGCACGGCGTCGAAGGCGACCGTCATGCGGTAGTCGTCGGCGGCGAAGGGCACGGTCCCGTGCCAGAAATAGGACGGAAACAGCGCCAGTTTCCCGACCGCCGGCTTGACGAAGCCGTGCGGCCTGTCGCTTTCGCCGACCTTCAAATCGGACTCGCCGAACTTCAGCCAACCGAGGCGCTTGTTCTCGTCGGCCACGTCGTCGGGGACGTGCACGTAATAGGCCGAGCTGATCCAGCCCATCGGATGGACGTGGTTGGTGTGGAAGCCGCTCGAGCGGAGCCGGCACGACCATGAGCCGGAGAACGAGAACTGATCCTGCCGGCGACGGAACAGCGGGTGATTCGGGTCGTTCGGAAACTCGCGGATGTAGCGGGCCACGGCGGCGGCAATGGATTCCCGCAGCTCCTCGAGAATAGGCCGCTTGATCTCGAAAAGCTGCCCCGGCGTCTGGGTGCCGCCGCGCAGCGTTTGATCGGGCGGTTCGACCTTCGTCGTGTGGAGCTTGGCAAGCTCCTCGGCCAGCGCCGCGTTGAATGCGCGTGCATCCGCGTAGCCTCGCGGCACGTCGATGTCGTAGACGCGGACCAGTTTCTCCGGATCGACAAGATCGTGATAGCGGCTGTCGCCGAGTTCGCGATAGGCGAGGCTTATGCCCGCGAGCGTCATCTGTTCGTCGGGATTGTACGCGAGCGCCGCCTCGAAGATTTTGAGCGCCTCGCGCGGCTGGCCGCCGCTCAGAAGCGCGAAGCCGAAATCGTGACGCGCGAGCAGCAGGCTCGGATTGGCGGCGATGGCTTTCGCGAAGGTTTCGTAGCTCTCGTCGAATTTGCCTTGACGTGCGAGCGCGCGCCCGAGCAGTCCCGCGATGTCGGCCCGTTCGGGCGCGAGCTCCAGCGCCCGGCGCAACAGCATCTCGGCATGCTCTTTGGCTTCGCGCCGCAAGCGAAACGCCGCTTCGTTGAACAGAAGGTCCGGATTGTCCCCGATCCGTTCGCGCGCATATTGGTAGGAACGGAAAAGCATGTCCGTTCTGCCGGTCATCCAGGCGGTCTTGTTCAGTTCCTCATGGAATTCAACGTGGGCGGGCTCGGCTTCGATCGCTTTCCAATAGGCGTCGAGCGCTTCGTCGGTACGGTCGCTGTCGCGCAAGGCATTGGCGATGGCAAACAGAGCTTCCGTGCTGCCGGGCCGGATCTCGGCGGCGCGATGGAGCGCGTCCAGCGCCTCGTCGAACCGCCCGAGCTTGGCGAGCGCCCAGCCACGATAGTAGTGCGCATCGAAATAGTCCGGCTCGTGTTCGATGGCCTTGTCGAGTTGAAACAGCGCCTTGTCGTATTCGTCGCGATCGATGAGGATCGCACCGATGCGCATCGATGCCTTGGGATAGGGTTGCAGCGATGCCGCCTGGTTGTGCGCCGTGAGCGCGTCGTCGTCGCGGCCGGCCAGCTCGAAGGTGATCCCAAGATTGTAGAGCGCTTCCGCGTAATCGGGTTTGTGCGCGAGCGCGGCGCGGAAGCAGCCTTCGGCTTCCGTATACCGCCCCTTGGCGCGCAGGATGTTGCCGAGATTGTTATGCGCTGCGGGCTCGCGCGGCGCCGCCGCGATCACCTTGCGGAACAGCCCTTCGGCTTCGTCGGCATTGCCCAGGCCCTTCGCCACGAGACCGAGCTCATGCATCAGCGCAGGCTGATCGGGATACCGGCGCAGCAGGTCGCGCAGGATTCCCTCGGCCTCGGGATTGCGGCCTTCGACGCGTAGTTTCTGGGCGGTCGCGAAAAGTTGCGTCGGATCGGCATTGGCAACCCCGCTCGGGCTTCCCGCCGCATTCCCCGCCGTCGATGGCCGATGGGTCATTCGCGTTCCCGCTCCGATAACGCTTGCGGCTTCGTTTTAGCAGACCGTGTCCGGTATTGGGTGATCGCGATCGTGCCTTCGGACCCGCCGCACCGGCCGCCTTGCGCCCTTCGCGCGCATTTTCCATAATGGCTGTGTGTTTTTCAAAGCTCCAATGCATCAACCATGAATGCGGCTCGGCAGGCTGGGATCGACGAGCTCGTTCAGTTGGCTATGCGTTCGACGCGCGCCGGTCTCCACGACGAAGCTGCCCGCGCCTGGCAGCAGGTGCTGGCCGCCGCTCCGGATCATCCGCAGGCCCTCTATTTCCTCGGCCAGCGCGCATTGCGCGGCGGCGATGCCTCGACCGCGCGCCAGATGCTGCAGCGCGCCGCCAATGCCAATCCCAAGGAACCGCTGATCCTGGTCTATCTGGCCATGGCGCTGCGCGAGCAGGGAGATGCAAAGGGCGAGGGGCTGGCGCTCGAACAGGCCATCAGGCTCGATCCCTATTGCTATCCGGCGATGTTCCTTCATGCGTCTTTGCTCGAACGGGTGGGCAAGCGGCGTCAGGCGGCGAGCTTCTACAAGACCGCGCTCAAGATCGCGCCGTCCGCGGAACAGCTTCCGCCGTTCCTCAAGGGCCCGGCCGCCCGTGCCAAGGAGGCGGTGCGCGAGAACGCCGCCGCGTTCGATGCCTTCGTTCGCGAGCGCCTGGGGGCGGTCCGCGGCCGTCACGGCGACGCGCCGCTGGCGCGTTTCGACGAGTGCAAGGACATTCTGGTCGGTACGGCCAAGGCGTTCGTCCACGAACCGACCATGCTGCACTTCCCGCAAGTGCCGGCCATTCCGTTCTACGACAGGTCCGAGTTTCCCTGGCTGCGCGATGTCGAAGCCTCGACCGATGCGATTGCCGAGGAACTGGCGAGCCTCCTGCGCGAGGAGAGCGCGGACTTCAAACCCTATGTCGATCACCCGGAAGGCGCGCCGCTCAACCAATGGGCGGAACTGAACCGTTCGCCGCGCTGGAGCGCTTATTTCCTGTGGCGGGACGGCGCGCGGCAGGACGCGCATTGTCGGCGCTGCCCGCGCACGGCGGCGGCCCTGGAGGCCGCCCCGCTTGCCGACGTGCCGGGATATGCCCCGGCCGCCTTTTTCTCGACCCTGGAGCCCAGGACGCGCATCCCGCCCCATACGGGCGCGACCAATACGCGCCTGATCGTTCACTTGCCGCTCGTGGTTCCCGAAAAATGCGGCTTTCGTGTGGGCAACACGACGCGGGAATGGAAGCGCGGCGAGGCGTGGGTGTTCGACGACACGATCGAACACGAAGCATGGAACGACAGCGACGAGCTTCGTGTGCTTCTCATCTTCGATATCTGGAATCCCTATCTCAGTGCCGCGGAACGCGAACTGGTCTGCGCGTTGCTGGCCGCCAAGCGCGAATACGAGGACGGTTAATCGGCGTAGCCGTACCGTTCGATCCAGGGCTGCAAGATGGGCAGGATCGGCGACAATTCCTTCTCGTAGGCGCGCCATTGCTGCATGCCTTCGCGATAAAGGCCGCGCGCCACTTGCCCCGCGCTCGGTGACGCGATGGGGCGCACCTTGGCGGCTTGCGTGAAGTTCCGCATCGCGTCGTTCCACGGCACGCCGATGAAATCGCAGATCGCGCGCGATTTGGCGTCGAAATCCTCCACCAGATCCTCGTAGCGGTGCTGGTAGAGAGCGAGCGGCAACTTGGCGCGGTAGAGTTCGCATAGGCGCATCGTCGCGTCGTAGAACCGCGCGGCATCGTCGAGCACGAGCATGTCGTAGACATAGGGGTTCATCCGGAAGCGCCGGCGGAAACAGCTCAGCACGACGTCGCGCGGATCGCGCAGCGCCAGCAGGACCTTGGCTTCGGGAAACAGTTTCGCCACCAGCGGCAGCTTGAGCGTGTTGAAGGGCAGCTTGTCCACGAAGACCTTGCCCCGCACATCCAGCCCGAAGCTGCGCACCCTTTCCCAATAGGCCTTGCGCCATTTGGCCACGCCCGCGGCATCGAGGTCGGCAAGGCGGTCCATGCCGCTCGGATGGGCCATGAACTCCAGGGCCGAATCGAAGAATGCCTCGCGTTCCTCCAACGTAATCATGTCGGGATGGCTCGCGAGAACCTGCTCGAGCAGGGTGGTGCCCGAACGCGGGTAACCCAGCAGGAAGACGTGCCCGGCAACGGGACGGTCGGGGTCCTCCACCGGTTGGCACGCGTCGCGCCAGCGCGTCGACGGCGTTTCCTCGAAATGGTCGGTCAGCCAGCGGATCGTGTGGATGGTCCGCGGCTTGCCTTCGAATTGAGCGGCGCTCACGCGGTGCAGCTCCGCGTTGCTTTTGGCATAGGCCTCGAACGCCTCGGGAAAGCGCTTCTGGGTGTGGAGCAAGTCGCCGTAAAACCCGTGGGCCTGGTAGCGCTCGAAGGGCGCGAGCGAGGTATC
>Ga0326597_10007977_pt1 | contig 14343 bp, 9 predicted proteins | sample RVTome_12_FD_203789 | JGI IMG/M metagenome (GOLD analysis project Ga0326597, IMG submission 203789) | Soil microbial communities from uranium-contaminated site in the Upper Colorado River Basin, Wyoming, United States - RVT100D185 | ecosystem: Environmental > Terrestrial > Soil > Contaminated >... | reverse complement strand
CGTTAATTAACGATCGCACGGTGAGCTTGGATGAGCCCTTGCGACTAAAAGTAACCGCAACGAAAGTGCGAGTTGCCATCGAACCTCTCTCCTCAGCGTATCGGCAGCCTTACCGGCCTGAGGTCATCAGAAAGATCCACGCCGTTCAGTCCGCTCGGGGTTATCGGCCTCCCAGCCGTGAGGAAGTAGACGTTGGGTTGAAATCTGAACGCGAGAGTTGGGGAGATTAATCCTGCTAATCTACCTGGACACCGCCCCGCTGATTTATTTAGTCGAACAGGTGCCACAGCTCGCTGACATTGTGGCAGATCGGTTGTCCTCAACTGACACGATCGTGATCAGCGAACTCACGCGCTTGGAATGCCGGGTCAAACCCCTACGCGAACGTGCCACTGAAGTTCTTAATGACTTCGACCGTTTTTTCAGTGAGTCCGTGGGAGAAATTCTATCGCTGTCGCGTGAAGTCATGGACAGCGCCACCGATATTCGGGCGCGCTACGGATTCAAAACACCGGATGCGATTCATCTCGCTGCTGCCAGCGTAGCCGGTTGCGACCTGTTTTTGACTAACGACCTCCGATTAGATCGATTTGTTGAACTGCCCATCGAAGTCTTACAAGTTCGGTAGATTAAACAGCACGGCGACGAAATCACCGCGTCTTTAGGAGGGATTTCCTTTCGCCCTTCGCATTATGGCCGACAGTTTTCGCTCCTTGCGCAAACGTGTTGAATAAATCCTCTGTGCGTGGGAACGTGTGTCAGGCCTGACAGGAAAGACGAGTGCACATGAGTCCAACTACAGTCACGCTCAGAGACTGCGCGCGACGATCTTCGATATGGCCGACGGCGAGCAGCGAAGAAAAGCAGCGATCATCGAAGCTCGCTGCCCCGTCTTGACGGGGCCGTTCACGAGGTTTTCATAACAATCATATCAATCTCTGCGGTGAACTCAGAGGGTGCCCCCGATCCCGCTTTTGCTTAAAGCCCACCGCGAGATAGGCCCGGTTGGAATCGGACAGCGCTTCTCCTTCATATTTGAGCGTGACGATGTACGTGCCCGCCTTGGCGATCGTCTCGGACTCTCGGAGCCGGAATAATTTCGACTGCGAAACTTACGCTGCTTTATAGACCTTGAGAGGCGCGCACTGGTCGAGCGCTGACGAGATGACGTCTACACACTCAAGGCCGTAGGGGAGCAGGCCGTTGAAGTTTACCCCTTTGCCCGCAGAAAGCGGCTTGCCTTTCGCCCAGTGTCCTGCGTTGCCGGCGATGCCGATCACCTCCGGGTGAACGCACTCGGTGACGCGCGCCACCGCTTTTACTTTTCGCACGGGAGACTCAAGCCAGATCGCATCTCCGTCTTTGATGCCTTTTTTGCGCGCGAGCCTGGGGTTGATCAGAACGCCGTAGGAGTGGGGCAGCTTGTCGCATAGTTCATTGATCCAGGGGTTGGCGTGACCGAACGCGCCGTAGGCATAGGGAAGCTTGTAGTTGACACCGATGGCGTCGATCTCTCCACGGCGCATCCGTTCAAACGAAGCGCAGGGCCGCCACCGTGGAATCGGCTCGTAGTCGGAAAGATCCCAAGTCATGCTCATCTCGTCGAGAACTTTCTTTAGCTCCTCGCCTCGCGCGAGGAAATTTTCGAGATAGAGCGCGATGCGGGCCTTGATGAATCGGCCGGGATAGCGCTCATCGACCGTGCGCGGCCAGACTAGCACACCGTTCTCTCTGAACCAGTCCCAGCCATAATCCTCGCCGAAGCGGCTCTTGGCAATGCGATCACTCACCTCATCCATCGTGTAACGCTTACCCGGTTCCAAAGTATACGGCGGCGTCAGCCCCTTAAGATGATTGAAGGCGTCGTTAACTTGATCCAAGATTCCCGCCCGCTGGTAGATTTCGGTCATTACCTCGCCGATGTCGCGGATGCCTGCGGGAGGCTCCACCGCTTTTTGCTGGATCTGGCAAAGGCCCACCGCTTCCCCGGCCACTGCCGGAAAGGGATAAACCGAGCTGTCGTCGAAAGTCCCCTCTTCCAGGTAGCTGCACATGGGCAGCACGATGTCGTCCAGTTCATGGGTCTCGTTGATCTCCACTGCAAAGCCGACGACGAAATCGATGCTCTTGTACCAGTCGATCACCGCTTGGACGTCGCCCCAGCCCGCCATCACCTGGTTGCCGGGACTGTGGATCACCATTTCGATCTTGTGGTCCATGCCCCATTTTTTCGGATCTTTGTGCACCTCCGGCACGAGCGTTCTCGTGTGGGCGGCGACCGGAAAAAGCTCGAACAGATCCCAACGCTCCGGCCGGGTCGGCGTCCGACCGGGAAATGCGGTGAAGTGGCCGCCGCCCCTGTGAGTCGAGCCGCTGCTCATCAGGATGCCGTCCTCGCCGGCTTCAGGCCATTTTTTGTACGGAAAATTGCTCGCCGAGTCGGTGCTGTGAATGCTCCCCACCACGTTGACCGCGCCGAGGACCACGTTGACCATCGCCAGCGCCCAGGTGTTGTGCCACGCGTGCTTATGTCCCTGCGGTCCGCGGTCCCAGTCGAGACAGACCGGACGGTAAGGAACTTCGATGCCGTCGATCTTCACCGTCGCGCCGATAGAAGCCGCCTCGCCGAACTCCCGCGCGATTCTTTTCAAAGCTTTGGCGGGGATGGTGGTGATCTCCTCGACGCGCTCTGCGCCATATTCCGCGGCGCGATCTTTGATCAGCTCGAATGCAGGCCGCACCTTCTGTCCCTGGACTTCGGTCTCGCCTTCGAGCATCGGGTCTTTGACGCTCGGGTCGTCGAAAAGTTTTATTTGGCTGTCGCTTTGATCGAAGACGAATGGCTTGCCCGTCGCCGGGTCGCGCACGAACTTTCCCGAGGCGGCGGTCAGATAAGTTGCGTTGGTGAAGTGCTTGAGATAGTCGGCGTCGAAGATCCTTGCCTCGTTCAAAAGCACGTTGAGCATGCCGAGGCCGAAGGCCGCATCCGTGCCGGGACGAATGGGCAGCCATTCATCGGCCTTGCTCGCGGCGTTGTTGCCGATCGGATCGACAACCACGAGCTTCATGCCCCGCTCCCGCGCTTTAGCGCAGTCGGGAACCTGGTGATTGAAGCCCTCGCGCGTGGCCACGCCCATCTGTGTGCCGCAGTCGATCAAGTATTTGCAGTGGGCGAGATCGGGTTCTTGGTGAAAGCCGCCGGCAACAAGAAATTGAATCGAGTGAACGGTTTTGCCGCAGTTGGGAGAAACTCCGGTCTGAACGTAAGGCGTGCCGATCGCCGGGCGTAACACGCCGAGCCAAGTGGTGAATTCCTGGGAGGCCCCCCAGGTTTGCAAGTATAACTTTCGCGGGTCCTCGGCGCAGATCTTTTTCATCTTCGCGGCGACGGCATCGATCGCCTCGTCCCAGGAGATCTCTCGCCACTGGGGATCGACCCCCATCCCCTTTTCCGGATTGGTCCGCCTGAGCGGTTTCATCACCCGGTTCGGGTTGTAGTGATTCATGATCCCAGACTTGCCCTTGGCGCAGATGCGTCCTCTATTTACCGGCGAGTCCGGATTGCCGATGACGTTGACAACCCTGTCGTCTTTTACGTTGACCAGCACACCGCACCCCACCAGGCACATGCGGCAGGTGGTCGGCACCCAGTCGATGGCAGGGGTTTCATGCCTCCTGCCGCCAGGGCGATTCACCGTCTGCGGCCGGGTCTCTCTTCCACGTAAACTGGTAATCATGCTTTGCCTCTTTTGCTTCGCGGCGATTGTGCTCTAGAGTTGCTAAAAAACTCTGGTTGCAGGCTGCTCAAAAAGATCTCAGAGACGAGGCGTGCGAAATCCGCATATGGCTGATAGCTTATGGCATATAGTTGGAACCATACGCTATAAGCCATACGCCATAAGCCAGCCTGAAGCGAGGCGATTGAGCGCACCCTTCGACCATGCTCAGGGCAATCGGCCTATGAGTCTTTTTCAGCAGCCTCTACCCGCCCTCGTACATCGGCAGCAGCATCAACTCCACTTTTCCTCCGGTGAGGACGGTCTTGCTGCCGTCGAGCCGGCCGATTTGAACGCCGTTCAGGAATACGGCGACATGGGGCTGAAACGCTCCGTCCCGGGTCAATGCACGTTGCGCGAAGATTTCACCGCACAGGGAAAACAGTTTTTCCGCGAGCTCGCCGATTCTGCTCCCGGCCGGCAGCTCAAGTTCGAGATCTCTGCGTCCGGCCCAGCGCTGTAGCTCGCCCATGAAAACCACCTTGACGTTCAAGATGCGCCCTTCGACTTGAGCCCCGGCCTTGGCCGGCGGCTCTCGCTCAGGATTCCGCCCGACGGGCGTAGTGGAAGGTGCGACGGGCTTGCCCGTGAGGCTCCACCGTGGAGCGACCGCGCTCGGGGTCGCCGACTGATCAGACGGGATATCCATAGACCCCGACGCGGAGAAAGCTGTCGCGGAGAAGAAAGCCGCCGACTTGGATCGCGCCGCATGCAGTCGCCAGCCACAGTGCGGTTGCCGGATCGTTAGCCATCTCCTGTCCGGTCGCCAAGCCGATCATGACGAAAGGAAGCACCAGCCCTACGCCGACGACGCCGATCCAGAAACTCCAGCGGTGCTCGCCGGACACGAGCCGGCGCACCGACTCGCGCGCCGCAACGGTAGCCGTGGCCATGCCCCAGATGTAGATCAAAAGCAAGAATCCGTTCAGCGCAAGCAGGAGTAAAAGGGAGGGCCAGAGAATTGACCCGACGGCGCCTAATTTTTCCCCGCCATGGGTAGCAAGCACGACCAGCGGCAATGCGCCCAATCCCGCCAGAAACGAATAAGCGACGTAAAGAATCGGCAGCAGAGGCGTGTTCCAGAAAGCGATGCTATTCCACGACGAGAGCACCAGCCCGCTATAGGCCATGAACGCGAACGCAAAGAGCATCGCGCCAGCGCGCAGCAGGGCGCCGGCGGTGGTCTCTTCTCCCCAGGGAAAGCCATTGAAGCCGGGCACGGTGGGCAACAAGATCAAGATTCTCAGCAGCACGAGAATCGTCACGATGAACGCGCCCCGGGCGATCCAACTGGTTCCCGGTTTGCGGAAGACGTAAAGAAAGCCCCAGCGCGCGCCCGGTCCCAGGTGACTGAAGAGAAACGCCAGCGAAACCAGCGCCAGCACGAGTCCAATCCACATGCCCCAGAGCGCCGTCGCTTTATCGATCACATTCCACCGGCGTAGCAACAGCTCCAAGAAAATGAGCCCCGCGCTGCTGCCGGCGCCGTAGAGATAAAAAGCTACTTTCCAATCCCAGTGGCATTGGGCGCGCAGTTCCAGTGTGAAAGGCGCCGTCGTCAGTCCCTTGCTCATGACTATTTGCCTCCCCCGACCTTGCCGCCGCCTTTGCCGGTCAGATAGTACAAGCTCGGATTGGTGCCGAGTTCTTCGCGGGGACGAAAGTGTTTTTTCTGCCGCAGCAGCTCGTTGATGCGACTTTCCGGGTCCTCGAGATCGCCGTAATTGAGCGCGTCAGCGGGACAGGACTCCACGCAGGCCGGCGGGCGCCCTTCGTCGATGCGGTGATAACAAAAGTGGCATTTCTGCGCGGTTCCCTTCTTGAACTCGGCATACTTCACCGTTTCATAGGGGACCTTTTCCTCGCCGTAGTAACTATCCCCGCCATCCCAGCGGTAAGGAACATAGTAAGGGCATGCCGACATGCAGGCCATCGTGCCGATGCAAACATCCTTGTCGATCACCACGATACCATCCGGCCGCTTGACAATAGCGCCGGTCGGGCAGGACCGGGCGCAGGGCGCGTCAGCGCAGTGGTTACAACGAAGCGGCGTGAAACTACGTTTGGCGTACGGGTACTCGCCCTCTTCTTTCTCGACAACCTTCATCCAATGAATCGACGGAGGCGTGCCGTTCTCAGCCTTGCAGGCGATCACGCAGCCCATACAGCCGACGCACCTCTCCAGATCTACGGTAAATCCCCAGCGCGCCATCGTCCCTCCAACAAATGTTTATTGGCATTCAGTCAGCAAATGGAGTGCCACACGGTCATCCCCCACGTCATTCACTCGATCTGTAAGGAGGTTGCCACGGCTGCGTGTGCCGCGGCCTTGGGCGCTTCCCGTCGGGAAACTCAGGATATTCGTCCCCGCAGCTAGGCGAGCTGCTCCGCGAGAGGGGCCAACGAGAGAGGATTGGATAATGAAATCTCTGCGAACGTTCACGAACCGGCGCGGCCGGTGGGAGCTAGTCAGTCGCAGGTGCGGGAAAACTAAGGCTGGATTTCCAATTTCTAAGATTGAGTTGAAACCAGGGCGAACCTCTCTCGCGGCCACGAAGTCGCCGTATTCGCCTACAGCGCCGGCTACCGCCACGACAACCCGCCCCAGTCCGTCTCAATCCCCCTTGGGCTTTTCCCCCTGGACTTCAACGACCTCCTCCGCGGGTTTCTCGTGCATGCGACGCAGCTCGAACACGACTTCGCCGTGATCGGGGCAAGCAAACTGCGTCGCGTCCGCGTCCTCTTCCCATGAAAACCGTCCGCCGGTGCGCAGAGCGCTCCAGGCCGGCGCAAAGGCGAGAAACGCGTAGATGCAAAGCCCCGCCGGAGTGGTCTCGCCGATCTCCCAGGCGTCGCCCACCTTATGTTCCAGCGGACAGTGGCGGCGCACCTTGACGACTTCCGCACGCACCTTGAAGCCCTCTTCCATGGCTTGTGTACCCCCTGTGAAATCTCTTTGCCTTAGTTCTGCGACCCTAAATTCGAATACCCAGCCGTTTACCGAACTGTTTGATCATATCAAGATAGGCCCTCCATGCTAAGGGCAGGGATCGGATAAAAGCCGGACCACGATTGTTCCGCGTGGGAAAGAAACCAGCCGAATTCCTAATTTCTGTGATCACACAACAGAATAACGCGTTTGCCGGCTTGATTTTCGGCGATTTTTGGCCGGCCGCCCTGGTACATGTTTTGCGGCACCAAGTTGCCGATGCTCGGCAGACTCCCGTCCTTCGACTATTACCGTCCGACCACCCTCGACGAAACGCTGACCGCCATGGATCGGCTGGATGGTAATTTTTGCGTCCTGGCCGGCGGGACAGATCTCCTGGTTGGAATGAAGGAGCGCAGAGGCCGGCATCCCGCCCTGCTCGACATCAAGGCCGTTGCCGAGCTAGCGGGCATCCGCACGGACAACGGGACGCTCTGTTTGGGCGCAACCGTAACCACCCGGGCCATCGCCGCATCGCCTTTGGTGCGAGAGCGCGTTCCAGTTCTTTCCCAGTCACTAAAACTTTTGGGCTCAATGCAAATCGGCAACCGCGCCACCATCGGCGGCAACTTGTCCAACGGTTCTCCGGCAGCCGACAGCGCGCCGCCTCTGCTCGCGCTCGGAGCCTCGGTAAAGCTGTTAGGAAGAACTAAAGAGCGCTGGGTTCCCTTGGACAATTTTTTTATCGGTCCGAAAAAAACCGTTATCGACAGCGAGTTGCTCGTCGAGGTGCGGGTTCCGGCCTCCCCCGCGGGACGCGGTATTTTTTATAAGCTCGGCCCGCGCAACGCGCCAGAAGATATCTGCATCGTCAGCGCCGCCGTTTACGGTGTGCCCGACGGCGAGACGGGTGCGTGGAAAAAATTGCGCATCGCGCTCGGCGCGGTGGCGCCCACGCCGCTCCGCGCGCGGAACGCCGAGGAGCGGCTCAAGGGCCAGCCGCTGGAACCTAAGCTCGTCGACGAGGCCGCGCGGGTTGCCGCGGAAAAAGACGCCCAGCCCATTTCCGACATCCGCGGCTCGGCCGACTACCGGCGCGAGATGGTTTATGTCCTGGTGAAACGCGCCCTCGAACAGATCGCACGGGAGGATTCTAGTGTGGCATAACCGCAACGTAGGTAGAAAAAAACATTTCACCACGAAGGTCACGAAGAGCACGAAGTTTAAGAATATTATTTTCCGAACCCTTCGTGACCTTCGTGCCTTCGTGGTGAGAATGGATTTGTCGAAGAGTGCAACCAAGAGGATCGTGCACCAGAACGTTTGCGCAAGCTACGACAACTTTCAAGGACAGTATTAGGAACAAGCAAGCATGAGCCGACCCCGAAAAATCCGCGTTGTCATCAACGGCCAAAAGGTCGAAGCGGCGGTGACACCGAACCAGACGCTGGCGGAATTTCTACGCTACCAACTCGCTCTCACCGGCACCAAGGAAGGCTGCGACACCGGCGACTGCGGCGCCTGCACCGTACTCCTTGACGGCAAAGCGGTAAATTCTTGCTTGGTGCTGGCGGTGGAAGTCGAGGGCCGCAATGTGACGACCATCGAGGGGTTGAGCAGCAACGGCGCGTTGCACCCCTTGCAGCAAATTTTCATCGACCACGGCACCGTTCAGTGCGGCTTCTGTACCCCCGGCATGATCCTGGGCGCGAAGGCGCTACTGGACGAGAACGCCAATCCGACCGAAGAGGATATACGGCTGGGGCTTGCGGGGAATCTCTGCCGCTGCACCGGCTATGTGAATATCGTCAAAGCGGTCGGCGCGGCGGCTAAATTCCTGCGCGGAGGTAAATAAAACGTGAGCGTCGCCTATCAGGTCATCGGTAAGTCGATGCCGCGCACGGATGCCCGGAGCAAAGTGCTGGGCCAGGCGCAATACGCCGACGATCTTTCTCTGCCGCGCATGCTTTTTGTCAAGGTGCTGCGCAGCCCCCATCCGCATGCGCGCATCCGCGGCATCAAAACCTCGGCCGCGCAGAAGCAGCCGGGCATCGTCGCCGTGCTCACGGCCAAAGACATTCCAGGGGAGAATTCCATCGGGCCGATCATCAAGGACCAGGCGATCCTCTGCGCCGACCTGGTGCACTACGCCGGCGATGCCGTGGCTTTGGTTGCGGGCGAAACAGAGCAGGCCGTCGAAGCGGCGCTGGAGCGGATCGAAGTCGATTACGAAGAACTTCCCGCCTTATTCGATCCGCTCGAAGCGCTGGAGCCGGGCGCGCCGGTGGTGCACGAAGGAGGAAACATCGGCACCCACGTGAAAATCCGTCGCGGCGACATCGAAACGGGATTCCGCGAGGCGGCGGCGGTGGTCGAGGGGCGCTTCATCACGCCGCGGGTCGAGCACGCCTACATCGAACCAGAGGTCGCGCTGGCCGCCGTCGATGCCCAGGGAGACGTGAGCGTCTGGTCCTCCACTCAATATACCCATCTCGACCGCGAGGAAGTATCGCGGATGCTGGGACTGCCGCAAAGCCGTGTGCGCGTGCGCCAGATGGTCACCGGCGGCGGCTTCGGCGGCAAGCTCAATCCCCATGCGCAATGTTACGCGGCGCTGGTCGCCTGGAAGACCGGGCGGCCCGCCAAAGTCCATTACCATCGCGACGAGTCGTTGATCGCCAGCTACAAGGCGCATCCCTATGTCATCGACATGAAGCTCGGCGCCAACCGCGATGGCAAACTCTCGGCCATCGACGCGCGTCTCGTCGGTAACACCGGCGCCTATCTGTTTCAGGGGCGGGCGGTCATCACCAAGTCCGGCACCCATGTTTCCGGCATTTATTATATTCCCAACATCAAAACCGACGCGTACGCGGTTTATACGAATTCGGTTCCGTGCGGCGCCATGCGCGGCTACGGCGTCCCTCAGGTGACATTCGCCCTGGAGGCGTTGATCGACGAGCTGGCGGGCAAGCTCGGCCTCGATCCGCTGGAGCTAAGAATGCGCAACGCCCTGGATACCACGCTACCGAATGCCACGGGGCAGGTCATGCCGGCGAGCATTCCGGTAAAAGAGATGTTGGCGCGGGCCAAGGCTTCGGTGGATTCAATGCGGCCGCTCTTGAAAGAGGCGGCGCCGGGGCGAAAGCGCGGCATCGGTATCGGCTGCAGCAGCCGGGGGATCGGCAGCATTCGCAAGGCGTCGCGCAGTACAGCGGTGGTGAGCCTCCATCCAGACGGGAGCGCCACCGTGGCTTGCGGACATGTGGACTTGGGCCAAGGATCCGACACCATGATGGCTCAAGTCGCGGCGGAGGAGTTGGGGTTGGATGTGGACCGCGTTCGGGTCATCACGAACGACACCGCGGTTTCGCCCGATTGCGAGTCCACATCCGCAAGCCGAGTCACTTACCTCTCGGGCAACGCCGTGCGCTTCGCCGCGGCAAAGATCAAAACCCGCGTGCTCGATCTCGCGGCTCGCGAGTTCGGTTGCGCTGCGGACGAAGTGAAAATGAGAAACGGCGCGGTGGCCCACCGCGAGCAGGGCTTGAGTCTCGCGGCATTGTTCGGCAAACACATCATGCACATTATCACCGAAGTGGCGGAAAATTTGCCCGCCACCACGCCGCCCGACCCGGAGACCGGACAGGGAAATCCCGCCGGAACTTACAACTTCAACGTTCACGTCGCGCTGGTCGAGGTGGACGAAGCCACGGGCAAGATCGAGCCGCTGAAATATCTCGCAATGGGCGACGTGGGAAAAATGCTCAACCCCATGTCGGTCGAGGGACAGATGCACGGCGGTTTGATGATGGGCATGGGCTTCGCGTTGAGCGAAGAGGTCAAAATCGACCGCGGCGTGGCTAACTCAACTTTCGGCACCTATCTGATTCCCACCACCTGCGACGTTCCGCGCGAAGTGATCGTCGATGTCATCGAAGACCCCGAGCCGACGGGACCGTTCGGGGCGAAAGGTTTTGCGGAAGGCTCTCTCGATCCGGTGGGCGCGACCATGGCCAACGCGGTGAGCAACGCCATCGGCGTCCGCGTCACCCAACTTCCCATGACCGGCGAGAGAGTCCATCAATTGCTGCGCCGACGCGGCGATACCTAACTCAAACTGGATCATTGAGCCGGTCCGGAGATTATGCGCGAGGGAAAACGAAGCGTAGGAGCGAGACTGGAGAGGCGAAGGCACCCAGCCGTGGAGGTTCGCCGATTTTTTGGCGCTTGATCGCAGTTGGAACTTTTTCCGACCCTACGGGAACCGTCAGCTGTTCGCAGACTGATTCAAGGCACAGCTCCATTGCCTTCGCCTCGGAAGGCTCACTCCTAACGCTTCCCACAGCGCGAATAAACCGCGCGTGGGAAAAACGTGAAACTGGAATTGAACGATGGGTTTAGGAAGCGCGTTAAAATCTCTTGGTCTTGTTTCTCCAGCGCGGCGACAAACCAAAGGGGACAGTCCCCTTTCCGGAAGGGGGACTGTCCCCCTTCTTAGCGCAAGCAAGACGCAAAGAATTCCCAGCGTCTGCCAGATGTGCGTCAATACCTGCGGCATCATCATCAAAGTAGAAAACGGCGTGGTGGTGGGCATCGAAGGCAATCCCGAGAACCCCCATAACTACGGCAGGATCTGCGCCAAAGGAATTTCCGCGCTGATGGGACTCTACAATCCCCATCGCGTGCTCACGCCGCTGAGGCGAACCAACCCGGAGAAAGGCATCGGCATCGATCCCAAGTGGGAGCCCATCGCTCCCGAAGAAGCCTGGCAAATTATCGTCCAGAGACTGCGGCGCGTCATGGAAGACGATCCGCGAAAGTTGATCGTCCTGGGCGGCACGGGAGATCCCGAGTCCGTTACCACCGCCGTCGGCGCTTTCGGCCAGTCCTTCGGCACGCCCAATGCCGGCACCGGCACGCCATTTGGCGCCAAGACTTGGGCCAATTACCTGAACACCGGCTCGATGCACACCGAGCCCGATTTTGCGCTCTGCCGCTATCTCATCCTCTTCGGCTCGCAGAAGGGAACGATGGTCGGCCATGATACCATCAAGTGCGCCAAGTCAATGGCGGATGCGCGCGAGCGCGGCATGAAGCTCGTGGTCTTCGACCCGATTTGCACGCCGATAGCGTCAAAGGCCGACGAGTGGTTTCCGATCCGGCCCGGCACCGACCGCGCCCTGGCGCTCGCGATGCTCAACGTCCTGCTCAACGACTTGGGCATATACGACGAAGCGTTTTTGCGAGATCAAACGAACGGCCCCTATCTGGTGAACGGGGACGGCCGTTATCTGCGCGAGGCGGGAATGGGAAAACCTTTGGTCTGGGACGAGGAACGACGGATCGCCTGCGCTTACGACGCGGCGTCCAACAAGCCGGCGCTGCTCGGCGACTACCTGGTTGACGGCATCGCAGCCCAACCGGCGTTTCAAGTGCTGAAAAACCATCTGCGCCAATATTCACCCGACGACGCGGCGCGCATTACCGATGTCCCCGCTGCGGCGATCCGCAGACTGGCGCGCGAATTCGGCCAAGCGGCTGCCATCGGCAGCACCACCGTCATCGAGGGACAAGAGATGCCGCTTCGGCCGGTGTGCGCTTTTCCCGACTGTCGTGGTCTCGCCGCCCATATGTACGGCGTCTGGACCGGCACAGCCGTGCAGCTTCTCAACGTAATGGTGGGCGCCGTCGATGTTCCCGGCGGCAACTTAAGCACCAATGTCGTCGGGCCGCACGGCAAATTCCGCGTCGGCGAGGGACCCGAAGGGATCGTCACATCGGGTCCCGAATTGGGCAATCGCCGCCCCTACCCAGCGCGTACGCCGACGGCCCCGCGCACGCTCGATCTCGGCGATCTTCTGCCGGTGGGAAGAAGCCCGCGGCCGCTCTTGGCGCTGGGGCTGACGGACTATGCCGACTTACTTCCTTACAAGGCGGAGGCGGTGGTTCATTTTTCCTCCAACGCATTGATGGTGGCGGCCAATCCCAAAGTCTTGGCTCAGGCATTGAGTAAGATTCCCTTCATGGTCTCCTTCGCCCACGTGGTGGACGAAACCGTCGAGTTGGCGGACATCGTCTTGCCAACACAGCATGCGTTGGAGCGCTATGATTTTCCCGTGAACAGTCTGCGCGGCTGGGTCACCGGCGATCGCTGGTACTTTACATTGCGCCAGCCCGGCGTGAGTTCGCCTCCCCATGTCGAGCATGTGGCCGACGTCTTCATGGAGCTGGCCGAGAGGTTGGGCCTGGGAAAAAAGATGACGGCCGAATTGAACGCCAAGCTGCGCCTCAAAGACTCTTATCGCCTGGACGAGGAGAAAAGCTACCGCTGGAAAGAGATCCTCGACCGCAGCGCGAAATCGAGCTTCGGTGCGGAGCGCGGTCTGGACTGGCTGACCGAGCATGGCCTCGTAACATGGCGGCGCGAGATCGGTGAGAGATACCCGCGCGGCGTCCTCAAGCTGCCTCGGCTGCCGATTTACTTTGAGCACATGCTGGAAGTTCGTCCCAAGGTTGAAGCGCTGCTCAAAGAGGCGGGATTGGATTGGGATCTTTCCGGATATCAGGCGATGCCGTTTTGGAAACCCTGTCCGGCGACCGCGCAAAAGGAACGGGGATACGACCTCACGGCGGTGAACTTCAAGTTTGGTTTTCATTCCTTTTCGACCTCGCAGGGAAATCCTTGGCTGGAGGAACTGACGGAGCGCCATCCTTGGGGCTACAATTTAATCATGAACGTGGAGACCGCTCGGCAAAGGGGCATCGCCGACGGCGATAAGGTCATCGTGGAAAGCTGCGAGGGGGAAACTTTCGAGGGTAGAGTCAAGCTCACCCAGGGGATTCATCCAGAAGTCCTGGGAGTTGGCGCCTGCTTCGGCCGTTGGAGCCGCGGCGAGCCTTTGTGCCGGGGCAAGGGCGTTCACTACAACGCCCTCTTGCCGCACAAGATGGGCTGGATCGACGCCATGTCCGGCCACATCGACGCTTGCGCCCCGGTGCGCGTGAAGAAGGCGTAGGCGCAAGTATTGATTTAGTGGGAAGGAATTCGGAGATCTCACGCGGAGGCGCTGAGAACGCGGAGTTTGGAAAATTCGAATTTCGAAATTCGAATTGCGAAACTTCTCTCTGCGAACTCTGCGTCTCTGTGGTGAATACTCTTTGACAGTAAAACCGGAAGAGCTTTGCGAGTGAGGTGGCAAGTATGAGTGACATTTATCCGAAGTTTAAAGTCGCGGCGGTCCAGGCGGCGCCGGTTTTTTTGGACCGCGAAAAAACCACCGAGAAGGCCTGCCGGCTGATTCGCGCCGCGGGCAAAGAGGGTGCCAAGGTCATCGGTTTTCCCGAATGTTTTATTCCGGGATTCCCCCATTGGTTTGACTACCGCCTCGCCAGGGAATGCAAAGGTTTTATCGCGGAGCTATTTAAGAACTCGGTGGAAATTCCCGGCAGCATGACCGACGCTCTATGCCAGGCCGCCAAGGATGCAGCGGCCACGGTGGTGATGGGGATCAACGAACGCGACCCCGGCAGCATGGGCACGCTTTACAATACGCAGCTCTTCATCGGCCCGAACGGGCGCATTTTGGGCAAGCACCGCAAGCTCGTTCCCACCTGGACCGAGCGGTTGGTCCACAC
>Ga0326597_10007976_pt1 | contig 14344 bp, 11 predicted proteins | sample RVTome_12_FD_203789 | JGI IMG/M metagenome (GOLD analysis project Ga0326597, IMG submission 203789) | Soil microbial communities from uranium-contaminated site in the Upper Colorado River Basin, Wyoming, United States - RVT100D185 | ecosystem: Environmental > Terrestrial > Soil > Contaminated >... | reverse complement strand
GATGACCGTGCTCGCGCTCGCGCCTTTGGGTGCGATGCAGGTTCTGTCGCCTGCTCTCTACATGGAAAAGTTCGCGGCGCCGGCCGCCGCGAAGGGGCAGATCGATCCCGCCTGGCCGGTTGCCGAAAAACTCGCGGTGCTCGGCAAGGTGCTCGGGAAGGAGGTCGGGGAACTGACGATCTTCGTGATGGAGAAACCGCGACATCGCGCGCTGATCGATCAGATCCGAGAATCGGGCGCAGAGGTGATTTCCCTCCCGGCCGGCGACGTTGCTGGGGCCCTGCTATCCGCGTTGCCGAATTCCGGGGTCGACGCAATGATGGGTACGGGTGGAATTCGCGAAGGGATCCTCTCGGCGTGCGCGGCGCGCGCTCTTGGCGCGGAGCTTCAAGGGCGAATCGATCCGCAGCTCCAGAGCGAGCAAGCGGCGGTCAAGCAGGCAGGCCTCGACGTCACGCGCTGGATCCGGGCCGAAGAACTCGTCAGCTCGACGGACACCTGTTTCTGTGCAACCGGGATCGCGACCGGCCTGCTGCTCGAAGGAGTCGAGCGCGTCGAGGGTCGCGATCGCGTGCAGACGCTGATGATCGCGGGTTCGACGGGCGAAAGTCAGCTTCAAACCACCTGGCGAAGGCTCGCCCGCAATGCCTGAGAATCGAATTGGCGTGAGCGTACCGGGTCCTGCGCGACTCGACCGACCGGTTCTGCTCGGCATCATCGGCGATTCGGCGACGGGCAAGACGACTCTCGCGATGGGGATCGCGCGCATTCTCGGCGATCACCAGGTTCTGATCATCTGTTCAGACGACTACCACATCTATTCCCGCGCCGAACGCGCAGAAAGACGGATTACGGCATTGCATCCCGACAGCAACCAGATCGACATTCTCGAACAGCATTTGCAACTGCTGCGTCGCAATCAACCGATCCTCAAGCCGACCTACAATCACAAACTCGGCACGCTCGAGCCCGCCCAGTATCTGGCGCCGCGGCCCTACATCATCGTCGACGGCCTGCTCGGATACCACACCCGCGCGATGCGCGATTGCTTCGACGTGAAAGTCTTCATGGAGCCTGACGAGGAACTTCGGATCAAATGGAAGATCTGGCGCGACTGCAATCTCCGTGGTTATACGATCGAAGAAGCCCAGGATGAACTGGCGCGTCGAAGAGAGGACAGCCAGCGCTTCATCCAGCCGCAACGGACATTCGCGGACATCGTCATCAATTTCTATCCGCCGAAGAACGACGATTCCGAAACCGGCGCGCGTCTCGATGTGCACCATCTGCTGCGGCCGACACTCCCCCATCCCGATCTCAGCCCACTGATCGAGGCCGGAGTCCGAAACGGACTCAGCCTGGAGCTCTGCCGGGATCGAGATGGCAAGCCGGTCGATGTGCTGGGGATCTCGGGCGGCATCTCGGATGAATCCGCCGAGAGCCTCGAGAATCTTCTCTGGGAGATGCTCCCGGAAGTTCCGCATTTGCGGAGCAACCACGTTGGAGAATTTACGGATATCGACGGCAAGCCACGCATCAGCCATCCGCTCGTCTTGACCCAGTTGCTGGTTGCGTACCACATGGTCAAGGCGGCGCACGGCATCCATGCGATCTGAAGGAAGAGCAATGAAGTCGAGTTCACTCGAGACCAGACCGGGCTGCCTCGCGAAGCGCCGCCGCGCTCTGGATTGCCGCCGCTTCACGGAAAACGACAGTGCGAATCGAGGGAGCCACTCGAAGTGAGTGATAGCCGCTACAGCGCGGGCGTTCGCGCCTACCGCGACACGTATTGGGATGGGGGCTACGAACCCATCGATACGGACGTGCTCGCGTGCTTCAAGATCACACCTCAGGAGGGGATCGAACGCGAGGAGGTCGCCGCAGCGGTTGCCGCCGAATCCTCGACGGGCACCTGGACCACCGTCTGGACCGACCACATGACGGACGTCGACTACTACAAGGCCCGCGCCTATCGGATCGAGGAAGTTCCGGCTGATCCCAGCTGCTTCTACGTCTTCGTCGCCTATCCGATCGAGCTTTTCGAAGAGGGTTCGGTCGTCAACGTACTGACCTCTCTCGTCGGCAACGTCTTTGGCTTCAAGGCACTGCGCGCAATCCGGCTCGAAGACGTGCGCTTCCCGCTGCACTATGTGATGACCTGCGGCGGACCGCCGAACGGGATCCAGGTCGAACGCGACATCCTGAACAAGTACGGGCGCCCGTTGCTTGGGGCGACGATCAAACCGAAGCTCGGACTCTCGGCAAAGAATTACGGCCGTGCGGTGTATGAGTGCCTGCGCGGCGGCCTCGACTTCACGAAAGACGACGAGAACGTCAACAGCCAGCCCTTCATGCGCTGGCGCCACCGGTTCGACTTCGTCGCTGAAGCCGTGCAAACCGCGCAACACGAAACCGGTGAGTGCAAGGGCCACTATCTGAACGTAACGGCCGGCACCGTCGAGGAAATGTTCGAGCGCGCAGAGCACGCCAAGTCGCTCGGCATGCCCATCATCATGCACGACTTCCTGACGGCGGGATTTTCAGCCAACACTTCGCTCGCGAACTGGTGCCGCAGAAATGGGATGTTGCTTCACATCCATCGCGCGATGCACGCAGTGATCGATCGCGATCGCCACCACGGGATCCACTTCAGGGTTCTCGCGAAATGTCTGCGCCTCTCAGGGGGTGATCACCTGCACTCCGGCACCGTCGTCGGGAAGCTCGAAGGCGATCGCAATGCGATCCTGGGTTGGGTCGATCAGATGCGCGAGGATTTCGTCTACGAAGATCGCTCACGCGGCCTGTTCTTCGACCAGAACTGGGGATCGATGCCCGGAATGTTTCCGGTCGCGTCGGGCGGAATCCACGTTTGGCACATCCCCCAGCTGCTCAGCATCTTCGGTGACGACTCGATCTTCCAGTTCGGCGGCGGGACGCTCGGACATCCCTGGGGAAACGCGGCGGGCGCGTCCGCCAATCGCGTTGCACTCGAGGCGTGTGTGGAAGCTCGAAACCAGGGCCGCAATCTCGAGGCGGAAGGAACGGACATCCTGAAGGTTGCCGCCCGGAACAGCCCGGAACTGGCCGAGGCGATGAAGACCTGGAAGGAGATTCGCTTCGAATACGACACCGTCGACAAGCTCGACGTCGCTGGCGTCGAGCGCGTTGTTCAGCAGCAAGGGGGAAGGGGGATATGAACCAGATTCGCAGTTATACCTCGCGCATGACCCGCCCGACCAATCGGAAACTCGGGACATTTTCGTATCTGCCGGAGATGGATGCGGCTCGGGTTCGAAAGCAGATCGAGTACATCATCGAGCGGGGCTGGAATCCGGTGATCGAGCACGTCGAGACGGACCGCGCGACGGAACACTATTGGTACATGTGGAAGCTTCCGTTTTTTGGTGAGCGCAACGTGGATGTAATTTTTTCCGAGATCACAGCTTGTCGTAAGGAATTTCCTGGGCATTACGTCCGAATCGTCGGCTACGACAACGGACGTCAGACGCAGGGAGCACGCATCGTGGTCTATCACGGCGATAGGCGAACGAGCTGAGCGTTGCTGGCCGGGTTTTCCAAAGCTAGCCTGCGCGCCCGATCGAAGACAGGACAATCCGAAGGAGAAATGAAATGAGCCACACCATCGTAAGTCAGTGCACAGCCCGCTTGAATCGCTCCGAGCAGGCAGTTCCCGGCAGCAATCCCACCTTCATGGAAAAGGCCTCGAAGGGTTCGGCCGACGTGGTCTTCCTCGACCTCGAGGATGCAGTCGCGCCCGACGAGAAGGAGCAGGCGCGCAAGTATGTAATCGAGGCGCTGCACGAACTCGACTGGACCGGAAAGACCGTCTCGGTTCGGATCAACGGGCTCGATACTCAGTACATGTATCGCGACGTGGTCGACGTGATGGAACAGGCGGGAGACAAGCTGGACCTCATCATGATCCCCAAGGCTGGCACTGCATCAGACATCTATATGGTCGATGCACTGGTCAATCAGATCGAGATCGCAAAGGGATACACGAAGCGCGTCGGTTTCGAGATGATCATCGAGACGGCACTCGGCATGCAGAACGTGCACGAGATCGCCAGCGCGAGCACGCGAAACGAATCACTGCATTTCGGCGTGGCCGACTACGCCGCCTCGACGCAGGCGCGCACCATCAACATCGGCGGACCGAACCCGGACTACTCTGTGCTCACCCACGCGGACGCGAATGGAAAGAGGGACCTGCACTGGGGCGACATGTGGCACTATGCGGTTGCCCGCATGATCGTCGCTGCGAGGGCCAATGGTCTTCGGGCGGTAGACGGCCCGTTTGGCGACATCAAGGATGCCGACGGCTTTGCGGCCCAGGCGCGACGCTCGGCGGTGCTGGGTTGCGAGGGCAAGTGGGCGATCCATCCCTCACAGGTCGATATCGTCAACAAGATCTTCAGCCCGAGCGAAGAAGAAGTCACGCGCGCAAAGCGCGTGCTCAGTGCGATGGAAGAAGCGAAGCGCGAGGGCCGCGGCGCGGTGACCCTCGATGGCCGACTGATCGATCTCGCTTCGATCCGCCAGGCAGAAGTTCTTGTTCGAAAGGCAGACGTCATCAACTCGAACGGATAGAACTCGTTCACCAACCCCGTTCGGGCGCAGTGCGCACATCAGGCGGGTAACGAAAACGGAGTCAGAATATGGATCAAGGTCGACACTTCCTGTTCATACCGGGGCCCACCAACGTGCCCGAGCGGGTGCTGAGGGCGCTCTCACGCTCGATGGTAGATCACCGCGGCGCGAACTTTCCGGAGTTCAGCAAGCCGCTGCTCGACGATTCGAAGAAGCTCTTCAAGACCAAAGACGCAGAGGTGTTCATCTTCCCGTCGAGTGGCACCGGCGCCTGGGAGGCCTCGTTGCAGAACACCCTCGCTCCCGGGGACCGGGTGCTCGCCTCCCGCTTTGGGACGTTCAGCCACCTCTGGATCGACATGTGCGAGCGTCTCGGCCTGAAGGTGGATGCTCTCGAGATCGAGTGGGGCGAGGGTGTACCGTTGGATCAGTACCGCTCCGTGCTCGAGCGGGACGAGCAGCACGAGATCCGCGCCGTGCTGGCCTGCCACAACGAAACCGCGACCGGCGTCACGAGCAATCTGGCCGGGGTGCGCGCCGTGCTCGATGACCTCAACCACCCGGCGCTGCTGTTCGCCGATGGCGTGAGTTCGATCGGGAGCATCGATTTTCGCATGGATGAGTGGGGCGTCGATTGCGCGGTGACCGGCTCGCAGAAGGGCCTGATGCTGCCTGCAGGGCTCGGCATCGTAGCCGTGAGCCAGAAGGCGCTCGAGGCGCGCAAGCAGGCGGGTCTGCGGCGCTGCTACTTCGATTTCGAAGACATGCGCACCGCGAATGCCGATGGTTGGTTTCCCTACACGCCGGCGCTCGGTCTGCTCTACGGCCTACGCGAATCGTTGGACATGCTCTTCGAAGAAGGGCTCGAGAATGTATTTGCGCGCCACCACCGACTTGCCGAGGGTGTTCGCGCCGCGGTTCGCGGTTGGGGGATGTCGTTGTGCGCGAAGGGTCCCGAGTGGGAGTCCGATACCGTCAGCGCGGTTTTCGTTCCCGAGGGTTGCGACGCGAAGGCGGTGATCCACAACGCCTATCACACCTACAACCTCGCGCTCGGAGCGGGTCTGATGCAGCTCGCGGGCAAGGTGTTCCGAATCGGGCATCTGGGTGACCTCAACGATCTCATGTGCCTCGGAGCGATCTCGGGTGTCGAGATGGCAATGCGGGATGCGGGGATTCCGGTCGAGCCCGGCAGTGGTGTCGCCGCTGCGCAGGAGAGCTATCGAAAGGCCGCAGCGGCCGCGTCCAAATAACGCGGATACCCGAACTTGTGACGGTGCGCTTCGGGCGCGATCGCCATGCTCCATTGGCTTGAAGGTCATCCGCCAGGTCGCCGAATCGGTGGCCTGGCGGAACTCGTCTGGGGTTTCGAGCGAACGATCGCTGATGTCAGGCACACAGGCGCCAAAACAGTGCGGATGCGGTGATCAGGGTCGCAGCGACGACGACGGCCGGTCTCCACAAGGGGCGCCGACCGGCCGGGTCGGATTTCGTGCCACGGCTGGGCGCCTCGGATGGCGGATCGAGCCAATTGGGATCGGGGGCTTCGGTCGGCCCATCGATTCCCATCGCGATCGCGGACGGTTCACCGGCATCGATCAGTCCGGCAACCTGGACGGTCACGTTGTCGGAACCGCCGTGAGCGTTGGCCAGATCGACCAACTGACCGACCGCGTCCGGTGGCGACTCGCGCGCGAGCACTTCGGCCATGTTGGAATCGCTGACTTCGCCCCAGAGGCCATCGGAGCACAGCAGAAAACGGTCTCCCGATCGAAGATCGATCTCCGACGTGCTGGCCTCGACGTTCGCCCCCACGCCGATCGACCGCAGCAGAACGTTCTTCATTGGATGATCGCTGGCCTGGTCGGCGGTGATTCGCCCCTGACGAAGCTCTTCGTTGACCCAGGAGTGGTCCTCGGTGATTTGATCGAAGTGTCCGTCGCGCAGTCGGTAGGCTCGACTGTCGCCAATGTGCGCCACCCACGCCTTGTCTCGGGGTCCGATCAGGATCGCGACGCCGGTGGTTCCCATCCCGTGTAGCGCCGGGTCCGAAGCGGCGATCCGGTGGATTTCGTCGTTTGCGCTTCGAAATGCGCGCGCGAGCAGTGTATCGGGATCGCCGAAGTCGCACTCGAAGGCGTTTCCGATGGCTTCGAGTGCCAACCGGCTGGCCGTCTCGCCGCCCCGGTGACCGCCCATGCCATCTGCAACGACGAGCAATCGATAACCATCCGCGTTCTCGAATTCACCGCAGGCGTCCTGATTGGCAGATCGGACGCGACCGACGTCGCTTCGGGATGCGATTTGGACTTTTCGAGAACGGGTCGGATGCATCGCGGCCGCCTCGAACGATAGCGAACCGATTGCGCCTGCGGCTCTAGAAGCGCACTTCGAACGCGAGGCCGGGCGCCCATTCGCCGGAGGGCGGGCTCTGGATGCTGAAGACGAAATTGTCTTCGGCGCCCAGGCTCAGGCCCCGAATGTACTCGAATTCGTGTCGATTGTCGGCGCGCTGCTCGGATTCCAACCATCGCTGACCCAGCGAGAGGTCTTCCCCGTTGGCAGAAAATCCAGCGTAGGCCGTGCGCCAACGCTCTTGTTCCCAGGGCCGATCACCTGCAAGGGCTGCTGGGGCGAGCAGGCAAACCAAGGCGGCGATCGCGAGCGCCCATCGCAAGCCTCGAATCCCGGTCGGATGCATCACCGATGTTTCCCCCAACTGCATTGCAGTGTGCAGCTGGGCGCTGCAATCGCCGTGCCGAATTGGACTCCAGAGGTCCTCGATCGGGCTGATCGGCCTCCAGACGCCTTCCGCGGGTCGATTTTCGGATCCGAACCCAGCGCGAAGCGATTCTACAAGGCGGAGTGTCAGTTGGTCTCCCGAAGTTGCGCAACTGCACGCGGTTTGACGGGCTCAATTGCACATCTGCTGCGAGTTGAAGATTGCCTGTGTCGCGATTTGTGCTGGTGCAATTACAAATTGGTGACCGACATTCCGATGGGTTGCGCATCTTTGCAGGCTCATTTCACTCGGCACGACGAATCGAGAACAGCCCGACTGGGGGACGACGGGCTGCGTTGAAACCGCCGGGAGATCCACCGCTCAAGGGTCTTCGTTCGACTGCCGACCCATCGGTTGGAATTGGAGGAGGCGCGATGGAAGCGAAACCCGAAGCGGCTGGGCGCAGAGCGGCATCCGGGCTCCGAATCGAAGATCTCCGCTCGGACGCCGCCCGGCTGTCAGCCGACGAATTCGAAACTCAGCACGGCAATGCCTTCTTGCTGCTCAGTTCCACGGGTTTCAAGCAGTCGAAAAGCGCCACCTCGACGGAAGTGCTCCTGCTGGATCCGGAAGAAGAAGTGGGTGAGCGCACTGCGGGTGTGTCGGTCCAGATCGTGCCGATTCGAGCCGCCAAGAATTCTCTGACGCATCTGATCACAATCGGGCGCACCGAGAAGAATGACGTGACGCTCTCGGACATCAGCGTTTCACGCTTTCACGCGTTCTTCAAGCGCAATCCGGCCGGTGGTTTTCAACTGCACGACGCAGGCTCCACCAACGGAACGACCGTCAATGGATTGTCGGTCTCTACGAGGGAGGCGGGGCCTCCGAGGAACGTGAAATCGGGTGACAACATCCGGTTCGGCCAGCTCGACGTCACCTTCCTCGAAGCGGATGCCTTGCGTTCATACCTCGCAAAGTTTGGTGATTGAACGCCAGCAACAACCCGTCCATTCTCTCAACCAGCTTCGCCCCGCCCATTCCTGTAGCCAGCGAATTCGCGCGTCTTTGCACGGATTGGTGGAGCGGAGTGGTTCTCGGTGAGATTCCCTCCATGCGTGAGCGATCAGAGGTCCGCCAGAGACGCGAAGAAGATCTGTCCGCGGGGGGTGGTCGCGGATCCCGTGATGCGAACGCCGAGATTCTGCCCCACCAGCTCTCCGGCGTCGGAAACCACCACCATCGAACCGTCCTCCAGGAACCCAACGCCTTCGCGCTTTTCCTGCCCCTCTTTGATGATCGTGACATGAACGATTTCTCCGGGCGTGCGCACGGCACTGAGACTCTTGGCCAGCCGGTCGAGGCTCATGCAGTGCACGCCGCGAATCTCGGCCACCCGGCTCAACGCCTCGTCGTTCGTCAGTAGATTCACCGAAAGACGCGTCGCGAGGGCGACGAGTTTCGCATCGACCGCCTCGATCTCGGGAATTGCCTCCTCGGACACGTGTACACACAGGCGGGTATCCCGCCGGATGGCCTCCAGGGACTCGAGTCCGATCCGCCCCTTCCTTCGGACCCTCGGATCCCGCGAATCCGCGAGGCTCTGCAGCTCGTCGAGGACGAAGCAGGGAACGAGCAGGTTGCGGTGGAGAAATCCCGTCTGGGCAAGTCGGAGAAGCCGACCATCGATCAGAACGCTCGTGTCGATGAGCACGGCATCGCGGGTCGGGCTCGCGGCGAGGCCGCTGAGGGCCCGCTCCGACAGGCCTGCCATCGACAGCATCTCCGAACTCTTTTTCCAAGCGATCCGGAAACCCAGGTGGACGCTCATCCAGACGACCAGCGCGAACACCGGCCATCCCCACGGGGCGGGAAGCAGGCCGATCGCGGTGACGCCCACGAGCGCGCCGAGCAGTCCCATTACGAGGGCCCCGACCGAGCCCGCGAGGATCTCGCCCGCGGAAAGGTGCGTAGTCTGCGCCTCGACGACCCCGAGCAGCTTGCTCAGGAAGCGTCCGAGGATGCCGCCGCACACGTAGCCGATCGCCGCTCCGAAGATGGCCCCAGGTAGAACGGCGCCGTACCGGTCCCCGATCGCGTAGCCGCCTGCCGTGAACAGCAGGACGACCAGAAGCCGTACGATTTCAACGAAGACGGACTTTTTCACCGCTCCTCCCGCGAGTGTCGAGGTATTCGAAGGTCTTCGCCTCATCGGCCGGGAAGGGGGGCGTCTGCAGGTGAATCGAACCCGGAATCGAGCGGTGACCGACGCGTAGATCGCTGGAACCAGACCGCGAGGCCGGTGCGAATCCGCGATCGGATCCGCTGACGTGGTGTGCAGGTCAACCATCCACGTTGCATTGTTGGAAATTCGCGAGTCCGATTGGAGCTTCTATGCTTGGAGCTTCTATGCTTGGAGGTTCTATGTTTGGATCTATGCTTGGAGGCTCCACAATTGGAGACTCCAGAGGGGTGCCACTATCAGGGTGCGATCAACACTGAGTGATGTTGAGGGCTTCGGCACTCGAGACTTGACGGGCACACAGTAGTTGCGCGACCGATGTCATTCGCAGCGCGAATACCAAAGCGCCACATTGGTCCCAAGCCTCAAGGCAAATTGCCTCACTCCATGTTGTAGGAAAATTGCTAAGAAACCTTGTTTCTCTCTGTAAACTTGCCGATACACTTGGCACGTTACGTGCTACATATCGGCCAAGTCTGGGGGGTGATGTCGATTCCGCGGCGCGTATTTTCTGCGCACCGAAAACACCATCGATCAATTATCGCAAGCCCCCAACCGGTCGGGTTTCGGCATATTCACCAGTAGCTCGGGGGCGTCGTGCACGGATCACTCAAGTATGGCAGCGTCGGCATCTCGATCGCCACGCGAAGCGGTGTCCGTCGAGTCGTCAGACTTCTCCACCGAGTGAATGGCCCCCGTCCAATCGATTGCGAGAACACCTCCGGCCCAGCAGCCAGTACCCGGCCCGGAGAACTGCATGCAGCTCACAACGAGGAAATGATCATGAGAACCATGACACGACGTGCTGGCACCGCGGCCTTGCTGATCACTGCAACCGCGGTGGGGTTCGCTCTGACCCGCGCGGCTGTGGCGGAAGAGCTGGGAGCCTATGCCGAAGAAGAAATGAGTGACTGCCTCGGCTGCCACGACGAGGACGCGAAGTCCCCCGTCCTGCCGATCCTGGCGACCCAGCACGCGGTGAAGGCGGATGGACGAACGCCGCTCGCGCAGCAGTACGAGTGCCAGACCTGCCATGGCCCGAGCGCGGCGCACATCGAGGACGAGGATACGCGGCCCGCCATTCGCTTCGGTGCCGATTTTCCCGCCGGCCCGCAGAACGAAGCCTGCCTTGGATGCCACCAGGGCGGGGCGCGAATCAACTGGCAGGGCAGCGTGCACGCGGCCTCGGAAGTCGCCTGCGCGAGCTGCCACTCGATCCACGTGCTGCAAGACCCGGTCATGGTCGAGGACCGCCGTCCCGACACGCCGGTGATGCGCGGCGGTCAGACCGCCGTCTGCTTCCAGTGCCACGCCGACAAGCGGGCCGAGATCCACAAAGCCTCGGCACACCCGTTGCGCGATGGCGTGATGGTCTGCTCCGACTGCCACAATACGCACGGCTCGATGGGCCCCACGAACCTCAGGAAGCCGACGCTCAACGAGACTTGTTACACCTGCCACGCCGAGAAGCGCGGGCCGTTCCTCTGGGAGCACGCGCCCGCGTCCGAGGATTGCAGCAACTGCCACACGCCGCACGGCTCGAACCATCCGAAGCTGTTGGTGGCGCGGGTGCCGCAGCTGTGCCAGTCGTGCCATGTCCCGAGCAGGCACCCCGGCACCCCGTACGGTGGGCCCGACTATTCGGATCCGCGCCCGGCCCCGCCTGGTGCGCCGGTGATGGACCGCCGGGTGGGAGCGATGGGCTGCTTGAACTGCCACTACGAAGTTCACGGCTCGAACCATCCGGGTGGTGCGCGGTTTACGCGCTAAGGCTCCGATGAAGCCCCGACAGAGATCGGGGCGCGACGGAGATTTGGGGCGAGAGAGATTGGTGGCGAGAGAGATTGGTGGCGAGACAGAGGCGAGACAGAAGCGAGACAGAGGCGAGACAGAGGCGAGACAGAAGCGAGACAGAGGCGAGACAGAGGCGAGACAGAGATTTGGGGGCGAGACGATGAGACGAGAAATCACGATCCGGGCGACGCGCTGTTTCGCAACGACGCTGCTGACTGCGTTTGCCGTCGGCCTGCTCGCTTCGGCGGGCTGGGCCGAGGAAGACACCCGATACCACGACCTCACGACCAACGTGAACACGCTGGAACTCGGCACCTTCTACAACAGCGACGACGACTTCAAGTTCGGTGACTACACGGGCCTCGAGGACGAGGGCTGGTCGGTCCTCGGCAACGTCGACCTGCGTCGGAGGAGCGCCTACGACGCCGAGCGCGCCTACTATTATCGGGTTCAAGGGCTCAACCTGGGCCTCGACTCCCGCTACATCGACGTCGAATACATGAGGCCCGGGTTGTTCGGGATCGACCTGTTCTACGACGAGATTCCCAAGTACCAGACGGACTCGGCGCAAACCTTCTTTCGCAACGCCGGCGCGAGTTATCTGACCCTTCCGACTGCGTGTGGGCCGGCTGCCGTTCCGCCGGGATTCCCGGTGATCATCCCGAGCCAGATCGATCCAGCGTGTTTCTACGTCAATGAGATTGATCACAAACGCAAGACCGCGGGCGGAGAAATCTCGCTGAACCTGCCCAGCAACTTCGACTTCGACGCGAGCTATCAGCACCAGACGAAGACGGGCGAGAAGACCGTGGCGGCGATGATGGGCCTCACCGGCGGCAACCCGCGTTCGATGCTCGTACCCGAGCCGCTGGACTACACCACCCACCAGATCGACTCGCACATCGGCTACACGGTCGACGACTTCCAGGTGCAGCTGCAGTACTACGCGTCCGGCTTCAGCAACGACCTCAACGGCCTGGCCTGGCAGAACCCGTATGCGGGCAACGTCCCCGCCAGCGGTTTCCCCACCGGCGTGGCCCAGAAGGGGAGCATGCCCGACAACTGGTTCCACCAGGTCACCGGCTCCGGCGGTCTCAACCTGCCGGGCAACAGCCGCTTCATGGTGAACGCGGCCTTCGGCTGGGGGACCCAGGACGACGACTTTCTTCCCTACACGATCAACCCGCTGCTGACCGCCGATGCCGGCGCCCCCATGGGTCTTCGGCTTCCCCGACCGAACCTCGACGGCAAGATGGAGACTCGTCTGGTCACCGCGCGGTTCGTGTCGAACCCGCTGCCGAAGCTCGGAATCAACATCGGCTACCGCTGGAACGACCGCGACAACGACACGCCGATCGACACCTACTACCGGATCCGCGCGGACTCGGAAAACCAGAACGTCGCCAACGCCCGGGTCAACCGCCCGTACAGCTTCGAGCAGCACAAGGTCGATGCTGACGTGAGTTACCAGATCTACAAGCGCACCAAGTTGACGCTCATGTACGAGTGGGACCGGATGACGCGCAACCTCCAGGAAGTCGACGAGAACAACGAGCACACCGTCGGTGGCAAGCTGGTGAGTCGGCCGAACCAATACGTGAACCTGGGGGCCCGCTTTGAGCGCTCCTATCGCGACCGCAGTTCCTACGACTGCGTGAAGCCGCTGATTTCCGGAGAGCCGCCGGGATTCATCGCGGACCCCGGTTGCCCGATCACGCCTGGGACCGGTAAGGACTTCGAGAACCAGCCGCAATTGCGCAAATACTACATGGCCAACCTGCGCCGGAACGACACCCACGCCTGGATGACGATCACCCCGCTCGACCGGCTGAGCGTCGGCACCCACTTGAAGTTCATCGACGATGACTACTACAAGACGACGTTCGGCCTGACCGAGTACCAGCTGCTCAGCACGGGCCTGGACGTTTCGTACCTGGTCACCGACGCGCTGAACATCAACGCCTTCTACAGCCACGACAAATCGAGACGGGAGATGGAGTCGGTGACGTTCGCGGGCGACCCGGACGCATCGTTCGATTCGGCCAACAACTGGTCGAGCAGGGACAAGGACACCACCAATACAGTTGGCGCCGGCGTCGATTACGATGTCCTCCCGGACCGGCTGTCGATCGGCGTTCAGTACCTCTTTGCCAAGACCACGGGAAAAGTGGACACGTTCACGGCTGCGGGACCGATTGTGCCGCCATTCCCCGATAACGAAACCACACTCCACAATGTCAGCGTCCAGGGCATCCTGCAGATCACCCGAAACCTCTCGATGCGGGCTGGCTACCTGTTCGAGGATTACGATTCCAGCGACTGGGCGATCGACCAGGTGTGCCCCGCCTGCCTGAATTTCGCCGGCAGCGCCGCGGTGGTTGCGACGGGAGAGCAGTCGCCCCACTACAGCGCCCACCTCGTGTCCCTGTCGCTGGTCTACCGCTTCTGGTAGCGCGCGACCGGTTGGGCGCGAAGCCGGCCTGAGCGAAGAGAAGGTCCGCTGCGCGGTGCGGCAGCGGACCCGCCGACCTCGCGCTTGCCACGCACGTGTTCCGCGCTCCAGGCCAGGCCCGCCAGGCCTGCCCTGCACCCATGGGCAATGCCGACACTCCCGGCCTCCGCAGCGGCGAAGCCCGCCGAAAGATCCGAGCGCCCCGAATCGGCGAAAATCGCATAGGATCTGGGCTCGACGCAGGCAGGTGGACCGCCCAACCCGTCGTCAACCGGAGGAACGCTACGTGTACATCCGTTCGTCGAGCAGATTGCTGGCCGCAGTGACCCCGATGGTTCTGGCTGTCTTGAGTGCGCCCGTAGGGGTGCTCGGCGCGGATACCGCGAAGCGATCCGCGGCGGCGCCGGAAATCGCGGCGGATCTCGTGTTCGAGGGCGCTGCGGTCTACACCGTGGACCGCGTGCGGACGTGGGCGCAGGCGGTCGCCATTCGCGGCGACGAGATCGTGTATGTCGGCGGCGAC
>Ga0326597_10007975_pt1 | contig 14345 bp, 14 predicted proteins | sample RVTome_12_FD_203789 | JGI IMG/M metagenome (GOLD analysis project Ga0326597, IMG submission 203789) | Soil microbial communities from uranium-contaminated site in the Upper Colorado River Basin, Wyoming, United States - RVT100D185 | ecosystem: Environmental > Terrestrial > Soil > Contaminated >... | reverse complement strand
AACTGAGGGGCGTCGCTCGAGCCGGTCTCGCCGCTCCGCCGAGGGCAGCCGAAGGCGGCCCGGAGCACATGAGCGAGCGGACTGAAGGTGCGTGAGCGAGTGCGCGGACGCGCCAACGCACGAATGGTCCGGCGCAGCGGCGACCATGGAGACTGTCACTGAAATGTGCGGAATCGTCGGGTACACCGGGCCCAGAGAGGCCGGCCCGATCCTCATGGAGGGCCTCAAGCGGCTCGAGTATCGCGGCTATGACTCGGCCGGGATCGCCCTGGTCGACGAGGACGGCGCGCTCTTCGTCGAGAAGAAGGCAGGCAAGCTCGCCAACCTCCAGACGGCCCTCGCCGACCGGACCCCACATGCCGGGATCGGCCTGGCCCATACCCGCTGGGCGACCCATGGTCGGCCGAACGACCTCAACGCCCACCCCCACCAGGACTGCACGGGCGACATCACGGTCATCCACAACGGGATCATCGAGAACTTCCGGGAGCTGCGAGACGGCCTCGAGGCGCGCGGCCACATGCTGACGTCCGAGACGGACACGGAGGCGATCGCCCACCTCGTCGAGGAGTGCTACGCGGGCGATCTCGCCGATGCTGTCCGATGCGCGCTTCGTCAGCTGGAGGGCGCCTACGCGCTCGTCGTCATGCACCGCGGCGAGATCAGCCGGCTGGTCGGGGCGCGCCAGGACGTCCCACTGATCGTCGGCCTCAACGGCGAGGAGAGCTTCATCGCCAGCGACGTGGCAGCGATCCTCGCCCACACGAACCGGGTCGTGTTCCTCGAGGAGGGCGACGTCGCCGACGTCCGGCCGACCGGGGTCGAGATCACGGACATCGATGGAGCGCCACGGCACCGGAGCGAGACCCGCATCGACTGGACACCCGAGGCGGCCGAGAAGGGCGGCTACGAGCACTTCATGCTCAAGGAGATCCACGAGCAGCCCGAGACGCTCCGCCAGTCGATCGCCGGCCGGGTGACTCGCAACGACCGGATCTGGCTCGAGGAGCTCGAAGGCTTCGAGGAAACGCTCCGCGAGGTCGAGCGGATCGAGCTCGTCGCCTGCGGAACGGCGTACTACGCGTCGCTCGTGGGCGCGGCCGCGATCCAGGACTGGATCGGCCTCCCGGCGCGCTCGACCGTCGGCTCGGAGTTCCGCTACAGCCCGCCGCCGCTCGATTCGAAGACGCTGGTCATCGCGGTGACCCAGTCCGGCGAGACGGCCGACACGATCGCCCCGACGCGCCTCGCCCGGGAGCGCGGCTGTCCGATCATCGCGGTGACGAACACCGTCGGGTCCGCGATCACCCGCGAGGCCGACCGGGTCCTGTTCCTCCATGCCGGGCCGGAGATCGCGGTCGCCGCTTCGAAGACGTTCGTCGCCCAGGTGACGACGCTCGTCATCCTCGCGGCCGCGATCGCCAAGGCCCGCGGGACGTTCGGCGCGGAGCAGGAGCAGGAGCTGGGGGCTGCGCTCCGGGCGCTGCCGGACGCGGCGGTCCGTGCCCTCCGAAACGCGGAGGGCGCACAGGCGCTCGCCCGGCGCTACGTCAACTCGCGGGGCTTCATGTTCGTCGGGCGCGGCTACACGTACCCGGCCGCGCTCGAGGGCGCGCTCAAGCTCAAGGAGGTGAGCTACGTCCACGCCGAGGGCTACGCGGCCGGCGAGCTGAAGCACGGACCGATCTCGCTGCTCGACGCGGAGTGCCCGCTGGTCGCGATCGCGACACGCTCGTCCGTCTACGACAAGCTCATCAGCAACGTCATGGAGGGCCGCGCCCGCGACGCGCGGGTGATTGCGGTTGCGACCGAGGGCGATCCCCAGATCGAGCGCTTCGCCGACGACGTGTGCTGGGTCCCCGACACCCACGAGGCGCTCGGCCCGGTCCTCGCGATCATCCCGCTCCAGCTGTTCGCCTATCACGTCGCGGTCGCCCGGGGCACGGACGTGGACCAGCCGCGCAACCTCGCGAAGTCGGTCACGGTCGAGTAGAGAACCGATGGCGCGGCCGGAGGTGTCCGACCCCGAGGTGCCGCCCGGTCTTGTCCCCGCGGGTACGACAGAACTCGGCATAGACATCATCCGGGTCGAGCGGATCCGCAGGACGCTCGAGCGCTTCGGTGCCCGCTTTTCGAGACGCGTCCTGACTCCGGCCGAGCAGCGCTACGTCCGCGACCGCCCTGCGACGCTTGCCGGCCGGTGGGCCGCGAAGGAGGCCGTGTCAAAGGTTCTCGGGCTCGGGGTCCGCGGAATCGGCTGGAAGGACATCGAGGTCGAGCGGCTGCCGACCGGCCAGCCGGCGGTCCGCCTCCACGGCCGGGCGGCGCGGCGAGCGGACCAGCTCGGGATGGCCCGGATCGCCCTGTCGATCAGCCACGAGTCGGAGTACGCGGTCGCGATCGCATTCGGCGTCCGGACCGCGGGCGGCCGGTTCCTCTTCCCGCCGGACATCGACGAGCGGCTCGACGACCGGGAGCGCACGATCCTCGCCCGGATGGAGCGTCTCCGGGCTGTCCACGAGGCCTCGCTCACGGAGTCGGGCGACGCCACCGAGTCGGGCGATGACTGACCGGCCCGTCGGCTTCGGGCGGGGAGCCGGCCCGTCCGGCTCGTCCGGCCAGGTCGCAACGGTCGTCCCGGGGGCCGTGGAGCTCGACGACGAGACCGTCGCGGGCCTCCTGCCGGAACGTGCGCCACGCGGCCACAAGGGAAACTTCGGCAAGGTCCTCGTGATCGCCGGTTCGCTCGATTACGCAGGCTCGGCGTTGCTCGTATGCAGGGCGGCGGGCCGGGCCGGTGCGGGGCTCGTCACGCTGGCGGTGCCCGAATCGCTCCAGCCGCTGTTCGCCGCTAAGGTCGTCGAGGCGACGACGATGGCGCTCCCCGAGGATGACGTCGAGGAGGTCCAGCCGGACGAGGCGCTCGCCCGGATCCTCGACCACGAGCACGACGCGATCGTTCTCGGCCCCGGCCTGCGGCCCGGGCTCGCGACGACCGAGCTCGTCCGGGAACTGCTGGGCGTTCCGGAGGAGCCGACCCCGGCCCCTATCGTCCTCGACGCGGAGGCGCTCCGCTCGCTCGCCACGCTCGACGGCTGGTGGGAGGGTGTCCACCGGAGCGCCGTCCTCACCCCCCACGCCGGGGAGTTCAGCCGCCTGCGTGCCGGCAGCGGCGTCGATCCCGCGAGCGACGGCGACCTCGTCACCGACGACGCGGCCCGGGCCAACGCCGCCCGGAGCGCCGCGCAGACGTGGCACCAGGTGGTCGTCCTCAAGGGCGCGCGGACCGTCGTCGCGGCCCCGGACGGTGCGCTCGCCGTCGCCCCGTTCGAGAACCCGGCGCTCGCGACGGGCGGGACCGGCGACGTGCTCGCCGGCGCGATCGGCAGCCTGCTCGCCCAGGGCCTGCCCGCGTTCGATGCCGCGCGGGTCGGGGTCTACCTCCACGGGCTCGCCGGCGATGCGGTCCGCGAGCGGCTGGGCGACGCGGGGCTGCTCGCGTCCGACCTGCCCGAGCCGCTGGCCGTCGCCCGGCGACGGCTGTCCGGGATCGCCGAGCGCCGGAGGGCGGGCAAGCGGCTGGGCTTCGGTTCCCGCGGCGCAAGCGCCGACGGGGACGGCAGCTGACGGCGACGCCGCGGCCCGCCGGCCGCCGCCCGATCGAGGAGCGCCTGGGCGACGCGGGCCTGCCGCCCCTTCCGCGAACCGCGTGGCTGGAGATCGATCTCGACGCGCTGGCTGCCAATCTCGACGTCGTGCGAAACCTCGCCGGGCCTCGCGTCCGCGTCGAGCCGGTCGTCAAGGCCGACGCGTACGGCCACGGCGCCGTCCCCGTCGCGAAGACGCTCGAAGCGTCCGGGGCGGACGGCTTCTCCGTCGCGACGATCGACGAGGCCGTCGTCCTTCGCCGGGCCGGTATCCGCCGCCCGATCCTCGTCCTCTTTCCGGTGCCACCGGGGGAGGCTGCCCGGGCTGCCCGGGACGGGATTGCCCTGACCGCCGGCGACCCGGAGCTGCTCGCCCGCCTCCTGTCCCGGTTCTCGTCCGACCGGGAGCGCGGCGCCGCCGGGCGGAGGGCACTCCACCTCCAGCTCGAGGTCGAGACGGGCCTCGGCCGGGGCGGCTTCCCGGTGGAGCGGCTGGCCGGCGCGGCTCAGACGATCCGCCGAACGCCCGGGGCCCGGCTGGAGGGGATCTGGTCGCATCTCGCCGCCGCCGAGGACGCGACCAGGACCCAGGCGCAACGGCGGCGCTTCGACGACGCGCTCGCGATCTTCGCGGACGGCGGGGCGAAGATCGGGCCGAGCCACCTGGCCGCGAGCGGGGGCCTCCTGGCCGGGGTGACGACCTACGAGGCGATCCGGCCCGGGCTGGCGATCTACGGGCTCATCCCCGACGCCATGGCGGACGGTCCGGCGGCAACGGGGCAGGCGTCCGCCCTCCGGCCGGTCATGGCGCTCCGGGCGCGGCCGGTCCGCGTAGCGGATCTGCCGGCCGGCTGGGGCGTGTCGTACGGGCCGAGCTTCGAGACCCAGCGGCCGAGCCGGATCGCGACGCTGCCGCTGGGCTACGGCGACGGCTGGGCGCGGGCGCTCTCGAACCGGGCCGAGGCGCTAATTCGGGGGTTGCGCGTTCCGCTGGTCGGGACCGTCGCGATGGACGCGATCATGGCCGACGTCACCGACGTCCCCGGATCCCCGGTCGGGGTCGACGACGAATTCACGCTCCTCGGCGAGGACGGAGCGGAGCGGATCACGGTCCTCGACCTGGCGCGCACGCGCGCCACGATCTCGTGGGAGGTCGTGACCGCCATGTCCGGGCGACTGCCCCGGGTGTACCATGCGGCGGCCGGAGTGGCCGGTTTGCGCACGCTTGCGCACGGGGTGACCGCTTGGCACCCGTCAAAGCTCCTGAACGGCGACAGCCGCGGGACCGGAGGCGCGTCATGAGCCTTCCGATGGAGCCGACCGACGAGCAGCGCGACGAGCTCGTCGAGGAGGTCGCCCGGGAGATCCAGCTCCGCGGCCTGGCCGGGCCGGCCGTCCATTTCCTCCAGGCGAGCCGGCCGTACCGGCCGCTCGGCGCGAACGCGATGCTGTTCTTCGATCCCGTCCTGCGCGGTGTGTTCGGCGGCGAGCTGGCGGGCGCGAGCGCGATCCTCGCCGACGAGGCCGGCATCGAGCTCCTGATCGCCCGCCTCGAGGAACTCGACGACGAGGTCAGCTGGGACGCCTGACGAGCCAGCACCCTCAGCGCGGTGCTGGCGCTCGCTCACCGAGGTCCGAGGCGGAGCTCTGCGACGCCATCGGCCCGAGGTTTGCGTGCCAGGCACCGATGGAGCCTTCCTGAGGCCTGGATTGGCACGTTTGCGCGCCTCACGCACGTTGCCATGCCCGATCGCCCGGTCGCGGTTCGTTATGTGCGTCTAACGCACCCTGGCTCGGAAGCCGGGTGCCACTCCGGTACGTGCCATGCCGGTTAGGATGGATTCGTGACGAGGGACCCCCGAGCCTTCTTCGCCCTCGACCTGGGGGCCGCCACCACGTCCGCCGCCCTCCTGGGCCGCGTGCCCGACCGCTGGCGTCTCCTGGGCAGCCTGTCGTGCTCCTCGGAGGTCCCGCTCGTCGCCGTCCTCGCCCGGCTCGTCGAGCGGTTCGCCGCCGCGGACCCCGAGCTTGCCGTCGTGCTCGGCGCCGGTCCGGCCGCCGCGTCCTGGCCGCGCCTCACGGTCCACTCGGTTCCGCCCGCCGGGCTGGCCGTCGTCGCGGTGTCCGAGCGGGCGCTCGGGGCGCTCGCCGACGTCGCGGCCCTGACAGGCTGGCGGGTCATCGCCGGGAGCGCCGAGCGGCTCGACCCACTGTCGATGACGCGGATGCTCCTCGACCCGGAAGTCTCGTCGGTCCTCGTTGGCGCGGGCGAACCGCCGGGCGCCGACGAGCGGGGCGGGCTCGGCGACCTCGCGGCGCTGGCCGCAGCCGTGGCCATCCGCCGGCCGGAGCTCACGATCATCCTCGCCGGCGCGATGGCCGATCAGGGCCCCCGGTTCGAGGCGAGACCCGCGCAGGGCCCCGGCGCCGTGGTCCTCGCCCCGGCCGCGGCAGCCGGCGTCCCACCGGGAACCGCGCTGCGGGCTACGCTCGAGGGCCTCCGGGGCCTCGCGGACGACGCTCGCCGCTCCTTTGCCCGGGCGACCGCCACGCTGGCGGAGGCGCTCGACCGGCGGATCGAGGCGATCGACATCGGGATCGACGGGGGCGTCCGCGTCGTCGCGTCGCCGCGGGCCGGCCAGGAGCCGGCCATGACCGCGGCCGCCGTCGTGGCCGATGCCGGGCTCGCGCCGCCTGACCCGGACGAGGAAGTCGTCGATGGGGTCGTGGGCTGGTCGACCCTGCCGGCCGACCGCCACCGGATGCGGGACCGCCTGCGCGAGCTGCGCCGGCTCCCGTGGGGCGATGCGACCGGCGACGGTGCGCCATTCCGGCTGTCCGCGGCGCGGGCCGCGCTCGAACGTCTCGTGGCCGCGACACCGGATCTCGACGCGCTCCCCCCGGCCGACATGCTCGTCATTGCCGGGGGAGCCTGGGCGGTCGCACCGGGGCCCGCGATCGCGCTCGCCGCGGCCGACGTCATCCGCCGTCCTGGCGTCACCCAGGTCGTGTTCGATCACGCCCGGCTCCTCGCTCCGCTCGGGACCATCGAGGACCACGACGAGCGCCGGGTGCTGCTGGCCGACCTCGCCGGCGACCTCCTCGCTCCGCTCGGGACCGTGGTCATGCCCCAGGGGATGCGCGGCGGCCGCAACGCGGGCCGGCTGCTCGTCCACGGCGCGACCGGCTCGTCCGAGCTCGACCTCGTGCCGGGCGGCATCGAGCTGGTCGACCTGCCACCGGGCGAGAGCGCGGTCGCCGAGTTCGAGTTCCGCGACCAGGTCCGCCTCGGTACGCGGGGCAAGCACTTCGCCGTCGACGTCGCCGGCGGTCTCGGTGGGCTGATCGTCGACCTGCGCGACATCCCGCTCCGACTCCCGGACCGGGCCGAGCGGCGCCGCGAGCTGCTCGCCGCCTGGCAGGAGGCCCTCTGGGCGGGAGTCTCGGGATGAGCGCGACCGCCCGCGGCAGCCGGTCAGGCCCTCGTGCCGCCGCGGCCGAGGCCGAGGCGATTCGGCCGGCCCCGGGGATCGATCTCATCCCGCGCCGGCCACTGCTCCAGCGGCAGGTCGACGCGTGGATCGCCCTCTCGCCCGGTGACCGTCCGCTCGTCGCCGCGGGGGACTCGGTCGTGCCGGGCACGCCGCTCGCCGAGCACCTGCGCGACGCCCGACTGATCGAGATCGCGGGCACCGGGGGGCTTCGCCCGGGCGACCGGTGGCGCGGGGAGGAGTCCGATGCCGGCCGCCGGCGCGGCCACCCGCCGGAGGGCGAGCTTCTGTTCGAGTCAGGCGGTCGCTGGTGGGTCGTGGCCGGGGAGCACAGCCAGCCGATCGACTCGCCCGTGTCCGGGATCGTCCGGGAGGTGCGGCCGGGGCTCGGGATCGGCCTCCGCGCCGGGGGCGCGGCCCTCGAGGGCGCGCTCGCACTGGGCGGTCTGGCGCGGGGACGGCTCGAGCTGGCGACGGGCGCGGACGGCGAGCTGCTCCCGCGCGCGCTCGACGTCGGCGCGGCCGGCGCGATCCTCGTCGTCGGGGCACGGATCGACGCGGAGTCGCTGACCCGCGCTCGGGCGATGGGCGTCCGCGGAGTCGTCGTGGCGACGCTCGCGAGCAAGGACCGGCGCGACCACCTCGCGTCCGAGAGCCGCCAGCACGCGGCCCTCCATCAGCTTCCGACGTTCGCGGTGCTCGTCCTGCACGGCTCGCTGCGGCGTCCGATCTCCGTCCCGGCGATGGCGCTGCTCGAGGCCCTCGCCGGGCGCGACGTCGCGATCATCGGCAAGCCGCCGGCCCTCGTCTTCGACACGGAGGGACTCGACCTGCCGCCCGACCCCCCGGACGTCGTCCACGTCCGGAGCGGCCCGCTCGCCGGGCAGTCGGGGAAATGGGCCGGCCTCGCCGGTCTGCGCCGCTTCCCGGGCGCGACCCACCTCGAGGCAGGCTTCGTCCGCTTCGGCGACGGGCCGCCCGTCGCGGTGCCGCTGGCCGACCTCGAGCGGCTCACCTGACCTTCAGCGCGGGGTCCGGCCTTCGGCTACCCTCGGACGATGGCCGCGCCGGCCGCTCTCGAGCGGCAGCTGATCAGCGCTTCCGCGGATGCGACGCGGGCGCTCGGCGCGCTGCTCGCGAGGGTCGCGGCACCCGGCGACCTCGTCTGCCTGTGGGGTGAGCTCGGCGCCGGCAAGACGCAGCTTGCGAAGGGATTCGGGGCCGGCCTCGGGATCGAGGCGACGATCAACTCGCCGACCTTCGTCCTGATGGCCGAGTACGCCGGGCGCCTGCCGATGTTCCACGTCGACCTCTACCGGCTCGCCGGGCCCCAGGAGGCGATCGAAGGCGGACTGCTCGACGAGCGCCAGTCGGCCGGCGTGACCGTCGTCGAGTGGCCGGACCGGCTGGGCGGGGCACTCCCGGAGGCACGGCTCGACGTCCGCCTGGACGGCAGCGGCGACGAACCCCGGACGGTCACGCTGCGAGCCGGGAACGCCTCTCTCGCGCGCTACCTCGCGGTCGTCCGGTGAGCGGCGAGGGCATTCCCCGGCTCAGGGGGACCGACGGCCGCCGCCACGATGGTCGCCGGCACGCGATCCTCGCCCTCGACACGGCCACGAGCCGGGTCGTCCTCGGGCTCGCGTCGCCGGCCGGCGAACCGGTCGGGCTCAGCTGGTGGCCCGCCGGCCACCGCCACGGCGAGCGGCTCCTGCCGTCGATCGCGCGGCTCCTCGGCGAGAACAACGTGCGTCGCTCGCGGCTCGACGGGATCATCGTCGGGACGGGCCCCGGCGCCTTCACCGGTCTGCGGGTCGGGATCGCGACGGCAAAGGGCCTCGCCCACGGGCTCGGACTGCCGATCGCCGGGATCGCGACCTCCGATGCGCTCATCTCGGCAGCCGCGGCCGTCGAGCGGGTCCCCGAGACCCGGATCGTGCTGCTCCTCCCCGCCGGCCCGTCCGACCGGGTCGTGGCTCGCCGGGGCATGCCCGCCCGGCTCCTGCCGGGCGGCGAGGAGCCGGCGCTCGGCCCGACCGACGTCCTCGTCGCGATCGATCTCGAGGGCCGAGCCCCGGCCGACGCGGTCGAGCGCGGTGAGCGTGCCCGGTCCGACCTGGGACGCGAGCTGCTCCGCCTGGGAGCGGCCCGGCTGTCCGCCGGCGGGCACGACGACCTGGCCGAGCTCGTTCCCGAGTACGTCACGCTGCCGCGCGGTGTCGCGGTCGCCGGCGGGGAGGTGGCATGGTCGCGCGGCCCCCGGTGAGGATCCTGATCGAGGCGATGAGCCTCGGCGACCTGCCGTCGGTCCAGGCGATCGAGCAGGCGAGCTTCACGACGCCGTGGCCGCCCCACGCCTACCGGAGCGAGCTGGAGTCGAACCGCCTGGCGACGTACCTCGTGGCCCGGGCGGAGGGAGCCGTCGTCGCGTACGCCGGGATCTGGATGATGGTCGACGAGGCCCACATCACGACGTTCGCGGTCGATCCGCGCTGGCGGCGCCAGCGGATCGGCGAGCGGCTGCTCCTCACGCTCCTCGACATCGCGAGAGACCGCCGGGCGCGGGAGGCGACCCTCGAGGTCCGGCTGTCCAACCTGGCCGCGCGGAGGCTGTACGAGAAGTACGGGTTCCGCCCGGTCGGCATCCGCCCCCGCTACTACAGCGACGACAACGAGGACGCGCTGATCATGACGACGGAGGCGCTCGACCAGCCGAGGATGGCGGACCGGCTCGCCCGCCTGCGGGGCGCCCTCGACGCCGCCCCCGCCCCGACGGGCCCGGTCGACGAGGCCGATCCCGCGGTCGAATCGGCCGGTGGCGGTCCGGAGGCCCCGGGCGCTCCCCGCCGCCCGCGGCGGACCCGCCGATGAGCGGTCCGCTCGTCCTCGCCGTCGAGTCGTCGTGCGACGAGACCGCGATCGCCGTCGTCGAGGGTGGCCGGCGGATCCACGCCAACATCGTCGCCAGCCAGGTGGCACTTCATGCCCCGACCGGCGGGATCGTCCCGGAGGTGGCCGCGCGGGCCCATCTCCGCTGGATCGTGCCGGTCCTCGACGAGGCCTGGGCCGGCGCCGGGATCGGCTGGCCGGACGTCGACGCGGTCGCGGTGACCCACGGCCCGGGGCTCGCGGGCTCGCTCCTCGTCGGGATCAACTTCGCCAAGGCGCTCGCCTGGGTCCACGACAAGCCGCTCGTCGGCGTGAATCACCTCGAGGGCCATGTCTATGCGTCCTGGCTGCTCGATCCCGAGGACGGGGAACGCGAGGCGCCGCCGTTCCCGCTCGTCGCGCTCGTCGTGTCGGGCGGCCACACGTTCCTCGTCGAGATGCGCGATCACCTGAAGTACCGGCTCCTCGGCCAGACGGTCGACGACGCCGCGGGTGAGGCGTTCGACAAGGTCGGCCGGCTCCTCGGCCTGGCGTACCCGGGCGGGCCGGCGATCCAGGGCGCGGCGGAGGGCGCGGTCCGACGCGACGTCCGCTTCCCGCGCGCCTGGCTCGGCGACAGCTACGACTTCAGCTTCTCCGGCCTCAAGACGGCGGCCCGGAAGGTCGTCGACGCGGCACGCGCCGAGGCCGGCCTCGATCCGTCCGACCCGTCCGACCGGCTCCCCGCCTCGACCGTGGCCGAGCTCGCGTGGGGCTTCCAGGACGCGGTCGTCGACGTCCTCGCGACGAAGACCATTCGCGCCGCCGAGGCCCTCGGGGCGCGCGCGATCGTCGTCGGAGGCGGGGTGGCGGCGAACGCGGCACTGCGCGGGCGGCTGGCGACCGACGCCGGCGCGCTCGGGCTGCCGCTCATCATCCCCCGACCGGGACTGTGCACGGACAACGGCGCGATGATCGGCGCCGCCGGGGCGCGGCGACTCCTCGCCGGTGAGCTGGCCGGCCTCGATCTCGACGCGCGGCCGTCGCTGCCGCTCGCGGCGCCCGGATGAGCCGGGCACCTGGCGGGGCGATGCCGAGGCTCGACCCGGCCGTCATCCGGAAGACACTCCGCGACGCCGGGCTCCGGGCGATCCACGGCCGGTCGCAGAACTTCCTCGCGGACGTCGACGTCCTCGACGGCATCCTCGCCGAGGCCCAGCCGGCCCCCGGGCGGCGGGTGCTCGAGATCGGGCCGGGCTTGGGGATCCTGACCGCCGCCCTGCTCGACGCGGGGGCCGCTGTCACCGCGGTCGAGCTCGACCGAGGGCTGGCCGCCTTCCTGCGCGACCGTCTTGGCGAGGCGCTCGACCGCGGCGCGCTCCGTCTCGTCGAGGGAGACGCGCTCGACGAGGACCTCACCCATCTTCTCGAGCCACCGTACGACGTGGTCGCCAACCTGCCGTACCACATCACGAGCCCGATCCTCCACGCGCTCCTCGGCCGGACACCTCGCCCCGAAAGGCTGGTGCTGATGGTCCAGCGCGAGGTCGCCGAGCGGATTGCCGCGCCGGCGGGCCGGATGAGCTACCTCTCGGTGTTCGTCCAGTACCACGCCCAGGTCCGGATCGCCTTCTCCGTGCCGCGGTCGGCGTTCGAGCCGGAGCCGGCAGTCGAGTCCGCGGTGATCGTCCTCGAGCCGTACCCGGAGGACGATCGGCTGTCGGACGCGGCGGCCGAGGACGAGCTGTGGCGGCTCGTCCAGGCCGGGTTCCGCGAGCGCCGGAAGATGATTCACAACGTGCTCGCCCGACAGCTCCCGGTCGAGGCGGATCGCGTGGCCCGGGCGCTCGAGGCGGCCGGCGTCGCGCCCGACCGGCGCCCCCAGACACTCGGGGTGGGGGAGTGGATCGCGTTGCGCGAGGCACTCGGGCCCATCGGCTCGGACGTCCGCGGCCGGCGGCGCGGCGGCCCCGGCTCCGGTGAACAAGCCGGAAGCGACGACGAGGACCGGCCGTGACCGACCCGGCTCGCCGCCTGGCCCCGGTCGTCCGGCTCGCGCCCGCGAAGCTCAACCTGACGCTCGCCGTCGTCGGCCGCCGGGCCGACGGGTTCCATAACCTTCACTCGGTCGTCGTGCTCCTCGACCTCGCCGACCGCCTGAGCCTCGCGGTCCGGGCGTCCGGCGAGGATTCGATCCATTCGACCGGTTTTGCCATGGGATCGGCCGGCGTGAACCTCGTCCACGCCGCGGTCGTGGCCACGCGGGACGCCGTCGCGGCCACGTGGCCGGGGGCGCCCGCGCCGCCGCCGCCCCTCGCCGCCCGGCTCGAGAAACGGATCCCGGTCGCGGCCGGGCTCGGGGGAGGGAGCAGCGACGCGGCCGCGGCGATCGACGGGGCGCTCGAGGCCTGGGACGCGGAGCTGCCGCCGGCGGCTCGTTACGGGCTGGCGGCCGAAGTCGGCTCGGACGTCCCCCTGTTCCTCGCCGGCGGGGCGGCGCTCATCGAGGGCCGGGGAGAGCGGGTCACGCCGCTTCACGGCGTGCGCTGCGCGGACGGCGAAGAACCGGCGGTCCTCCTCGTGACGCCGGCCGTGGCGGCCCACACCGGGGCCGTGTTCGAGGCATGGTCGGGCGGCGCCATGAGCGAGCCGGGCGTGGCCCGACGAACGTCCGAGCACTTCGCGAGCGAATTCGGCTCGGGGCTGGCCGTGCGCCAGCTCGTCGAGCGGGCGGCGGTCCTCGCCGCCGCGAACGACCTCCTCCCGGCCGCGGCGGCGGTCGTGCCGGGCCTCGTCCAGCTCCGCCGCGGCCTCGCCCGGCTCCTGGCCCGCCCGATCGGCCTGACCGGCTCCGGTCCGACCCTCTGGTGCCTCTATCCTTCCCGGGGCGAGGCGGAGGCGGCGGCTGCCGCCGTCACGGCGGCCCTCGACGCGGCGTCCATCTCTGCCCCCGGCGACGGCCGCCCGTTCGTGGCCGCGGCGACGATCCGCGCCGGCGAACGCCCAGACCGCGGCGGCGACGGCCCACCAAACCTCGCGACCCAGGACCGTCCCGCCATCCCCGAAAGGAGCGTCCGATGACCCGACAGGCCATCTCGACCGGCGGCGCCCCGGCCGCGATCGGCCCGTACAGCCAGGGGATCGCCGTCGACGGTTTCGTCTTCTGCTCCGGCCAGATCGGGCTCGACCCCACGACCGGGGAGCTCGTTCCGGGCGGCGTCGAGGCGCAGGCGGAACGGGCCCTCCGCAACCTCGCGGCGGTCCTCGACGCTGCCGGAGCGGCGATGGCCGACGTCGTCAAAACGACGATCTTCCTGGTTGACATCGGGGACTTCGGGGCCGTCAACGCGGTCTACGCCCGGCACATGCCGGACCCCCCGCCGGCCCGGTCGACGTTTGCCGTCGGAGCCCTCCCGAAGGGGGCCCTGGTCGAGATCGAGGCGATCGCCCGGAGGTCCGCCTGACCGGCCGGCTCGGGCCGGCCGGAGGTTTGACACCCCAACGGACCGCCCCTACGATGCGCCGACACCCCAGATGACAACCGATCAACCCCCGCCGGAACCCGACGGCGCCGGACCCTTCCAGCCCCGCCCCGGGCCTGCCTACCGGCTCTGCCCTTGAACCCCCCAAGTCCCGGCTCGCGCCGGACCGTCGCGATCGTCCTCGCGGCGGGGCTCGGCACACGGATGAAGTCGCGGCTCCCGAAGGTCCTCCACCCGCTGTGCGGCCGCCCGATGCTGGCCTACGTCATCGATGCCGCCAGGGCCGCGACCGGCGAGCGGCCGCTCGTCGTCTACTCGCCGGCCACCGCCGCGCTCCGTGACGCCTTCGCCGGCGAGGCCGACTTCGCCCTCCAGGACGAGCCGCGCGGCACCGGCGACGCGCTGAGCGCGGCCCTGGGGGCCCTGCCAGCCGACGCCGGCGAGCTCCTCGTCCTGTCCGGCGACGTGCCCCTCGTCTCGGCAGAGCTCCTGACCGACCTCCTCGAGCAGCGCCGGCTCGACCACGCCGCGCTCGCCCTGACCTCCGTCGCCGCGTTCGAGCCGCGCCAGCTCGGCCGGGTCGTGCGGACCGAGGCCGGCCTCGTCGAGCGGATCGTCGAGGTGAAGGACGCGACGGACGAGGAGCTCGACATCGGCGAGATCAACGCGGGGCTGTACGCGTTCGACGCCGACTGGCTCCGCTCGCGGATCGGCAGCCTCACGCCGTCGCCATCGACCGGCGAGCTCTACCTGACCGAGCTCGTGACGATCGCCCGGGCCGACGGCCGCCTCGTCGCGGCGCTCGAGGTGGAGGACGATGGGCGGCTCCTCGGGATCAACGACCGCTCGGAGCTCGC
>Ga0326597_10007974_pt1 | contig 14345 bp, 11 predicted proteins | sample RVTome_12_FD_203789 | JGI IMG/M metagenome (GOLD analysis project Ga0326597, IMG submission 203789) | Soil microbial communities from uranium-contaminated site in the Upper Colorado River Basin, Wyoming, United States - RVT100D185 | ecosystem: Environmental > Terrestrial > Soil > Contaminated >... | reverse complement strand
GAATCGGACTCGACCTCGGCGCTGCCCGTGAGAAGATCCGCGTCGCAAAGCTCTCGCGAATCTTCCCCGGCTGGGCGAGGCGATGAGCCGGGCGGAGATCTCCTATTCCACTGCGTCGAAAAAAGGAGGGACCGACGCAGCACTAACTATCGGTCCCCTCCCTTTCTCTGCCGAAAGTTGGCCTTGCCGAATCCGTGGGTCGCTTCGTGGGGAGCCGTCGTGCCGCCGGTGACGCCGGCCTCGTGTTGGCCGCCCTCGACGATCTCGAGCTTGCCTGCCTCGACGAGTTTCTTCAATCCCGCGTGGTTGGCGTCCTCGTCGCGGATCTGACCGGATTTGCCGGGGCCGAGGTGCAGAGACTTCCCTCGCGGTAGCGGCACCTTGAGTGGCGCACGGGTCTTGTTGGTCACCGTTTTCATGGAGGACCTCTTCTCGGGGCTATTTTATCTCGGGCGGACAGAGAAATTCTCCGGTGGCAAGGAGAGGTCCTTTGCGAGACGGGCAGATTCCGAAAGAGGCGCTTTCACCACGCGTTCCTTTGGCCTACCATGGCCGCGTACGCGAGGAGGAATTCTTGAGCCAGAGAGAACACGCGCGCCCCGCGGGAGAGAGCACAGAGCCCGAGATCCCGGAGCCGACTTACGCCGAGCGAGCGCGCACCCTCGTCCACATGGGTCGCGTTGGAGCGTTGTCCACTCTCTCGCGGCGTCACGCCGACTGGCCCTTCGGCTCGGTCATGCCGTACGGCCTCGACGAGTGCGGGAATCCCACTTTCCTCATCAGCACAATGGCAATGCACACGCAGAACCTCCTCGGGGATCCGCGCGCGAGCCTCCTCGTCACCGAACCGGGCGTCGCCGAGGATCCCCTGGGAGCGGGTCGGGTGACGTTGATGGGTCGGGTGGCGAAGACGACCCGCGCCGAGGTCCGCGAAAGCTACCTTACCCGACATCCGAATTCGTCGTACTGGGTCGACTTCAAGGACTTTGCTTTCTTCCAGGTGGAGATTGTCGACGTGTACTTCGTCGGCGGCTTCGGCGTCATGGGCTGGGTCGACGCGGAGGACTACGCAAAAGCCGAGCCCGACCCTCTCGCCGACGCCGCGCGGGGCATACTCGATCACATGAACGAGGACCACGTCGACGCGATGCTGCTTCTCGCCCGCGGGCTCGTAGGCGTCGAGGGCACCGACGCCAAAATGACCGCCGTCGATCGCCTGGGATTTCATCTCCGCGTCGAGACTCGGGACGGGATGCGCGGGCTGCGCATTGCCTTCTCCCGGGAGGCTCGTTCCCCGGAGGAGACGCGGGAGATCCTCGTGGACATGGTCCGGCGGCGGCGTCAGCAGCAATAGAACCTCATTCGGGACGCGCGGAGCGAATCGCTCTCCCCGGAAATACGCCCTCGACGAGCTTCGAGTCCCGCACTACGAAGGTACCTCCGACCAGAACGTGCGCGATGCCGCGCGACGGGAGGTCTCCCTTCTCGTAGGTGGAGAGGTCCAGGATCGTCTCCGAATTGAAGACGGTGATGTCAGCGTCAGCGCCGATCTGAATGCGGCCCTTCTTCTTCATTTGAGGGGCAGCTCCCGCGAGGCGCTCGGCCGGCTTCAAGGTCATCTTCCGGAGAGTGTCCATGAGCGAGAGGCCCTTCTTGTCCCGGGCGTAGCGGCCGAGGACGCGCGAAAACGTTCCCGCGCCCCGGGGGTGAGCCGGTCCGTTGAAGAACGGGATTCCGTCGCTCGCGACCATGACGTCGGGTTGGGCCGTGACCCACTCGTTGATTTCTTCCGAGCGGTCTCCGTGGATGATGACCCAGCCGCCCTCTTCGCGGAACCTCCGAAAGCTTTCGCGGGTCAATCGCTCGCCCGTCAGCGGCCACTGTAGATTCTGGAAATCCTCGTCGGGCCGATCCACCCAGGAGTCGAAGAGCGCGGATTCGAGGCGGGTCGACCCGGCAGTGTAAGGATAGGCCTCGGTCGTAACGTCGAGGCCGGCGGCGCGAGCGCCCCGGATCATCGAAAGCGTCGTCTTCGCCGAGTCCCCGGCGCTCGAGTTCATGTGGACGATGTGGAGAGAGGCGCCCGTTGCGGCGGCGTTCGCGATGCACTCCTGGAACGCGCCCAGAGTTCCGCCGGAGCCCTCGCCTCGCAGATGGACGTAGATGGGCACGTTCTGGGCCCGAGCGACCTCGAAGAGCCGCAGGATCTCCTCGCGGGTCGCGCCCGGCGTATAGGTGATGCCGAGGCCGAAGCCGAGACCTCCTTCTTCGAGCCCCCGCACCATCAGCGTTTCGAGCCTCCCAAGCTGGCCGTCGCTCGTCGCTTTGTAGGCATAGTCGGACACCTTCATGAGCCGTATGCGGTTCGGGTCGGCCTCGTCCCCAAGGGCCCAGCTTCCGACGTCGATGTCGTGGAAGAGCTTGGCGCGAGCGGGAAGGTGGCCGACGGTGGCGCCGTAGTGGATCACCGCTTTCCCCTCCCGGGAGGCGAGCCATGCCGCGACCGGGTAGACGCCGATCTCCATTTCGAGCGCGGTCGTGACCCCGTCCTGAGCCTGGAGGCGGTTACTCACCGGGTCCTGGCCGTGCGCATGGAGGTCGATGAACCCCGGCGCCACGACGAGCCCCGAGGCGTCGACGATGACCGTTCCCTCGAGAGGCTCTTCGCTGATGGCGACGATGGTTCCCCCGGTAATGCCGACGTTCCGAACCGCGTCGAGACCGGTTTCCGGGTCCATCACCCGCCCGCCGCGGAGGACGAGGTCGATAGCGAGAAGTGCAAATGTCGATAGGTTCATTTTCGTGCCACCCAGATTTGATGCGTCGACTCCTGCGTTAATGGGGTCAACGGGTTTTCGTCGAAGTCCCCGTGCACCGCCTCGACCTCGAAGCCCGCGTCTTCGAGGAGCCGATGGCTCTGCTCGGGAGTCACCCAGGATAAATTGATGCGCCGATAGCGCCGGCTCACGACGGTTCCGCCGGAATCGATCTCGTCGGTCCAAACCACGATCCGAATCACCTGGTGCTCCATGTCGTGGGTCGAAGCCTCCCACAGGATATGGTCGCGGCCGGTCTCGGCGTTGCGGAACTCCGCCCGAAGACGGGGAAGGCCGGGCTGAACGTAGCTCGGATCGAAAATGAAGTGGTCGAAGATGAACCGGCCGCCGTCCCGGAGCTGGCTTCGAACCTGCTTCATCGCCCGCAGCTTGTCGTCGTCGGTCAAGAGGTGCCCGATGGAGTGGAACGGGAGGACGATGAGGTCCGCGGGTGCTTCGAGAACGAAGTCGCGGAAGTCCGCCTGGATCAAAGTCAGCCGGTCCGAGACTCCGGCTTCGCGGGCCCGCTTGCGGCATAGCTCGAGGATCGCGCTCGAGGAGTCGACGCCGGTGATGGGCCGTCCCTGCTTCGCGACTTCGATACAGATGCGCCCGTTTCCGACTCCGAGCTCCGCCACCGGTCCTTCCGACTCGAGGAGCTTCTTCAGATAGAAACCACGGTTCTTCAGCGTAACCGGGGCGCTCTCGCACCAGGCGTCGTAGATATCGGCGAAGTCGTCGTAGGGAACGCGGGACATGAATCTTTGCTAGAGTTCTGCCGGAGGATATCAAACGTGAGCGACAAGGTGCGCGTCATTTTCATCGACAACCCGCCGGTGAACGGCCTGGACGCCGCCGTCCGGACCCATCTCATGAACGAGCTCGAGCGCGCCCTTGCGGACGAGAACGTCGAAGCGATCGTCCTCTCGGGCAAGGGCAAGATGTTCAGCGCCGGTGCCGACATCCGCGAGTTCGGGAAGGAGCCGCCCCCCGGCACCCCTCCCCTTCCCGAAGTCATCGACGCCGTCGAGCGATCGGCGAAGCCCGTGGTGGCCGCGATCCACGGAGTCGCCGCCGGTGGGGCGCTGGAGCTCGCCCTCGGGTGTCACGCGCGCATCGCCACCGCCGACGCCCGCGTCGGTCTTCCCGAAGTGACCCTCGGGATCATCCCGGGGGCGGGCGGCACCCAGAGGCTTCCGCGTCTCATCGGTATCCGGGAGGCCCTAGGCCTCATCACCGAGGGGAAGCTCGTTCCCGCCCCGAAGGCCCACGCCCTCGGCATCCTGGACGAGATCGCCTCGGGAGACTTGATCTCGGCCGCGATCGAAAGAGCGGGCAGGACCTCGCTCCGGCGGACCTCGGAGCTCCGGGCGGCCGACGATCCCGCCGCTTTCGCCGAGGCAGAGAAGGCCGCCGCGAAATCCCAGGGATTCGAAGCTCCCAGGGCCGCGATCGAAGCGTTGAAAGCGGCAGTGAGTCTTCCAGCGGACCAGGGTTTTCGAAAGGAGCGCGAGATCTTTCTAAGGCTCGTGGGCTCGGACCAGTCGAAGGCGCTGCGCCATGTGTTCTTCGCGGAGCGCAAGGCCGCCAAGATTCCCGACGTGCCCCCGGAGACGAAGGTGAGGGAGATCGTCTCCGCGGGAGTCATCGGCTGCGGGACCATGGGGGGCGGAATCGCGATGTGCTTCGCGAACGTCGGAATCCCGGTCACCGTCGTCGAGGGCGATGCCTCCGCCCTCGAGCGAGGCCTCGAGAAGATTCGCGGCCTCTACAGATCCAGCATGAGCAAGGGGCGCCTTTCGAAAGACGACTTCGACAAACGCATGACTCTCCTTTCGGGGACGACCGATTTCTCGCGGCTCTCCCAGGCCGACATCGTCATAGAAGCGGTCTTCGAGGAGATGCTCGTGAAGAAGAACGTCTTCCGAAAGCTCGACTCCATCTGCAAAGACGGCGCGATCCTGGCAACGAACACCTCCTCTCTCGACGTGAACGAGATCGCAGATGCCACGTCGAGGCCTGCGAGCGTCATGGGGACTCACTTTTTCAGCCCCGCGAACGTCATGAAGCTCATGGAGTGCGTTCGTGGAGCCAAGACTTCGAAGGAGACCCTCGCTTCCGTCTTCCAGCTCGCGAAGAGGCTCGACAAGGTCGCGGTCCTCGTAGGGGTCTGCGACGGGTTCGTCGGGAACCGGATGCTATACGCCTATCGCCGGCAAGCGGACTTTCTTCTCGAGGACGGCGCTCTTCCCCACGAGGTCGACCGGGCGGTCATGGAGTTCGGACTCCCGATGGGACCTTACGCCATGGCGGACCTCGCGGGGCTCGACATCGGCTGGGCGGTGAGAAAGCATCAGGAGGCGACGCGGCCGAAACATCTTCGTTACTCCACGATTCCCGACCGTATCTGTGAGCTCGGACGCTTCGGGCAGAAGACCAGCGCGGGCTTCTATCGCTACGAAAAAGGAAGCCGCGCCCCCATCCCCGATCCCGAGATCGCGGACCTCATCCAGGGAGTGTCCCGGGAGCTCGGCATCGAGCGTCGCCCCTTCACGAAAGAAGAAATCGTCGAGCGCTGCATCTACGCGCTCATCAATGAAGGCGCCAAGATCCTCGACGAGGGGATCGCGCTTCGAGCGAGCGACGTCGATCTCGTCTGGATCCACGGCTACGGCTTTCCCCGCTACCGTGGAGGGCCGATGTTCTACGCCGACACCGTCGGGGTGAAGAAGGTCTACGACGCCGTGGCGCGCTTCTACCAGAAGCAGGGCGAGTGGATGAAACCCGCTCCCCTGCTGGAAAGGCTCGCGCGCGAGGGCGGAAGCTTCCAGGGCTGATTACAGATGAATCAAGTCGGCTGCGGGTGTTTCTCCCCCTGGTGCTTGAAGATCGCGCAGAGGAAATCCATCATGAGCCTCGCCGACATGCGGCTCGAGGTCTCGAACATCTCGTACTCCGGATCCACCTCGACGAACTCGTAGCCCACGATCTTCCCGCCCTTCTTCGCGATCTCTTGGAGCGCCTCCTTGGCCTGGTAATAGGTGAGGCCGCCGGGAACGGGGGTACCGGTGCCGGTAAGGAGCGACGGATCGATGACGTCGACGTCGAAGGTGATGTAGTAGTTGTCCGCCTGGGGGATGCTGGCGATGGCCTCCTTGATGCCCATACGGAGCATCCGGAGCGCGGGGATCACCTGCACCCCCATCTGCTGGCCTTCCTCATAGGTCTGGGTATTGGTGGTGAGTCCGCGGATCCCGAGAGAGCTCAAGCCCGAGACCCACGAGAGCTCGATCGATCGCCGCAACGGGTTTCCGTGAGCGAATCTCACGAAGCCGCCGCCGTCGCTGAAATCGAGATGGGAGTCGAAGTGGATGATGTGGATCTTCCCCTCGATGCCTTCGTATCCCCGCATCACGGGGAAGGTGATGGAGTGATCGCCTCCGAGAACCACGGGAAGGGCCTTCTTGGCCAGGATCTTCTTCACGGTGTCGGTGATACGGTCGAAATTCGGCATGAAGTCCGCGGGCATGATGTTGACGTCACCGACGTCGGCGCGGCTCACGTCCACCAGGTAGCGCTCCCCCTCTTCGTAGTCGTAGTAGCCGGGCCACTTCTTGTCACCTGACGGAGGAGGACCGCCGCCCGCGACTCGCCGCAGCGACACGGGCCCGAAGCGGGTCCCGGGACGGAAGGTGGTGCCGAGATCGAAGGGAATGCCGACGACCGCGACCTGATGGTTGAGCTTCTCGATGTCGTCCACCGCGTCGGCGCCGTAGAACGTCGCGGCCCGCGGGGTGCGAATCGGATCTCGGTAGAAATCGACGCGCTCTTTTGGCTTTTGCTCTTGCCCCGGTGTCTGCGCCAGCTTCGCGGCGCCGATGGCGGCGGGGGCCGCCAACAACGTTTGAAAGAACCCTCTTCGTCCGACGGTTGCCATGACTAACCTCCTCGCTTCGTTTTGAAATACAGGACAGGCACGACGATCATGTTGAGAAACGTCGAGGTCACCATGCCGCCCAGGATCACCACTGCCATCGGCTGCTGGATCTCCTTCCCCGGCTCTCCCGCGCCGAGCACGAGCGGGAGGAGCCCGGCTCCGGTGACGAGCGCGGTCATGAGGATGGGGCTGAGCCTCTCGATCGAGCCCTCGACCACCGCCTCCCGAAAGCCACGTCCCTCCCGCTCGAGAAGGTGCTGGTAGTGGCTCACGAGCATGATTCCATTTCGAGTGGCGATTCCGAAAAGAGTAATGAACCCGACGAGCGAGCCCACGGAAAGGACCCCGCCTGCCGCTGCGGCAACGAGGACCCCGCCGATGAAGGCGAGAGGCAGATTGGCCATGACCAGAACCGACTCGCGCACCGTGCCCAAGGCGAGGTACAAGAGCAGAAAAACGCCGGACACCGAGAGGAGGGACAGGAGAAGGATCTGGCGCGACGCCTTCTCCCGGGCCTCGAACTGCCCTCCATACCGGATCGAGTACCCCTTCGGCAGAACGACGGAGGTCGAGATGGCGCGACGGACGTCTTCGACGGCCGAGGCCATGTCCCTCCCGGATACGTTCGCCTGTACCACGATCCTCCGTTCTAGGTTCTCGCGGTGGATTGTATTCGGACCGCGATCGAGACGCACTTCGGCGATCTGAGCAATCGGCACCCGCGCGCCAGACGGCGTCGCCATCGGGACCTCCCCGATCGCCTCGGGAGAGGCGCGTGACCCATCGTCGAGGCGCACGAAGATATCGAAGAGTCCAGGAACATCGAGCACCCGGGATACCGCCCGACCGTAGAACGCGGTCTCCACCGCGTCGGCGACGCCCTGGGCGGTGAGGCCGAGGGCCGCCGCCGCGCGGCGATCGAGGTTCACCTGGAGCTGGGGTACGCCGACCTGCGGCTCGAGCGAGAGATCGACGAGGCCCGGGACGCCTTCGGCCGCGGCCCGGATTCTCTCGCCCAGGGTCCGGAGAGTTGCGAGGTCGGGCCCGAAGAGCTTGATCGCGATCTGGGCCCTCGTTCCGGACAGAAGGTGGTCGATGCGGTGAGAGATGGGCTGCCCCACCTCGAACACGAGACCAGGAACGGTCGCGAGCTTCGCCCGCGCCTCCTCCACCATCTCCTCGTGGGAGCGGTCGGAGCTCGATAGCACCACCTCGAGCTCGCTCTGGCTGACTCCCGCGGCGTGCTCGTCGCGCTCGCCCCGACCCGTGCGCCTCGTCGTCGAGACCACTTCGGGAATCTCGTGAAGGGTCGCTTCCACCAGCGCGCCGATTCGGTTCGACTCCGCGAGAGACGTCCCCGGAGGAAGAAACGTATTGATGTTGAGGGTTCCCTCGCGAAACGGGGGAAGAAAGTCGCCGCCCAGGAATGGGACCGTCGAGACCGCGACGATGAGGAGGCCGAGTGCGACCGAAAGAACCCTGCCAGGGTGACGAAAAGCGCTCTCCAGGAGGCGGCGGTAGCGACGCTTCAGCCACGACACCACCAAGGAGTCTCTCTCGGGAAGCGCATCGATCCCGAAACGGCCCAGGACGAAGTAGCAGAGCACCGGCGTCACCGTGAGAGCTACCAGAAGCGAGGCCGCGACCGCGAGCACGTAGGCGAGGCCCAGCGGCGTGAACATGCGTCCTTCGATCCCGCCGAGGTTGAAGAGTGGAACGAACACCAGGATGACGATGGCGGTGGCGTAGACGATCGACCCGCGGATCTCACTCGAGGCCTCGAAGACGACGTGGAGAAGGGGCGCGGGAGAACCGCGCTCGCGGTTCTGGCGGAGACGTCGGAAGACGTTCTCGACGTCGACGATGGCGTCGTCCACGAGCTCGCCGATCGCGATCGCCAGACCGCCCAGGGTCATGGTGTTGAACCCAAGCCCGAAATAGCGGAGGGCGACGACCGCCGCCAGAAGAGACAGCGGGATCGCGGTCAGGGTGATGAGAGTCGTCCGAAAGCTCCAGAGAAAGAGAAAGAGGACGAGAACGACGAGTATCGCGGACTCCACGACCGCCGAGCTCACGTTCGCGACCGCGCGCTGGATGAAGTCCGCCTGCTGGAACGCCTTGGTGTCGAGGCGGACGTCGGGCGGGAGCGTGGGCGCGAGCGCCGCGAGCGCGGTCTCGATCTCCCGAGTCAGCGAAAGCGTGTTCGCCTCCGGCCCCTTCTGGATGGTGGCGACGACCGCGGGGGCTCCGTTGAAGCTCCCGTCGCCCCGCTTGAGAGCGGGACCCTCGCGGACGGTAGCGACGTTTCCTATAAGGATGGGAACGGAGTCGCGGACGGCGACGACCGAGCTCGCGAGGTCTGAAACCGAACGCACGCGGGCCCGGCCTCGAACCAGGTACTCGGTGTGCGCCACCTCGACGAAACCCCCGCCGGAGCTCGCGTTCGAAGCCTCGGCGGCGGCAACGACGTCCTCGAGCGAGAGCTCGTAGTCCCGGAGCTTCGCCGGATCGACGAGCACTTGAAACTGGCGCGTCTCTCCCCCGACGAGAACCACCTGCGCCACACCGGGCACGGCGAGAAGACGAGGGCGCACGACCCATTCGGCGAGAGAGCGCAGCTCCATGGGAGAGGTCTTGGTGCTGGTCATCGAGATGAGAAGGATCTCGCCCATGGTGGAAGAGACGGGACCGAGAAGCGGAGGAGAGACGCCCTCGGGGAGCCGAAGCTCGGGTAGCTTCTCGGCCACGAGCTGCCGCGCGCGGAAGACGTCGGTCCCGGGCGCGAACTCGACGTACACCAGGGAGAGTCCGTAAGCGGACGCCGACCGCACTCGCTCGACACCGGGTCTTCCCATGACCGCGGTCTCGATGGGGAAGGTGACGAGGAGCTCCACTTCCTCGGGAGCGAGCCCCTTGGACTCGGTCACCAGGGTCACCGTAGGCACCGTAAGGTCGGGGAAGACGTCGACCGGCATGCGCGCGGCGACGAAACCGCCGTAGGCGAGAAACGCCAGGGCGAGGGCGAGGACGACGAGGCGATGTTCGAGAGACGAACGAATGAGAGAATCGAGCATCTGCTAGTGCGTGTGGGCGGTCGGAGCTCCAGGGTTGAGCTCGTGGAGATAGATTTGCCGGGCTCCGCGGGTCACGAAGCGCTCCCCCGGCGAAAGCCCATCGAGCACGACCCGGGTCGCCCCCATGGCATCCGCGAGCTTCACCTCTCGCCTCTCGAACTCCTCGCCCGAACGAAGGACATATACGAAGCGCCGGCCCTCTACCTCGACGAGCGCCTCCTCGGGAACGAGGACGCCTTCGAAGCGTTCCTCGGTCTCGAGGCTGACGTTCGCCTGCATGCCGATGCGGAGCGCGCGGTCTCTGTTCTCGACCTCGAAGAGGACGGTCGCCGCCCGGCTTCTCTCGTCGACGACGGCGCCCACGTCCACGAGTTTTCCCTCGAACCTTCGCTCGGGGTCGGCGGGAGTGGTGAAGGAAACGCGAGCCGCGCGCTCGATTCGCGGAAGATCGCGCTCGAAGACCGGCGCTTCGACCCAGACGCGCTCGAGGGCCACGATCTCGAGAATGGGCTCTCCCGCGCCTACCCGCTCGCCGAGCTGTTTGTGAAGCGCGACCACCGTACCCGCGAGCGGCGCTTTCACCGCGTATTCGCCCGTGGATTCCGGCGCCTCGGGAAGGTCTGCGATCACGATTGCCGCGAGCGCCTCGAGCTGGCGTTTGGCGGAGTCGTAGTCGGTCTCCGCCACTTTCAGCTCGTGCTGCGCCCTCTGGTACTGGTTCAGGGAGTAGGCCTTCCTATCGAAGAGGCGTTGGGCGTGATCCGCCTCCAGGATCGCGAGGAGCATCCGGGCACGGGCCTCGTTGGTCCTTTCGGTCAGGCGGCGTTTCTCCGCTTCGAGCCGGGCCTTCTCGATCTCGAGCATCGCGCGCGCGGTCGCGAGCGACTGCGCCTCGGGGCTGTCGAGGACCCGCGCGATGAGGGAGTCCTTTTTGACTCGTTGTCCGACGCGGGGGAGGCTCTCGCCCGCGAGGATCCCCGAGATCGAGGAAGCCACGACCGCGTAATGGCGGAACGCGGGCACCACGCGCCCCGTGGACTCCACCTTGCGTCGGAAGCCTGCGTTTTCGGCGACCGCGAGCTTCATGCGGATCGCCCACTGCTGCTCCATGAGGAACGGCACCGTCCCGCCGGACGGGATCACCACCTCTGGCTCCGGCTCGGTTTCCTCCCGCCTCGAGATCCTGAGAGCGAAGAACGCCAATGCGACCGCGAGAAGCGCCGCCCACGCGGCCCATCTCTTCGGCGGCTTCGGGGAGGGAACGGTCACGACAGGAAGTCCTCCCGTCCGAGGAGCTCGCGAAGCCGCAGCCGGCTCGTCTCCGCCCGGTGCAGCGCGTCGCCGTACCGCAGCCGGATCTCGCGGCACGTCCTTCGCGCTTCGACGACCGATAGGAGCGTCGTCTTGAGCTGTTCGTACAGAAGCTCCTCGATCGAGACGCTCTCTTCGCACGGACCGAGAAGGCGCAGGCGGAACGTCTGGACTTGCTCGCGAGCCGCCTCGTACTCCCGCGCGGCGTCGTCCATTCCCTTGCCGTACGAATCCGGCGGCAACGGCGGGAACTGGGGCTCGGCCACCTCTTGCGGATTCGGAACGTCGTTCTCCGGAAGCAAGATCGTGAGACGGCGCCGGGCGTCCTCGAGATCGCGCATCGACTCCGCGACCCCGAGATCGAGAAGCCCCCCCTCCAACCGGGCCTGGATGAGATCGCGCTCGGGAATGACGCCCTCTCCGAACCGGGCCTCGTTCATCGCGATGATGCGCTGCCAGCTCCGGCGCTCGGAAGCCCAGACCTCGTGCCGCTTCATGGCGACCCGCGCATCGAGAATGGCCATGCGAGCTTCGAAAGAGATGACGGAGAGCAGCAGAGTGAAAATCATTCCGCAACCGAGAAACCCGAAATCGTCATGGTCTCATCGAAAGCCTCGGTCCTTACCTGGAACTCCACGTCGACTGCGCCGGCGCCCGGGGGGGTGAGCTCCGCGAGGTAGATCCCGGTGACACTCCCCGGCCGCGCCCGGGCTTCGGCGACGGGCTTCGATCCCGAGAGGAGCTTCAAGCTGACGTCGGCCCCGGCAACGGGCATCCCTTCGACGAGGTCCGTGAGGTGGATCCGGAACTGGCTCGGGCGGCCCGCCTCGAGCGGTTCGTACTCGAAGAAGTTCTCGATGAGCTCGGTGAACTCGGTTCGAGACAGCGGCTCGGCCCTATCGTGCGCTTCTTGGGCCTCGTTTGCGCAGCCCGCGGTCAGGGCCAACGCCAGGAAGAGCGCTCGCACGGACGGCACTGGCGGGGAAGCTATCAAGCGCCCTCGGGGAATGTCAAAAGACCCGAAACTATCCTGATGTCGGTCATCGTCCGGTTCGAGCTCGGCCGCTGAATAGTATAGTAGCGAGGCAAAGGAGGCGGTGAGCGCTGACGAGGTTGGCCCGAAGGAAGGCGATTCGCCAGGAAGTCGAGCGCGCCCGCGACGAGATCGTAGATTTCGCCGCGGAGCTCGTCCGGGTCCCGAGCGTCAATCCGCCCGGAGACGCCTATCGGGACGCTGCGGAAATACTCGGACGGAAGCTTTCCGGGTTCGGCTTCGAGGTCGAGTATCTCGTTGCCGAGGGTTATCCCGAGCACACGGAGGCGCACCCGCGGGTGAACGTCGTCGGGCTTCGCCGCGGAAAGACCCCGCGGCCGCTCCTGCACTTGAATGGCCACCTCGACGTGGTTCCCGCGGGCGACGGATGGACGATGGACCCCTTCGGGGGCATCGTCCGCGACGGGCGCATCTACGGCCGCGGCACTGCGGACATGAAGGCGGGAATCGCGGCCGCGGTCTACGCCGCGGAATGCGTGAAGCGCGCGGGGGTCGAGCTCGGAGGAAGCGTCGAGGTGAGCGGCACCATCGACGAGGAGAGCGGAGGCTTCGCGGGCGCGGCCTTTCTCTGCGAGACGGGCCGCCTCACCCGCGAGCGTGTCGACCACGTCATCATCCCCGAGCCGCTGGGCGTCGATCGAATTTGCGTAGGCCATCGGGGCGTCTACTGGTTCGACGTGACGGCGCACGGGCGGGTGGCGCACGGTAGCATGCCGTTTCTTGGAGTGAGCGCGATCGAGCGGATGGGCCGCTTCCTCGAGTCGGTGCGGACCGATCTCATGCCCGCGCTCGGCCGGCGCACCACACGAGTGCCGGTCGTGCCCGAAGGCGCCCGGAGGGCGACTCTCAACGTGAACTCGATCCTGGGAGGCCAAGCGGGACAGACCCCTCAGACTCCCTGTGTCGCCGATCGCTGCTCCGCGGTCCTCGATCGAAGGTTTCTTCTCGAGGAAGGCTTCGAGGCGACGAAACGGGAGATCGAGGCTCTCCTGGAAAAGCTGGGCGAGGGGTACGAGCTCCAGGACATGATGGTGGTCCATCCGGTGCAGACGCCGGAGGACTCGCCCCTGATCGCGGCCCTCGAGAGAACGATCCCGGAAGTCCTCGGCCGCGAGGCGACCCGGATCGCGAGCCCCGGCACGTACGATCACAAGCACGTGACCCGCATCGGCGGCATCGAGCACTGCGTCGCATACGGCCCCGGGATCCTGGAGCTCGCCCACCAGGTCGACGAGTACTGCGAGATCGAAGACCTCGTCCGGTCGACGGAGGTGCTCGCGTTAACGCTATTCGATCTCCTCGGGGAGAGCTGATTTGCGCTAATCTGGGGCTGGAAGCGCGCCCCAGAAAACAGGAGTATCGATGAGCGAGACGGAAGACAATCCGCGAATCCTGCCGCTCGTCTTGACGGTCGTGTTCCTTCTGGTCGCCGCCGGCCTCGGGTATCTGGGGTGGAAGGTTCTGGATCGGCTCGACGCGATCGAGACCCAGGTGACGACTCTTGGAGAAGAGGCCTCGCGAGCCGCCACCGCTTCGACCGAGGCGCTCGAGCAAGCTCGTCGTGCGGAAGAGTCGGCCCGCGCGGCGGCGGAGGGCCGGGAGCTCGCCGAGCGGGACTCTCGCAACGCCCAGGAGACCGCGGCCACGGCACAGGAGCAGGCCATGAGCGCTCGCGAGGAAGCGGACGCGGCCAAGGCGGAAGCGGAGCGCATCCGGCAGGAAGCGGAAGCCGAGCTCAATCGGCTCGAGGAAGCGCTCAGCAAAGTGGTCGAGACCCGGAGGACGGCGCTGGGCCTGGTGTTGAACCTGGGCGAGGACTCGATCAAATTCGACTTCGACAAGGCCGAGCTCAAGCCGAAAGAGCGAGAGCTCCTGAGCCGTATCGCCGGTATCCTCCTCACCTCGTCGGACTACACCGTAAGCGTAAACGGCCACACCGACGACGTCGGGACCGAGGATTACAACCAGAAGCTCTCGGAGCGCCGGGCGGAGGTCGTGCACCGATACCTCATCGAGGCCGGCGTTTCCGGGGAGATCATGACCGTGAGCGGCTGGGGAAAAACCAAACCGCGCGTCGAAGGCACTTCGGATGCGGCGCGAGCGAAGAATCGCCGGGTGGAGCTCGGGATCGTGAACAGCCGGGTGAACTATCG
>Ga0326597_10007973_pt1 | contig 14345 bp, 13 predicted proteins | sample RVTome_12_FD_203789 | JGI IMG/M metagenome (GOLD analysis project Ga0326597, IMG submission 203789) | Soil microbial communities from uranium-contaminated site in the Upper Colorado River Basin, Wyoming, United States - RVT100D185 | ecosystem: Environmental > Terrestrial > Soil > Contaminated >... | reverse complement strand
AGAGCCAAGAGCCAAGAGCCAAGAGCCAAGAGCCAAGAGCCAAGAGCCAAGAGCCAAGAGCCAAGAGCCGAGAGCCGAGAGCCGAGAGCCGAGAGCCGAGAGCCGAGAGCCGAGAGCCGAGAGCCGAGAGCCGATGAAGATTCGCGCCCGGCGCGGATTCTTGATTCTTGATTCTTGAGGGCGCCCCACCGCCGAGTGCTCGGAGACCCGCGGCCTAACCTTTCGCCATGCCCGACTCCGCCTTCACCTGGGATCAGCGTCCCCCCCGACCCGAACCGGAACCGGGGAAGTCAAAGCCCGAGGGCGCGTCGCCTCCGTCCCCTCCCGTCGGCGGACGCATCACCCTGCGCGAGACCGAGCATCGGTTCGGGGTTTCGGTGGGCACCCTCAGGAATTGGGCGAGGGATGGAGCCGTCGATGCCGTCAAGGCGATGGGCCCCAACGGACGCCAGTGGATGGTGACGGCCGAGTCGGTGGCGCACCGCCTCGCTCATCGGGCTGGCAGTCCGGCTCCGGCGCCACGCGAGGGGGCCACCGGCCCCACGGCCGATGGATCGGCGATGCTGGTGCCCCGGGACGCCTGGGACCGCTTGATGGACCAGCTGGGGAACATCCATGAGGCGGGCCTGCTCCTCGCCGAAGCCCGCGAGCGTGCCGCCAAGGCCGAGACCGAGGCAGAGTTCCTGCGGGAGCGGCTTGGCGAGCTCCGGGTCGAGCGCGACGAGCTGAAACGGCAGTCCACGACCGGCAAGGCCGAGACCCTTCCACCAGCGGCAAGAACTCGCTCCGCCCACGGGCCGTCGGCTTGGGAAGTCGTCAGACGATGGTGGCGTCGCTGATCAGCAGTTCAGCTCGAACTCGGAATCCACGCTCACGACCGTCCCGGTGTCGAAGGACTCCAACGCGAAACCGCTCGCCGAGAGCCGGTTCCCTTCGATCGACACGGCACCGATGTCGAGTGAAACCGTGTAATTGACAGTCTCACCGGCGAAGGGATCGCCGATCGTCACATTGATGTCGTCGCCGGCGAACATGCTCTCTTCGCTGAACCGTGTGAAGTCGAACGCCACATCGATACCCTCGGCGTTGGTCCCGAAACCCTGGCCGGTTGCCAGAATCGAGCCCCCGCCGGCAGCCGCATCTTGCTCCTCGAGGAAGCACCGGGCACTGTCGAAGTCGATCCGCTCGTCACCGAGCATCAGGAAGCCGCCGGCGGCCGACGGTGCAGGCGTGTCGCCGTTCCCGGTAGTGGCCCCACTCGTCGACCCGGACGGCGCCGCCGCCGTCTGGCCGGGAGATCCCGAGTCGTCGTCCCCACAGCCGGCGGCGACGAGCGCCAGGACGAGGATCGAAAGCGCGAGACGACGGAACTGCATGGGCCCCTCCTCCTACTGATCGAGTCGACCAACCATAAACGCGGGCGTCCCGCAAGCGGACTGCGGCTAGCGTCTCGTCCCGATGGACACGACGCCGATCATCGCCACGACCGACCTCCGCTTCGCCTACGGCGACATCGTGGCGATCGACGGTGTCTCCCTCGAGATACCTCCCGGGCGGATCGGGCTCGTCGGCGCCAACGGCGCCGGGAAGACGACCCTGCTGAAGATCCTCCTCGGCGTCCTACCCGCCGCTTCGGGGCGAGTCGACGTCCTCGGGCATTCGGTGGCGACGCAGCAGCTCGAAGTGCGGTCCCGCGTCGGCTGGATGCCGGAGAGCAACTGCCTTCCGCCCGACCAGACGGCCGCCGACTTCCTCGGATACGCCGCGGAGCTCGGAGGCCTGCCGGTGCGCGCCGCCCGCCAACGAGCCAGCGACGTGCTCGGGCTCGTGGGGCTCCACGAGGAGCGGTTCCGCTACATCGGGGAGTTCTCGACGGGAATGCGCCAGCGCACCAAGCTCGCCCAGGCGATCGTCCACGACCCGTCCCTGGTGCTCCTCGACGAGCCCACTGCGGGCCTCGACCCGGAGGGCCGCGAGGAAATGCTCGACCTCGTGACACGCCTCGAGACCTTTGGGATCAACGCGGTCATCTCGTCGCATGTCCTCACCGACATCGAGCGCACCTGCGACTGGGTCATCATGCTCGACGGGGGCAAGGTCCTGCGGTCGAGCCCGCTGACCGACCTCTCGACCACGGACGAAGTCGAGCTCGAGGTCATCGGCGACATCGCCGTCGTCGCCGAGAGCGCGCGACGGATGGGCGCCACGGCTGAACTGATCGGCTCGGTCCTCCATTTGAAGGCCTCAAATCGAGACGCCTTCGAGATCGCCCGGGACGCACTGGCCGAGGCCGACGCCTCGGTCAGACGACTCGGCGCCCGGCGCACCACGCTCGAAGACGTCTTCATGGGCGAGGAGGCTCAGCAGTGACCGAGGGCGTCGTCTTCGACCTCGGCTGGCGGCCCCATGACGGTCCCCGGCTCGGCCGCGCCGGTGCCCGACGCGCCCTTTACAAGGACGGCCTGCGCCGGGTGCTCGGACTGCGGCGCAAGGCGCGGCGCAAGGTCTTCCCGTTCACGCTGATGGCGATCGCACTCCTGCCCTCCCTCTTCTTCGTCGCCTTCGGAGTGATCGCAGGCGAGTTCGACCCGACGGCGACGCTCTTCGGGCACAGCCAGTACTTCGACCTGACCGGTGCTCTCGTCCTGATCTTCACGGCACTGGCCTCGAGCGAGCTGCTCGTACCCGATCGGGTCAATGGCACCCTCGCGGTCTACGCGTCCCGGCCGCTCACCGTGGGCGATTACGTGCTCATGAGGTCGGCATCGCTGGCAACGGTGGTGTTCGGGTTCCTATGGCTTCCGCATGTGGTCCTCTTCCTCGGACGGGCATGGGTGAACGGATTCAGCTCGTACGTCACCGACAACGCCGCGATCCTCTGGGAGACGGCGCTCGCGTCGGTGGTCTACTTCGCCGCATTCGCGCCGCTCGGCTTCCTGGTCGCCGCATTCTCGAAACGAACCTCACTCGCCGCAGGCGTCTTCCTCGGGGTGATCACGATCTCGAGCGCGGCCACGCGGGGGCTGATCGAAGCCGGATTCGACTTCATGGGGTTGTTCGCCTTCCAGCACCACCCCGGGTTCGTGAAGGACTGGATCATGGATTCGAGCACGCACAGTTGGATCCCGGAGGATGCCGGATTCGACGCGTCGGTCTCACTGCTCGTGATCGTCGTGGTCGCCCTCCTCAGCGGGATGACCGTGCTGGCCCGCCAGAGGAGGGCAGCATGACCTCGCCTGCCGATGCTGCCAACCCGACTGTCGAAGTGCGCCAGGCGTCCAAGTGGTTCGGGCAAAAGGTGGCCGTGTCCGATGTCAGCTGCTCTTTCGGACCGGGCTTGAGCGGCCTGCTCGGCCCCAACGGTGCCGGGAAGACGACGCTGCTGCGGATGATCTGCGGGTTGCTGAGCCCGTCGGACGGCGAGGTGTCGATTCTCGGCACAAACCCTCGCCGCGACCACCGCATCTACCGCAAGGTTGCGCTGGTTCCCGAGGAGGACGCGGTGTACGGCTACCTGACGGCGCGGGCATTCGTCGCCTTCGCCGCGGACCTCTCGGGGGTGTCGCGCAATGGGGTCGACGCCGCGATCGCCTCGGTCGACCTCGACGACGCCGCGGACCGGCCGATCTCCGGATTCAGCAAGGGAATGCGCCAACGGGCCAAGGTCGCCGCCGCTCTCGTGACGGACCCGGAGGTGCTGATCCTCGACGAGCCGTTGAACGGGACCGACCCGGTGCAGCGCGCTCACCTCATCGACGTATTCCGGCGTCTCGCCGCTGGAGGACGGACCGTGATCGTCTCGTCACACGTGCTCGCCGAGGTGGAGCGGATGGCCGACAGGGTCATCGCCATCGTCGACGGGCGCCTCGCGGCCGCCGGCGGGGTCCATGCCATCCGCCGGGCGATGGCCGACATCCCCTATCGGATTCGGATAGACGTCGAGGACGCGCGGAAGGTGGCGGCAACCCTCGTCGGGGCCGAGTCGGTCACCTCGGTGGCCGTTGCCGGGTCGACCATCCACATCGAGACGTCGGATCTGCCCGACCTGGGACGACGCGTGCCCAGGGTGGCCCGCGATCTCGGCGTTCGGCTCACCGCCTTCGAGCCCGAGGATGAGTCGCTCGAGAGCGTCTTCCGATACCTCGTGAGGAGACGCTCGTGAGGGCTTTCGTCTCGATCGTGCGCGTGACGTTCCGTCAGGTGGTCGGTGGGCGTCGCTGGATCGTTCTCGGTCTGCTGGCTCTGCTGCCTTCGGTCGTCATGTGGTTCTCCTCGATGGACTCCACGGCATCAGCTGCCATCGACCGGTACCACGACGCCCCGTTGGCGATGCTTCTTCTCCTGGTGGTACCCATCGTGACTCTCGTCGTGGGTTCCGGTGCGCTCGGCGACGAGCGCAGAGACGGCACCCTCTCGTTCCTCCTGGTGAGACCCATCCGACGATCGACGATCGCATTGGCAAAACTGGTGGCTGCGTGGCTGGCAGCGGCGGTCATCGCGGGAGCCGGAGGGGTCCTGGCGAGCCTCCTGCTGGCGATGAGAGCCGGGACCTGGATCACCCTCGGACCCACCCTCCTCGCGGTGGCGGTGGGTACAGCGGGCTACACGGCGGTCTTCATGGTTCTGGGCCACCTGACATCCCGGGCCGTCCTCATCGGGCTCGTGTACGTATTCGTGTGGGAATCGGGCATCAGCTTCGCCGCCCCCGCCCTGGCCAACGTCTCGCTGTCCAGAATCGGGCTCAGCGCCTATCTGGGGCTGATCCCGGCGTCGACACCGGGATACACATCCCTGACCGAGGCCCTCGGATCCCTCGCCCCCGGCGCGGGCGGTGCCCTCGCCAAAGCCCTGAGCATCTCTGTCGTCTGTGTCCTCTTCGCGGCGCTCCTGCTCAAAAAGAGAGACGCCACCGGCGAGTAGGACTCGCGATCGAAGGTGCGGGAACTTTCGCCCCGGCATTGGGCCGCCGCTGGCCATCCGCCATCCGCCTTCCGCCGGATCGCGTCGAAGGCATACCGGCGCGTCTGACCGGTAACGGGTAACGGGCAACCTCCTTCTGGCTACCTTTCCGCCGGTGACCGATCCGGCGCCGCCAACCGAGCCCATCCTGCCCCGGCCCAGCATGTATCGCCGCATGGGGATCGCCGCCGCCATCGTGGCGGGAGGGGTGCTGCTGTCACGGGTGCTGGGCCTGGTGCGCCAGATAGTGTTCGCCTGGCTGCTGGGGGCGGGCGCGACCGGCGACGAGTACTTCGTCGCCTTCATCATCCCGGACCTCCTCAATTACCTCCTGGCCGGCGCCTACATGGCGATCACGCTGATCCCCCTGCTGTCGAAGCGGTTCGCCGCCGGCGACGAGGAAGACGCCCGCCGGGCGTTCTGGGCGATCACCCGCCCCCTCACCCTGGCGATCGGCGGGCTGGTGCTGATCGCCATGCCGTTCGTCGAGCCGATCCTGCGCGCCGTGGAGCCGGGCTTCACCGAGGCTCAGGTCCAGGAGGCGTCCCGCCTGACGCGCATCGTTCTCCCCGCGCAGGTGTTCTTCATCCTCGGGCAGTTGTTCACCGCGTGGCAGTTCGCCCGCGAGAAGTTCGTCATCCCCACGCTGGGACCGATCGTCTACAACCTGGGGATCATCGCCGGTGGCCTGATCGGCGGCGTGGGTCGCGACGATCCCGGCGCCTCCGGCTTCGCCTGGGGCGCTCTCGGCGGCGCCTTCTTCGGGATCTTCGTGCTCCAGTGGTGGGGGGCGCATCGCGAGGGTCTGCGGCTGCCCGACTCGCTGCGGGGCGGGCACCCGGCGGTACGGCGCTATTTCGCCCTGGCCATCCCCCTGATGCTCGGGCAGTCGCTCGTGGTGCTCGACGAGCAGTTGGGTCGGGCGTTTGGTTCGCTCACCGAGGACGGCGGCGTCTCCTGGTTGACCTTCGGGCGGCAGACCATGCTGGTGCCGGTGGGCGTCATCGCCCAGGCTGCGGGAGTGGCCGCTTATCCCTTCCTGGCGCGACTTGCCGCGGAGGGCAAACACCGCGAGTTGGCCGCCGCGGTCGGTCGGGCGGTGCGCTTCGTGATCGTGCTCAGCCTGGCGGCGGCCGCCGGCCTCATGGCCATGTCGATCCCGATCGTTCGGCTGCTGTATGAACGGGGCTCGTTCGAGCCGATCGACACCCTCGCCACGGCAGGCACCGTCGTGCTCTTCGCGATCGGGGTGCCGATGTGGGGCATCCAGCAGATCCTGGCCCGCGGTTTCTACGCCCGGGAGGAGATGTGGGCCCCCGTGGCGATCGGGACGGCGGCGACGGTGGCGGCTGTGCCGATCTACTGGTACCTCAACGAGGCCATGGGCGTCGAAGGCCTAGCGCTTGCCTCGAGCCTGTCGATAACCCTCTACACCATCGGTCTCGGAGTGGTGTGGTATCGGCGCACCGCCACCCGCGAGCTGTGGCCGGTCGTGAAGACCTTCGCCGGCAACCTGCCCCTGGCCGCCCTCGCCGGCGTCGCCGCCTGGCTGACCGCCGAGTGGATGCTCGACACCCTGGGGATGGCGGGCTTCCTCAGCAACCTCGCCGCCCTCACCGCAGGAGGCGTCGTCCTACTGGCGATCGCCCTGGTCCCAAAACCGGTGAGAAGAGACCTGGCGCGAAGGTAGCGAAGCCTCCAGCCTCCAGCAAGAGGGTGGCATCGCGCGGGTCGCGCGATCTATGCTGATCTCGCTAGCCGCACGGAGACTCGTGCGACCCTGAGGGAGCGGCGCTCTGGAGCCGCTCCCTTGTCTTTGAGTCGCAAGTCGCAAGTACGCGCAGAACGCGTCCGAACGGGCCGAACGCGTTCCTGCCAATCGCCAATCGCCAATTGCGGGCCGAGCGCAGCGAGGCCTATTTCTTCGTCTTCTGGAAGATCTCCGTGATCTCCGCGATCAACTCGAGCAGCTCGTCGCCGACTTTGGGGTCCATCGACTTCTTGGCGTCGCCGGCCTTCTTGGTGGCCCGCCAGAACAGGTCGTGGAGTTGCGGGAACTCCTCGATATGCGGTGGCTTGAAGTAGTCGGTCCACAGCACCCACAGATGGTGCTTGACCAGCTCGGCCCGCTGCTCCTTGAGGATCACGCAGCGCTGACGAAAGACGTCGTCGTCGGAGTCCTGGTACTTCTGGGCGATCGCCCTCACCGACTCGGCTTCGATGCGGGCCTGGGCGGGGTCGTACACCCCGCACATGAGGTCGCAATGCGCATGAGCGATGCGCTTCGGCTTCAGCATTGCCATCCCTGTTCGTCTCCTATGTGCTCGCTGCTGCTGACCCTACACTCGCCCCGGTTGGCACCGGAAGGCCGCGACTCTGGCCGCTTCATCGACACTCAGGGCCCTCGGATCGGTGCTGGTCGCGGTGGTCACACTGCGTCTCACCCGGTACGAGATCGCCGAGGAGTCGATGGCTCCTGCCCTTCGACCAGGCAACTGGGTTCTCGCGGTGAGGCGATCCCGGAGAGCCCGTTCCGGGGACGTCGTGGTTATCGAGTTGCGCCCCGGATTCGAGGTGGTGAAACGTGTCGGTGCGCCGCCCGCAGGCGTGAAGGGCCTGTGGCTCCTCGGCGACAACGCCAGTGCCGGCAGCGTCGACAGTCGCACATTCGGGGCCGTCGATCCGTCGCAGGTGATGGCGCGGGTAGTCCTCAGATATCGCCCCTGGCCCCCAACGGCAATACCGGCCAGGGGCGACGGCTGACAGCTCACGGCTTTCGGCGTGGAGATGGTCGTTCGCGGTCAGCCGTCCACCTTTAGCCGTGGACCCACCCCCCGGTGACAGGACCCGTAACCTCCGGTAGATGAATTTCGCCCGGACCCTGCTCCGCACCATGGGGCGCCGACTTCCCATCACTGAGGGGGCGATCGAGGTCGATGGCATCGCCGGCCGGGTGACGATTCGCCGGGACCGCTTCGGCGTACCCCACATCGATGCCACCACCGCCGACGACGCCTGGTACGGGCTCGGCTTCTGCCAGGGCCAGGATCGCGCCTTCCAACTCGAGACCCGGATCCGGGTGGTGCGCGGCACTCTCGCCGCTCTCGTGGGGCGCGCGGGGCTGGCGACCGACGAGCTGTCGCGGCGGATCGGCTTTCTGCGTTACGGCGAGCAGGTCCTCTCCGAGATGCGCCGCCATCACCGGGCCGGGTACGAGGCCTTCGCCGCCGGGATACGCGCCGGGGTCACGGCGGGCGGCGGTGGCCGGGTCCACGAATTCACCCTGCTGCGCACCAGCCCGACCCCATACCGGGCCGCAGACGCGGTGGGGTTCCTCGCGGTCCAGTCGTTCGCCCTCGCATCGAACTGGGACACAGAACTGGCGCGCCTGCGGATGCTGGCGCTCGACGGGCCCGAGGCGGTCGCAGCACTCCATCCCGCGTATCCAACCGATCTGCCCGTCTCGGACCGGCCCGGTGAGGCGGCGGGAAGGGTCGTCGACGCCCTCGCCGACGACCTGGCTCTGGCACGCGAGTTGTTCGCTCCCGGTGCGGGGTCGAACAACTGGGCGATCGCGGGGAGCAAGACGAAGACCGGTCGCCCCATCCTTGCCAACGACCCGCACCTCGCCCCGGTGCTCCCGCCGCACTGGTACCTCGCCCACCTGACGACGCCGTCGTGGACCGTCACCGGGGCCTCCCTCCCGGGTGTGCCCACATTTGGCGCCGGGCACAACCAGCACGCCGCCTGGGGTGTGACCGCGGGGTTGATCGACAACACCGACCTGTTCATCGAAGACATCGGCCCTGACGGCGACACGGTCCGCCGCGGTGACGAATTCGTCGCCTGCGAGGTCCGTCGTGAGGTCATCGACATCAAGGGCTCCGAACCGGTGATGATCGACGTGCTCGAGACCGACCGCGGGCCTGTGGTCGGACCGGCATTCGAGGGGCCGTTCGGGGCCCTGTCGATGTCGGCGACGTGGCTGCGACCCGATGACATCGGAGCGACCATCGACCTGTGCCAGGTCCATTCCTTCGAGGACCTCCGGAGGGTCTACGGCTCCTGGTCGTCGGTCCCGCTCAACGTCGCACTCGCCGACGCCTCGGGAACGATCGGATGGCAGCTCATCGGCTCGGCACCCGTCAGGGGTCGGGGAGGCGGGACGATCCCGCTTCAGGCGTCCGACCCGTCGACCCGATGGGCCGACTACGGCGTGCCGTTCGAGGATCTTCCGCACGTCGTCGACCCCCCCGGCGGATTCGTCGCCACGGCCAACAATCTTCCGGCATCGGAGCCCTACCTCGGGAGCGACTTCCTCGACGGGTATCGGGTGCAGCGAGTCACCGAGCGGCTCGCTGAGCGGGACGACTGGGACGTCGCCAGCGCTCTCCAGATGCAGCTCGACCAGGTCTCGATTCCGTGGCGTGAGATGCGCGACCAAGTGCTCGGAGCGCTCGATGACACCCCGCGAGCGGTGGCCAACCTGCTTCGCGGCTGGGACGGCATCGTCGGGCCTGACTCTACCGGCGCCACTGCGTTCGAAGTGCTGGTGGCCGAGATGTGCCGCCGGGTCGCCGAGGCGAAGGCTCCCGCATCCGCAAGCATGGCCCTGGGGGAGGGATTCACGCCGCTCGTCCCCTTCAACGGGCTGATGGTGCGCCGGGTGTCACACCTCGTCGGCCTGCTGGAGACCCGTCCCGATGGCTGGTTCGAGGGGGGATGGCAGTCCATGATCCTGGAGAGCGCGGCGGCGGCAGATCGGTTGCTGGCCGAGCGCCTCGGGCCTGATCCCGACGGCTGGGCCTGGGGCCGGGCGCGGCCGCTCCGCCTCAAGCATCCGCTGGGCACACGCAAGGCTCTCCGGAACCTCTACGACCTGGGACCGTTCCCCCACGGCGGCGATGCCAACACCATCAACCCCGCACCGGTCGATCCGCGCGATCCCCTGCGCAACCCCGACTTTGCGATCGCCTCCCTGCGAATGGTCGTCGACGTCGGCAAGTGGGAGAACTCTCGCTTCTCGCTGCCCGGCGGGCAGTCGGGCAACCCCTTCTCACGGCATTACGCCGACCAGCTGCCGCTATGGCAGAAAGGCGATGGGTTGACGATCGCCCAGGACGGCGCGGAGGTGGAACGTGTCGCAACCTCGACTCTGACGCTCACACCGACGGGACCGTGAACCGCACCCAACCGATCTCGCCTGACGTGTTCCGCTACCACCGGACTGGTCCTACCCTCCGCACCGCTGTGACCTCACACCGATCCATCACCGCGCTGATTCTCTTCGCCGCGGTCGCCGCCTGCGGGGGCGATGCCGCCCCGAGTACGACGACGACCACGACGGCTCCCACCACCACCAGCACCACGAGTACGACTACGACCACCACGACCCTTCCCCCGACCACGACCACAACCCTCGGTGCGGAGACCACGGTCACGACCTTCCCGGCGGGCTTCGCTTCGCCCCTCAACGGGCTCCCGGCCGAGGACACGCTCGATCTGGACCGCAGCGTGATCGCGGTCAAGGTCGACAACCACCCGGGTGCCCGCCCGCAGTCTGGTTTGCTCGACGCCGACGCCGTGGTCGAACTGCTCGTCGAGGGTGGATTCAGCAGGTTCATCGCCTTCTTCCACGACAACGAGTCGGATCTCATCGGCCCGATCCGTTCGCTGCGCCCGACCGACTCGACCCTCGTGCTGCCGACCGGGGCTCCCCTGTTCATGTCGGGCGGTCAGCCGTGGGTGCAGAACCTCACGGTCGCCCGGGGTCAGCGGATCCTCGGAGAGAGCGCCGGCATGTTTCGCTCGTCCCTGCATGCGGCGCCCCACAACCTCTACGGCCGCACAGAGACGCTGCGCTCGCGCGCCGACGCCCGGGGCTACACGAACAACGAGCCGATGCCGCTCCTCCCCGTCGACGACTGGGACTATCCGGACGAGGTTGCGTCGGAGGTTGAACTCCGCTGGTCCGACAACAACGTCGTGACCTGGAGCTACTTCCCCGACAAGCGCACCTACGGGCGATGGACCAACGGATCCCGGCACTACGTCCAGGACGAGGACCGGGAGCAGACTCAGGTCGAAGCCGAGGTCCTGGTGATCCTCGTCGGCGACGTATACACGGCGTATCCCCCTGCGGACGGGACACCGGTCCCGGCGACGGACACAGTGGGCAGCGGCGAGGCCTGGGTGTTCGCTCGGGGCCGTATGTGGCATGGCTCGTGGCACCGCGACGACATCGATGAGCCGTTCACACTCTCGGCTCAGGACGGCACCCCGGCCGTCGTCCCGGCTGGCTTCCCCTGGATCTCTTTCTTCCCCACCGGGCACACCATCACCGTGGACGGATGATCGCTGAAGTCGCCCGGGACGTGAGGAGCGGACGGTGTTTCGCCCGGGAGATCGTCGCCGAGGCACTCGCCGCCGTCGAGGCCCTTCATGACCTGAACGCATTCACGCTGGTGGAACCGGAAGCGGCGCTCACCCGCGCGGCGGCCATCGACGAGGCCGTCGCCGCAGGAGGGGACCCGGGGCGGCTCGCCGGTGTCCCGGTGGCACTCAAGGACCTCATCGATCAGGAGGGGCGAACCACCACGGCTGGGTCGTCGTTCTACCGCGAGGTGGCTGACCGATCGGCGACGGTCGTGTCCCGTCTCGAGGCAGCAGGAGCGGTGATCGTCGGCCGCACCGGCCTCCACGAGTTCGCCTACGGCTTCTCGTCGGAGAACGACTGGTGGGGCCCGGTGCGCAACCCCTGGGATCCGTCGACGTCACCGGGGGGCTCCTCGGGTGGCTCCGCCGCCGCGGTCGCCGCCGCCATCGTCCCCCTCGGGATCGGCACCGACACCGGCGGCTCGGTGCGGGTGCCCGCAGCCCTGTGCGGCCAGGTGGGCCTCAAGGTCACCCACGGCCGCATCCCCCTCACCGGCGTGTTCCCCCTGGCGGCGTCGCTCGACACCGTTGGGCCGATCGCCAGTTCGGTCGCGGATGCATCCGCGGCCTACGCGGTGATGGCCGGCAGCGACCCCGCCGACCCCTGGTCCGTCGGCCCGCCGGTGACGGTCCCCGAGCAGCCTGCCTCGCTGGCCGATCTGACGGTCGGGATCCCCACCCGGTGGGTGAATCGACCACTCCACCCGACCATCGCCGACGCCTACCACGGCGCCGTGTCGGCCCTCGCCGATGCCGGCGCACGCGTGGTCGAGGTCGACGATCCCCGACTCGATCCGTCCGCCATGCCGGCGGCGACATACGCCGAGGTGGGCCTGGTCCATCGGCGCTGGTTCGAGGAGGGCCCCGAGCGCTATGGCCCTGCGATCCGGGACCGGCTCGCCGCCGCTCTGTCGCACACGGCCGACGAGGTCGCTGCGGCGCACGCGTGGCGGGAGATGCTGCGCCGTGCCTTTGTGGCGATCTTCCGAAGGGTGGACCTCCTGGTGACCCCGACGGTGGCGGCGCCGGCGAAGATCATCGGTCGGGCGACCGTCGACACCGGAGCCGGCCCAGAGCCGTATCGCCCGGCCCTCTCCTGGTTCACACCGCTGGTGAACCAGGCAGGCGTCCCGGCTCTCACGCTGCCGGTGAACACCGTTGGCGCGCCGCCCCCATCGATCCAGCTCATCGCCAGGTGGTGGCAGGAACCCCTCCTGCTCGCCGCCGGATGGGCGGCCACGGAGGCCGGGATCACTGCCGGCGGCAGGACCGCCGGCGCGGCGATCAGCGCGGTGCAGCTTCGTGATCAGGCATGACGGGCTCGCCTCACGCGGGCGTGTTCTGCGCCTCTGACGGAGCGGCATACAATGGCTGAAGTCGCGATTCCGGAGGAGACGATCATCGACGACCCGAGCCGGGTCGAGCAGGCCTATTCGCTCCGTAGCCGTCCCTCCATTTCCCCATTTCCAGGAGTGACCTGATGGTGTCCGAGGCATCCACGATCGACCCAACAGAACACGACGTAGAGGTCCACACTGCGGCGATTCGTTTCGCCGGCGACTCCGGTGACGGGATGCAGGTCGCCGGGGCCCGATTCACGGACGCCTCGGCGATCTTCGGGAACGACCTCAGCACGTTCCCCAACTTCCCTGCAGAGATTCGCGCGCCGGCCGGCACCCTCCCCGGCGTCTCCTCGTTCCAGGTGCACATCGCCGACCGTGACATCCTCACCCCGGGCGACCAGCCCGACGTACTCGTGGTGATGAACCCGGCTGCGCTGAAGGCCAACCTCCACGACCTCGCCCCCGCGGGGACGATCGTCGCCAACTCGGATGCCTTCGTGGACCGCAACCTCGAAAAGGCCGGTTACGACACCAACCCCCTCGAGGACGGGTCGCTCGACGCATACCGGCTGCTCTCGGTGCCGATGGAGGAGCTGACCAAGAAGGCGGTCGAGGACTCCGGGCTCAAGGGCCGCGGGGTGCTCCGCTCCAAGAACTTCTTCGCACTCGGGCTGATGGCCTGGATGTTCCATCGCCCCCTGGATCCGACCCTGCAGTGGATCGAGCGCAAGTTCGGCAAGGACGAGGAGGTCCGCGCCGCCAACGAGATGGCCTTCCGGGCGGGATACCACCTCGGCGAGACCACCGAGATGTTCCGCCACACTTACACCGTTCCGCCTGCCCAGCTGCCTGCAGGCACCTACACCAACGTCACCGGGAATCAGGCGCTCGCCTGGGGCATCATCGCCGCCGGCCAGGCCGCCCGGCTCCCCGTCCTCTACGCCTCGTACCCGATCACCCCCGCATCGGAGATCCTCCACGAGCTGGCCCGCCACCGCAACTTCGGCGTCCGCACCTTCCAGGCGGAGGACGAGATCGCTGCCGTGGGTGCCGCGCTCGGCGCGGCGTTCGGCGGCCACCTCGGGGTGACCGGCACCAGCGGTCCCGGTGTGGCTCTGAAGAGCGAGACCATCAGCCTTGCGGTCATGACCGAGCTACCGATGCTGATCGTCGATGTCCAGCGTGGCGGTCCCTCCACGGGCCTGCCCACCAAGACCGAGCAGGCCGACCTACTGATGGCGATGTACGGGCGCCATGGCGAGGCCCCGCTGCCGATCGTCGCCATTGCGTCTCCGTCCGATGCCTTCCAGACCACGATCGAGGCGGCACGACTGGCCCTCAAGTACATGACGCCGGTAATGCTGATGTCCGACGGCTACATCGGGACCAGCGCCGAGCCGTGGCGGCTCCCCGACCTCGACGAACTCCCCGACATCTCGGTGAGGTTCACCACCGACACGAACGCCAACGGCGAGTACCTTCCCTACCTGCGGGACGAGAAGACGCTGTCGCGCCCCTGGGCCGTCCCCGGGACGCCGGGCCTCGAGCACCGCATCGGCGGCCTCGAGAAGGAGGATGGGACCGGCAACGTGTCCTACAACCCGGCGA
>Ga0326597_10007971_pt1 | contig 14346 bp, 11 predicted proteins | sample RVTome_12_FD_203789 | JGI IMG/M metagenome (GOLD analysis project Ga0326597, IMG submission 203789) | Soil microbial communities from uranium-contaminated site in the Upper Colorado River Basin, Wyoming, United States - RVT100D185 | ecosystem: Environmental > Terrestrial > Soil > Contaminated >... | reverse complement strand
CTGGTCTGCCATTGCCTGTCCAGTAAAATCATCCACTAACGGCGGTCCACCACGGGCCGCCGTTTTCTTTTTAGCTCATCAGCAGCGTAGGATTGAACTGTCTTCTCCTACAACTAAATACCAGACAACCGTACCGCGTATTACACCTACTTCTCACGGTATAAGGGCGGTTTTTGGACATTGATTTGACAGCCCAACCTCGATGGCGATATGGGTCTGTCGTACGGTTACAGCGATTGAGACCACCCTATGCCGACAAACGAGATTCGCGTTCATTGCACGGAGTGTGGGAGCGAGCATCCCACACTCGTTAAAGTTCATTTGGAAGATGGGCCGGTGGACAAACAAAGTCTCGCCGAATACTTCTACGGAAGGCCATTACCCCCACAGGTTTCGCCCCTACGGCGCCACCAAGTACTATGTTTCAAGACAGGGCGGAGGTTTAGTCAGAAAGATGAAGACCACATATTTTTGGTGCCGCCGCAGCTTAATTTCATGGAGCGAATACAGATACGGAGTCGGTCCTCGTAGTCAAAATTCGTTACCGGACGGCGGTCCACATCGGGCCGTCGTTCTTTTTTCAGCTCGTCGGTAGCGTAGGATTGAACTGACTTCTCCGACGAATCAATCCTGTGAGATGTGACCGTTACGTCTTACAATCCAATCCTAGGGCTAATTTGGCCGACAACTTCGCTCTCGTTGCCCGGCTAATTGTCTTCTTCTTGGCCTTCGAAGCGGGTTTGACTGGCGTTGCTGGTTTAGCTCGGCGCAGGTTCGCCCATCGGGCTTTTTCAGCAGCCGCAATTTGCTTTTTCGCAGAAGCGCTTATGTTACGCTTGGTGTTTGCTGCGTTGGCAGACTTAGCAGATATCGGAACGGCTGTTCAATTTGATGCAGCAGCTGACGATGCCGGAAATCACCACGAAGCGTGTCATTAGCTTACGCACGTCCACAGAGAATGAAAATGTAGAGGAAAACCCTGCACCCCCCACATCCAAAATATTCGAAGGAGTGTGTCATGAGCTATCGCTCGCCCACGGAGGACGAAACTGAGGGAGTTTCCTCCACTAGCCGCCGTACGACAAATCTTCGAAGAAGATAACTAACGTCCTGAAGGATTCGGATGTCTGGCATCCTAAATGAAATTCCCGATCGTCGCGGCCCTTGTGTTGAAGTTTGGCTTTTCTTTTTGGCTGCGGCTCTGCGGCACCGGGCATCGGTGGTCATTCTTCGTCACGGAAAGTTTTGAAGAGCCGGGGATTGCTTGGCGAAGCGAAGCTGAGAAAAGCTGCTCACCGCGCGTTAACTTAAGAGCTAGGGGATTAGCTCTTGCTTGACGGCAAGTTGCGTAAGAAGAGGAGCAAGATCATCCCGAGCAGATAGGACGTGGCGATCACCGCGAAGGCGAAATAGAAACCGTACGTTTGCATCATCCAGCCGGTAAGCAAAGTCCAAAACGGCGCAGAAATGAATCCAATCGTGTAATAAAGACTGAACGCTGCATCGATGACACGCTCGTCCACGACATCCGTGAGTAGAGCCATCGTCAATGTCTGGCGGGAGTGGACGGCGAGGCCGTAGACAAGGATGCTTGCCAATAAGCTCCCCGACACGGTGTCCTGTGATCCCAGCCAGATCGTGGACCCACAAGAAAGCAAAAGCGACAACTGAATCGTACCGACGCGGCTCACGCGGTCCGATGCCCAACCCCAAAGCACCGGCGAAACCAGCCCGGTAACCTGGAGTATGGTAAATAGGACGGAGGCGTAGGTAATGTCCATCTTTAGGTCGTTGACAAAGTGGGGCACAAGGTAAGTCGTATTCACTCCACCGCCCCGGCCCGCCGCCCCGACCATCAGCACGAGGGATACGATAAGAAAATTGCGGTTCTTCAAACAGGTCTTATACGCTTCCCAACCCTGAGGCGCTCTGCTTCGTTTTCCCCTCCGGTCGGTTTCACTTGGCACGGCCGGCTGGACGGATTCGCGAAAAACGAAGTAGGGAATACCAGCCAAAAAACTGATCCCTCCGACAATCCAGAAAATGGTTCTCCAGTCCACATAGATGAGGAGAAAACCCGCGAGTAGGGGAGCAAGAACCGAGCCCACAGTTCCCGCCGTGTTGTGCAGAGCGAGGCTTCGAGCGCGCGCTCCTGGGAAGTGGGTTGCGAGCATGGTGGAGCCAACCGGATGCTGTGCACTAGCTCCGACGCCTGACACAACTCGCGTCCACAGAACATGGGAGTAACTCGAAGCAAAGCCGGTCGCGAGGACGGCGAAACCCATGATAATGTTCCCGGTGCCCAGGATAACCGCTCGCTTGACATGGGGAACCAGGAAGCCGTATATCGCCTGTAAAAAATTGCCTGCTATCCCTCTGAGGGTGCTGATAAAGCCGAGTTCTAAATAGCCGAATCCGAGGTCCTTCATCATTAGAGGAAACAGAACGGCCACCATGGAGCTTTGGAAGTGATTGACAACGTGCGAAGCGCAAATGATGCCGAAGATGGCTTTGCGTTCTAATGGATTGTTGTTGAGACTTGCTTCCACCGTCAACCAATCTCGTGTGCTTTCATTTCGCTTTTGCTGAAGATCCGGAAAATAATCTTAACTCATAACCGTTGAATGAATCGGATGCAAACGTAATTCGGATTGACAAGAGTACAGCCTGGTTTTTCGTTTATCTTGCTGCGGATCAACGGGCTCTTGTTGCACCTAGCGAGCGAGAAAACCAGGACGCTTGATGATCGAAGATCGGAGATCGTGTCAGTGTTAGGCTTTGCTTGTTTGCTTATTACGAGAAGTCGCTGAGGCACGATCATCAGGGCCAAACCGCGTCGCACGGTTAAAGAAATTTCATCTCACACTGTAGCAGCGGTCCACAGTGGGCCGCCGTCCGCTTTTCTGGCGAACGCCTGTTTCCGGGTTTTTCAGGCGTAGGATTGAACGGCTGTCTCCTACAATCAAATCCTAGACGATGAGTGCAACGTCTGTCCACGGTAGCCTGGGCGCGGCGGCACGGACCGTTGTTGCGACAAAGATTGCTCCGCTCTCAAAAGCCTTGACCCAGCTCCGTTGACGGCGATATAGGTTCCCATTGCCACCCAATGGGGATGCGCTCTTCGATTCGGCTAAGGATGATCGCGCCGAGCCGGATAAAAAGTGGTATATTCTATGTTAACCCCGGCTCTTGAGGGTACAAAATTATCGGGTTTCCAAAGGGGGGGGGAGCATCCCCTTTGGTCAAGGGCGGGGTTAAATCCCCGCCCGCGAAGTGGCTTCGTTTAATGACGCCTTGCGGAGGTACGGAGATGCGTACAGTTTTGAGTTATTGCCAAGGGCTTCCTGAACGGACCTTCGGTCCCGGTGAAGTGCTCTTGGTCGAAAAGCAGAAGCAAGGCATTCTCTATATTCTCATCGAGGGAGAGATCGAAGTGCTGAAGGGCGATTTTCAAATCACGACCGCATCCGAGCCTGGCGCGATCTTTGGTGAGATGTCTATTCTCCTCGATATTCCTCATACCGCTACCGTCAGAACGCTCACGCCATCTCGGATGCACGTGGTCGAGCGCGCGGCGGAGTTTCTCCAATCACATACTGATATTACCTACCAACTCGCCCAACTCCTGGCTCAGAGATTATCCAGCGTCACCACGTATCTCGTTGACTTAAAGAAACAATTTGAGGATCGCCAAGACCATCTCGGGATGGTCGATGAGGTGCTGGAGACGCTGGTCCACCAACAGGTCGAGGAGTGTAGTCCAGGCTCTGACCGCGACCCCAATACGACTATTTGAACCAGTTTGGCAATGACGTGAGTTCAGGCACAGGGCGATTGAGTGGTTGGTCCATGTGGACGATTTCAGCGCCAGCCTGGGAGAACCACAGCGCCATCCGTTCCGTGGTGTCGAAAACGATATGGGTAGGGTCGGGGCCTATCTGCCGTCCAGGATTGAAGATCCAGGTGGAGCCTAACTGGTCCACCCAAGACCCGCCTTGGCGAAAAGGAGACTGGTGGATGTGGCCGCTGAGGACGATGTCCGGCTGGTATTGTTTGATCCAACGCACCAACTCGGCGTCACCGAAATGTTTCTGCCCGCCCCAGCTCGTCGGCGACTCGTCGGGCGGCGCATGGTAGACCCAAATCCATTGCACCTTCGGTTTTTCCGCGTCGCGCGCCAATTGAGCGCCGACAGTCTCTCTCGTCTGCGGACCGTCCCACCACGGGCAGATGGTAATCAAGACTCCGTCAACGGATAGACTGTCGCCGTCGGTTGGTGCTCCGAATTGACGAACTTTCGTGATCCACTTCGCCACCTTCTCACCAGCATCATTAAGCCCATCGAGATCATGATTGCCCGAGCATACGATCAGTCTGGTCCTGGTGTGGAGGCGCTTCAGGTAATTCAGAATCACCGCGATTTGGGCCCGCGCGTCGACAGCTGATGAGATATCGAGATGGTCTCCCGCGATCACGACGACGTCAAAATCTTTCGAGACGTTGGTTACCCAGTCGAATTGTTTGAGAGCGTAGTGCAGATCCGATACGAGGAGACATTTCATCACCGCCTCCCCCGTAAAATTTTGCTCAGCGTCAAAGTGTAACCACTCCTGCGCGATTCTACGGATACCTCTGTTCGGAGCCAACGCGCTATGCTCAGCGAGAGCAAATGTTGCCGTCTTTCCGACGTATAGAAAACTTAAACACCCTTTTACGCTGACGGGAGCTATAGCGCCGAACCGGCTAGTAATCAATCGCACGATTGTTTGGCGAAACTCGCGCTGTTGCGGGCAATCTTCGGGCCCCGTTTCAGCCCGAGGTGGCTGATGTCGACGCAGTGTGACCGCTCGTGCGTGGCCGTCCTCATGTAGTCGGCCACCCCCGGAACGGCTCAAACATTGAAAGCGACAGAACTCGCCGGCGCAACGCTCGCTGCCAGGTTTGAACGGATTTCTCCATCTAACCAATCGTAGAGGCGCAAACCTTCCGTCGTGAAGACAATGGGGCTCTGCCCCTAAGTGGCAACGATCCGTGATGCTTTGCGGTTTTCCCGCGATTGAAAATTACTGGGCGCCAAAGGCGGAACAGGACTTTGCAGCTGTACGCTGGGTGTCTTCACGACTCCAGGATCGCACCTCGCTCAGCGGGCGCCACAGCGTCAATTGCGGAATCCGGGTTCAGGGGACCGAAGCGGTTCCGGTTTTTGCTTCGAGAAAAGTTGCCACAAATTCGTCAACCTTGTTTCCATGTTTGATTCCACAGTGGTATAAATGTCTACAAAACTAGCTGAATCGAGTTTTCGAGGCCGCTTAGAATTCGACCAATTGTTACACTCCAATTCAATACCTGGCTCACCGTTATGGCTTGTCTTCGCTTAAGAATGAAATTTCATCGGCGCATGGTGCAACCAACGCGCCCTGTCAGGTTGCTGATGGTAGTGGCGTTCCTGGCCACCTTCTGCGCCTCGTCGTGTAGCTCCACGACCACGACTACCACCACGTCGACGAGCACCATGCGCAATCAACCTGATAAGCCGCAAGGCTTCTTCGAGCGCTTCGCTGATGGCATCACTGAGCGCGAGTGTAATGTCGTCCGATTCACCTGTCCTTACGGTTGGGGGTCGGCCGGCGAGCCCTGCGACTGCACCGACCCTAAGGGCGTGGTGCTCAAAGGGATGACGGTTAAATAGCACAAAAATTGCCCCCTCCTTCGCAAGATTGGTCCGATGCTTTCGCTTGGCCAATTTGTCTAACTTTGGCAAGCTGAGGTTTCGGTAAAATCCTAGTAGAATTTTGTTTTCCGATTGACAGGTCGGCGCCCGGCGCGACCTCACGAGCGCATCATTTTGCCCTTGAGATGGGGCACGCTTGTTGCTGTGAGTGCGCGTTGGAGGGTGTTCTGTTCATGCTCGGGGAGCGTAAAAAAAAGGTCGTCCTGATTGTTGAGAAACAGCCAAATTATACCCAGCTGTTGGTTAAACAGGTCATGTTCGCAGGGCTTACGCCAATTGTTGCAGTAACGGGCGAGGGCGGGTTACGAAAAGCCATCGAGCACCAGCCTGACTTGATTCTGCTGGAACTCGATTTGACCGACATGGACGGATTGGAGTTGGTGTCCTTGCTCAAGGAAAAGCCCAGAATCCAAAAAATTCCCATCGTGGCGATGAGCATTTTCCCGTACCAGAAGTACGCCGCGCTTTACGGCGGCTGCGACGAGTTTTTGAAGAAACCGGTTAAGATGATCGACTTGATGTCTCATGTCAGACGCTTCATCCACAAAATTGAAATGAGCGAACCGCAGCGGTTAAAATCACGCACGGGTTAGCAGGGAGTCGAGGCATGCCGAGTCCGTGGAAGTCCGCTAATGGAGCTTCCCTAGTGAATCGGCGCGGCGCTCTATCGTGCTTCGATAAACTTTCCTGCGGCAATAACGGCATGTTTTCTCCGTGCCCGTCAAATTCGGCTTTATACTCTTTTCGCGCTTGAGCCAAACTGGCAGATCGGCGTGTTCAGTAAGCCACAGCGGCAGGGGTGCGTTGCCTGCACGTCATCGGACGTTCAAAGTTTTTGACACTAGAGCGTTGTGCAGTAAGCTTTGGTGTTTCAGCGGTTCACGGTTTCTACTATCATTGCGTTGACATTGGTTCACATTTTCGGATAGCTTGCCAGACTGAGAAACTAAAATACTTCGGGGTAACCTGCCCGGGCGATTATGCAGTTATCGAGATGGAGGATCATGCGATGGGTGTGTCAACTGGGAACTATCAAGGCGTCAGAGGATTCACATTTACCAGGGAAGAGAATGAGCAACTGACCCAGGTCGGGCCGGGGACGCTGATGGGAGACTTGTTCCGCCAGTATTGGCTGGCAGTCATTCCGACGTCGTTTCTGCCGGACGGCGGCGTCAAGCCTTTGCGGGTACGGCTCCTGTGCGAGGACTTGGTGTTGTTCCGCGCCGGCAATGGAAAAATTGGCTTGGTCGGCGCCTACTGTCAACACCGCTTGGCGCCGCTCTATTTCGGTCGCATCGAAGAAAACGGCATTCGCTGTCCGTACCATGGTTGGAAATACGCCACCGACGGCACCTGCCTGGAAATGCCGAACATTCCGGCCGAGCAACAGTTTTGTGACGCGATACGTCATCCGAGTTATCCCTGTGTGGAGTACGGCGGAGTCATCTATACCTATATGGGTCCAGCCAAGCAGCCGCCCGCGCTGCCGGAATTGGAGTTCGCGCTGGTGCCGGAGGAGCAGCGCACTTACCGGGTGTTTCACCAAGAGTGCAACTATCTGCAGGTAATGGAGGGCGGCATCGATCCGACCCATGTCATGTGGCTTCATTCGCCTTATAATTTGGCCGATGAGAAACTGGCCGAAGAGCATCAGCCTTCTCAACACGTGGTTGCGAACAAGTCGGGAATGCGAACACCGATGGCGATCGAGATCGTCGATACGGCGGCGGGGTTCATGTACGGCGCGAAACGGCCGTTCGGCGAGGGCAAGGATTTGTGGCGGGTCAACCAATTCATCATGCCATACTACACGATGCCGCCGGGCAGCGAACTGCGTGGCGCGCGGATTTATACGCCCATCGATGACGAGAACTCGATCAAATGGCAAATTAATTGGTACCCGACTAAGGAAATTATGGAGTCGGTTAAAAAAGTCGACCGCTTGAATTTTCCGGAAGAAGATTATCTGCCGGCAACCCATGAACCCTATAGTTTCATCCGTCCAAAAGCGCTCAAGTCGAATGACTATCTGATCAATTGGGATATGCATCATGCCAAGCGGATGGGCATCACCGGGGTGAATCTCCAGGACCGCTGCGTCACTGAGAACGAAGGGCCGACGCCGATACTCGACCGCAGCAAAGAAAATCTTTGCAGCGGCGATTACGCGACGGTCCTCGCGCGGCGGATGTTGCTCAAAGCGGCAAAGGAACTGCGGGAGCGCGGCACGCCGCCTCCGGGAGTTAAAGATCCGAGCGTGTACCGAGTGCGCGCGACCTCAACCGTCGTAGCCAACACGACGCCGTGGGTTGAAGGTGTAAGAAGCGAAGTGCTGGTTTCCGGCAGCACTGCCATGGTCTAGTGTATCGGCTGGCGGCATGGAGCGATGAGTGACGAGCGTCACCTCGCTCCGTCGGTCGGCGCGTCAATAGCCATACTTCTCGACGATCGGCTGGAGTCTCTCAAGATTGCGCTTGACCTCGTCGGTCTGGGAGATTTCCTGCCAGGCTTCCTGGGCTAACTCTTGTTTGATGACTTCCTGGACGTCCTTGCGTGTGATCGAGCGCGACAAAACGCCGGCGGACTGATGCTCTTCGAGAATGCGCCACACGCCTTCTTCGCTGACGTGACCGTCTAAGGGAACAAAGTAACTCTCCATCAGCGTTGGCGACAGGAGATCGCGCATGCGCTCGGACTCGTCGGGATTGTCGACTCTAAGCTTCGCTTCGACAAAGCGGTGAAACGGAAAATGCTCCGGTGCCATGCGCATGGAATGGTAGCCGAGTATTTGCGCTTTCCAGTAGCGCACGATGATCTCCGGGTTGCGTTCGATGAAAGATTTGCGCGCGATCGTCACGCGGTCGGGCCGGCCGTGGGGCTTGGTGTCTTCGACGAAATCGTAGAGCTTGTTGAAGCCTTGCTCTAAGAGCGTCGGCACGAACGGGTTGGCGACGATTGCCGCGTCGGTTTCGCCGCGCAAGAGCGGCTTCCAAGCTTCGCGCATGGAGCCGTAGAGGTAGCCAATTTTCCAATCGATCTCGCGGTCGGGGTCGACGCCGGCTTGGCGCAGCTGGTGCTCGAACCACATGGTCGCGATGCCGCCTTTGTACCAGTCGCCGATTCTTTTGCCGCGCAGCTCGGCGATCGACTTGACTCCCGGCGCGGTCACCAGCGTGCCGGAAAACCAGTTGCGCCAGCCGCCGATGATGCGCACTTCATCATTGCCCAAGGCGCGCTCTGCAAAAGGCGTGCGCACGTGAACATCGGGAATAATATCGATGCCAAAGGCGATCATGTCGCGCACCACCGTGCCGACTTCGTCATATCTCTCACCATTGGGCCGGCTCGAATCGATCGCCTTGGGGTTGATTTTGGCGTGCACGATCTCGACATCCAGACCCTGCTGCGCAAACAGTCCGGCCTCCAATGCATAGGTCGCGGCCCGCACATGGCCCGCATGCCAACAACCATTACCGACGCGCAGTTTCATAGTGTCTCCTTGTTGTTGTTCATCAGTTGTCCTGCGAACGTGTTTGTACTCCCGGCGGCCAACTTAACAAGACTCAGAGCGCCCCGTCAAGCTGCGCTGTCCAGCGCGCGCTTGCTTGACAGTTAACGATGACAAGTAATATGGCTATTGCAGGTTCGCCGTTGGAGGGATAAGCGCCGATGATCCGTTATGCGGGAATGAAAATCCTTGAAACCTTGGACGAACTCGTCGATCCCAAGCATACCGCTTTGCTCTTGTGGGACTTCGCGGAAAATGTCGTCTTGAACCGCTACAGCACCGACGACCTCATCCGCAACGGCTCCCGGTTGCTTCGGGCGGCTCGCAAGCACAACGTCTTGAGAATCTTTGCCCATCAAAACAACATGCGCATCGTCGGCGACACTGGCGCGCCGACCGTGCGTATGAGACTCACCCGAGCCGGCAAACCCGTCGCGGGTATCGCGCGCGAGCCCGAGCCCCAGGGGTTTCCTGCCAAACCGCAATTGGTTGAGGCGATGCGGCCTAAGGAAAACGAAATCGTCTTCGAAAAGTTTATTCCCAACGCGTTTCTCGGCACGTCCTTTGAGTGGACTTTGCGTGAGCATGACATCAAGACCATCATACTGACCGGTGTCAACGTCGCCACCGGAATCAACGGTGCCGCAAGGGAGGCGATCTGTCGCGGCTTCTATGCCGTCATCGCCAAGGACTGCGTTGGCACCAACTCGCCGGAAGATTACGCGGCCGCGGTGAGTTACCTGGAAAAGATCTTCGACGTCTCCACCTCGAGCGCGATCATCTCATCCTGGAACAAAAGAAAAAAGAAAAGATGATTTCGCCGCCCGGCATCGTTTTAGCGGTTGCGGCGCGCCATTGCTCGCGGGTCCGTTAATTTCCCTGCTGATGTGGAACGGACCAATCCAGAATCAAGCGCAGTTGAAGCAGCATCGCGTCGCGCCTTTTGGCTTGCGCTGGCATCTGGCGCAACCCATCACCTGACCACCGGCACGATTCATTTTCTGCCGGCTCTCTATGCGCTCAAACTAGGCGCGCCACCGTTTCTCGTCGGCTTGATCCCCGCCGCCCATAGTTTTCCCGGGATTATCGCCGCGCTACCGGGGGGTAAGCTGGTTGACCGTTTCGGCGCCCGCCGGGTGACGCGCTGGACGACGCTCGCTCGCATCTTCGCGATTCTCATTTACCCCTTTGTCCATGCACCCCTGTGGTTAGTCCTGCCCAATTTCATATCCGGCGCATTGGCCACCGTGACGGTGGTGTCACTGCACACCTATGTGAGCGGCATTTCGCTTGGCGGCAGCCGGCGCAGGGACATCAGCCAGTTTGCCATAACGGGGACGGTCGGCGAACTCATCGGCCCCACTTTGGCCGGCATGATCGTCGATCGGTTCGAATTTACCACTGCGTTCTTGGTCAGCGCGGCGTTGTGTACGCTTAGTTTTGCGGCGGCATCTTCATTGCCGCCGGCGCCGGAAATCGAGGCAAAGGAAAAGGCTGGGGCAGACGAGCGACAACTAGGCTTTCGCGGCCTGATCACCAAGCGCAGTCTCCAAGCCGCCTTGTGCGGCACGATGTTATTTGCGCTGTTACAAGGCTTTTTGCGTGGCTTTCTTCCGGTGCTTTTGTACGGCAGCTACAGCGCGACCCGCATAGGCTCGCTCTTTTTTGCCGCTTCGCTTGCTTCCCTCTGCGGCCGTTCGCTGGTGGGTTGGCAAGCCGAGCGGTGGTCGCCGCTTAAATTGTTGCCAGCCACGGCGCTGTTCGCCGCACTGCCTTTCGTCATGCTGCCATTCTCTACAGAGTACCTGTCTTTAGTGCTCTTGATGTTGCTCTATGGCCTCGGCCAGGGCCTGCTGGCCGTGCTGGGAGCGGTGCTGATCGCGGAATATTCTGAGGCTCGAGAACGCGGGGTCGCAAATGGCATCAGGCTGGCGACGATGCGGGTTGGCGGAAGCGCGGGCCCGTTGCTCTTCGGACCCTTGGCCCAAGTGTATTCCACCGCCACGGCGTTTGTTGCGGTCGGCGCAGTGAGTATCCTTGTGGCGGTCTTCCTATTCGTCAGAGTCGTGCTCGGCAACCCTGCAACGACAGCACAGCGAAGGGATTTGCAATAACCGCTAAACCGGCTGCTGAGATCATTGCACAGAATTCCAATGCCCTCGGCCTGCTTAGTCAAAGGGACCGCTTCCCGCCGTTTGTTAAACCTAGTTCCGGACCGGGAACTCGGCGTACAGCGACGGCGCCATGTTAGATGTGATCCCTTCCTCGGCCAGCGCCGTTTCGTAAATGCGCCGGATCTCCGGGTCTTCTTCCTTATAATCGATGCAGTCGCCGCCTTTGCTGACGCTCAGCGTGGTCTTGTATTTTCCCTCGGCGCCAAAGCTGCCGCGCAGCGCCAGATAGCGCGTTGGCGTGGTGCTGGTTGGAAAATGAAAGTGGAACCAACCGGCGGGAGGCACGATGATGGTGCCTTTTTTCCAGGCAATCGTCATCTTCTCATGCTCTCGTCCGGTCGGCCACATGAGCGAATAGCCCTTGCCATTGAGCAGTATAATATGCGCTCCACCGCCGTGACGGTGGGCGCGTTTGTATTTGCCTACTTCGAACTCCGCGGCGTGACAGATCACCGTGTTGTTGGATAATTTGAAATGCATGCTGGCGAAGCCTTCACCGGCGCCGGGCATCTTTTCTACTTCGACGGTGCGCACGTCGGCGATGAAATTAGTTCTGAGCGTGTTTGAGCGCGCTGGCTCTTTGCCCGCCTCGAAGTCTGCGACCGAGTTCCAACGCGCATAGCGGTCGTCCCAGCCGAGGGGTGTGGTCTTGGTGCTAAAATAGTCGTCCTCGGCGTCGAATCTGTTCCTGAAAACGAAGTCGTTTTTAAAAACCAAATCAAGATCGCGGAATAAATTGAGAACCGTCGGCGCCATGGTCATGGCGATATACCTGGCCGGTTTGTCGCCCTGACCGTTGAAATGCTGATACCAACAGTTGAGCGGCGGCGAGAAGAGACTTCCTTCTTGCCATTCGAAAGTTCGCTTGGGGCCTCCCTCGTTCCACACCGTGGTCGCGCCACGCCCTTCGAGGACAAAAATTTGCTCTTCGAAGAAATGGCGTTGCGGTTTAAGCTGTCCGCCGGCGGGAATTTCACAGAGATAGAAATCGTTGATCTCCTCGGAGCCGACCAGATTGATAAAGCAGCCCTTGCCGCCTTTGCGCTCCCAGGGACCGATGGTGAGTTTTTCAACGTCTTCGACGGAATATCCTTCGTGAACCGGGACGCCTTCGGTGTTTTGCCACTCTTTATAAAAAGTTCTTTTGATCTGGCGCACTTGACCGGCGGCGTCAACAAAATACTGTCTTTCCATTTTACTGCCTCCTCAAAAAAAGATGTTTGCTTCAGCTTGCCGCCTGGGATTGCTAGTGACCCGGCAGGCCGAGAATCTTGGCGTGCTCGTTGTCGTATTGCGGCGACTTCAGCGCGCAATCGGCGCCGCACACCGCCATATACTTTCCCTTAGTCATGGGGTATTTCCTCGACGTTGGATTCCAGGGAAAGCCGCGATAACTCGCCTTTTCGATTAACGCCTGGGCGCGGGTCGCCAGGAACAGCGCGAAGAGTTGGCTGGTGGCCGGGGTGGCGGACCAGCGCAGGATATGCAGCTCGGTAGCGATGTCCATTGTGTAAGGATCGGGGAAAATGAATTCCAGCGGCGCCCCTTCGTCGATCATCGGCATGGCGTTGTGGTAGTTCGCCACGCAGCTGATGACGTACTCCCCGGCCGCAACTTTTTCCAGATTCTCACCCATGCCGCGATTGAGCACGACTTTGTTGGTGACCAATGCCTTGAGCCACTTCAAGTACCAATCCCTGGTTTTGGGATCATGTTGGAAAGCGGTCAAGCGTGCGCGGGTATCGTAAACAATCTTGCCGCGATACTTTGGGTCGGCGCAGGCCTCCCAGCCTTTCGGCGCTTGGTCGGCGGGAATTAGATTCTTATTATAGGCGATGCCGCGCGCCGACCCGGTACTGGCGAGGTAGAGTCCATGCGGGTCCAGGCTTCGCGGATCTGGCCGGTCCCAATTCTGAGGCATGCTCTGGAAGAGAGTTTTGTAGGGAAATCGCGGTGTCAGAAACATCTTCTCTTTTTTATACGCGGGCCACAGTTCGTCAGAAATGAACGGGATGTCGATATCAGGCGCGCGCCCGGATTTGAACTCCATCAACATGCGCTGCATCTGTTCGACGGTGCGCAGCCGGACAAAGGTGATCTCTTGAATAAACGGGAATTCTTTTTTAAATTCATCAAGCACTGGTGTCGCTTGGCTATTGGTCCAGGTGATGCCGATCGTTAGTTTGCCGCCCCTTTTCTCCACCTCGCTTTTGGCGGCGTCGACGAGCTGACTAAACGCATTGCCCTGGGCCATCGCGCGGTCAGGCAGATAAGCCATGCTCAAGGATAACCATCCCACCGCAATGAGACTGAGCTCTCGTGCAAATTTCATCGGTACCCCTCCGTTCTTAAAAACGATTCCGTCAATAAGCTTCGTACCCTAGCTAGAGAACTATTCATGGGTGGCTCTTTATGTCAAGAACCGGTTTGCCGTCAGACGAATCCGTTACCGGATCATCGGTGACTCGTCTCGCCACCGGGATCGTTTCATGATAACGGTTGACAGCCGCAGACTGATTGGATAGATGCTCAACCAGCCGTCATTCGCGGCTAAAACGATGAGGAGGTTGCTATGACAGCATACGCGGGACGCTGGAATATCGGCTTTGTTCGGCCAATTTTTATGATCTGGTTTGTCGTGTGGTTTCCGCTGGCGCTCTACGGCGCGGAAAAACCCGTCGCGGAGCGCAGTCTAAGCGAAATCGTCGAGGGCGCCAAAAAAGAGAGTAAGCTGGTTGTTTGGGATACCACGAGAGGAAAGGGCAAGGAGCACTTTCGCGCCTTCGAAAAAAAGTATCCGTTCATCAAAGTCGAGCAGGCGCTGGTGCACAGCGATGAAGTGGTGCAAAAGATCACCATGGAGCAGCGCGCCGGGCGCGCGCCGACGGCCGACGTGATCGCTTGCAACAGCGTCTCCTACGAGCAAGGCAAGG